>PJEL010000272.1_pt1 | contig 62800 bp, 49 predicted proteins | sample 1853271 | NCBI WGS metagenome assembly PJEL01 (sample SAMN08108733, study PRJNA415343) | Invertebrate metagenome, whole genome shotgun sequencing project. | host: Globobulimina | place: Sweden: Gullmar Fjord | collected 2015-08
TTGGCAATGATTGATTATTGTTAATTAATTCCTGAGCCCACTGACTATCTTGTTGCAGATAATACTCGGTTGAATCATCCAAGCCCCACTGGTAAAGAATATAAACGATATAAAAAATACCCGCTGAAATTAATAATGCCAATAGCAATAATCGCTGACTCAAATACTGTAACAAACTCATAACGGCACCTCTAGCTTCAACCCTATGCGACGAAGTGTTTTGATCTGTATTAGATCCTTATTCAATTGATGTTTTTCTAAGGTAGTGCTCAAGGATTTTCGCAATCTAAAAACCAGCATTTTTAAGCCGTCATCGCTACCATTACCATCGGGCCATAGTTGGTCAAATATTTTCTGTCGGCTGACAGTCTGATTCTCACGGGTTAATAGCAACAATAAACGCCACTCGTCTGGGGATAACTCTATTACATGGCCAGCGATTGTCGCTTGGTGTTGACTGACCGCTAGCGCTAGTTCTCCTAATTGAATTTTATCGCTACGATTACCTCTTTGCTCTAATGCTTTCAGGCGCATTACCAGCTCTTGCATAGCAAACGGTTTAACCAGATAGTCGTCGGTACCGGCAAGGAAGCCTTGTTCTTTATCTGCAAGAGTATGGCGGGCGGTAAGCATAATGGTAGGGATATTAATGCCACGCTCTCGCAGCTGTTGGCAAAAATCGAAGCCCGACATATCCGGTAAGTTAATATCCAGAATTAAGACATCAAAATCATGCTTGTCTATTAGTTGCTGAGCGTGATGCGCGGTTATTGCATGATCTGTTTCAATACCTTCTTCTGCTAAGTATTCACAGACTAACTTTGCTAATGGCACTTCATCTTCGACTAATAATACAAGCATGTCGTATCTCAACGGTTAATTATTGATAAACAATCTCACCGGCCAGTATGGTTTTCAAGACTTTTATCTCGCTGATTTTATCCACCGGTATTTTAAATGGATTTTGATCAATGACGATAAAGTCGGCCTCTTTGCCTTTTTCTAACGAGCCTGTTATGTGTTCTTGATCCATCACATAGGCACCATTAATGGTATAGGCTTCAATCACAGCGGCTAAATCCGGTAAGCTTTGCGCGCCTCGGGTTAATGCGTTTTGCATGCCAACAAAAGGCGATAGGCTGCTCACATCCCAATCACTGCTCAAGGTTACGACGGCGCCCGTATCATAGATATCTCTTACCGGCAGCTGAGCATGAGCTCGAGCACCGATCAAGGGTTCCATTTCAACGAAATTTTCCGGGTGCGTAAATTCTCCGGCTAACTGAAAGTCGGCGATCACATTTAATTCCGAAAAACGTTTCTTATCACTTTCGGCAATTATTTCTACATGAGTTAAACGATGGCGACCAGGGACTTTATTCGCAGCAGTATTATTTTCAAGCTGCGCAGCTTCTATCGCGTTTAAAGATTCTCGCACTGCGCGATCACCAATAGCATGAATGTGCATATTGAACCCAACCTTATCTAACTCGGTAATATAGTGAGTCAAGCGTTGCTGGTCGAAATAGTTGAGTCCCATTGATCCGACTTCTTCATAATAAGCATTTGCCTTATAAGGGGCTAATAAGGCCGATGTGGCATTATGAGTAATGCCATCGCTGTAGAATTTTATTTGATTTATGCGTAATAAACTTTCTACGTCGTTTTCAAACAATGAGGTCAGATGTTTTATCTGCTGTTCATCATCGATGTTGGGGTAAGCCCATAAACTCAAAACACTGCGTGCGGTTAAGGTATTTTCTGTACGCGCTCTTTGCCATGCTTTTAAATAACCACGCTGCCAATAGATGCGAGCATCAACAATGGAAGTGATGCCATTTTTAGCCACTTCATCTAAGCCGGCTAATAAGCTTTGATAATTACGCTCTAAGCGTTCAGGGGTTTCGGCCATGGCGAGATCAAACGCTAGATCTCCTGCCCCATCTAATAAGATCCCGGTTGATTTCCCTTGCGCATTTAAAAGTACTGCACCCCCTTCGATATTCTGCTCGGCAATCACCCCATCCAGTTCGAGTAGCTCAAGTGCCTTACTGTTCACCCATACGCTATGGCTGGTTTCCTCCATAATGGCGATCGGCCGAGATTCATTCAAAGCATCAAGTAATAAACGTGGGTCGGTATTGCTTTCCACTAGGGTCAGAATCGAATGTCCCCAACCTAATAGCCATTCGTCATCAGCCGCTTGCGGGTTTTGCTGCCCACACACTTTAATATTATTGACCCATGCGCTAATACTCTTGGATGAATCAAGCACACATTGAATTTCTTCACTGGCAGCTTCTAACGGGTGGAGGTGAACATCGTGCAAGCCTGGTAATACCGTTTTACCTTGCAGGTTATGAATTTGAGTACTGGCATTGACCCAAGCTTTAGCTTCGACTTCAGAGCCCACAAATAGCAGCTGGCCGTTTTCAATAACCATAGCTTCAGCCCATGGCTGGGCTTTATTAACCGTGTAAATTTCACCATTAAGCCAAAGCTGGCGGCTATCTTGATTTGCGCTATTATTTGTGTCGCTGGTTTGTGCTTGAGCACCACCACAACCTTGCAGTAGGCTAGTCGTAGCTAAGGTAAGGGTTAGCGCTAATATTGTGGGTCTCATCATAGTCTCTACTCACTTTGTTATCTCGTATCGATACGATAACAAGGTCAAGGTAACGATTAGGTAACAGCATTTTCAAAGACCATGAATAGGCTCTTTACGACTGTATCTCAAATGTCGCTACTAACTCTTTAAATAGCTCATGTTCCACTAAGGGCTGTAATGCAGCATCATCTTTAATATCGATTAAGTAACTATCACGACGGTTTAACGCTTCTTTTAGATAACGAATAGCATCCTCAATCTGGTTCATCGCAGTATAGGCGCACGCTAGCTGATAAAACGCATGGCTATTATCTTTATCTATCTTCAAGGCCTGGTGGCATAGGTTCACTGCCCACTGCGGTTCATTGAGTTCAAGCACGGCATCGGCTTTATAGGTTAGTGCTTCGCAGTCGGTTGGTTTTAATTTCAGGATATCGTCATAAATGGATATTTTATTCGCTGGGGAAGGCTCTTGCTGAGCTCGTAACCAGTGTGATTGCAGCTCTTGGGTAAGCTCAATTTCTTCTCGGTTTTCTTCAATGTGACGCGTTTTCTGCCTCATCATCGATTCCATTGTTTCAAGACGCGCTTCGTATTCGGTAATCAACCTAGAAATTTCTTCATCCGCTAATGAATGAACCCGCTCTTTAATATCTCGAATGGAGGTCCAACCGACTAAAACGAGTAGTGAGGAAGCGGCTGCAATGATGTAAAAGAAGTAGGTAACGGTACTGGTGGCATACTCGACTCCTCTATCCACCGAGTTATGCTCTCTGTCCACTATTTGCTGCATCAGTTCATTCTTGGTGGCGGCCTGATCTATCCTCAATTGCTTCAATTCATCAAGCATATAGCGTTCAATAAATGGGGTATAAAGAGGCGCCTCTAGCTTGTCTAATTCAGCAGCGGTATTTGATGGCTCTGCTGCCAAGAATGCAGAGAACAGGGATAATGTCATTAGAATGAAGAGACTAGGCATAATACGCATCCGTAAGTGTTTTTTTCTAGCTTCTAAAGAGTGTAGCTGTTATATGATGACGTTTACGATTCATGTACCAAAGCAGGTAGTCAATAGAATCAAGTCTCTACTTAGCTAAGCAAGTAAGCCACCAGTAAGCTCAGGCAGCCTAAAGCACAAGCAATTGTTGAATTTCTTTTAAGCTTTGGCATCGCTAATGCCACGATGGCACCACTGACGATGCTGAATAATAGGCTGATACCGAATAGAATCCCCAAAATCTTGAAGATGTTACTGGCAATGCCCTTGTGTATATACATCAGCTGACGCATTAGATCATTTTTCTCAATCACGACTTTTGCGCCATGATCTTCATCCTCGGCAACTAAGCTGATTTCTTGATGAATATCGTACCAGCCTTGCCAGACAGGCGAGACAAAATAGTTTTTTGGGATAGGAAGGTGGCTTAGCGCATTTTCGTTTTCAAGAAAAATAACCAGTGCTTGTTTAGCATCTTGCTCATTATCAGGCCAGCTCGCACTGGAATATGGAATTTCAAAGGTTTCAGACGCTCCGCCTTCAACCTCTAATAAATGTAATAATCCTGTTAATGCATAAATAAGCGCCAGTGGTAAAAAGAAACAAGATAAATAGGCGTGCCATTTAATCCATAAGATACGAGCTTTTGACGTGAGCATAAGAAATTTTCTATATGATTTTATTGAGTTTAATATTGTTGGAAAACATCAACCATGAGCTTTACATTTTTTACTCAACCGGCAAGTCAATCACAAAACGTAAACCACAAGGCTGATTATGTTCAGCTCGAATATAGCCCCCGATGGTTTCAATTTGTCGCTTGGTTAGTGCTAAACCTAAGCCGTAACCTTCTGACTTATTGATTTCTTCAGTAACATCTTTAGCCCTAGCACCATCGATACGAAAGAAGGGCTGAAATATTTCTTCTAAATATCTACCGTCTATTCCTCGCCCATGATCTGAAATTTCAATTCGCACCCAATCTAAAGCATTATCATCGTTCTCATTTTTTATGATATGACTGAGTTTTACTTCGATCTGCGTGCCGACCTCACTATACTTCATAGCATTACGAATAATATTTTCAATGCCTTGGCCTATTGCTCTGTGGTTTGAGTTTTTAATTACAAAACTATTGGGGATTAATAATATCAATTCGTGATGAGGAAATTCAAAACTGGCATCGTCGGCAATGGCTTCAATTAATGCCGTTAAGTCCACATCTTCGATCTGAAGATCTTTATAATGATTAGAATCTTGGTTATTAAGCCAAGACAAAGTTAAGGTATCTTCCAATAAAGATTGCATGCCATTCACTTCCTGTTCGACTCTTTTAAACTGAGGGTTTTCTTCACTGTCATTTAAAACCAGTTTTATCCGAGTAATGGGCGTGCGTAATTCGTGAGAAATATCTTGAATCAGTTGTTTCTGCCGTTGTATTAAAATATTAATGCGTTCTGCCATCTGATCAAAGCTCTTGCCTAGATCAGAAAATTCATCTCTGCGGTGGCCTAGATCCGACTCTAGGCGAACATTGAAATCTCCGCGGGTCATTTGCTGCGTTGCACGCTGCATTACTCGTAAGGGTGAGATTATATTGCGATAGATAACTAGGCAGGTTAATGCCACCAGAAAAATAGGGAAACCTAATTGAATACCGGTATTAATAAACTGCCAATAAACACCCGGGCGCATTCTCTGAGGAAGCTGTATCATCAAATTATACTGTGAATCCGGTATCGGCACCTTCATTATAGGGTTGTAGTTAAGGTATAGGTGTATCGGATAATCTAGATGACGCCCAATGGTAAGGTCGACCACACCATCAAACATTTCTTTTTCTACCTCTGCCGCCAACCAGTGTGAGGTTGTTTTTAAAACAGCGACCAAGGTATTTTCTTTTTTTCTTAACGCATCAGCCCAGCTCTCTAATTCGGCTATATCATTATTTTCTAACAGCTCTGAAGCTTGCAGAGCATACCCCCTCAGAGTTTCCCTATGCTCTGGAGCGATCATACTCTGTTTAGCTTCTATAAAATTTGTCACTTGGGTTACTAGCCAAATTAATAGAATGGTCGTAAAAGCTAATATTAAGTACAGCTTAGCGAATAAACCTAAACGAATAGCGCTTTTACTCTTCAAAACAGTAACCTAGCCCACGTACAGTTTTAATCGTATTAACAGCCATACCCGCAAGCGTTATTTTCTTTCGTATTTTACTAATATGCATATCCAAGGTTCGGTCGTAGCGGCTGAATTCTCGCAGAAGCACTCGTTGATATAACTGAGCCTTACTGAGCACTTCGCCTTGGTCTTCTACGAGGGCATACAGCAAGTCAAATTCTAGCGGGGTAAATATAACATTCTGTTGCTTAACATTTACTAAGCCATCCTTTTTATTAAACTGAATGTTTTTACTAGAGACTTCATTGTGATTTGATAACGCTTGAAAATCCGTTTTAGCCATTACCTGGGTTCGGCGTAGAATTGCTTGAATACGTAATTCTAATTCAGCCATGCTAAACGGTTTGCTCAGATAATCATCAGCACCTGTTTTGAAACCACAGATACGATCTTGCTCTCCCCCCTTGGCCGTTAACATCAGTACCGGGATTGATTTTTTAGAGCGTAACGCTTGTAAAACTTGGAACCCGTCTAATTTAGGAATCATTATATCCAGTAATATAATTTGATAATCGTTATCGAGTGCTAGATGTAGCCCCTGCTCCCCATCAAATGCTGATTCAACTGCATATCCAAGCTTCATTAGATTTGAATATAACAGTGTATTAACGGACTGATCATCTTCAATAATCAGTATGCTTCCATTCTGCTTCAGGATCGATTCCATTATAAAAACCTCATGTAGAAATTTAGAATTCAATCATTGTTTTAAAATTGAAAGCACGACCTGGCCGCTGGACCCCATAATGGTCGTAGAGTTTTTCATCAGTAACATTCTGAATCTCAGCAGAAGCGGAAACGGTATAGGAATAAATATCTTTCGTATAAATTGTGGCTAAACTATGGCTCTCCTGAACCGGCACATAGGGCTTTAATTGAGAAATCCCGTAGTCTTCCCATATAATTTCAAATCTATCTACATACCGATAGTTCCAATTCAGTCTAAGTTCGTCATAATCTGAAAACACACTCATCCATTTAAGGCCAACTTTTGTATTGAAAAAAGTATGAGGACGATTCGGGACTCTTTCATTTTTGAATTGTGCGAACAACCCTGTTTCTGCAGTATTTAGCAGGTCGAAACGTGTGTAATTTGCTTTAATACTTAATAATTCTTCAGCAGATGTCCAAGCTCCAGAGATTTGAAAGCCTCTGGATTCGACCGATGAAATATTCTGATATTGTGATAAGTTATTGACTGTCATTAATATGATGGCATCTTCAACATCACGAATAAAGAAAGTTGAACTCCCTTCCCAAGAGCCATAGTCATTGCTTAGCTCATTAATTTCTAAAGATACATTATAGTTATCACTGTATTCTTCGTTTAGATCAAGATTGGCAATAACGTTTTCTGCATTACCAAATACCTCATTGAAGCTAGGAAGGCGAGTCGTCTGCTCATAAGAAATTTTTCCGATTAGCCATTCGTAGAATTTGTACCTAACTAGGTTCCCCCACCCTACTCGGTCAATATTTGAATCAAGATTTTCATTTAACTCCGACCCGTCATTAAGCATTACAGTCTCTCGCTCCTGATTGTAATACTTAAAAAATAATTTATTTTGAAATTTATCATCAAAGAAATCGAACGTGTAATTGATACCCGAGACCAAGCTAAGCATATTTCGCTCCGCGTCAACGGGGTCAAGCTGATCCTCTGTTCGATTATAATTTTTAGATGACTGACGGTGCCATGTAGGTGAAACGGAGAAGTCGAGAGAGTGTTCTTCAGCTAGTTGCCAACCTAAGTGAAGAATTGCATATTCATTATTCCGCCAGTAAGTACATTCGCAATCATCAGCTATTTCACCAAAACTCTCTCCTGGCGTAGTTACTTTTTCACCATTCCATAAATAGGAATAGCCTTCAATATCGAAGAAGTGTGTTTTCAATTCTGAAGCACCACCGGTAGCAGAAAGAGATAATTCATCGGTAAGTTGCTTCTTATACCGTAGGTTTAAGCCATAAGTTTTACGTTCAATGGTCGCTGCACCATAGACTTTACTCATGGTCACATTATGTTGGATTTCTTTATAGTATTCGCTGCTATATAAACCAAGCTGAAATAAATCTGCCCAACTCTGATCGGTATAGCCAAAATCTATATTGGCACCTTGCCCTTCGTAAGTATCATGAAAACGCTTTGCTTTATAAGGCTCTATCTCTGCGAGCTTGGTTGGAAGTGTTGCATCTACCTCATAATTGTTATCGCTGTAATCATAAAAGCCGTTAAAACGACTAAAGAAGCCGCTATCTGCAGCGTAATTTAGGCTCAGAGTAGACCGGCGAGTATTAAAATCTCCCATCATATGAGAAATTGATCCTCCCGTGCTTTCGCGCCCTTTATCAGTAATGAAGTTAACCGCACCACCCAACGCATCCGCGCCCAATTCAATGGGGACAACTCCATGATAGATGTCAGCGCGTTCAATTAAGTTAATCGGAATAGATCCAATACCGAATGTATAAGCCGACATTTCAAGCGGGATACCATCGATATAAAATCGAATTTGTTCATCTTCCAACCCGTTAAGAGAAAATCTCTCTCGTGATCCTAGCCCACCCATTCTCCTGATACTAATCCCTGGCTCTCGGGATAAGACCTCACTTAAATCTGCCGTCAACTTTTGATCGGCCTTTAAATCAATAACATCGACCGCGGCCGCTGATTGCTCTAGCACTGTTGCCTCATCCTTCACTCCGACAACAACAAGGGTTTCTAGCTTCTTGGTATCCGACTCCTTAGTTGCATAGCCCTCAGTTAAATCGTCCTTAGCGTCATCTTTCGCTCCAAATTCTCCTGTCTCTGCCCAAGCAAAAGATTGAGCAAATAAAAAAGCAACGATACACACAAAGCGGCTTGGAAACTGAAAAATCTGACTGAGATTATTTGCTTTTAAGAATGCTGAGCGGCGAAGCATTTCATACTACCTAGAGCTCTAAAGCCCAAGAAATCAATAAAAAGAATCAACAACTTATGCGAAGGTGGTCAGTGTCTTGAACAAGGCCCAATCATAAGATGAGAATAAGAATCAATAATATTAAGCGATGAAAGTAGTCATCTGCAAGGAGAAACACGACAAATAGAGAACTAAATTAAGCGAATGTAAAAAGTGTAAAAGTAATCATTCTCAATTGATAACCTAGTTGAGAATAGTTATCATTTCCTTCTGTTTTGGGTAGAAGCCTTAGCTTCGGTTCTATAGGAAGCCATTTTAAAACGAATGTCTTGCTAAATACCCATGAGAGAAACCTCAGATTACGGAGGGTTTTCCATGGAATTTACATACTAGGAAACACGAATGAAATTACGAAATTTAGCCCCCTGCCTAGCCGCTAGTATTCTACTAACCGCCTGTGGCGCAGATAATGATAGCAGCAATGGCAGCAGCCAAGAGCAAGTGGGTCCATTTGACCCAAGTGACCCAATTTATTTGGTTAAGAGTACCGCTTGGGTAACAGAAGCAGGGATTTCCCTTCATTTTTTAACCAATACTCTTAATGAAGAAACGGTATTTGATACTAAGACAGCCTTGGCTATCCCAGAATATACTGGCATCGCTGTACCGGAAGGCGATAATCCAGATAATGCATTCTATGCTGGCATGTACACATCATCTGTATTCCGCCGCTATGTCGTCAATGAAACGGGAGCAGTGAGCCTAGGTGACGAGATAGACTTTTCAGTAGTATCGTCAGCTTCAGGCCGTAACTTGCTGCGTGCCACACAATTCATGTCACCGACCAAAGCTTATGCCCTAGATTTTGCGGGTCTGCAGATTATTGCTTTTAATCCGACCGATATGATTCTCATCGATACCGACGAATCTACGGAAGAGATCGATACTATTTCTCTAGTGGACCTTAAAGAAGAGCAGCTGCCAAAAACGTGGTCGGTTTTCCCAACCACGGATGACGACCGCTTCGTAGCAACCATTGGTTTCTATGGCGCAGACTGGTCTGATACCGGTGTTACCAAGTTAGTTGTTGTCGACAGTAATGATCATAGTCTAGCTACGGATTCTGTAGACAACTGTAGTGCCGTATCTGGATCGGCAAAAGACTCCGCGGGCAACATGTACTTCGCATCCTATGATGAAACTGCACTTGCTCACGCACAAGGAAGAGGCACTTACGCTCCTTGTATTATCCGTGTTCTTGCGGGTACTAATGAGTTCGACGATTCCTATTTAATGAATATGCAAAACCTAACCAATAACGGCCGCATGGCGATGGGAGCTGTAACAGGTAGTGGCGATATGGGGTATAACCTTATTATGAGTGATATTGGTCAAGCAATGGTGGCTGATGAAACCCTAGCTAAGCATCTACGCATTCCAGTTTGGGAATTCCACAGCTTTGATCTAACCGACAGTAATGCTACGGCGACCAAGGTTGCAGGTGTTGTTAGTACTGAAAAAGCTCAAGGTATTCCCGGTGGAACAATCAGCCGTATCCTAAATGGTTCATTCAACCATCACGAGCTAGGTGACATTACCTGGATGGCTCAAATTGATGTTGAAGAAACCAGCTCTATTTACAACTCTACGGATCCAGCAACCTGGTCACTGATCACCAACAAGATCCCGGGCCAAATTGAATTTGTAGGTCGTTTAAAATAACGATCTATCATTCGAATAAGTTCAAATAGGTGCAACTGAAGTGCGGCAGTCGCCGCACTTTTTCAAACGTGCTTAAGTATACGATTTTATATTCATTCACTTTTAGACTCTGGTAGACTGACGTCAATTTAAAATAGTTAACGTTAGGAATATCTGTCATGACCGCAATCAACCTAGAATTTACCCAAGCACCTGGCATTGCCAGCGCTATGGCTAAAGCCCTTTTCTTACGCCGTAAAGGCTTTAAAGCGGAAGTTGGTATGCCAGAAATCAATGCCAGCTGGTATGGCGCTCAAGCCGATCAAGGTGCTTTGAAAGATTATTGCGCGACTTTAGATATTGAATTCTCTGATACTTTACCTGTGCTTTATCCCCACGTAATGGCGGGTGGCATGCACATGCACATGTTGACTCATAAGGTTTTTCCTATTGGTTTGCTGGGTGCTGTACATCTTAAAAATACAATTACTCAGCACAAAGCGATTTCAATTGGCGATAAGATGGACATCCATGCTCAAATGGGTGGTTTCCGCTTAACCGCAAAAGGCGTAGAGTTTGATTTTATGACTCAAGTAAAAATTGCCGATGAAGTGGTTTGGGAAGAGTTGAGTATTTATTTCATGGCCGGCCGATTTGGTGGTAAAGAAAATCCTTCGACTGAGACCAGTTTTGAATTAGCAAGTTTAGATCAGATGTCCGATGTGGCTTCTTGGTCGGTACCTAAAAACCGTGGTAAAAAATACGCCAGCATCAGTGGTGATTATAACCCGATTCATACTTCAAAATATCTGGCTAAGCTGTTTGGCTTTAAGCGCGATATCGCTCATGGCTTTGGTATTTTGGCACAAGCGGTTAACCAGTCTGAATTGGCTAATAAGACGAACATTTCAGCCGGTAAGTGCAAGGTGGATGTTATTTTTAAAGGCCCACTTTATTTAGAAAATGACGCAAGTTTAAAACAAGCTGCTGATTCTTCTGATAGCAATAATCAACGTTTTGATTTGTTCTCTGGCTCTAACCCTAAGCCTAGTATTTGTGCGAGTTTAACAACGGCTTAATCAGCCTTATTACTTTTGCTTACCTAGTACGTAAGTGCAATTTATAACTGTATAAAATGCACTTACGACGACAGCTCCTTCCCCCATTGGCTCAAACCTTCTAAATCGATTTTTTCTTGTGTGCTGTACTTATTATTACAACAAAAATAATAAGGATCGTTAGCATGAAAAATTCAACTTTCAAAATTCTAGTTTCTGTTTGTCTAACCTTTGTTTTATCCGGTTGTTTGACTAAACAAAAGGTCGACAACCTTGCAGAAGCTGAAAATCAAATTATTACCGCAGAGGGTCGTCATTTTTTTACTTCATCATCAGGTATTGCTGAATTAACTTATGAATACGGTGAAAGAAAACTACAATATATAAAAACCGATTGCGATGCCCTTAATGGTATCGAGAGTATTGGCCAATGGTTAATTGCCGTATGCGCCGACAGTAAATTAATTAAACCAAAGCACCGCCTTATAAAAATTGATCTATCCAATATAGATATAACGACCAACCGTCCTCATGTTTCTACTTTATTTGAGCTAACCGACATTGCACTTCCCAATGGATTAGCTATTTCTCCCAATCAAGATTTCATTCTAATTGCCAATTACAACTTATTCGGCCGCGGTTTTATTTCTCGCTTACATCTTAATGTCACCGACAATGAGTTAGCAGCGGGTGAATTCGAGTTAAAGTTTTTAAATCATAATCACGGCATTGCTTCTGCCAATGGCATACGATTTTCTCAAGGGGACTTATACGTAAGTGACTTTAAAGCCAGCAAGCTTGCTTCCCGAATTATTAAGGTCCGTTTTATTGCTGATGAATACTTGAACCATGAAACAATCTTTTCTGCAGCGACGATATTGGATGATTTAATGCCAACCTGCGAAGGCGTGCTGGTAGCAGACTATTTAATGGGCCGTTTAATCTTCATTAATAAGCATGGCAAGGTAAGCCGCTCTAAAATACAACAGTTCCCCGGCATAACCTCTATAACATGGGGCCAATACCCTCTATTTTCTGATAATACCTTAGTCATTACCGAACGTGGAATTTTGAATGACCCCTATACATTAATCGGTAATCAAATAAGCAGCAGTAAAATAACTCACCGAGTTTTGCGGAACATCGGTGCCAACTGCAGTAGTTGATTGCAATGAGTACCAGAAAGAAGTCATAAAGTTCATTTTCATTATTAAAAAGTACAATCGTTTATTATTAGATTGTGGTTTAATCCGCCCGCCCTGATTCTGGGGCGGTTTATGGTACAAATGTATCGGAGTAATGGAATGCCACACGCTTTTTTTCAATGGATATTAACCAAACCTAAAACCGTTATTCTACTGACACTGCTCATAACTGCTGTCGCTTGCATCGGTTATAAAAACATTGCCTTAAATTCTTCTTATAAATCCTTCTTTGATGCTGATAATGCACTTTTAATTGCAATGAACCAGCAAGAAGCGACGTATGCCAAATATGACAATATGATGATTATTGTTGGTAACGAGAATGGGGATGTATTTACCCCATCAGCACTATCGGCTATTAATCAAATCACCGAAGCAGGCTGGCAAGCTCCTTATTCTTCTCGTGTCGATTCCATTACCAATTACAATCATACCCAAGGTTTGGAAGATGAGCTGATTGTTTCTCATTTATTTGAAAGCTTCGAAAATGATACCTTGCCCTCAGACATCGAAATTAAAAGTGCAAAAGACATTATTATGTCGACCCCCTCTTTATTGGGTAATTACATTGCTAAAGATGCCAGTGCGGCAACCATCTTTATTACCTTTGAAATCTCAGATAACCCGTTAGACGAATCGTATGAAATTTCTCAATACATTCATCAACAGGTTGATCAGGTTAAAGCGAACCATCCGCACCTTACTTTCCATATCACAGGCACTGTTGAAAACGCTACGGCATTTACCGACGCGACGTTGCAAGATGTACTAACCCTGATTCCTCTGGCTTATTTAGTCATGGTGACTTTATTAATTGTATTGATGCGTAGCATTTGGGCAACGGCCATTACCTTATCCTTAGTCACCTTTACCACTATGATCACAATGGGCCTGAAAGCTTGGCTGAATGGTGATATCAATTCGATTAATTCATTCGCCCCAACTATGATCATGACCATAGCGGTTGCCGATTGTGTGCATATCTTTGTCAATTTCTTTCAGCATTATCGTGCAGGCGATTCAAAAATTCGCGCTATGGGTCAAGCCCTAGAGCATAACTTTAAATCTATTTTCTTAACCAGCCTTACAACCGCGATTGGCTTCGCTTGCTTAAACTTTCACGAATCACCTCTCTATCGTGAACTGGGTAATATCGTTGCTGCTGGGGTAATTATTGCTTTCTTATTATGCATTACCTTACTCCCTGCTATCGTTATGTTGTTACCGATTAAGGCAGGCGAGGAAAATAAAAAATCTAAGGTCTTTATGGTGGTTTGGGCTGACCTAGTAATTCTCCATAAAAAGAAAATTATCGCCCTTGCTCTAGCCACCATTTTAGGGCTGATTTCATTAGGTTTACCGAAAAACGAACTGAATGAAATGTTCACCGAATATATGGATGAAAGCTTCAGTTTTCGCCAAGCGAATGATTACCTTAATGAACGCATCGGCGGCCTGCATCGCTTATTGTATTCAATTGATTCGGGCAGTGAAAATGGCATCCATAGTCCAGAATACTTGCAGAAACTGGAAACCTTTTCTAATTGGTTAAGACAGCAGCCTGAAGTCGCTTTTGTAGCAAGTTATAGCGATATCCAAAAGCGTATTAATAAAGCGATGAACGCTAATCAAGAGGCATTTTATACCGTACCGAGCGATCAGGCTTTGGCCTCACAATATACCTTGCTCTACGAACTGTCTTTGCCCTATGGTCAGGGTCTTACCAATATTGTGAGTCTTAAAAAATCCAGTACGCTATTAATAGCAGTTTTGTATGAAACTGATTCCAATAGCATGATGGCTTTTAACCAGCGCAGTGAACAATGGTTAAAAGACAATACCCCCAAAGCCATGCACAGTACCGGTGCTGGCTTAGATCTCATGTTTTCCAACATGGCTGCACAAAACATCCCCTCTATGGTATATGGCACGTTTTTTACCATGTTGTTTATTTCGCTTATTTTATTATTTGCTTTCCGCTCTTGGAGCTTAGGCTTCATCAGTGTGTTGACCAATATATTTCCCGCGTTATTAGCCTTCAGTTTTTGGGGCCTAGTCGATGGCCGTATCGGAATTGGTGTTGCCGCCGTTGCCACCCTGACTTTAGGGTTAGTTGTGGATGATACCATTCACTTTTTGCATCGCTTTAATCAAGCACGACGCGCTGGAAAATCGGTAGAAAATGCAGTTCGAGAAACCTTGTCGACCACAGGTATGGCGATGATCACCATTACTTTGGTTTTTGCAGGCGGCTTTGGTATTTTAAGTTTCTCTCATTACAGCGCCAATGCTGATTTAGGTTTAATGACTGCGGTGACTATTATTATCGCATTGATTATGGACCTCGTTGTATTACCCGCCTATCTCGTTTGGCGCTATAGCGATAAGAATGGTGGTAAAGATGGTGATAATGATGAGGGCTTGCTCGCGAGTGGTAAAAAAATCCCTTCTCCGGATAAGGGGTTATTAGGCCACCTGCCCTTAATGGCACAAGGAGAACACGGCTGTTTATATGACTCGATGATGAAGTTGCGGGAGACTCATGGCGATATTTTTCAATTGGATGTTCTTAACAAACCTTGGCTTGTGGTTTCTGATCGCAAAATGATTCAACAAATATTAGTTGGCGATCGAGATAACTTCCCTAAGACCGGTGATGCCGTTGATGAAATGAAGGCCATTGGTGGTGACTTAGGTATTCTTGTTACAGAAGGCAAGCAGTGGTTAAGACAACGCCAGCTGGTAATGCCTGCCTTTCGTCCAGAACAGTTGAAAGACATGATGGTGGATATGAATAAGATCTCTCATCGTGCGGTTGCTCAACTTGCAGAAGAGATTAAAGCTGAAAATTCTGATCAAATAGAAATAGCGGCGAAAGAATTTCTTAACCGGATTGCTTTGGCGATTATTTGCCATGTTGGTTTTGATTATCGCATCGCCTCTTTTCAATCAGACGCAAAAACAGATCCACTATTAGAAGCGCAAGAGATTCAATGCAAAGAGTTGATGAAACGGATTCAACGCACCAAGTATTGGAAAAAACTACCACTGCCATCGAACTATCGTCTCGATAAAATGATGCAGATTCAACGAGCCATATTTCAAGATATTATCAAAGAACATAGTGAAGGTCGCGCAGAGTCTAAGGTATTAATGCAGCAATTAATAACCGCAACTGATGATGACGGCCAGCACATTGCAGAAGACGAACTGATACAACTTGTCCATAGCTTTATTGCAGCGGGCCATGAAACATCAGGAGCTTTCCTACAGTGGACACTCTATTACCTTGCGACTCACCCTGAATTACAGCAAGCCCTACGAGCCGAGATCAATGATGTCTTAGGTGATGCTGATGATGTTAGTTATGAGCATTATCAGAATATGCCTCTGATGGATAAAGTCTTAAAAGAGAGCTTACGTTTACGCCCGCCCATTCCTATTATGTTGCGCTCCAGTGGTGACGACTTAAACTTGTCTGGCATTGATGGTGAGTACAGGGTTAAGAAAGATACGCCTATTCTTATTATGCTAGGGGCAATGCAAAAAGACCCTCAATATTGGGGAGGAAATGCGAACTTTTTTGATCCGGAAAACTTTTCCACAGAAGCTCAAGCCGAACGTGAACGATTTGTCTATGCACCTTTTGGTTTAGGCCCACGTATTTGTGTTGGTCACCGCTTTACTATGATTGAAGCTACCGTTATTTTAGCGCAACTGTTACGCACTTATCAGTTTAGTTGGCCCGAGAATCAAACTGTTGAACCCATTTTGTCATTGGTCTGGACGACAAAACAGTCATTGCGTTTTAACGTAGAAACAATTTCTAGCGAAAATAGAGTTAATTCATGAACCCAGTTATTCGACCTTTAAGTATCCATGAAGCCAGTTTCCCCGTGTATGCCGAGTTAGCACCCGGTGGTGGTAATATTGTTGTTTGCTTGCGTTTAAATGGTGAGTTATCCGCTGATCAAGCTGAGCAAGGTTTGGAAAAACTAAGACAAGCTGAAGCATCATTACAAGTCGCTAGTCAATTCATACCAAAAACAGAAGCAAAGCAACAGAATAAGACTTTGGCTGAAGGCTATTATTTTGTTCAACCAGAAAATCCTAATTTACCCTTTGCCTACACCAAAGTAGACATTTATGATGACTTTTCACAACTGCTGGACCAGCAACGAACTCAGCTTCTCAACCAATCATTTCAGCAGGGCACGCTATTGTGGCGCGCCCACCTGATCTCTGAAAAAAATAGTCACCAGCACGCCTTGTTGTTATGCATTAATCACAGTATTTCGGATGGTACTTCGGTTTATCATTTAATGAAACGTTGGTTATTAGCCCTTAATAACTCTACCGATATTATTGCTACAGCTAACGATTTCAGTTTACCGTTATGGCATTACATGCCGAAGAAAATCTCAGGGTTTCTTGGCGCATTCCGATCTTTAGGCATTCTTTCTACTTTTATGAAGGCGCAAAAACTAGCCGACAAGGGCTTGAGTTTTAAGGCTGAAGGGAATGTACCTATTGCGGAACATCGTTGTCGTTCTGCTCATCGCTCCTTAGATAAAGCCACCTTCGCATCTTTACTTAAACTGAGTAAGGCAGAGAAAAAAAGTATTCATGGCCTGCTTTCCGCCGCTTTAATTCAAGTACTGTTAGCTGACTGTAAAAAACGTGGCAACTTACATGCAATAGGAAAATATTTTTCTTTTCCATTCGTCACTACAGTGAATGTGCGCGATAAAATTTCAACCAGCAAGACGGAAGTTGATAACGATATTTCAGGCTGCCTGTCTTCTGGGGTCACCAGCATGGTGGATATTGATCAGGAGCTAATCGACGAACAGTATCAGCAATCTCCTTGGCACCTCGGTGAACAAGTCGCGACAGGGGTGAAAGATGCCTTAGAACAAGATCAGCACTGGAAAGTATTACGCATATATCAACTTGCGGGTCTAAAAGGTTTAAAGAAAATGTTTATTGATAGCAGTGAAAAATCGCTGGCTACTCCCATTAGCTTTGCCAATTTAGGGCCGGTCAATTTTGATTTTTATGTAAACCGCGCGTGCGAAAGCAATAGTAATGCATTGGTCGTCGAAGACTATCAGGCTTATGCAGCATTTCATGCTTCTGGAGCCGGCATTAATATCGTAGCCAGTAGCTTAAAAGGCGCCTTAACATTGTGCCTAACCTGCCCTGCCCCGGTGATGAGTCAGCAAACGATGGAGTCTTATGCCGATGATGTCATTAAAAGGCTAACTCATTGGGCATTATGAGGGCAAAAAAATACTCTACGCACAATTTAAGCGCTGTGATTTATTAGATTTAATACATCATAGTGCTTAAAACATAAAATATTCCTCAGATATTATTCAATTTAAACTCATTTTAATTGGTTAATTAATAGCACTTTTCTCTTGTTACTATCGAAAACACTCTATGCCGTAATGTATAGTCTGCACTATAATATCATGGCATACATATTGCTCTATTCTAGATTATTAAAATGTTCAATGAAGGGCATTTTAGATTGTCAAAGGGCTGGCCTATGAAACTAATGTTATTGTACCTTTTAACTTTTTTCGTATCTCCCGTATATGCTGCAGATACTGTTATGGAGTTAAAAATTAATACCCTATGGGTTGCGATTGCTGCAATTCTAGTTTTTTTTATGCAAGCTGGTTTCGCTCTGCTTGAAAGTGGCATGTCACGCTCTAAAAATGCTATCAATGTCATGATGAAAAATTATATGGATGTTTGTTTAGGCAGCCTGATATTTTGGTTAGTAGGTTTTGGGGTCATGTTCGGCTCTAATTCTAGCGGCTTCTTTGGACAAGATCATTTTGCTTTAATAAATGCCAATGCATGGGATTATACTTTCCTATTATTTCAAACTATGTTTGCTGCAACAGCCGTCACAATTTGCAGTGGTGCAATGGCAGAAAGAACTAAATACGATGCCTATCTAATTGCCGCCAGCCTGATTATTGCCATTATATATCCAATTTTTGGTAGCTGGGTCTGGGGGGGATTCTATGGCGGCAGTGGCTGGTTAGCGGAGTTAGGCTTTATCGATTTTGCAGGCTCTACCGTTGTCCATTCCATTGGTGCCTGGTGTGCATTAGCAGGGATCATTGTATTGGGGCCAAGACTAGGGCGTTTTGATCCAGATACGGGTGAAGCAAGAGATATCCCAGGGCATAATCTATCCTTAGTTGCTCTTGGAGGGTTCATTCTTTGGTTAGGTTGGTTTGGTTTTAATGGTGGCAGTACCTTAGCAGCCGACAGTGCGGTTGGTTTAATTCTTTTAAATACTCAATTAGCCGCTGCCGCAGGAGCCGTTGGCGCACTCCTTTCAAGTCGCTTATTCGGGTCGCCGATTTTATTGAGCGCTACGATTAATGGCAGTATTGCAGGTTTAGTTAGCATCACCGCGGGCTGCGCGACCATGACACCTATTTTCGCCATTATCACTGGGCTCATTGCAGGCGCCATTTCAGTATGGGGTGCCAGCTGGTTATTAAAACTTAAACTAGATGATGTTGTCGGCGCAATTCCTGTTCACGGCTTTTCGGGGGCTTGGGGAACATTAGCTGCTGGAATTTTTATCACCGATGATTTATTCAATTTTAATCAAGCATTAATTCAACTGGTCGGAATTATTATCGCTTTTTGTTGGGCCTTTTTTAGCGCTCTAATTGTTTTTTATCTAATTGATAAAACAATCGGCCTACGAGCATCCAGTCAACATGAACAGCAAGGATTGGATTTCACAGAACATAATGAAATAGGTTACCCAGAGTTTAATAAAACGGTGACCTATAATAAGGAGTCATTATGAAACTTGAGTATAAACGCCGTGCTATTTTTACTGTTCTTTCTGAGATAATAACTGATAACGATTTACTGGATATAATGTGGCATTGGCAAAATAATTATTCGAATAAGTCACATTTTGAGTTGAATCATTTTTTATCTGATTGCAAACACTATCCTGAAATTTCAGAAAATCGTTCATCACTATATCGTAAATTAATTGCCATTTTCGTAGCGGAGAGAAATAATCTAAAAAGTGATCCTTGGCATTTAATGCAAGAGTATGAAAAAGAAAGTATCAAGGCCACTAAATTCTCAGAAAATGATAATTGGACTGAAATTTTTAGTTGTGTAATGAATCGTATATTCGAGAATTTGCGCTCTGATACCCAACGCTCAATCATTCGCTATGTTATTCAATATTTAAACAAGGTCGATTTGCCTGAGTCACTTGCTTATTCTTATCACGCTTGGGCGGATGAAAGGAGACTTATTAATACTCACGCTGCGACTTCAACACAGCTAAAAAAATTATTGAATTTAACCTATATTGGTCTGTGTGAGTACGTTGGCCCAACCAATGCAGATCAACTTTTAAGTGGCGCGATCGAGCATGCTCAGCTAGTCCATGGCCGAACTCCGCTCGATCCACGTAATTTATTATAATATAGCAACCCTTATACATCCGTCTTTAACAACTCCGCAAGATTTGTTAAAAGCCTACATGCTATGTTTTGATACACACTGATTAATTCATTGATGGATCAAACATGGCCTCCGCTACACCCCCTAGCAATAGCATTTCTAAACAGATGCATTTAGATCAAGCCCGTTTCCAGCGAGTGATTGATTATATTTATGATCACTTAAATGAAAAAATTGACCTAAATACTCTATCGGATATTGCTTGTGTATCGCCTTATCATTGGCATCGCATTTATCGAGGCTTATGTGGTGAAACCTTAGCAGCAACGGTTAAGCGCTTGCGTTTACATCGAGCGGCAGGAGAACTTGCTAATAGTGAGGCCTCGATAGAAGCCGTTGCTAATGCTTCGGGCTATAGTGGTTTGCAATCTTTCAATCGAGCTTTCAGTGAGACCTACGGTATGCCACCGGCGAAATTTCGCCTGCAAGGTAGCCATACCTTATTTAATAAATACGCATTACCCAATGCGCTTAAAAATAGGACAACTGAAATGATGGACGTCACCCTAAAGAAAATCGAATCGTTTGAAGTATTAGCTATGCCCCATACGGGCTCATATATGAACATTGGTAATGCATTTGAAAAACTCTTTGGCTGGCTAGGTATGCGCGGTTTAATTGGACCCCAATTGCGCTCTGTCGGCCTCTATTACAATGATCCAGACTCTGTTCCTGAAAATGAATTACAGAGTGCAGCCTGCATTGCTCTGCCGAGTTTAGAAGGTATTGAGCTCGATTCTAATATAGAAAGAAAATCGATCATTAATGGTGAATATGCTGTATTACGTCATATTGGCCCTTATTCAAATATGCGCAGTGCCTATCAATGGCTGTATGGCGAGTGGCTAGCAAATTCCGGCCGAGAAGTGGCTGACCAACCTGCGTTTGAAGAGTATTTGAATAACCCTAGGGAGGTACCACCGGCTGAACTAATCACTGATATTTATATGCCGTTGAAAGCGAAAGCCTAAGACATTCAATATTAAATTTTGTTTGATTGCTTTTATTACTACTGCACCGCTTAAGGTGCAGTAATCTCACCGAGCTCACAGTATAACGTGCGCAAGCTTAATCGTTCGCAATACTAAGCTCTTCCACTAATACGCCTAAACGCGCAATGGCCTGCTTCACTTCTTCATTCCAAGGAGTCGCACAATTTAATCGAATATAGTTTTTAAATTGATCGCTATTAGAAAATATATCCCCTGGAATAATCGCTATTGATTCTTCTTGGGCTCGGTGCAACAATTCAATTGAGCTGACATTGTCAGGCAAGCACATCCACAAAATAAACCCCCCACTTGGGCTGGATAAACGCGTGCCTTTCGGAAAGTAGTGCTGAACAGCCTGAGAGAATAATTTAATATTTTCTGTTACTCGCTGGCGTAAACTACGTAGGTGTTTATCGTAATGGCCATTTTGCAAATATGAGGTCATGGTTAATTGCGGCAGACTACTGGTTGCCATTGTACTGAATCTTTGTGCTTGAATTACTGATTTTTTATTACGCCCAGGAATACACCAGCCAATACGAAGCCCAGGACCGATCGTTTTAGAATAGGATGAACAATACATTACTCGATCATCGGTATCATGGGTTTTTATAACGGTATTAATCGCTTCTTTGCCTTCTGGAACCGCCATATTATTATCGAGGGGCATTTCTCCATAAATATCATCTTCAATAATTTGGCAATCAAACTGCTTCGCAAGCTCAACTAAGTGTTGTTGTTTTTTACTATTGGTGCGGCCACCCGTCGGATTACTGTAACGGCTATTCACCATAAATACCTTAATCGGCCACTGCTCTAACGCCAGCTTTAATGCATCAATGCTGATGCCATTAATCGGGTCGGTGGGGATTTCAATCACCTTAAGCCCACGCAGTTTTGCCATTTGCAAAAAACCATAATAACAAGGAGACTCGACGGCTATTATATCTCCGGCTTCCGTGGTGCTGCTTAAACATAAATGCAAAGCTTCAGAGCAGCCTTGAGTAATAACAATGTCATCGGCATGGCAGCGTAAACCAACATCACGCATACGCAACGCAATTTGCGTCCGCAAACTTTCTAAGCCTGGTGAGAACTGATAATCAAATACCTCTTCCATGTTAAAGCGGGTAACTTTTTGCATGTGTGTTTGCAAAGAACGATACGGCAGGAAGGAATGATCTGGGATCGCACAGCCAAGGTTCACATTTGTTTTTTGGTTTACATTCTCTAAGACATGATTAATCAGCTCTGTTTTTGTCACCGCTTTCGGTTGCCCACCTTGAGACAGTGGTGGTGGTACAGGTTCATCATTCGCTCCTTTACGCACAAAGTAACCGGCCTGAGGTTTTGCTCGAATCAAACCTTGATCTTCTAATAAGGCATAGGCCTGATTGATCGTTGAGATACTGACCTGCAATTGCTTGCTGAGTTTACGCACGCTAGGAATTTTCTGTTCGGCCAGGTAGACCCCCTGCTCAATATCACTGGCAAGCTCGGCCGCTACCTGACGGTAAAGGGTAGTACTTCTATTGCTATTGCGGTTACTGTTGTTAGTGCTGAGGGAGTTGGCCATAACGACTGCCTTAAACTGAGTTTTCAATAACAGTATGCTACCAGCTTAACTGTACTGCAATACAGTACAGTCATTTCAGTTATTACCAGTACAGTTGTGTTATTAATGAAACTGTACTGCTTTCTAATCCAATTCGTGCCTCTCTGTACTTGTTCTGATTTCAGACACAATAGTTTCACCTTTTATCTCATTGATTTAACAGGCCCTTTGTCAGAAGACTTTTATTACAGACTTTTATTAAAAAATTGAGCGTGAACATTATGACTACCGCTAACTATGGATTAGAGCCCAACACACCGAATAACTTATCCAGCCAGCCGCTGTACTTTTCCGGAGCAGCCAAAGGTTTATTCGCCGTGGTGCTATTCGCGATGACAGTACCTATGACTAAACTGGCATTACCTTTTTTTAGCGCCGAGTTAATTGCCAGTTCACGAGCCTTTATTGCTGGGCTACTCGCTTTAACCGTCATCATAGCCAATGGCTGGTCGCTGCCGGATAAAAAGACACTCGCTTGGTTAGCTCTAGCAGGGACCGGGGTTGTGGTTGGTTTTCCTTACCTATTAAGCTACAGCCTGATTAATTTATCCGCTGCCAACATGGGAGTAGTATTGGCAGGTTTACCCTTAATGACCAGTGTATTCGCCGTCTTCATTATGAAAGAACGCAATGGCCTAAGATTCTGGGTTTCTTCTGGTTTTGGTGGATTATTGCTTCTGGTTTATTTTTTAAATGGTGCCTCATCTTCCGGCTGGGATTTACAAACACTTAGCATTCTATTTTTAGTGCTGCTATTTGGTGGCCTAGGTTATAGCGCAGGCGCCAAAGCTGCGAAGAGCATTGGCGGCTGGCAAACCATCTGCTGGATGCTAGTTTTATACCTGCCGCTATCATCGATCAGTATTGGCTATCATACCGGAAGCGAAGCGTTTATTAATAACATGACTCAAGCAATGAACGATCCCGGCCAACAAGGTGAACTGTGGATATCAATAGCGGGCTTACTTTATCTTGCCGTGATCAGCCAATGGTGGGGGTTCCGTTTTTGGTATCAGGCAATGGCTGAAGCAGGCGCGGGTCGTATAAGTCAGATTCAATTATTGCAGCCATTTTTCACCTTGTTATTTGCGGTGATCTTTTTGTCTGAAGTATTTGAGATTAGCCAATTGATTTTTGCGGGCTTAATTGTTTTGGCTATTTGCTCGGCTTTGCGCTCTAAGAGGAAAAGCTAAAGAATAATTAACCACAGAGCACACAGAACGCTGCGCTACACAGAGGAAAAGATTTAACTAACTGTGAAAAAGAAGTTAAGGTATCAATCTCATCTTCATTTCTTATCTCTTCTCTGTGCCCTCGGTGTTCTCTGTGGTTAACTAGCTTTTGTTTTTTTACCATACGTTTTAGTCGAGCCCTTTCTTTTAAAACCTTGCCCCTGCCCACTTAAAGCTTGTAAACCTGTTGGAATGTGTTGCTTAGCCTGCTCGATGAGCTGCCCTAAGTGTTGATGAAGCGGCTGCATAAAACCCTGATAATTCAGTTCTTTAATGCTAATCGCATTTAGCTGCTGTTCCCATAGCGCGGTCATGTCAGGAGTGATCGCCGACTCGGGTAAACTGTTAATTAACCCCCGTCCAATCTCTGTACTGCGTATCTGCTTGCCACTGCGTTGTAAAAAATTACGTTTAAATAACAATTCAATGATTCCCGCCCGGGTTGCTTCTGTGCCGAGGCCGTCGGTTTCTTTTAAGGTTTTACGAATATCAGAATTCGATACATAACGAGCAATCCCTGTCATTGCGGCTAATAATGTCCCGTCATTAAAATGCTCTGGTGGTGTGGTCTTTTTTTCTATTAAATTTGCGCTGTCGCATAACCAGGCATGTTTTCCGTATTGTTTATCTTTAGGATCTAAGTTTATCGGCGGTAAGATTTGGCTAGCATCCTCTTTTTTTCCACTGCTATTAATAGAGGTTTTGTTATTCGCGTCGTTATTCTTACCATACAGAACCTTCCAGCCTAACTTTAACGATTGCTTGGCTTGAGTCTTAAATTGTCCCCCTGCAATGATAGCCTCAACTTTCGTTTCGGCATATTGATAGGCGGGAAAAAACTGCATTAAATATTGACGAGCAATGTGGCGATAGATTTTCTGTTCGAACTGATTCAGCTTTTCAAACTGAGCGGATGATATAGATTTCTCACTAGGGATTATCGCGTGGTGTGCTTCGACCTTGCTATCGTTCCAGGCTTTACTTTTTAAATTCGGCTGCGCCAGTTCTGCGTACTCTTTTAACGGCATACAATTTTGAGCAATCGCCTGAATAACATTCGGCGCTAAGGCATGTTGTTCATTTGGAAGGTGACGACTATCAGATCTTGGATAGGTAATTAACTGATGACGTTCGTACAAGCTTTGACAGCCATCGAGCACTTGCTGTGCACTCATGCCAAAGGCTTTCGCAGCTTCAATTTGCAGAGTCGATAAATTAAACGGCAAAGGCGCAGGCTGCTGCTTGTCTTTCTGTTCGAGCTTGGTTATTTCTGCGGCTTGCTGCTGAATACGCTGACAAACATTTTCTGCTAACGGCTTATGTAAAACTCGTCCTTCTTCATCTTGATAGGGTTTACAAGCTTCGCTCGGCTGCCATTTCATCAAAAAGGCTTCATTATTAGAGTTAACTAAGTTCGCCTCTACCTGATAGAAATCACGGCTAACAAAATGTTCAATTTCTTCATCGCGCTTGACCACTAAGCCTAATAATGGTGTTTGCACTCGACCTACCGATAATACTCCTTTATAGCCCGCTTTCTGCCCTTGCAAGGTATAAGCACGGGTCATATTCATACCATACAACCAATCCGCCCTTGATCGAGAGAGTGCTGATACGGAAAGTGGCACAAAGTCTTGGTTACTGCGTAAATTCACCAAAGCACGTTTAACGGCTGGCAGGTTTAAATCACTGATTAGACAACGCTGGGTAGTCTTTTTCTTGTGGGCACTGATTTTAAGATGACTAAGAACTTCGTCGACCAATAACTGCCCTTCACGATCAGGATCACCCGCATGGACTATTTGATCGGCCTGTTTAACTAATTTTCGCAATACCGTTAGCTGAGAACGGGTTTGGCTTTTGGCCTTCAGCTGCCATTCTTGCGGCACTATGGGTAAATGTTCTAATTTCCACGATTTATAAGCTGAATCATAAGCATCGGGTTCGGCCTGCTCTAATAAGTGGCCAATGCACCAACTTACGACATCACCATTTCCCAGCTCGATGTAACCTTGCTGCTTACGTAAAGACTGACCCCCATTTAGGCTGGCTAATCCGTCGGCAATAGCCCGACCAAGACTGGGTTTTTCTGCGATATATAACTTCATCAACCAACTGTATAGATAAACAGTACGGGTTTCAAGCCACTCTTCAGCCTGTCAATAAACTCGCACTTTGGCGTTTTTGGTCTCAGTGCTTACCTGTCTCTCGTACAAAAAATCATCATTTTGACCTAGGTATAGGTGTACTCCCGTCTCAGTCTTGCTTTAAGCACCTTACACCCAAGGTTATCCACAAATTCTGTGGGTAAGATTTTAATAACTGTGCAAATAAATATGAATTTATTTAAAATCAAGACTTGCTTTGCACTTTTTTTGATTTATTTTAAGTGCGTATTTTGTCCAATAAATATTTCTATTATTAGTGCCAAAAGCCTTGACTTCATTGGGCTGCAGCGATTTACGCTAGATGGTTAAAAAACGTACGATCTAACTTACACCCTGATAAAACGGGGGCTGAAAGCAGTTATATTTATATTACACACAGAGTTATACACAGAACTTGTTAATAATTAAAAATTTGTCTATTTTGGGGCGTTTTGTGGGTATCTAGTCTCTATTTAGTGCACTCGGTAGTGTCAATTAATTCACTAAACAGAAGTTTTATGATGCTTTAGTTAGTAGTTCAGCTTCCACTCTGCTTTCAGGTTCAGCATCAATCATCAGTCGCTGGTCTGAGAGCAAGGTGATAGAATGATCGCGCTTATAGTTCACCATCCATCGTCTCTCTATCGCCAGCGGAATTGTTATGCCAGTTACCCACTTTGTCACTCATCAGATCAATAAAGAAGCTCAAAAACCTGCGGCTATGGTTACAGCGACGGCTAATGAGGCTGAAGTAGATGATTATTGTCATTTGGTGATGAGTCAGCTGAAAGGTATTTTTGTCCAGCGCGCTAGCAAGCGTTATGGCTGCTTTAACCCTGAAGTAACCCAATTTAAAGGCTTAACACTGAACTGGCTAAACGATCAGCAGAGTTTCTTATCGTGGACGAAGAAGGTCAGCGAGCAGTTTGCCGATACAATGGATAATACCGAGCTTGAAATAGATGGCTATCTTGCTTTTGCTAAAGAAGAGTTGGCGGATACGGATAAGCTATATATCTTCCACCTGCGTGAAAAAAGCAATATCTGCTTAACCACTGATATGCAATTGAGCGAAAGTCGCGCTCTCGATTTCTCGAATACTGGCTTTGGCTTGTGCATTGATATCACTGAACTTAAAAAAGAGCAGGAAGAAGGTAAGCGCAGTGAGGAGAAGTATTTCACTTTCAGCTTTGGCCGAGGGGACAAACCGATTCAAAAGCTTTTTTCTGATTTCTCTGGTTTTATCGATACCCTAGATACCGAGCAGGAAACTCAAGAGTTTTTGCAGATTGTTGAAGAGTACGCCCAGACCTTACCTGAAAGTGAGTCGATTGAGACGAAAACGAAGGTAATCGAGTATTGTGTTGAGCAGGATAAGCAAGGTGAAACAGTCGAATTTAAAACCTTATCAGGGCAATTAGATAGCAGTGCTCCGGAAAAATTTGAGCAGTTCGTAGCGCTGAAAAAACGTGAGCGCCGACAGGTTCGTCCACGTTCAGAATCAACGATGAATGAATCACCAGAGCAATCGTCTGAGCTAGCCCATGGTGAAGCGGTTATTAAAAATGAATTAATTCCTGATCGTAAAAGCTTAAAAAATTACCTGCGCTATAGTGGTAAAAATAAAGAAGTAACACTGAGCTTTGCGGCTACTTCTTTAGGCACAGATATTAGCTTTGATCCTAGCGAAAATAGTTTAACCATTAAAAACTTGCCTAGCCGTTTATTAAAGCAACTCAAGCCTGACAATGATTAACTGAGCATTTTTCAATTGCGCAGCATTTCATTGCTTAATAATTAACGTCTATTCTCGAATTAATCCCCGACTTGAATAGACGTTAATAGTGAAATCACATCTTGCTGATTTTCTAATAATTGAATCCCATCATTCCCTGTTGCTAATAGTTTACGATCAACTGCAATGACATCGTTACAGGGGAAATCTGCATAATCAGTCACGACCTGTGGATCACTAGAATCAGTCACATCGTAGATTCTTAACCCGCCCGTAAAGCAAACATATAAGCGATCACCCGCGATGGATAACCCCGATGGGTTTTCAATACGTTTTTGCACCAATTCAATTGGATTTTCAACGTCACTGACATCAAATACGATTAAGCGGTTACTGCCACTATTGGACAGCACTCCAGAACCGTCAACAATACCAGCTGAGTTGTCTTCCGGACGTATGGTCACGTACATGATGCCATCAGCCGCGACGACGGGATCACGACTGGTAAAGTGCGAAGCAAACGATAAACCATCAATAAAACCATCCGACGTTATCTTAGTGATAACCGCACCTTGATTAGTACCGATTAATACTAAATCTTCACCATAAGGAAATAACGTCTCTAAACGTGGGCCTGTGGTAAATGATTGATCGACTAGCCTTGGGTTCATTGCATCTTCAATATTGAAGGAGCGTATCGAGTTATCTTCAACCACAATAAGGTGGTCATTTTGAATCACAAAACGTGCCGTTGACCCACCGACTCCTGATGATGAGCCGGTACTAGCTGAGTCGGTGGATTCAACACACCCCGATAAGCAGTACGCAACTAATAGAAACATCATCGTCTTCATTTTTGTCATCCTTTTTATCTGCTTTAGACTCTTCATTTTCAAAATCATATTCATCACCGTATAAAATCACTTTCCCTGATTTTGTTTTGTAGCCAATGACAATGCTCTGGATACCATTATATTTATCACCAAAATCCATAAAATATCCAAGGGGAAAGAATTGTCTTTCATCAGGATATTGAAAAACGTCTTCTTGACGAACCACTAACAGCTCATTGCCATCATTTTGTAATAACGAGTTTAAATCGATCATCACTAGATCGATAAAAGCCGAACTGTATAAAACGCCGTCTTTAATGGTTAAATTCAATGCCCCGGGGATCGGCAGGTATACTTGTCTAATAGGATTGAGTTCATCTGTCATATCAAAAATATGAATGCCTCGGAATTTTTCAACCACAAACAGCCATTGATCCAGCCGATAAATCTTTCCTGTTCTTTCTAGTATTTGGCCAGAAGAATAATCTGGCTGGATATCGCCACGTAAATCATCAAGCTCTAATACCACTTCACTGACGCACAGGTAGTTAATATCGTCACCATCACACTCGTAATAATCCTCGTAAGTAGATCCCAAAATAGCAAAGCTGCCCAACAATAAGAGTGAAGATTTTTTCCAGGTACTTGTTGTAGTCAATTCGCTTGCTTCATTGCTTACTAAGTATCGGGAGATCATAAAGCGAGTCACGAAACTCGCGAGCATGGCAGCGATAATATCCAATACTGCAAACGTACCCCGACTTAATATTGGCAACTGCTGTCCCTGGCAGATTTCAAAAAAAACAACTATCAATAGCCAGCTGACAGTCACCTGATTGACAGCTTTTTGGCTGAGTTCCTTTTTCCAATAAAGCAGTAGCAGTGTCGAAGAGATAATCAATGGCATGAAAATAAAGCTAGGAAATGAACCCATCAATACTGTGGTTAAGCCCTGGCTAGGCATAGCAGCCAATGGCACCATAGGTTCAAGGCCTAAAACAGATGATCTGAAAAGTAGATAGAATACGATGCCAAGCAGAAGAGAGCAGCCCGCTGTTTTCAACAAGGCTAGATGATTTTGTTGCACATCCATATGAACAATTCCAATACAATGCATAGTAAGAATGATTCTTATTATACTCATCTGTATTACAACTTGTATATTTTTACCTCTAAGAGCAAAATAATATGCATAAATAATAATAAATACTTATTTCATCAATAAGATAATTCTCAAAAAATATTCTGACGAATATTGAAATCACGATGTTGAGACAAATATGCTAAAACAAACGCTCTGGGCTTGGAATTCCATGTCTGCAATGTTCTTTCAAGATACCCATACGATTCCACTAGCGGATTTAAAGCAGAAGTATCAACTAGAAGACTCCAGCTTTATCAATATCAATGGCCTCAATGTTCATTATCGCGATAGCCCGTGTCGGCAGAATCCGGAAGCTCCCGTATTATTATGTTTACACGGTATATTCTCTTCTTTGCATACTTGGCAAAAGTGGATTGATGAACTTAACGATCGTTTTCATATTATCAGCATAGATTTACCCAACTTCGGCCTAACAGGCCCTTTTCCATTTTCAAAAATTGATGATAATAGCTATCCCGATTTTTTACGTGATCTGCTGGATGCATTAAAAATCAGTAAATGCCATATCGCGGGGAATTCCTTAGGCGGCTTCTTTAGCTATTCTTTTGCCGCTAGGTACCCTGAGCGTATTGAGAAAATGATTCTGCTCGATTCAGCCGGTTTCTTATTTATGCCGCCATTAGCCTTAGTGAGCTGGGGCGCTCCACTCGGAGGCTGGGTCGCTGAAAATTCAAACCCACCCAAATCTTTAGTTTTTCATCTTATTCGCCAAGCCTACGCCAATGCAGATCGCGCAACGGAAGAAGAGTTACTACGCTATTATGAAATGATGTTAAGACCCGGTAATCGTCAAGGTGGCAGTAAAGTTCTGCAATTTGTTCGTAACCGTTTTGGTTTTGATACTCAGTGCCTTAAAGATATTCAGACCCCCACATTATTAATGTGGGGTGAACAAGATCATTGGATTCCCATTCGTCATACTAAGAACTTTCAAAAGAGTCTGCCAAATTGCCAAGTGATAACTTATTCTGATTGTGGGCATATGCCCATGGAAGAAAAACCTGAAGTAAGTGCAAAGGATGCGGCGAAGTTCCTGTTATCAGAATGAGTCACATACAATCCGTGGCCTCACTTGCGCCACGGAGTCACTTGATACTTCTTAAGAACTTCGTCTATTTTTCCAGATCGATATAAATCAATTATTTTTTCATCAAAATATTTTTTCAAGGCATTCACTTTACCAGCTAGACTCTGGTCACTTGAAAAAGCCATGTAAATTTTTTCCTCTGATACACAGCCTGCATTGATATAATTTTGATTAATCCCCATTTTATTTAGTTGATGACGTGTTGTATTTTGCGTGAAAATAAATGCATCTAATCGATTGGCCGCGATCATTTTAATATTTTTAGCAATGAAGTTTTTATCGTAATGCATAGGCTGAAAATTAAAACTTTTATCATTCACATACGGATTAAGAGCTTCAATCGACGCGTCACTTGCAATACCGATTCGTAATTTTTTTAGGGATTCAGCGCCGCTATAGCGCCATTTATTATTTGCAGGAATAAAGATGCACATTCTTTGAACCCCAATTTCATTGCTAGGATATATCAACCCTGGGGCTTCGGCTTTCGCTGGCGAGAGCAATGCAAATGATTCGCCCACTTTTACTTGATGAATTGCCCTTGACCAAGAAAAAGTCTCGATTAACAGCTTATACTGACTGCCTGCAAAAATAAGCTCTGCTATCTCATTAACATAACCAGGCTCATTTTCATCAGAGCAAAGCTGAGGGCACCAATCAATCGCCGCCACATGCACATTTTCAGCGATGGCTATGCTTGCATTTGAAAAATACAAAAATAGAGAGGCGATAATTATTAGTATTGGGTGCATAAATTAGAAGTCGATAGCCGTATTGACTAGTATTAAGCTAAACTAGCTTTATAAAAGAATCAATGCATAACACTTATTCGATAATAGAAAATAGAGGTCTTTTTATGGAGTTTTACAAGAAACTCTATCAATGGCTGCTAAAAAGAGCCGATAAGCAAGCCGATAACATTTGGATATTTACCTTAGGGGCCGTATTCTTTTTCTTTGGTATGGGGGTTATCTTGTATTCAGAAAATGCGATAGCGCCTTCCCTTGGACAAGAGCTGATTGTTTTATTTGGCTTTATACTAGCGATTCTTGGCGGAATAGCCGCTATAATAGGCTATTTATCGTTAAGCTTATTGCGTTTCTTAAGCTTCGCTAGCCGTGAGCGTATAAAAGCGCCGTCCGATGAATCCATTCCTGACTCAGTGACTGAGCCTTCTCAGAGCCAAAAGAAAGTATTATGAGCGAACGTTTCCCCGATATTGAAGTTTATCTATTAAAAGCCGAAGCCAGTGAAATATACACTTGGCTTTGCACACAGTTTAAGCAGGTAGAAGAGCACAAAAATTCACCTAAATCTGTTCAATGGTTAGTCGATGGCACTGAAGTTTTATTTACTCTGAATAGTAATAAGAACTTTGCTAGCTTATGGTTCAAGCAAAATAATACCCCTTGGAATAACGATCTTGATTGTGGCCGCGCTTTGCATACCGCTCTTGGTAAAGAAGTTCGCTGCTCAAAAGCGGCTTGGCAAGAAGGTGATGAAGGTCCGGCTTGGACCAAGCTAATCCATGGTGAAGAAAAAGATTTAGACTGGGATTAATCGTGTCTAAACACTCTGCCGATAACAGCCTGTCGCTAAAAGATCTCCAACAACGCTACTTTCGACTATTAGAGTCTATGTCAGAAGGTGTTTATGGTCTGGATGCCGACGGTCTTGCTACGTTTGTTAATCCAGCAGCTGAGCGCATTACTGGTTGGACTGCTGACGATATATTAGGCAAGAACATTCATCAGTTTCATCATCATAGTCATGCTGATGGTCGACCTTACCCAGATTATGAATGCCCTATCTACAAAACGCGTCTAACTGGTGAGAGCGCCCATTGTGAACATGAAGTATTCTGGCGCAAGGATGGCAGCTGCTTTCCCGTCGAATACTCCAGTACTCCCATCGAAGAAAATGGCCAGACACTGGGAGTCGTTGTTGTTTTTAAAGATATCAGTGAGCGCTTGATTCAACAGCAAAAGCTACAAACGGCATTACAGCAAGTTCAGTTATTAAAAGAGCAGTTAGTCGCGGAAAATAACTTACTGAAACAAGAAATCCAACATCAATCTCAGCAAGATATTATTGGCCAAAGTGAAATCATTGCCGCCTTACTGGATCGCATTGCTCAAGTAGGCCCTACTGACGCCTGTGTGCTCATTCAAGGGGAGAGTGGCACAGGTAAAGAACTGATTGCCCAAGCCTTACATGGCAGCAGTCAACGCAAAGACAAACCTTTGGTTAAAGTCAATTGCGGTGCGATTGCTGAGAGCTTAATTGAAAGCGAACTTTTTGGTCATGAAAAAGGCGCATTCACTGGCGCAACACAGCGTCGCTTAGGGCGATTTGAAGTAGCCCATGGTGGTACTCTTTTTCTTGATGAAATTGGCGAACTGACCGCCGCCGCACAAGTTAAATTATTACGGGTCTTGCAAGAGCAAGAGTTTGAGCGCGTGGGCAGTAGCCAAACGGTCAAGATCGATGTGAGAATTATTGCAGCGACCAATCGTGATTTACAGAAACTGGTCGAGCAAGGTGAATTTAGAGCTGACCTATTTTATCGCCTAAACGTATTTCCACTGTGGTTGCCGGCACTGCGACAACGAGCAAGTGATATCCCATTGTTAGCAAATTATTTTTTAACAAAAATACAACGCCACATCGGCCGCCAATGCACTGGCTTTACGCCCGAGTCACTAGAGAAAATGATGCTCTACTCTTGGCCTGGCAATGTCCGTGAACTGTACAATATTATCGAACGCTCGTTGATTCTTCATAGCGGTAATGGCTTGCTAGCAGTACACCTAGATACCGAGCTTGGTTTGTCTAATAGCCTCCCTTCGCATAATCCAGCCGTTGCGAACTCATCAGAATTACCAATAAAGTCCTCGCAAGAAGGTCTTGTGACCTTAGCGGAGGCTGAAAAACAGCATATCCTTAAAACGCTAGCATTCTGTAAGGGTAAAGTCTCTGGCAAGCAAGGCGCTGCTGATATTTTACAACTGCCCGTCTCAACACTGCGCTCTCGAATGAAAAAACTGGGAATTAATAATCAAAAGTAGTGATATATCAAACTAGTAGCGACATATCACTAAAAATAAATCATATATCACTACAATTATCAGAAAAAATGTAAAAACCCCTTATTATTCAGTAGCTTACAAGATGGCCTAAGGATTGCTATCTAGCCTCATGCATTTAAAGAAATGAGAGCTTTATGAGTAAGTTAATCGCCACATCCTCCCAACCCGCGGTAAGTAACGAATCCTCCTCGATTATTCAACCATTAATCAGCTGGTTCAAATCGGCTCCAGATAACCATAGAGTACGCTTGATTACAGGCCGTTTTAATACACTACGCCGCAGCATCAGTTGGCCATTATTAGCCCTTTGCTTTATTACCCCTTGGCTGACTTGGAATGACTTGCCTCTGGTGCATCTTGATCTTGTCAGTAAGCAGTTTCGCTTTGCGGATATCGTTTTATGGCCCGAAGACCTGATGGTCTTAACTTGGATGATGATGGCAGGCGCTTTTGGCTTATTCTTTGTCGCCATGGTCTCTGGCAGGCTTTGGTGCGGTTATGCCTGCCCACAAACAGTATGGACGTTTTTGTTTATTCGCCTAGAGGAAATCATTGAAGGTTCTCGTCACAAACGTTTAAAAATGGACCGTCAGCCATGGGCGCTGAATAAGCAAAGTGCTGAAAAAGTGGCTCGAAAATCACTTAAACATGTTTCCTGGTTAGGCTTGAGTATAGCCACGGGCATTACCTTTATTGCCTACTTTTACCCATTATCCGATATGGCGAATGATTTTCTTGCCAGTGATTTCCTAGTCAATGAAATGTCCGGCAGTGGTCTATTTTGGATTTTATTCATCGGCCTGTTGACGTATTTGAATGCAGGTTTTTTACGCGAACAAGTTTGTACACACATGTGCCCCTATTCACGTTTTCAATCTGTGATGGCTGACCGCTCGACTCTTGTGGTTGAGTATAATGAAGAACGAAATGACTGCATCGATTGCCAAGTCTGCGTTCAAGTATGCCCTACAGATATCGATATCCGTGATGGTATGCAACTCGCTTGTATCGCATGTGGGGCTTGTGTTGATGCTTGTGATGATATTATGGAGAAAATTAATAAACCCAAGGGGCTCATAAGCTACCACCCTGGAGAATCAAGTTTTAAAGAAGCGATCAACCTTATTCGCCGACCTCGGCTGATCGGTTATGCTGCCGCACTTTTACTTTCACTATTTTTGTTAGTTAACGAATGGCAAGGCCGTGAAATCATTAATGCTCACTTAGAGCGAGAGCGCACGAGTCTTTACCGTATCAATGCAAACGATGAAATAGAAAACAACTTCTTTATTAAACTCCATAATAAAGCGAAGAATAGGCAGAATGTTTACTTTGAAATTGATAATAACCAAAGCCAGCAAGAGGGTTTTACACTAAGCCAAACCCAGTTTAATCTAGCATCAGGGCAGCGACTGCAAATCCCTTTCACTGTGACTCGGTTAAGTACTGGGGGTAATACTCGTCGGAGGGAATCAAATAATGAAGCGATAACAATTAATGTGTTATCGACCGTTAATAATGAAAAGGTTGGAACAATTAATACCTCATTTATTGCGCCAAGGTAGGTTTAAGACGTTTCAAATATTCTAATAATAAAAAGGCAGCCTAGATTGCCTTTTTATTTCTATTTTTTTACCAAGGAGCGGGTTGTCAGAATATGAGTAGAACAAACTTGGTTTTTATCACATAAGGTAAGCTCTGGAGATTCAGGTAACGTTTTTATGCCAAATATCATTAGATGCAGACCACCGGGTTCAAAACTCATGGTTTCTCCGGCTTTAATTGTTAGCTCATGCAGCTGACGCATTCGCATCATACCATCCACATGACTATGAGTATGAATCTCTACGCTTTTAGCGCCTTCCAATTTAGCGGATATTAAAGTGCTGTCAGTATCACTGACATTGCGCAGATCCATGAACGCGGCGGTCATGCTACGTCCTGGAATAGGTTTGCGTACATAACCTTCTTCCACAACCCATTCTGCCACACTGGAAAAAGATAACGTTAAAGCCATCATCAAATAACCAGCTTGGTTAACCATTCGCTGTAATTTCACGCCCTACTCTCTTAATATTGCTAATGTCTTATTTCGCGGCAAGTTTACCGCGAACGCTATTAAATACCAGTGACATGTTGTCGCAGCTATTTCGTCATAGCTAAATTGAACAACTAAGCTGTTTTAATCTGCGCTGATAGAAGCTCGCCACTCTAACGCCGCGGTTAGATCATTAATTGGCTTAGTAAAATAATAGCCTGCCATACCGTCAACACCGGTTTGACGTAACGCTTGAATATCTTGCTCGCCTTCAACACCTTCCCCTAATACTTGTAGATCAAGGTTATGGGCTATTTGCACCATCGATTGGATAAAGAATTTATGATCCAAAGCCTGATGAAGTCCACGGTTAAAGCTGCCGGCAATACGTAAATAGCTCAACGGTAAGCGCTGTAAATAAGCAAAGGCTAATGACCCTGTTCCTACTTGGTCAACGCCCAATTCAACACCTTTTTCTTTTAATCTATGCGCTAGACGAGCTAATGATGATTCAATATTCGTGATCGAAAATTCAGCGACTTCAATCGCTAAATAATCGTTCCACTGGGGATACTCATCAAATAATGCTTCTAATTGATCGTGAAAGGTCTCACTTAGCACCGACGCCGCTGAAAGATTGATACAAAACTTCTTTTTAATTTCACTCTGTTCTTGTTTTAAATACGAACAGGATTGAAATTGTTGCAATAGCGTTTTAATTACCAATAAATCAAATTGCGGCGCCAATTGATGACGCTCGATCATTGGCCAAAACCGAGCCGCTGAAATAATGCCTGCTTGATCATGAATACGGCTCAAAACTTCATATTGAATAATGTGCTCACCGCGAGTATCCAGTATCGGCTGAAAGTGCAGCTCAATCGCTTGAGACTTTAATACTTTTTCTAATTCAATTTTCCATTCACCGGCAGTGCGTTCAACTTCATCATTAGGCTGGGCATAGAACTCAAAGCGGCTTTGAGGTTGGCGCTGCGCTTGTCTTAATGCGGCATCGGCCTTACTGAGCGCTTCAATTAACGTTACTTGCTGATCTTGAGTACCTTCTTCAACCAATGAGCGCTGTAAGACAATTGCGCCAACATGAAAAAGAATGCCTGATCGTTGAGTGAGTGCTGTTGTGGATAACAAATCAAAGCAATGTTTTACCTGCTCTTCACTATGCAAAATATCGGTAGCTGGTATATAGAGCGCGAAATCAGCACCGGTTCTTCGGCTTACGAGTGCTTCGCTATGTTCATCGTGCCACTGATTTAACACTTCTCCGATACGAATTAATAATTCATCCCCAGCCTCTCGTCCTTGCTGTTGATTGAAAGTCGTAAAATCTTTCACCTGAATTAATAAAAGAACACCACTGTGCCCTTCCGCTTGTTTTAAAACATGCTGCAAGCGCTGATCAAATCCTCGTCGATTTAATAAATGGGTGACATCATCTAAGTAACTTTCTTCACGCAATTTCTCCGTCAGGGCTGACTGTTCTGCAAAGATGGATTTTAGTTTACGCACCATCTGGTTCATCGCTAAAACAACGCGCTTCAACTCGCGAGCTCGAGGCAACTTTTCTAGCTCGTAGAGGTTACGTTCACTAATATCCAGCGCTTGTTGCTCAACTCTTTCTAACGGTTTAAACATCCAGCGTAAGATAATCTGCAAACTGACGAGGCTGAGCAATGCCATCCACAGATACCAAAGTACTTCTCCGCGAACGATGCTCCATAAATCACGATAGGCAAAATCGGTATGGCTTTTAATCGTTAAACTGCCTAATCGCTGCCACCCTTGAGTCACATCCGTTTCTGCAGCGACAACCGATAAGTCCACGAGTGAAATAAACCAGCTAGGCGCAGGCTTATGTTGCGTGGCTTGCTGTGCTTGGCGCTTTAATTCACTACCATCCACCAGCTGTAAACGAATTTCTGCAAAAAAACCGCGATCAAATAGCACATCAATCATGCGCTCTAGTTTTACCTTATCTCCATCCGCGACCGCATTTGACATAGAAAGCGCTAAGGACGTCGCCGCGTCATAGGCTCTTGAGTTAAGCTGCTGTTGAAAATAGCTACTGGAATTTGTCAGTGTGACAAACAAATTGCCAGTTAATAATAATAAAATTAGCGCACTCGCCATTAGGCTGAGCTGGCGTCTTAATGTCATGTCCATGTCCTTGCTATTTAAATTTCCATGCCTTGCGCTGACATTCTTAGCCGCAAACCAGTCCATAAATCGAGTTTATTAGGATTCCCCATACGAATTCCCTGTCCTTTCATTCGCTCTAACCACATTCCTGAGCCATTGAAGCTGTATACCGGCTCTAAATCTTTACGTCGATCCGCTGAATATATCTTACCGATAAGGTTATCTAATACCAATGGAATTGCATCAGGGGTTGGAAAATAAGTCAGCACCATATGCGCTTGATTAATCCGTAGGGCTTTGACGTAGGTTATACGCATTTTTTCTACTTCAACCCCGAGTTCCTTCAGGGTGTAATATTTAGCGATTACGAAGTCTTCACAGTCTGCACCATGAGTGGTGAGCGATTCATACGGAGTGGCCCAATAGTCTTTCTGCCCCCAATGTTTATCATCACTGACATAATTGACCCGCTGATTGAAAAAGTGATTCACCGCTCTTAGCTGCTCATCTTCATCATCATCGCGTAGATCTTGATATAATTCCTGCCAATCCAGTAAGCGCTGCTTTGCATCATCACCAAATTCGCGCTGCGCGCCAGCCAATAACTCTTTGCTTAACCATTGCTGATCATCCGCCCTTAACAAAATCACAAGGCTTAATAATAAACAGGTGGCAAAGGGTTTAATGACGGTGAATAACCAGCCCATTACTCGCAGCCTTAAGCGTCCTTTGAGCAACAATAACTCTCTCTTATCGTTAATAAATAGGGAATAAATAGTGAAATTTCTTTTATTAATTACCTTTACTATAGAACAGGAACGAACAGTCAGTGGGTTCGACAGCAAGATTTCTGATTACTGCTAAACTATTAGCAACATTTGCGATATAGAAAACCATGGATATATCAAAAGCTGATAAGCTAAAACAACACTTCTCTACTCGTGTGACCAATCAAGCCCGCCATGTACTGGATCTATGGCGCTGCCTACACGACGACCAGTGGCAAAGCGCTCGCATTCAAGACTTATTACAAGCTAACGATAAGCTATTACGCTTCGCTCAGCGCTTTGATTCCGAAAAATATACTAAAATTGCTGAAAAATTTGATGCCATCCTCTCTAGCTTAGAAGCTGAAGCTCTGCCTAGCAGCGAGCAGCTTAATCAGCTAAACGACCTGATGCTGCAGCTCAGCCAAGGGGTATTACGCCACAGCGATAGCAATCAATCTGAAAAAATGATTGTGGTTAAAAAACCGGTATATATGGCTTTAAACGATACCGATAATGCCTTGCAGCTTGCCCAGCAGATGGAATATTTTGGTTTACGCGCAGAACTGTTTAATACCCAAGATGAACTGGATCAAGCAATACATAAGCGCCACCCTTTAGCCATAATCATGGATATCGACTTTCAAGCCACGGATAATGGCTTGGCGATCATCAAGCATCATCAAGGTGGTGAAGATGATCATTCGACCTTTCCAGTCATTTTTTATAGCTCACACCCTATGACACTGAAACAAAAGCTCTTATGTCTTCGTTTGGGTGGCATCAGTAGCTTAGAGAGCTTAGCGCCACAGGCCATCATCAGCCGCATTGAAACCTTAGTAAACATCGTTCCAGAACAACCTTTTCGGATATTAATTGTCGATGATTCAAAGTCTCAAGCTCTGTATACCGAGAAAGCATTAAATGCAGCGGGGATGATTACCGAAAAGGTCATTAACCCCATGGAAGTATTAGAGGTACTGGAGTCTTTTCAGCCTGAAATGATCCTCATGGACATGTACATGCCTGAATGCAATGGGGTCGAATTGGCCAAAGTCATTCGCCAAGATAAACATTACATTAATATTCCCATCATTTATTTGTCCGGTGAAGAAGATAAAGAAACTCAACTTAAGGCTATGGCTGAAGGTGGAGAAGATTTTTTAACCAAGCCCGTTGACCCTAGGCATTTGTTATCAACAATACGTACCCGCGGTAGTCGTGCTCGTGAGTTAAGCCAGTTGATCGCTCGTGATAGCCTCACCGGCTTGTATAATCATACTCATATTCTGAAAGCATTAGACGAGCAAATTAAGCTCGCCGAGCGTAATAACTCTTCACTCTGTTTTGTCATGGCCGACATTGATCACTTTAAACAAGTTAATGATAATCATGGCCACCCCGTCGGCGATGAAGTTATTAAAAACCTAGCCTTATTTTTATCTCAGCGACTGCGTAAAACAGACTATATAGGCCGCTATGGTGGCGAAGAATTCGCCATGGTTTTGCCAGGAGCCGGGATTGAAGATGCCCATAACATCATGGACGAGATTCGCAATAATTTTTCTCATCTTCTGCATGGTGGCCAAGCTGCTCTCAGTTCAACATTTTCCTGCGGCATCGCCCTGTATCAAGGACAAAAGACCAGCGAGCTGATCGATTTAGCCGATCAAGCGATGTATTTAGCCAAGCGTGATGGTCGAAATTGCGTAAAAACCTGCCCTTCAGGCGATTAGCGGCCGATTAGCGCCACAGGGGACTAGACCATTAGCCGCTTTTTGTGCACACTCGCCCGCTATTATTTGACAAAAAGACGTACAATCATTTGTATCGTTAATACGCGGAGCTGACTATGCCATCCATCCTAGTTTTAAACGGCCCTAACTTGAACCTATTAGGATCTCGAGAGCCTGAGGTTTATGGTCATACAACCCTCGCAGATATTGAACAGACTTTAGTCAAGCAAGGTCAAGCCGCTGGTACTGAGCTAACGTGTTTTCAATCGAATGCTGAATTTGCGTTGATTGAACGTATTCATCAGGCGAGACAAGACGGTGTCGATTTTATAATCATCAATCCCGCCGCTTTTACCCATACCAGTGTCGCCATTCGTGATGCGATTTTAGGGGTAGATATCCCTTTTATCGAAGTCCATATTTCCAATGTTCATGCTCGAGAAGCGTTCCGCGCTCATTCCTACTTTTCAGATAAAGCGGTAGGAGTGATTTGTGGTTTAGGCCCTCAAGGGTATGAATTTGCACTTGCGAGTGCGTTAGAACAGTTAAAAGGATCAGCCTAATGGCTTGGATACAACTTAAAGTTGAAGTATTACCCGATCAAATTGAAGTGATCGAAGATTCAATGTTATTGGAAGGTGCACAAGCCGTGACCTTGCAAGACGGTGCTGATCAGCCAATATTAGAACCTGAGCTGGGTACTATGCCTGTTTGGGACAAAACCATCGTCATCGGTTTATTTGATGCTGAGATTAATGGCGAAGCTTTACTGGCTAATATGCAAGAGCTGTTTGCTTGCGATCCAAAAATGCAAGGCATCCAATTCCCTAACCATAAGCTTGAGCTAGTAGAAGATAAAGACTGGGAACGTGCCTGGATGGATAATTTCCACCCGATGCCCTTTGGTGATCGTCTATGGGTTTGCCCAAGCTGGAAAGACCCTGAAGATAAAGACGCCGTTAACCTAATGCTTGATCCAGGTTTAGCCTTTGGTACGGGAACACATCCAACAACCGCACATTGCCTGCGCTTTTTAGATCAAAACGTAGAAGGTAACGAACTGGTTGTCGATTATGGTTGCGGCAGTGGTATTTTAGGGATTGCTGCCTTATTACTCGGTAGTGATCGTATGCTCGGGGTTGATAATGACCCACAAGCCTTGATCGCTACGCGACAAAATGCCGAGCGCAATGGTATTAGTGCAGACAAGTATGACGTGGTACTACCCGAAAATACGCACAAAGTTGAAGCAGAAATCATGGTCGCCAATATTCTTGCGGGGCCACTCATTTCCTTAGCGGAGAACATTGCCAAGTTGACTAAGACGGGAGGTAAGCTCGCTTTATCTGGTCTATTAAGCCATCAAGCTGAAGAAGTGCGACAAGCCTACGAACCATGGTTTAATATGGATGGTATGGAACAACAAGATGATTGGATCATCTTGACTGGCGTTAAGAAGTAAATGGTAGAACAGAAAGGATTTTGCTTTTATGGCTGAGACTCAAATAACTCGCTGCCCACATTGTCAAACCACATTTCGCATCCGCTTAGAGCAATTAGCGGCGGCGAAAGGTGCTGTGCGCTGTGGATCTTGTTTACAAGTATTTAAAGGCGCCGATCATTTAGTCGATGAAAAAGCCAAGCCAACTCCGGCCGCTAAACCGGCCACAACGACTACTGCTAAAGCCGCAGCAGTTAAAGCTTCCCCCGTAAAAGCCAAACCAGCGGCGGCTAAAAAACCTGTCCCTGTGGCCGCCAAGGCAACTAAGCCGGCACAAGAGAAAAAAGCAGCGCCTATCAAGCCGAAAGCGGATGAAATCTCATTCGATGATATTCCGGATCAAATCGCTGATGATCCGCTAGAAGATTTTGGTATTCGCCAACCGGATCGCAATAGAGATGAAACCTTTGATAATGGCTTGCAGCTTGATGATTCTGTTTTCAGCATGCAGGAAGGTGCTAAACCGTCCCGATACTCACTGCATAAGCAAAGTGACGACCTTGAATTCGATCTAACCGACGAGTTCAATGATGACAACTTTTCCAATGATACTTATAGCAGTAACAGCTACGACTCAGAGGATACGCCAGCTGATGAGTCCTGGGCTTCTAGTTTAATGGATGCTGAAAGTAGCACGAAGAAGAAAAAGACATCACCTGATGATGAGTCTTGGGCGGATGAGCTGTTAAATGTTGATGAAGACTTAATTGAAGACATTGACATGAGTTTCACTAAAGAAAATGTTGTTAAAGAAGAAGATGACTTCGTTCCTTCTTTAGAGGATGACATAGAAGATGATCAATTCCATTTAGGCGGCCATGACGAATTTGAGCAAGATACGGTTGAAATTGAACTGAGTGTCGCAAGTTCCGTCAATGATCTTTATGACGAACCCCTAAATCTTAATAAGAAAGGCAAGAAAGCCCACAAAGTGGCGACTCAAAACCGCTCAAGCTTTAATTGGCTATGGTTAACGGGAGCACTTGCGATGATGTTCTCATTAGCCGCCCAAGTAGGCTACTTTAAATTTGATACTTGGTCTCGCCACCCTGAATACCGCCCAGCTTATGCAATAACGTGCCAGTTAATAGGTTGCCAGCTACCGGCGATTCAAGATGTTGATCTAATGAATACCCAACACTTTATGGTGCGCCTGCACCCTGAAGTTGAACAAGCTCTGTATATCGATACCCTGCTAGTTAATAACGCTTCTTACCAGCAACCCTTTCCAGACCTAAATCTAGTTTTTACTGGCTTAGAGAATCAAGTAATTGCCTCTCGTAGGTTTAAACCAAAAGAATATCTAGCAGGGGAACTTGCTGGCGCTAAAGTGATGCCATTAAAAGTGCCGATTCATATCGCCATTGAAATTGTTAACCCTGGGGCAGAAGCTGTCAGTTATCGCATTGAATTAGCGGCAAACCATTAGTCCCTAAGCTACAAAAATTCATTTCTGTCAATCAAGTTGAGCCAGTCTTTTCGATAATCATCGACAAAAGGCTCAATTTGTCACGTCAAGCTTTTTAGTTGCAAATATCTCACTAAAAACTGCTCTATAGGCCTTTATTCATACTCTTGATATGAGTATTATACGCCGACTTTTCCATCGCGCATTTTTTAACCAGAAGTCATACATTTATTATGTTAATGATTGGTCCTTACCAACTGCCAAACCCCGTGGTGCTTGCACCCATGGCAGGGGTGACCGACCTTCCGTTTAGGCAGTTATGCCGACGTTTAGGTGCTGGACTCGTGGTCGGTGAGATGGTTTCGAGTAACCCGAAGTTGCGAAATACACGAAAGTCACAACTTCGTTTGAACCATGATGGAGAGCCTGAGCCGATTGCCGTGCAAATTGCCGGTGGTGACCCAGAATCCATGGCGGCAGCGGCCAAGTTTAATGTCGACAATGGCGCCCAGATCATTGACATCAATATGGGCTGTCCGGCAAAGAAGGTGTGTAATAAAGCGGCAGGGTCTGCTCTGATGCGTGATGAAGCTTTAGTTAGCGACATCTTGCACGCCGTTGTCGAAGCGGTAGATGTACCGGTTAGTTTGAAAATGCGCACGGGCTGGGCCCCTGAGCATAAAAATGCACCTAAGATTGCAGAAATCGCTGAGCAGGCGGGTATTGTCTCGCTCGCGGTCCACGGCCGAACCCGTGACTGTGGTTATAAAGGTGAGGTTGAGTACCATACCATTCGTGATATCAAGCAACAGGCCGGCATTCCCGTCTTTGCTAACGGTGATATCACCAGCGCAATTAAAGCCGCTGAAGTAATGGATTTTACCGGTGCTGATGGAGTTTTAATCGGTCGCGCCGCCCAAGGTCAGCCTTGGATTTTTAAGCAGGTTGCTCACTACCTCGCAACTGGTGAGCTGATTGAAGCTCCAGACTGGTCTGAGATCGAGACCATTTTATTAGAGCATATCGCTGGGCTCTACACCTTTTACGGTGATTATTTAGGCGTGCGCATCGCACGTAAACACGTGAGCTGGTACTTACAGACTCATAGCGAAGGTTTAGCCTTTCGCAAAGATTTTAATCGTTTGGAAAGCTCTGCTGAGCAAGTCCTGGCGATTCGAACGTTTTTCAAGGATAAAATACTTAATAAAGGAATAGCGGCATGAACACAGAAGCATTATTAAGGAAGGTTGATACAGTGACCGAAGCGGCTAATACCCCGACCCCAGCACAAGATTCATCATTTGATGCGAATACGCAAACTCTACGCGACAGTGTAGAACGCGCATTGCAGAACTACTTTGACAACCTAGACGGTCAGCCAGTATCCGATGTGTATAACATGGTACTGTCTGAAGTTGAGGCGCCATTGTTAGAAACGGTTATGAAGTATACCCGTGATAATCAAACCAAGGCCTCTACGGTACTGGGTTTGAATCGCGGCACACTGCGGAAGAAACTGAAGCAGTACGGAATGCTTTAAGCGTTTAACTTTTAATTATCTAGCGGCTATTTATAGCCGCTTTTTCGTTCTTAGACCTTACCTAACCATTTGGTCAGCTTTGTTTTACTTACTATTCGGAAAATCATGAGCATACTTAGTTCTGTCGACGCCCCTACTGTTAGCATAACCCCTGTACGTCGCGCTTTAATCAGCGTATCGGATAAAACAGGTATTGTTGAGTTCGCCCGCGCTTTAAGCGCTAATGGCACTGAGCTACTTTCTACCGGCGGTACTTATAAGTTACTGATTGCAGAAGGCATTGCTGCAACAGAAGTATCCGACTACACAGGTTTCCCAGAAATGATGGATGGCCGTGTTAAGACTCTTCACCCGAAGATTCATGGTGGTGTTTTAGGTCGTCGCGGTATCGATGATGAAGTCATGACAGAACACGGTATCAACCCAATTGATTTGGTCATTGTTAACCTATACCCATTCGCTGAAGCTGTGGCTAAGCCTGGCTGTACTCTGCCAGATGCGATTGAAAACATCGATATCGGCGGCCCAACTATGGTTCGCTCTGCGGCTAAGAACAATGCTCACGTTGGCATCGTTGTTAACGCTGGAGATTACGATAGCATCTTGGCTGAAATCGCTGAGCACAAAGGCCTAACGACTAAGACTCGTTTTGACCTAGCGCTTAAAGCATTCGAGCATACCTCTCAGTACGACGGCATGATCGCTAATTACCTAGGGACTGTGGATCAGACTCAAGAAGTATTAAGCACTGAAAACCGTGATAACTTCCCACGCACTTTCAATAGCCAGTTCACCAAAGCGCAAGACATGCGTTATGGCGAGAACCCGCACCAGAAGGCTGCGTTCTACATCGACGAAGATGCGACGGAAGCCTCTGTTGCCACCGCTAAGCAGTTGCAAGGTAAAGAGCTTTCGTTCAATAACGTTGCCGATACTGACGCGGCGCTTGAATGTGTTAAGTCTTTCGTGAAACCTGCTTGTGTGATTGTTAAACACGCCAATCCATGTGGTGTTGCGGTTTCCCTAGACGGCATCGGCGAAGCGTATGAGCTTGCGTATGCAACGGATACCGAATCGGCTTTTGGTGGCATCATCGCCTTCAACCGCGAACTCGATGGCCCAACGGCACAGAAAATCGTTGATCGTCAGTTTGTTGAAGTGATCATCGCACCTAAAGTAAGCGCTGAAGCGGTTGCCGTGGTTGCTGCTAAAAAGAACGTTCGCCTATTAGAATGTGGCGAGTGGGATAACGCTAACCGCGTACAAGACTTCGACCTTAAGCGTGTTAACGGTGGCTTGTTAGTTCAAGACCGCGACCAAGGCATGATCACTAAAGACGATCTTAAGATTGTGACTAAGCGTCAGCCTACCGAAGCTGAATTAGACGATTTGATCTTCGCTTGGAAAGTAGCTAAGTATGTTAAATCTAACGCGATTATCTACGCCAAAGGTCGCCAGACTATCGGTGTCGGCGCAGGTCAGATGAGCCGTATTAACTCTGCTCGTATCGCGGGTATTAAAGCGGAGCATGCCGGTCTTCAGGTTGAAGGATCTGTTATGGCATCGGATGCGTTCTTCCCATTCCGTGATGGTTTGGATAACGCTGCTGCGAATGGCATCAAGGCTGTGATACAGCCTGGTGGCTCGATGCGTGATGAAGAAGTGATTGCCGCAGCTGACGAAGCCGGAATCGCAATGGTATTCACATCTATGCGTCACTTCCGCCATTAATGGTTTTTGGCTAGAAGCTATTGCGCTCTACTTGAGGGTGTTAAAAATTGATTCAAGGTGCTCACTTAGCCCGCTAAGCTCCGCCCTTTCATCAATTTTTGCCTACTCAAGTATTCGCTCATAACGCTTCTTAAGTGTACGAGATTTTAGGTAAAGAAAATAAAAGCCAGAGTTTAAATTTAACCTCTGGCTTTTGAAGTTTAGGCTTCAAATAATAGTTTTTGTTTTTCTCAAGTTAACTTGATAGTCGAAGGTTAGAACCTTCGGGCAAATAGGAATTGAAATGAAAGTTTTAGTAATTGGTTCTGGCGGTCGTGAGCACGCATTAGGTTGGAAAGCCGCTCAAGCAGCTAACGTAGAAAAAGTATTCATCGCTCCGGGAAATGCAGGTTCTGCTGCTGAAGCCGGTCTTGAAAACGTGGCTATCGATGTTTTAGATTTTGAAGGTTTAGCAAAGTTCGTTGAAGACAATGGCATCGAGCTAACCATCGTTGGCCCAGAGGCACCGCTTGTTGAAGGTGTTGTCGATTTCTTCGCTGCTCGTGGTCTAAAAGCATTTGGTCCTTCTAAAGGCGCTGCTCAGTTAGAAGGTTCTAAAGCCTTCACTAAAGATTTCCTAGCCCGTCATCAGATTCCAACCGGCTTCTACGAAAACTTCACGGAAGTTGAACCTGCATTGGCTTACATCAACAAGATCGGCGCTCCGATCGTTGTTAAGGCTGACGGCCTTGCGGCAGGTAAAGGCGTGATCGTTGCTGAAACGGTTGAGCAAGCTGAAGAAGCGGTTAAAGATATGCTTTCTGGTAACGCCTTTGGCGAAGCCGGCTGTCGTGTAGTGATTGAAGAATTCCTAGCCGGCGAAGAAGCAAGCTTCATCGTCATGGTTGATGGCAAGAACGTTCTTGCTATGGCAACCAGCCAAGACCATAAGCGTGTTGGTGATGGCGATACCGGCCCTAATACGGGTGGTATGGGTGCTTACTCTCCTGCCCCTGTTGTGACCCCTGAAATTCATGATCGCATCATGAACGAAGTGATTATGCCGACGGTTGAAGGCATGGCGAGCGAAGGTAACGATTACACAGGTTTCCTATATGCAGGTCTTATGATCGATGCTGTTGGCACACCTAAAGTGATCGAATATAACTGCCGTTTTGGTGATCCAGAAACTCAGCCTATCATGATGCGTATGCAGTCTGACCTAGTTGATCTTTGTTTGGCCGCTATCGATGGCAAGCTGGATCAAAAGACAACTCAGTGGGACCCTCGTCCTGCGGTGGGTGTTGTACTTGCCGCTGGCGGTTACCCTGCTTCCTATGGTAAAGGCGATGTGATTTCTTTACCGGCGAATGATGGCACGGATAGCAAAATTTTTCACGCTGGTACAACCAATAATGCAGAAGGTGATATAGTCACAGCCGGTGGTCGTGTATTATGTGCGACGGCTTTGGGTAACTCTGTAACAGAAGCTCAGCAACAAGCCTATGTACTAGCTAAAAAAGTTAGCTGGAATGGCATGTTCATGCGTAGCGATATTGCTTACCGTGCAATTGCTCGTGAACAAGGCGAATAAAAACTATTAACATGATGTAATCGCAGTAGGTAATTCACGGATGAATAATAAAAGATCTTTTCTTCTTGGCTTACTGCGCATCGTTAATCGTTTGCCCATCATTGCTCATAAAGCCTTGATGATCAGCGCACTGTTATTAAGTGCTTTTATAAGCACTTTTTATAGCGCCATGGGCCAGGCAGCACCGTCTATCATGCTGCCTGATTCATCTTTCGATTTACAAATCACACCCTATCTATCTATCTTCGAGGATACCAGCAGCCAAATATCAATCACTGATATCTTGTCTCCTGAAAACCAATTAAAATTTACCCCGAGCCATGCCGACAACCTGCGTTTCAGTTTGTCTGACTCAAGCTACTGGCTACGTTTTAGTATTATTAACCCTCATGCCGAAAAACAAAGCTTAGTTTTTAGCATCAGCAATAGTCGCTTAGACAGCATTGAATTTTACGAATACAAAGCAGGCAAGCTAAATCATCGCAGCTCCGGTGGCTTTGCAACCAATAAAGCGCAGGGCAGTCATCGCCAAGCCTACCCTTTCCTAATCGAAGTCGATGCTAAGAAAAATCAAACCTACTTCATTAAGATCAAATCTGCGACTGCGATTAATACCGTCTTACGCTTGCAATCTAACGATCAGTTTTTACAAAGCCAGCAGTTCGACTTTACCGTATTAGGTATGGCACTAGGCTGGATTGTCGCCACCGGGGCCTTCTTTGTATTCATCTGGTACTTCTACCGCTTCCGCATTGCTTTAATTTCCGCAGCCTATTGCAGCAGTATTTTCTTTTTTATTCCTGCCTGGCTAGGTCAATGGTCAACCTGGTTCCCCCACAGCCAGAACTGGAAAAAAGAAATCATCTTAATCAGCATTATGGCTTCTGCCATATTACAAACCCTAATTACAATGAAGCTAGAATGGAAAACTTCTGGCTCTAATAAAGTCTTACGCTCTTTGCGTGGAGTTCTCGCGCTTAACATCATCACAACAATAGCCTGCTTATTATTACCGTCGGGAGCAATGATACTATTAATGCTAGGCACCATTGTTTTCACCAATACGGCACTCGCGGGTATTTTATTATTTGCCAAAAGTGAACACGAGCGCGCTCAATTGTTTTTATTATTTGGCCACCTCATTGTCGGTGGTGGCGTTTTAATTAGCTCTCTTACCACTCATAATTTGCTCGCATTTGATTTCCTTAATACCTGGTCTGGAATTATCCTTCCTTTGGTCATGATCAGCTGCACCGTCTTTGCCAATCTGAGCATCATTAATCACCAAAGAGAAACCCGTAAGCAACGCATGAATAGCAGTGATGTTATTTTGCCTGAATTACTGGCAAAACTTGGCCACGAGTTCCGCACACCGATTAATGGTGTGATGGGAATGAGTGAATTGCTATCGGATACTCACTTAACCCATACTCAGCGTGATTATTTAGAAACCATTAGCCTAGCGGGTGGAGACTTATTGCATCTAGTGAGTGAAATGTCGGACTTTGCCAAGCTGCAAAGTGGCCGTATCAACCTTGATCATCGAGCCTTTGACTTAACCAACTGCTTAACTCAATGCATGAACCGCTACCAACAGGAGGCGAACCGTAAGCAAATTGAGTTAGTACTGGATATTGCTGACGATATTTCTCCCCGCCTTTTAGGTGATAAGAATCGTCTGCAAACCATTATTACGAATTTAATCGGTCAGTCTCTCCGCCATACTGAAAGTGGGGAATTGGAATTAAGGGTCTTCCGCGTAGGCCTTAATAATCATGAAGGTATCTTCTTTCAAATTCAGTTGACGGGCAGCCTGATTGAACACGATGAATTACGTCGCCTGTTCCGAACTATGGCAGGCCCTCAAGAATCATTTACCAACTTAAACCTAGACCAAGGCCTAGGCTTAATTATTGTTAAACGCCTCGTCGGTTTAATGGAAGGTTCTATTGAGGTCGAAACCTTAACTCATCATGGTTGTTCTATTACTCTTTTCTTACCTATTCAAGAAGAGTTAACAGAGCGTATTTATGAAGAAGAAGATTCTGATTTATTAACGGGCCAACGTATTTTAATCGTTGATGATAATACGACTTTCCGTGGCGTTATCGAAAAGCAAGTGAAGCGCTGGGGCATGAGAGCCGACAGTACTTATAGTGGTAAAGAAGCGTTAGCCTTAATGCGTAATAAAGCCAATCTTGGTGAACCTTACGATTACATTGTGATTGATCACGATATGCCAATCATGAACGGTATCCAGTTAACAGAACGCTTAATGGCCGATAATGATATTGAACCCAAGCCTATGCGAATAATGCTAACGGGTTTAGGGATTGGCTCAGCCAACCAAGAAGCTAAAGAAGCAGGTATTCAGAAAATTGTAAACAAGCCGGTGAGTGGTCGTCACTTGAAAGAAGTTTTATTGGAATTCCATAAGCTGATAAAACCGCTGGTAATCAAATAGCGCTTTAAGTCATGTTTTTGCACCGACTTTAGCGTAAAATAAATTTATCTTCATTCGTTATGATTTAGTTACAGGTTGATTTTAAATGCGTCATTTATCGTTATTCGACAAAGTTATTCAAAACGCTGACTTGGCATTACGTACTTTAATCCCTGGCGCAGCCAATCAACAACGCCCCTCCCCTGCTCAATCTTCCGATGATGTCGAGTTAGATGAGCAAGAGCGCAAGCATGCTGCTGGCTTAATGCGCATCAACCATACTGGCGAAGTCTGTGCCCAAGCTCTGTATCAAGGCCAAGCATTAACCGCCAAGCTACCTGAAGTGCGCGAAGCAATGGAAGAAGCTGCCGCAGAAGAAATCGACCACTTAGTCTGGTGTGAAGACCGCATTACTCAGCTAGGTAGCCATACCAGTGTTTTAAACCCTGCCTTCTATGGCTTGTCGTTTGGTATTGGTGCTGTTGCGGGAGCCATTAGCGATAAGATCAGCCTAGGCTTTGTTGCGGAAACCGAGCGCCAAGTCTGTAAGCATTTAAGCGAACATATGACGTCACTGCCGACTCAAGATGAAAAGAGCAAAGCGATTCTATTACAAATGCTCGATGATGAAGCCAAACACGCGACCGCAGCCATTGATGCTGGCGGTTATGAGTTTCCACTACCGCTGCGAGTGGCCATGACAGGCTTAAGTAAGGTGATGACGAAGAGCGTATATAAGATTTAATGCTTACCGTCTAATAAACAAGCTTCATTAAAGTCCCCTCTAAAAGACCTTTAGATTTCGCACTGTTTAAGTGCAATTTCGAACAGGTCTTTTTTGTTTTTATAACCTATCTGAATATTCAATTCTATCTAGAGACAGATTCTTTCCTATAGCGTTTTTTTCTTCAATCTTCACAGCGAACTGCCGATTCATCCATTAACCTTTTAAGCAAGCATTAAGGGATTTAGTTAGGGGCGCTGTTGATATGAAAGATCAAAATGAAGTTGGCTTAATAGCCAAGTTAATTGAAGGTTGTCGCCATTATTTCAACCTGCCAGAAAATTATCGCGAGTACCAATGGACTCAAACTAAGGCTTATAAGCGCCGCCTAGGGACGGTTAAATACTTTTGGATTATCGGTGGTAGCTTAATGCTCATCAGTGGCCATATTGCGTTTATTCTAGGGGGCAGCTTGTTTCTTTCGTTTGTTTCTTTTGCTTATTTAGACGAATAAAAAAGCCCGAACTCCGTAAAGAGCCCAGGCTTTTAGATTCGATACTCTCAGCTGCAAAAGCAGCCAATCAATCTTTAAATTTTAAAGGCTCAATACCTTCTCACCACGAGCAATACCAGAAACCCCAGTACGCACGGTTTCTAATACACAGCTTGGGCCGATGGCTTCAATAAATGCAGCCAACTTATCAGAAGTACCCGTAAGTTGAACGGTATAAACACTGCTGCTGATATCAACGATCTGGCCACGGAATACATCCGCAGTACGTTTGATTTCAGCACGCTGAGCGCCGACAGCCTTAACCTTAATCAACATCAGTTCACGCTCAATGTGCGCGCCTTCCGTTAGATTAACCAGCTTAACCACTTCGATAAGACGGTTTAGCTGCTTAGTAATCTGTTCAACTTTACTTTCATCACCAATGGTCGTCATGGTTAGACGAGATAATGAATCATCTTCCGTTGGCGCAACCGTTAAGGTTTCAATGTTGTAACCGCGCTGAGCGAACAAGCCCACAACACGAGACAAAGCACCAGGTTCGTTTTCCAACAAAATGGAAATAATGTGACGTTGTGACTGACTCATTATGTGCGCTCCGTTTTGTTCAACCACATATCGCGCATAGAACCTAACGGTACCTGCATTGGATATACGTGTTCTTTTTCATCAACTTTAACGTCTAGGAATACCAAACGATCGTTGTACTTATTGAAAGTATCTTCAAGTGCTTGCGGCAATTCGTCACGATCAGTAACGCGAATACCTACGTGACCATAAGATTCTACTAACTTAATGAAATCAGGTAACGATTCCATATAAGAATGAGAATGACGTCCTTCGTAGTTCATGTCCTGCCACTGGCGAACCATGCCCAACGAGCCGTTATTCAAACATAAAATTTTCACTGGAATACCGTACTGCAAGCAGGTCGATAATTCCTGAATGTTCATCTGGATTGAACCTTCACCGGTAACACAAACAACCTTATCTTTCGGGAAGTTCATCTTGATGCCCATCGCCGCAGGGAAACCAAAGCCCATAGTGCCAAGACCACCAGAGTTGATCCACTTGTTCGGCTCATCAAACTTGTAGTACTGAGCAGCAAACATCTGGTGCTGACCTACATCCGAAGTCACATAGGCTTGGCCTTCTGTCGCTTCGTACATAGCTTCGATCACTTCTTGTGGCTTCATTAGGCCATCATCGTTCTTGTCATAGCGCATGCCGTGACGTGGTCGCCATTCGTTAATCTGCTTCCACCAGCTTGCTAATGCTTCTGCATCAACTTGCTCGTCACTGGCTCTGATCAAGGCCAACATATCGTCTAATACTGATCCTACTGGACCAACAATCGGCACATCAGCAGTAATGGTCTTGGAGATAGACGATGGATCGATATCAATGTGGATGATTTTCGCATCAGGACAGAATTTGCCCGTCGCGTTCGTTACGCGATCATCAAAACGTGCACCAATAGCAATAATCAAATCCGCATGGTGCATGGTAACGTTTGCTTCGTAGGTACCGTGCATACCTAGCATGCCTAAGAAACGCTCATCTGTACCCGGGAAAGCACCTAAGCCCATTAGCGTATTAGTAACAGGGAAACCTAATTCATCAACCAATTCACGTAGCTTGTCTGAACTCTTATCCAGAACAACACCACCACCGGAATAGATGATTGGTCGCTTAGCTTCCATAATCATATCCACAGCTTTCTTAATCTGGCCCGAGTGGCCACGCTGTGGTGGAGAGTAAGAACGGATCTTAACTTTCTTCGGATAGTTATATTCGAAACGCTCGTTCGGCATGGTCATATCTTTTGGTAAATCGATTACCACAGGACCCGGACGACCAGATTCAGCAATATGAAAAGCTTTAGCAATGATATCTGGAATATCCGCAGGGTTAGTCACACGGAAGCTGTGCTTAACGATTGGTCGAGCGATACCCAGCATGTCAGTTTCTTGGAAAGCATCATCACCAATAAGATGAGATGGAACCTGACCGCAAATAACAACCATTGGGATAGAGTCAGTCTGAGCAGTAGCGATACCAGTAACCGTATTCGTTGCCCCTGGACCCGAAGTCACCATGACCACGCCTGCTTTACCCGTTGCACGAGCAAAACCGTCAGCCATGTGAGCCGCTGCTTGCTCGTGACGGACGAGTACGTGTTTAATATGGCTTTGTTTATAAACTGCATCGTATACATGCAATAAAGAGCCACCTGGGTAGCCATATACATACTCAACACCAGCATCGTGTAAAGCACGTACTAGTATGTCACCGCCGGAAAGTAATTCCACCGAACTATCCTCACTATAAATCGATCATCGAATAACGCATTGGGCTTATTTGGCGATACTCTTGTTTGTTAAGTATCACTTGTCGCTAAGACTCATAGAGCCCCAATGTATAATTTATTTTTACGTAGAACGTCGCCGCTAAGATCACATCTTTGTGAACTAACCACGAGTTATAAAGACTGGATGATCGATTCTTGGTCAATCACCGTATTGATTCAAGCCTTGGTCTTAAGGTCGAGAACCTGAGGTGAATTCAGGGGATAACCTATTCACACTCTTAACTATCTTTTCTCAATAACACGTCGGTGATCTGCCCGATATCTAGCATGTCGAAAAGCCGCGTAATTCTGCCATTTTATGGGAAATTGTCAAGACTCAAGTTGGATAATCCCTTGACAAAATCAATGCTATAATCGAATGTGAATTGAAATAGTTTCTAAACAAGAGATTTTTGTATGTTTTCCCGTTTTATCACTTCTGCCCTAATGATTTCATTAGTCTTTCTAGCAAGCGTAACAAACAGCCATGGGGCTAAAATTTATCATTGGGTCGATGAGAAAGGACAGCCTCATTATAGTGAGAATCCTCCCCGTGAAATCAAAGCAAAAGCGTTAAATGTTCGTGCCGCAGGAACAGGCTCAGCTGGCAGTGCAGCATCTTCAAGCTCTTCAACCGCGAGTACAAAAGCAAAAAATAGCGTGAAAGAGCCTGAAGCTGAGTCTCTAACGTCAGAACATAGCAGTGAAGATAAAGCGAAATATTGCCAGCAATCCCGAGAATTATTACAACAGATGAGTGCGAATACCCAACGCCGCTTTGAGCAGCCTGATGGTAGTTATCGTAAACTACAAGAATCTGAAATTGCAGATTACCGCGCTCAAGCGCAGGCAGGGATTGAGAACTACTGCAACTAGCGAGTATTCGTCATCCAAATTAGGCTGGCCTGACGGCCAGTGATTGCTTCACGGCGATAGCTAAAAAAGCGTGATTCGCCGTTTTCATCGAGATCATTATAAGTACAGCCGCTACTTTCTCCGCCGTACACCCCATCAATTCCCAACTTTTCTAGCTGAAGCCGAGCTAATTGGTATATGTTCGCTTGCCAGCGATCCCCGATACCGGCAGAAAAACACTGACGATCAGCCCAAGACGAACCATCAGGATGCACAGAAAAGGCCGCCTTCATTTCCGGCCCGACCTCAAAAGCCTTTTGTGAAATAGCAGGGCCTAGCCAAGCAATAACCTGATTTGCAGGAATGCCGTTATCGCTAAAGGTTTTTAAGGTATTGCTAAGCACACCTTGTGCGAGCCCTTTCCAGCCCGCGTGCGCAGCGGCCACTTGACGACCCTGAAGATCACAAAATAACACGGGCAGGCAATCAGCGGTCATCACCGCACAGGCTAAGCCTGCATGTTGAGTGACGCTGGCATCGGCAATTTGGCCATTACTGATTGAAGCGACTTCGTGGCAGTCGATGCCATGAACTTGCTGTAGCCAACGAATTTCATCGCAGCCTTGAGCATTATTCAGTAATTTCTGGCGGTTTGATTCGACATGTAAAGGATCATCATTAACGTGATCCCCTAAATTAAAAGATTGGTAAGGTGACTGACTGACTCCCCTAAGTGGCGAGCCAGCTAGTTCACGTTCAGTTGCTAGCGCTTTGACATTATCTGGAGCTGGCCACTGAGGTATAATCATCGGCTACTGGTCAATATCATCATAGGTTTCTGTTTGCTCGTCGCTTAAAGCTTGTAGCAAATTTTGGAAGTCTTGCGGTAAATCCACTTCCCAAGTCATATATTCATCGCTGGTTGGATGCCATAAACTCAATTCACGAGCATGCAAGGCTTGGCGCTGAAAAGCTTGTAGTTCATGGCGCAAATGCAATGAAATGCCTTTCGGTAAACGAAAGCGACCAAAATAGGTTTGATCCCCAACGAGTGGGTAGCCGATGTGCGACATGTGCACACGAATTTGGTGCGTTCGCCCGGTTTCTAACTTACAGCGAATATGAGTATGGGCATTAAACTTCTTCAGCACACGATAGTGGGTGATCGCTTCTTTACCCATATCTTCTGGAGCAACCGCCATTTTTGTACGTTGCGTAGGATGGCGAGCAATCGGCGCTTCAACAATACCGCCCCCTGTCATTACGCCCATAGTGATCGCTTCATACTCACGACCCATAGAGCGATCTTGTAATTGGTTCACTAGCTGGGTTTGCGCTTGCAGTGTTTTGGCAACGACCATCAAACCCGTAGTATCTTTATCCAAACGGTGCACAATACCGGCGCGTGGTACATTTTCAATACCTGGGTAAAGGTACAACAAAGCGTTCAACAAAGTACCAGTATGATTACCCGCCGCTGGGTGAACAACTAAACCCGCAGGCTTGTTGATCACAACAATATCGTCATCTTCGTAGACGATATCGAGAGGAATATCTTCAGCTTCCCAATTGCCTTCAGCTTCTAAGACAACATCCAGCTCGAGATTTTCACCACCAATCATCTTGTCGCGTCCACGGCGTGTTTCACCGTCTACGGTCAACTTCCCGTCTGTGATCCACTGCTGTAGGCGCGAACGTGAATAATCGGGGAACAATTCCGCGGCGATCTTGTCTAGGCGTTTATTACCTAGATGGATAGGAACTAAAACACTGGCTTGAATAGAATTTGACATGAATGAGCTTTAAATGATCTTTAGTGAAGATTAAGACTATGATTTAATGTCGCTTATTAAATAGCGCCATATTGACCACCTAGTATACAGTTAAACGGAATATTCCTCCATGAGAAGCTTTGCTCAATCGTTTTTGATTTTATCCTGCCTTGTATTGGCGGCTTGTTCTGCGTCAGAAAAGCGTCCTGAAGAACTGACAGAAAAAGAATATTATGAGCAAGCTCGTGAGGCGATGGAAGATAATAACTTCTTGATCGCCAGTGAGCGCTTGCAGCAGCTAGAGTCGCGCTACCCATTTGGCCAATATGCCGAGCAAGCTCAGCTCGAGTTGATTTATACCCAGCACATGATGGCGGATATGGAGAGTTCCTTAGCCTCAGCCGAGCGCTTCATCCGCTTACACCCGTTACACAAACAAGTGGATTACGCCTATTACATGCGTGGTCTATCGGTATACGAATTAGGCTTTAGCTTTGTTGAGCGCTACACCCCTTCCGAGCAAGCGCGTCGTGATCCAACTCCGTTCCGCGATGCATTTAACCATTTCGATGAGTTAATTCGCCGTTATCCTGATAGCCAATATAATGAAGATGCACAGAAGCGTATGATCTTTTTACGCGATCGTTTAGCTCAATATGAAATCGGTGTCGGCCAATTTTATATGAAACGCCATGCCTATTTAGCGGCGGCACTACGCGGTGAACGTGTAATGCTGAGCTACCAAGGAACCAGTGCGGTAGGTGATGCGCTAGCGCTACAGGTTGAAGCGTACAAATTATTGGGTCAAGAATTCGAATCTAAGCAAGCATTAGCATTATTAAAATTGAATTATCCACAACATGAACAACTAGATGAAGAAGGTCGCTTTATTGAAAGTGGTTTAACGAAAGAAGATCGCCGCACCTTAATTGGGGTGATTAGCTTTGGTTTAATTGAGTAATTTTCAGTAAATAATGAGTTAGCCCGCTATATCTATAATCACTTCAGTGCAAAACCATCATCTGGCTTTGCACTGAATGAGTCTCCGCTAGCTTCCCGCCTTCCAACCATTGGTAATTGGATAACGGCGATCACGACCAAAGCCTCGTGCAGTCATGCGTACACCAACCGGTGCTTGACGACGCTTATACTCAGATAGATCAACTAAACGCGTTACACGCTTAACATCATCACTAGCAAAGCCTTTAGCAATAATTGCATCAACGCTTAAATCCCCTTCAATATAAAACTCTAAAATCTGATCAAGATCATCGTAAGGCGGTAAGCTATCCTCATCAATTTGGTCTGGGGCTAACTCAGCGGAAGGTGGACGAGTAATGACACGCTCAGGAATAATCTCAGCCTCTCCCTGACTAGCCGCCAACTCATTACGATAACGCGACAGCTGAAAGACGATGGTTTTATACACATCTTTAAGCGCACTATAACCGCCGACCATATCGCCATAGAGCGTAGCATAACCCACCGCCATTTCACTCTTATTACCCGTGGTTAATACCATGTAGCCTTTCTTATTTGAAATGGCCATCAACATCACACCACGACAACGGGCTTGTAGGTTTTCTTCCGTAGTATCTCGGGCTAAACCGGCAAACTCATCTTCTAGAGTGAGCATAAAAGCATCGTACATAGGTTCAATCGGCAACACTTTATAGCTAACACCCAATGCATCGGCTTCTAGCTTGGCATCTTCCATGCTCATCGATGAGGTATATTTAAACGGCATCATCACCGCTTCAACTCGATCTTTACCAATGGCATCGACGGCAATAGCCAAAGTAAGGGCTGAATCGATTCCCCCAGACAAACCCAAAACAATGCCTTTAAAGCCATTCTTCTCGATGTAATCACGCACACCTAGAACTAAGGTATCGTAGATGCTGGCTAGTTCAGACTTAGCCAGTACCGTCTGTTTAACTTGTACATTCAATGAACTATCAAAATCCACCAGCGACACAGTACTCTCATGCTCTGGCGCACTCATTACAAGCTCTCCAGCCCTATCAACAACAAACGACGCGCCATCGAAGACTAATTCATCCTGACCGCCAACTTGATTTACATAAACAATGGGGAGCTGATGACGCTGTGCATGATTGCTTAATAGCTCATGGCGCTGCTGTAATTTGCCGAGATGAAAAGGTGAAGCGTTAATATTGATAATTAACTCGGCCTCTGCCGCTTTTGATTCTGCGATAGGCTGTTCATGCCAAATATCTTCGCAAACCGTTAAGCCTAATTTATGCCCTTGCCAGTCAAATACACAGGTATCCGCGCCCGCAGTGAAATAACGCTGCTCATCAAAGACCTGGTAATTGGGTAAGAAGCGCTTAGCATATTGTGCAATCTGCTCACCCTGACTCCAGACCCCAGCCATATTGAACAACTTGCCATCTTGGTGCCATGGATAACCCAATACAATCGCTACATCTGCACTCAATTTAGCAACTTCTTGCAGACTGGCTTCAACCCTATGCTGTAGACTTGGGCGTAATAATAAATCTTCCGGTGGATAGCCGGTAATAGCCAGTTCAGAGAAAACTACCATCAAGGGTCTATCGCTGTCATGGTGCTGAGCTTTAGCATCGGCGACAGCCATAGAAATACGTTCAAGGTTGCCATCAATATCACCCACTTTAAAATTAACTTGGGCGAGAGCAATTGACACTTGTTGTATAGAATGTTGCATAGCGATTATCTTTGACCACGGGATATTTGCCGCGTATTGTCGAAAAATTGTGAACAGGTTGCAAATGGAACTTTTAAAATGTTGTTAAAACCAGCGGACGTTCTAGTCCAAGGGCAGCGATTATTACGCTATTACAGCTGCTATACCCTGCTTTTAGCCCTAATGTTAATCATTCTAGACAGTCTCGATACCAGTAATAATATTGTTGCTGCGGCCGATCCACGTAGTTTCTTATTCGCCAATACCGCTTATGTGTTCTGGTCGGTGATCATGCTGGTATTTTCCAGCTCACGCTTAAGTACCCACCCACAATACGCGGTAAGCTTTTTTTTTGGTGATATCACCTTACTCATCGTTATGATGCAAGCCAGTGGAGGCCTAGATAGTGGCTTTAGTAATCTGATTCTCGTGCCTATATTGATATCCAATCTATTGGTGACGCAAAGTTTAGGCTATGCAGTGGCTGCATGGACCACGATTGCAGTGATTTATACTCAGCATTTTGTGCCTTGGCAGTTCGAAGAGAAAGAAGTCTTTACCTCAGGATTGTACGGGTTTTTCTGCTTCACCCTCGCTTTCCTAACTCAAACGCTTTCTGGCAAGTTGAATAGCACTCTAGATTTAACACACCGACAAGCCGCTAATATTTCTAGACTTAGAAAGATTAACAAACATGTCTTATTAGCATTACCCAATGGTATTATCGCTTGCGATAAAGACGACCGTATTTTATTAAGCAATGCCACGGCCTACCAGTGGTTTAATTGCTTAGAGGGCGATACCTTGCCTTCAGACTTAATCTGCTTTGTTAAAAGTGGTGACTGCCAGAATATTCGCTTTGAACATCATGGCTTTCAACTGATATTGAATAAATCTCCTCTCAATAATTCAATAGAAGGTGACTACGTTTTAGTAATGGAAGATAGCAGCCATATTGCTGCAGAAGCACAACAAATAAAGCTCGCATCGTTAGGGCGTTTAACCGCCAGTATTGCTCATGAAATTCGCAACCCTTTAAGCGCATTACGCCATGCGGCACAACTTTTGGCAGAAGCTCCTGAGTTATCAAAAGGCGATATTAAGCTGACGCAAATAATTGAACAGCACTGCATGCGTATTAACCGTACTGTTGAAGACATATTGCAAATTAGTCGACGTAATCACGCAAGTGCTGAAGTCATTAAGTTAAAGCCCTGGCTAGAGCATTTCTCAGAGTCTTTTCAACAGGCCCATGATGATAAATTCTCCCTTAGCATTATCTGCAGCCCAGACTATTTAATTAAGTTCGATCCCGACCAATTACAACAGGTGCTACACAACATTTGTGGTAATGGTTTACGCTATGCCTTATTAAAACACCCCGACGATGCACAGATAAAAATCAGTGCTCGCCAACACACTGATGGTTCAGTTCGGCTCTATTTAATGGATAATGGCGCTGGAATAAGCGAAGAGAACCAGAAGAATTTATTTGAACCTTTTTTTACCACAGAACATACCGGCACAGGTTTAGGGCTATATTTATGCCGCGAAATTTGTGAGGCCAATAAAGCCAACATTAAACATATCGCCAGTGACCATTTAGACGAAAACTTAGGCACTTGTTTCTGCCTCAGTTTTGCCAAAGTGAATTAGGAATTAGTATGACGTACAAAGCATTAATTATTGATGATGAACCTGATATTCGTGACCTGATTCAAATTACCCTAGAGCGGATGGATATCGACTGCTCTTGTGCCGCAGATTTCAGTCAAGCCATTACTTTATTGGAGCAACAGGAATTTCATTTCTGTTTAACGGACATGAAATTACCCGATGGTAATGGTATGGACTTAATTGCGTTAGCGCAGAAAAAATACAAAAAAATGCCCATCGCCATGATTACTGCCTTTGGTAATATGGAAACGGCGGTAGCCGCGTTAAAATCAGGGGCTTTTGATTTTATTGCCAAACCCATCGACCTCTCACGTCTACGAGAAGTTGTTACCGCCGCGCTGAAGTTAACCGAAGTGCCCCTAGCCTCTCATGCGAGTAAAAGTTCTCAAGTACGGTTAATTGGCCATTCCGATGCCATGGTTAAACTTAATAGCCAAATTGAAAAAGTTGCTCGCACCCAAGCCCCCATTTTCATTCACGGTCCTTCTGGAACGGGTAAAGAATTGGTTGCACAACTGGTACACTCCTTAGGTGTGCGTCGTGATAAGCCGTTTATCGCAGTTAACTGCGGAGCTATTCCAAGAGACTTAATGGAAAGTGAGTTTTTTGGCCATATGAAAGGCAGTTTTACTGGAGCAAGCTCAGATAAGCTCGGTTTTTTTCGAGCCGCTGAAGGTGGCACACTGTTTTTAGATGAAGTCGCTGAATTACCGATAGAAATGCAAGCCAAGCTATTACGAGTTATTCAGGAGCAATCGGTACGCCCTGTTGGACACGAACAAGAGCTGCCGATTAATGTTCGTATACTCAGCGCCAGCCATCGTGATTTACACAAACGCGTAGAAGATGAATTATTTCGCCAAGACTTATACTTCCGTTTAAATGTTATCACCGTCGAAACTCCGCCTCTTGCCCAGCGTCCAGATGATATTCCTTTATTAGCTGAACATTTCTTACAGAAATATGCCAGAGAATGGCAAATGCCGGCATTAGTTTTATCCCCTAAAACCTTAACCGCACTGTGTGAATATTCATTTCCTGGCAATGTTCGTGAACTAGAAAATATTTTACAGCGTGCTTTCACTATGTCGGAAAGTGATGAAATCAGCATAGAGGATCTAAATTTACCTAATCACCAAAGCCAGTCGACTAGAATAGAAACCAGCTCTACCAATATGGCCAACGGCAACTTAGAAGCGTATATCGAAAATATCGAGCGCTTGGCAATTAATGAAGCCTTAGAAGCAACT
>PJEL010000273.1_pt1 | contig 62597 bp, 49 predicted proteins | sample 1853271 | NCBI WGS metagenome assembly PJEL01 (sample SAMN08108733, study PRJNA415343) | Invertebrate metagenome, whole genome shotgun sequencing project. | host: Globobulimina | place: Sweden: Gullmar Fjord | collected 2015-08
ATTGCTGTTCGTATTATTCGATCAGCACAATCGTTGGGCTATCGCACAGTAGCGATTTTCTCAGAAGCCGATAGCAATGCACCGCATGTCGCGATAGCTGACGAAGCTATTTGCATTGGTGGCGCTCCGGTGGGTGAAAGCTATTTAGTGGCTGACAAAATAATCGCGGCCGCTAAAAAAACAGGTACTGATGCTATCCACCCAGGTTATGGATTTTTATCTGAAAACTCTGCGTTCGCAAAAAACTGTGTTGATGCAGGAATAACCTTTATTGGCCCACGCCCTGATGCTATTGATTTAATGGGCAGTAAACGCCAATCAAAAATCGCCATGATCGCGGCGGGTGTACCGTGTATTACAGGGTACGAAGGTGCCGATCAAGATGAAGACGTCTTAAAAAAAGCGGCCATCCAAATCGGTATGCCCGTCATGCTGAAAGCGAGCGCTGGTGGTGGTGGTCGTGGTATGCGTTTAGTGACCGATGCGAAAGATTTAGATGAACTGATTAAATCGGCACGTTCGGAAGCATTAAATGCCTTTGGCAGTGGCGAGTTAATTATTGAAAAAGCGGTTCTGCAACCACGCCATATCGAAATTCAAGTCTTTGCCGATTCGTATGGTAATACGATTTATTTAGGTGAGCGCGATTGTTCCGTACAGCGTCGCCATCAAAAGGTGGTTGAAGAAGCGCCGTCTCCTTTTGTTAGTCCAGAAATGCGTCAAGCCATGGGTGAGGCTGCGGTTAATGCGGCAAAAGCGTGTAATTATGTTGGCGCGGGTACGGTTGAATTTTTAGCCGATAGCGCAGGCAACTTTTATTTTCTAGAAATGAATACACGCTTGCAGGTAGAGCACCCTGTGACTGAACTGATTACGGGTTTAGATTTAGTCGCAATGCAGCTAAGGGTTGCTGCGGGCGATGAGTTATCGATTAGCCAAGAAGATGTGATACTGACTGGCCATGCGATGGAGGTGCGTTTATATGCCGAAGATCCGGGTGCTGACTTCATTCCGCAAACGGGTTTAATAAACTTGTGGCAGCCAGCTTCTGGGGATGGTATTCGAATTGATTCAGGTCTTAAAGAAGGTATTAAACAAGGTCAAACCGTTAGCTCATTTTATGATCCTATGTTGGCTAAAATTATTGCTTATGGTGAAAATCGTGAAGAAGCTCGTCGTCGTTTAGTGCGTGCGGTAGAAGATAGCCATTTATTAGGTATTAAAGATAACCGTGCTTTTTTGGCGGCTATTTTAGGCAATGAAACTTTTATACAGGGCGAAGCAACAACGGCTTTCATTGGTGAAAAATTTAAGGATGATGCCAGCTTAAAACCGTTACAAGCTCAAGTTAAAGAAGTGGCTTTAGCGGCGGCACTTTTCTCCGTAAAGAAAGATGCGGTTTCTAATAAAAATAATAGCAGCACGAGCTGGCAAAATAATAACGTCGGCAGTCGAATATTGAAATTATCTTGTGAAGATGACGTCTTCGAACTTGAATTATCTGCAATCAATAATCACATTGAAATTTCTTATATTGACGCGGCTGACAGCAAGAAACAGGCATCACTTGAAATCATCGAGCAGTCTGAAAACACTCTGACGTATGTATTTGATGATGTCGTTCGTACGGTTGTGTATAACCGCACCAATAGCAGCCTTAATGGCCAAGGTGAAGCGTTAGGGTGTGAGCAAGTTCATCTAGCGGCCTCTTATGGCAATTTAACTTTTACTGATATCAGTTTGCAATCAGCGAAGAAAAACAAAGGTGGATCGGATCAAGTACTCGCCTCGATGGATGGTGGCATGGTTGATGTGATGGTAAAGGTCGGTGATGTGGTTGAAGTTGGCCAAACCTTAGCAGTATTAGAAGCGATGAAGATGGAGCATCCATTAAAAGCGGGTATCGCAGGGACCATTACCGAAGTATTAGTGCAAGCGGGTGATCAAGTTAAAGGTCGTCAGAAGTTGATTCAGATTTTGGCTGATGAAGCTGAGTAAAAACTTGGTTTATTGACCGCACTTAGCTTGATATCGCTATTGAGTGTGTCTTTTTGCGGCACGCCGTAAATACGTCCATGTAGGCTATCCTCGGGATCCATCCCTCAGAAGGCCTTAAACGACACACTCAATACCGATACGCGAAGTGCTAGAAAAATTTTAAATTTAACATCAGAGTTATTGAAGTGTTTTTAATACTTTGATGTTTTTAATACTTTGATGTTTTTAATAAAAGTTAAGCCGTCACATTCATGGATTAGACGGTTTAAAGTCTAGAGAAAAGGAGTGGCTACGCGTTAGTTGTTCGTTCAAAGCCCGTCTACAGTAGGGATGCTGTAGTTGAGCCTATAGGGACATATTTACGGCGTGGCAAAGAACGAATTGCCTAATGCATAGCGAGTGAGATTTCTGCGTCACTGAGTGATTTTGAAGCATGCGGTATTTAGTAAAATAAAAATTAAGGAATTTATTATGAGTTCATTGAAAAATAAAACCATCATCATCACTGGCGCTAGTCGTGGTATCGGTCGTGAAGTTGCTTTAGCTTGTGCCGCTGAAGGCGCAAATATTGTGATTGCAGCTAAGTCGGATCAGCCTCATCCAAAATTGGAAGGCACGATTCACTCAGTAGTAAAAGAAGTAGAAGAAGCGGGTGGTCAAGGCCTAGCGGTTAAAGTTGACGTGCGCAGTGAAGACGACATAGACAACTTAATTAAACTTACTATAGAAAAATTTGGTGGCATCGACGCCATCATTAATAATGCCGGAGCGATTGCATTAGCGGGCGTTGAATCAACGCCGCTGAAAAAACTTGATCTAATGATGCAAGTTAATTTTCGGGCGGTATTCCTATTAAGCCAAAAAGCATTACCGTATTTGAAAAAATCAGAAAATGGCCACATCTTAAGCTTCTCTCCTCCGCTTGATTTAGACCGTCGTTGGATGCGTAACCATTCACCGTATACCTTAACGAAATACGGCATGTCGATGCTAACCATGGGAATGTCAGACGAGTTCAAGCGCTATGGCATTGCGGTAAATGCATTGTGGCCCCGTACGGTTATTCATACGGCTGCAACATCGTTTGGTGGTAAGCAATCGTTCGATCGCGCTCGTGGCCCTAAAATAATGGCAGATGCCGCATTTGCGCTATTGAAAACTGAAAACCGAGCCATCACCGGTCAGTTATTAATTGATGAAGATTTTTTACGTACACAAGGTATTGAAGATTTTGAGCAATATCGTGCGAACCCCGAAAGTGATAAAACGGATTTGATGCCTGACTTGTTTGTCCAAGAAGCATCTGCTTATGTTCGTGGTACAGTATCACCTCTAGCGGGTTTAACTGAAGAAGAATAATAGGAATTAATCATGTCTTTAATGAGCTTACGCAACGATGGCAAGGTTGCGATTATTTCAATGGATAATGGCAAAAATGCCAATAATCTTGAGTTTGCTCAGCAGCTTTTGGCTATGCTGAAACAAGTTGAAGAAGAGAAAAGCAATAAAGCTCTCATTTTGGCTTCTAGTGATGAAAAAAGCTGGAATCAAGGCATTGATGTACCTTGGATGATGGGCAGTATTCAAAATGGTAAGCATGACGAGGTAAAAGAATTTTTGCATACAATGGATGCTTGCTACACATTAATGATGCAATACCCTATGCCCATTATTGCCGCCATAAATGGCCATACCTTTGGTAATGGCTGTGTGATTGCTTGTGCTTGTGATTTTCGCTTTATGCGCAGTGACCGTGGTTACTTCTGTTTCCCAGAAGTGGATATGAGTATTCCATTCATTCCAGGCTTGCTCGATGTGATTCTAAAAGCCATGCCTAAATATCGTTTTAATGAAATGCTTCTTTCTGGTCGTCGTTTATCGGCGACTGAATTAAAAGACGATAAGGTTATTGATCAAACATTTGAAGGCGCTGACGCTTTGCTAAAAGGTGCTATTGCTTATGCTAAAACCTTCACGAAAGGGCGTGCTATTTTTGCTGAACATAAACGAAGATTTCATAAGGATGCCATTGACGGATTAGCTGAAAAAAATCCTCCGATGATCGATGCTATGAAAGTTCTTTTGTAGCGGCTGAATTTAACGAGCCATCTTACCTAATCCACACTATCTATTGGAATGACGATTTCATAACGAATACCAATAGGGGAATCGACTAAGCGAATTGTGCCATTGTAGGAATTTGTGAGTGTATTAACGACAACATTCATACCGAGCCCTATTTTTCCACTCCCTCGCTTGGTTGAGAAAAACGGCTCAAAAATAGATAGCTTTTCTTCCGAAGATATTCCACAGCCATTGTCTTGGTAGTTAATGAGGATGTTTTGATTTTTCTTGACGGCATGAATTCCTATTTTTCCTTTTTCGCATTTGGCAAGGCCATGCTCTAAAGAGTTATCAACTAACTGACTAATAATTTGCCACAATGCACTTTTAGAATGACAAAATAATTCATCATCAACTTCATATTCAAAACTGTGTGTGCCTAATTTAGTGGTATAGCTATCGACGAAATCATCGAAGAATTCAGCAATGTTAAACGTTAATTTATTATTATCGGCAAGGCTGATATCAATTTGCCTGAACTGAGATATTAAGGCTGACGTTTTTAATAAGCTTAATTGTGTGAGTTCAGCAGAGGCGAGCATATCGGCGAGAGAACATAACGCTGCTTGCTTGCCGCCTTTATTATTTTCGATATCGGTAATAAATTGTTTAATCATTTCTAGGGTGAAGCTAGTCGCGGTCGTTGCAACCCCTAAAGGCGTATTAATTTCATGGGCAAAGCCTGACAGTATTTTCTTGGTTGTATCGACTTTTTCCTTGTGCAACGACTGAGTATTATCAACAGCTTGCTGTACCAATACATTAGACAGCTCTTCATTGGTTTTCATTAATTGGCTATTTCTTTCATCGATGGTTTGGCTAAGCAACGTATTGGCATCGATCAGTTTTTGTTTCGCGAGATTATTTTCAAAAACAATGGCGGCTAAATTAGCATTAGTTTCAATAAAGTTGATGTCTTCTGAGGTCGGCTGATTCGGTTTACCGTAATACATTGCAAAGGTGCCAAATACTCTACCATTTGAACCGATAATCGGTTCGGACCAACAAGCTTGAAGGCCAGCACTTAAAGCAAGTTCTTTGTATTGAGACCAGTATGGATGAGTATTGATGTCTTCAACCACAACTCTCTTTTTTTGAAAGGCCGCCGTGCCACATGACCCTACGCCTTGGCCAATGGTAACGCCATCAAGCGCTGCACAATATTCTTTAGGAAGGCTTGCCGAGGCAATGGGGTGCAATGTTGAGTCGTCTTCGTTTAGTTGTAAAACCGAGCACATCATTTCTGGATTATAGTCTTCGGCTTTTTCGCATAATAAATTAAGAATGTTAGCAAGGTCGTCACCGCGGGCGACTTGGCGCAATACGGTTGCACGACCTGACTCAAGTCGACTGGCCAGCTTCCAATAGTTGATATCGTTGTTATTACGTAATGTATGATTGTTCATGGATTGCCTATCTTTGAAACAATTTTATCCTCTAAGTGTAGTTGATCGCCGTGTTTTAGCAGGAATGCAGGATTAAATATGTGAATAAATTAAGTTACCAACAAGATCTGTGTATAAGTATGGGTGTAAAGTTTATATAACTCTCTGCAAGCCTACTAGCATCAGCACCTGTGTCAGATTGGTGATTTTTCGAACAATTGTTTGAATTGCCTTAAAGCTAATAAAGTCAATGGTTTAGGTGCTTATTTTAGATAAAATTTAGGCCTGAAAAAAAGTATCAAAATGATGGGTTTTTATTAATTACAAGACTTGTTTTTAGAAAAAATGAGCGTTATCGAAGAATATGGCGGGAGTTATCATAATTCTATCCACAGCATCTGTTGATAAGTATGAGGATAACAATTTCTATTAACCGGCATTTAAGGATGTGTTTGATATTGCTTAAGCTGTTGCTCTATTTTCTGGTAAGATGGCACTTCTGCTTTCCCAAATTATTAAAACGTCTTTTTGTTAGGTCATTCCATGAAAATATTAATCCGTAATCTTGCTCGTACTGTCACCGAAGAAGAATTAAAAGCGTTATTCGCGCCTTATGGTGAAGTAGCTGAATGCAGCTTGGTGATGGATGCCGCTACGGGTGGCTCTAAAGGCTTTGGTTTTGTGGTGATGCCTGGACCAGGTAACGGCAAAGCAGCAATGAAGTCGTTGAATGCGACTGAAATTGCTGGCCAAGTTATTCGTGTTAAACGCGCTTCTGACGATAAGTAATTCGATTTTCAATAATTTGATTGTTTAATAAAGAATACTAAACTCTTTCCTATTTCATTACCGCGCACGGAAGCTCCATGTCTGACCCGAATTCCATGGACAATGATAAAAAAAATAGTAAACAGAATACTAAAGAACTGAATGAGGCCAAGCCAGAAAGAAAGGCCTCATTAGTCAGATCTTCTAGCATTGTCAGTATCATGACCTTGTTGAGCCGAGTGCTTGGTCTGGTTCGTGATGTTGTCGTAGCGCAGTATTTTGGTGCCCGTGCGGATGCGTTTTTTGTGGCTTTTAAAATTCCTAATTTTTTACGCCGCTTATTTGCCGAAGGTGCTTTCTCGGTTGCTTTTGTCCCAGTATTGTCGGAATACAAGTCACAGCGCAGCATTGTCGACGTTAAGCTATTAATTGCCAGTGTTTCTGGTGTATTGGGGCTTATTCTATTTTTGGTAACCGTGGTGGCTTTGCTATTAGCCCCTTGGCTACCCTATGTTTTTGCTCCGGGCTTTAGTGGTGATGAAGCGAAATTTGCTTTAACTGGCGATCTTTTGCGCATTACCTTCCCCTATTTATTGTTTATTTCTCTCACCGCTTTTGCCGGCAGTATTTTGAATGCTTATGGGCGTTTTGCTATTCCGGCATTCACCCCTGTTTTGCTTAATCTTTGCTTAATATTTTCTACTCTTGTGATGACTAGCTGGTTTGTAGAGCCATTGTATGCACTGGCTTGGGGCGTCTTTATGGCGGGCGCATTGCAGTTCTTATTTCAATTGCCGTTCATCGCGCGCTTGGGTTTATTAGTTCGCCCGACTTATCAGCCAAAACAAGAAGGTGTTGGGCGTATTCTGCGTTTAATGGGCCCCGCGTTATTTGGGGTGTCTGTTAGTCAGATCAATTTATTATTGGATACCTTGTTGGCGTCTTTTTTAGAACCTGGCAGTGTCAGTTGGTTGTACTACTCGGATCGATTGAATAACTTGCCGTTGGGTATTTTTGCTATCGCGATTGGTGTGGTGATATTGCCTGCTTTATCGAAGAAGCATGCGGAAGATAATTCAGATCATTTTGCTCAAACCCTCGATTGGGCGACGCGAATGATCTTCTTGCTAGCCTTACCAGCGGCTTTGGCCTTGGTTGTTTTAGCGACACCGCTAATGGCGACCATCTTCTTCCATGGTGAAATCACGCCGTACGATATTGGTAAGATGACGTTGAGTTTGCAAGCATATGGCATTGGCTTGTTTGCTTTTATGCTGATTAAAGTGCTCGCACCGGGCTATTACGCACGGCAAGATACCAAGACCCCCGTGAAAATTGGTATTCAAGCGATGGTAGTCAATATGGTATTGAATCTCGCGTTAGTAGGCCCGTTTCAACATGCAGGCCTTGCGCTGGCAACGTCACTATCGGCCTTTTTTAATGCGTATATGTTGTATCGTGGTTTGAAAGCGACGGGGCATTATAAAGCTCAGCCAGGCTGGTTGGCATTTGCGATTAAAGTATTAATCGCCAACGCGGCGTTGTTTGTGGCGCTGTACTTTATGATGGGTGATGCGCAGCAATGGCTTGAATGGGGTACTTGGCAGCGCATTGGTTGGATGTCGGCCATTGTTGGTGTGGGTGTGGCGGTTTATTTTGTAACCTTGCTCGTATTTGGGCTAAGGCCCAAACACTTAAAAGGTGCCAAATTTTAACGATGAGCTCTGAAAGAAGCGCTCTAGAAGGTTATTGCGTGTGCATAGCCTTTGATGTGGATGCCATTTTCCGTAATATTTAAGTCAGTCGGCTCTAGTACGCCTTCGCCAAATTGATAGCGTAACTGGACGGCGCCTTGTGTCATGTTGCGATCGTACTGTTTAGCGTGCTGCTGAACAGATTTATTGCGTTGCTGATAGTGCTGCCACTCTTGGTCGGTCGTATTTTGTTTTAACATTTCATCCGTTTTATGAGGTGAAATAATATAGGCCGAGGCATTATTCCCCCCAAAACCTTTGGCGTTTAAAAAGCTGATGGGCAGAGTGCTAGGGTCGAATTTTTCATGCTGCAGTACGAATCGTAAATGATCTTGGCTAACGTCATCGGCTACTTTTTTCGTGGTCGTGATTCCCGGTAAAATGCCTGTAGACCAAGCCCCTAGGGTAGTAAATAGTTGATCGGCAGAAGCCGATGCTAGGGAATGCCCTAAGTGTGCTTTGATTGCGGTGATTGGCCAGTTTTCTATTTTAAAGGCATGGGCCAAACTCGAGAAAATCTGTGATTCTGTGGTTCTATTCTGTGGCGTACTGCTGCCATGGGCTTGCACATAGCTGCCTTTTTTTAATGCTTCATCACCCAGTTGTTTCTTAGCCGCGGCCATTGCTTTTCCCATGGTAATGTAATTCCCAATTCCTGGGCTTGATATCGACTTTTTATAGCCATCAGCATGCGCAAAAACATCGCCTATTGAGCCATGAACCGTTAGCCCTAGCTCCAGTGTTAGCTCGGCATCACAGAGCACAAAGAATTGAGCAGACTCTGCTAATGTGAAGCCCGCATTATCGGCAAAAGGACGGCTAGCACGACTGAACGGTGTGGCTTTTTCTGCTACACCTTCTTGCGGCTCTTCATTTTTGGGCTCAAGGCCTTCTAATTGGCGCAGCTTTTTTTCGGTTATTAAAGCGGTCATGGCGTTATAGCCTTCGACAATCTCGGATTCTAATGGGGCTTCACTTGTACCCACGATAACGATGCGTCGTTTGCCTGATCGAATGTCATCGCAGGCAAGTTTCAAATTGTATAAAAAAGTTGCGCAGGCTCCTACCATCGTGCCCGTTGCACCAACATTACCAAGTACGTAAGCGTTAACAAAATCAGCAGGCATTTGTGTTAAGCCTAGGGCGCACTGTTTTGAACTGGTACGTTTCCCGGTTGTGGCTGCTTGTAGCATTCCGCCATTGCCTTGAGAATCTAATTGGCTCATAGCAGAGCCTGCGTAGACGGCAATTTCATCGGGCTTAACATGAGAGCTGAGCTCTTCCCATTCTAGACCTGTGGAGCGAATAGCATCGGATGCCCCATAAACCGCCATTTGCAGGCCACGAGGGTGGTGGTGTGATGAATAAAGTTCAGCGGGATTAAAGCCTTTGGGGGTTTGTGCAGCACTTTGCACAGGACTTTTTTTATGGGTTAATTTCCAGCATGGATGACCGCTTTCATCAGTAAAAGGGCTATGGAAGGGGATATTTAATGGGTCCCAATGAATGTTATCCCACTGGCGGATGAGGCTATGATCGAGTAAATATTGTGCATTACTGGCTTGCGATAAATCTAATTCACCCAGCTGCATCACTTGCGCCAGGCTTTGCAACGTTTGATCTTTCTTTTGTTGACTCAATGCGTCGAAAATAATGCGATGAAATGCATGACCAGAAGAGCTGCGACCTGCGGCGCTGATACCGCCATAACCTGTGATGATGACTGGCTTGTGCTGAGGGCTTGGTGAAGCGTTCTGATGGCTCATTGTATTTCCTTCATTCTAAATCAGTGGCCGCCTTTAAAGGCGCATACTGAAGCCGCTAAAGTGTGAATCAATTTAGGGCTTCTGGGTTAGATGTCACATTATGGGCCGAAAGGAAAAAGTCTTATTAGAACTAAAGAGACATAAACTATGCTAAAAAAGACGTATTGGAAGGCTTTGTAGAAAAACACTGATGACTTTCATTAACGATACTTGAATAGTGAGGTTTGACGATGAAACCGGTAATGCAAAATATCAGGCACATCACTATTCTGGCGATAGAGCAGATGCTGGGATCGAGTGCCGCGAACCCGATGGAAATGTTGGAAGCGGCGAGGGCGCGGCTAAAAGTCAGTCGGGCGGGAAATACTGATTTTAAAATAGAAGTAGCGGCGCCAGAATTAAAATCAGTATGTTTGCTAGGAGGCTTTCAGGTATGGCCTCATTGTGAATTATCACACATACAATCGACTGACTTGATCGTTGTTCCTGCGTTATGGCGCAATCCTGCGAATACTATTCGTAATCATCAAGATACGACGATTCCGTGGTTATTAAAGCAATACTTAGCGGGGGCCAGTATTATGGCCGTAGGAACTGGGGTAGGTTTGGTCGCCGAAAGCGGTATTTTGAACGGTAAGGCGGCAACCACTCATTGGCACTACTTAGATCAATTCTCGCGCGCCTATCCATTGGTTAATTTGCAGCGTAAGCATTTATTGACTCAATCGGGGCGTATTTATTGTGCGGCCAGCGTAAGTTCAGCAGCGGATATGATGATTCATTGGTTGGGCTTGGTTTTTGGTAAAGAGCTGTCTTTGCAGGTAGAGCAGCAGTTTTCTCCGGAGGTGCGAAATCCCTTTGATACTAAGGTTTTCCATGCAGAAATGGGCCGTCAGCATCCTGATGAAAGTATTGCTAACATTCAGGGCTGGCTGCAGCAAAATTTGAGCGAAAGCCTAGATGTAGAAGCGTTAGCTAAGCATGCAAAAATCAGTGTTAGGCAGCTTTCGCGCCGCTTTAAAAGTGTTTGTGGTAAAACTTTGGGGCAATATCAGCAACATTTACGCTGTATGGAAGCAAAAGATTTATTAAAAAATACCGACATGGCAATTGCCGACATAGGCGCAGCGGTGGGTTATGGCGATACCAGTTATTTTGGCCGTATCTTTCATCGTTATTCTGGACAAAGTCCTAAATCCTATCGAAATAAGGTGCGGCATAAATTGTTTGTCGGCTAATTCTTCTGTTCACTTGCTGGTCAAGTCGCTATAATCCCGCAGTTATTTTAGGCGGGGTTTATCGGCGGTATGCGCCTTATTCGTGGGTTACACAATATTCCATCCGATTTTTCGGGCTGCGTTGCGACTATCGGCAACTTTGATGGTGTTCATTTAGGGCATCAGGCGATTCTTCAGCAGCTGAAAAAACAGGGTGCAGAGCATCAATTACCAACAGTCGTTATGATGTTTGAACCACAGCCGCGTGAGTTTTTTGCACCGGATCAAGCCCCTGCGCGTCTTGCTAATATGAGTGAGAAGTTGCAAGACCTCGCCAGTTTTGGTGTTGATTACGTACTTTGTTTACCGTTCAACCAGAAACTTCGCTCGATGAGTGCCGATCAGTTTATTCAGACGATTTTGTTGGATGGCTTGAAAATTCGCCATTTAATTGTGGGGGATGATTTTCGTTTTGGTTGTGATCGCACAGGGGATTATCAATTATTGCAGACATCAGGTCAGCAAGCTGGAGAATCCTCTAATAAGGGGGATGGCTTTAGCGTTGAGGATACCAAAACGTTTGAAATCGAAGGTAAGCGTGTCAGCAGTACGCGTATACGCGAGTGTTTAAGCGCAAATGATTTAGAGTCGGTGAATACATTGTTAGGCCGACCGTATCGTATGAGTGGTCGTATTGGTTATGGTCGTCAGCTTGGGCGCACGATTGGTGTACCCACTGCGAATATTATTTTACAGCGCAATAAACTTCCAATGACGGGAGTTTATGCGGTAAAAGCGATCGAGATTGAAGTGGCTCGCTGTAACGAAAGCCAAGCTCTTGATAGCAGCGGAAAAGTGAAAGAGTGGCAAGGTGTTGCTAATATCGGAGTTAAACCGACGATAACAGGAATTCCTGAGCCTTCGTTAGAAGTCCATATTTTTGACTTTGCAGATGATCTCTATGGCAAGCGTTTAAGCATCGAGTTTTGTCAGAAGATCCGTGAAGAGCAAAAGTTTAATGGGCTAGATGAACTGAAAGCCGCCATTGCTAAAGATATTAATGTTGCTCGGGAATTCTTTTCCTAGAACAGTGACGAACAAATAGAATTAAATTTAAAACATAAGTGCCTAACGGCAGATTATAGTTGGAAGCAAAAATGAGCAATAAAGACCAAGCGGGAAAAGTAGAGAGCCAATATAAGGCCACATTGAATTTGCCAGAAACTGATTTCCCAATGCGTGGAAATTTGGCAAAACGTGAGCCTGAATTATTAGCACAATGGCAAGAAATGGGTTTGTACCAACAAATTCGTAATGCCCGCTCTGGTCGTGAACAGTTTATTTTGCACGATGGCCCTCCGTACGCAAACGGTGATATTCACATCGGTCACGCGGTAAACAAGGTTTTAAAAGACATCATCATTAAGTCTAAGACAATGTCTGGCTTCGATGCACCGTACGTTCCTGGTTGGGATTGCCACGGTTTACCGATTGAATTAAAAGTTGAAGAAAAAGTCGGCAAAGCTGGGGATAAAGTGACTCCTGCTGAGTTCCGTCAGCACTGTCGTGAATACGCGGCTGAGCAAGTGAACGGTCAACGTGAAGGCTTTAAGCGTTTGATGGTTCTAGGTGATTGGGAAAACCCTTACCTAACGATGGATTTCAAATTTGAAGCTAACATCATTCGTACCCTAGGCAAGATTGCTGATAACGGTCACTTAGAAAAAGGTTTCAAGCCGGTTAACTGGTGTATGGATTGTGGTTCTGCTTTGGCCGAAGCGGAAGTTGAATACCAAGATAAAAAATCCATCGCAATCGATGTGAAATTTACGTTCACCGATACCGCCGCATTATTAAATGCGTTTGGCGGCGATGCTTCGTATGCTGAAAAGACCGCCAGTATGGTTATCTGGACAACAACGCCTTGGACGCTGCCTGCGAACGAAGCCGTTTCTGTTCATCCTGAATTAGAGTATTCCTTAGTTCACATCAATACTGAAACTGAGCAAGACGAGATTTTAGTTCTAGCAACAGCCTTGGTTGAAGATGCGATGGGCCGTTATGGCATCACCGACTTTAACGTGATTGCCAATGCTAAAGGCGAGGCTTTTGGTCAGTTACCTGAGCAAGACTCGGCTCCTTTCTCGGTTAACCATCCTTTTATGCCTGCAGCCAATGGTAGCGGTTTAAAACAAGTGCCTGTTATTACCGGTATGCACGTAACAGCCGATGCAGGTACCGGTTCTGTACACACTGCGCCAATGCACGGTGCAGACGATTACATCGTTTCTAATCAATATGGCATTTCTTCCGAAGCCATGTTGGTAAGCGCCGAAGGTAATTTTATTAGTAACCCCGCGTTAGAAAGTCTAGAGCTTTCTGGTTTGTCGGTTGCTGATAAGGGTGTTTTCCGTGTATTGGGTATTTTAGGTGACCCTACCATCGGTACGCCAAATGCGTTGATTAAGAAATTAAAAATTGAGCACAGCTATCCACATTGCTGGCGCCACAAAACACCGATTATTTTCCGTGCGACGCCTCAGTGGTTTATCGCGATGGAATCAGACAATGCCGAAACGTCTTTATTATCGCAAGCGATGCATGCGGTTGAGCATGATATTGAGTGGCGCCCAAGTTGGGGTAAGGCTCGCATCGAAGGCATGATGAATGGTCGTCCTGATTGGTGTATTTCTCGTCAGCGTACTTGGGGTGTTCCTATTGCGTTATTCGTTCATAAAGAAACCTCTGCACTTCACCCTGATAGCAAAGCTTTGATTGAAAAAGTCGCGTTGAAAGTTGAAGAAAAAGGTATTGATGCGTGGTTCGAATTAGAAGCTGCTGATTTGTTAAGCGCCGAAGATGCTGAAAATTATGTGAAAGTGACTGATACCTTAGACGTATGGTTCGATTCTGGTGTAACGCATGCCGCGGTTCTTGATGAGCGCGATGGTTTACGTTCACCCGCTGATTTGTACCTTGAAGGTTCAGATCAACACCGTGGTTGGTTCCAGTCGTCGTTATTAACGTCGGTTGCTGCGAAAGGCCAAGCCCCTTATAAAACCGCGTTGACGCACGGTTTTACGGTTGATGCACAAGGTCGCAAGATGTCGAAGTCGATCGGTAATACCGTATCGCCTATCGAGGTTATGGATAAGTTAGGCGCTGATATTTTACGCTGGTGGGTTGCTGATACCGATTACAGTACTGAAATGACCGTGTCTGATGAAATCTTAAAACGTAACGCTGATGCGTATCGTCGTATCCGTAATACCTGTCGTTTCTTATTGGCGAACATTGCCGGCTTTAATCCGAAAACGGACTTGGTTGCAGTTGAAGATATGCTGCCATTAGATGCATGGATTTTGGATCGTGCAGTGAATATCGATCAGCAAGTGAAAGACTTGTATGCCGATTATAACTTTAGCGGTTTAACCAAGTTGTTGATGAACTTCAGTGTAGGCGAACTCGGTTCTTTCTACCTAGACATCATTAAAGATCGCCAGTACACCTGTAAGGCGGATGGCCTTGCACGTCGTAGTGCGCAAACAGCTTTGTATCATATTGCTGAAGCAATGGTGCGCTGGATTGCTCCGGTAATCAGTTTTACGGCTGAAGAAATTTGGGATGTATTGCCAGTCGCTATTGATGCGCAAGGTAATGCGATTGATCGTGAAAGGTCCGTTCTGTTGGCTGAATGGTATGAGCTGCCTGAAGTGGCTGATCTGAAATTAGATGATGCTTATTGGCGTGAAATCATGGCGGTTAAAACGGCTGTGAATAAAATCTTAGAAGAAGCGCGTAGTGATAAAAAAGTAGGTTCTAGTTTAGCCGCTGATGTGACGTTGTTTGCTGATGAAACGCTGAAATCTCAGTTAGAAAAGCTAGGCGAAGAGCTTCGTTTTGTAACGATTACTTCGACTGCTGAAGTTAAGGCATTAGCAGATGCTGATGAAGCTACAACGCAAAAGACGGATGTTGCAGGTTTACGTTTATCGCTTGCGGCTTCAACAGCTGGGAAGTGTGAACGTTGCTGGCACCATAATGTCACAGTAGGGTTACATCCTGAACATGCGACTTTGTGTTCTCGTTGCGTAACGAATATTGCAGGGGATGGCGAAGTTCGTCACTTTGCATAAACCTGTAGTTTAATAGTGAATGATTGACGTGATTAAAGAGTCACGTCAATCGGTACAAAAAAATTGAGTAATTTAGCATGAATCAAGAACGCAAGGCTGGGGAACCCTCCGCCCTGATTTGGTTGTGGTTAACGGTCTTCGTGATTGCGTTCGACCTGATTACCAAGCAGCTTGCCGAAAACTTTTTAACCTATGGCCAGCCAGTGCCGATTTTTCCGGTATTTGATTTAACACTACTTTATAACCCTGGTGCAGCGTTTAGTTTTCTTGCCGGTGAAGATGGCTGGCAGCGTTGGTTTTTTACTGCGATTGCGTTGGGTGTTAGCGTGATGCTAATCAGCTGGTTGTATAAGTTACCGCGTGAAAATAAATGGTTAGCGGTTGCCTTAACCCTTATTTTAGGTGGCGCATTAGGTAATCTATTTGACCGCTTGGTTTATGGGCATGTCATCGATTTTATATCCGTACATTGGGATGGTTCTTATTTTCCCGCCTTTAATATTGCAGATAGCGCCATTACTGTGGGTGCCATCATGCTCGGTTTAGATGTAGTTTTTGAAGCGCGTCGTGAGAAAGCGGCGGCTCAAAAAAGCGCTGGTTCGCTTTCTAAAAATGAAAGTAAAGATAAAGTATAAAGGTAAAGGAAATGTCTAATTCTATACAAACGATAGCCGCCGATTCTAAAGTGACTATGCATTTTGCACTTCGCATGGAAGGCATTGCAACGGATGGCACTCGTAAAAAAGACGAAGTTGATTCAACCTTTAATGCTAAGCCCGCCGAATTTACGCTAGGTGATGGTAACCTATTGCCAGGTTTTGAAGAGTTTTTAATCGGCCTAACCACGGGTGATCATAAAACGTTTACCGTGCCTGCTGAAAAAGCCTTTGGCCAAACAAACCCGCAAAATATACAAGAAATGAAACGCTCTAGCTTTGCCGTTGATATGCCTTTATCGCCAGGTTTGGTGGTATCGTTTGCCGATGCGGCCAAAGCCGAATTGCCGGGTGTGATTAAGGCGATTGAAGGCGATTATGTAATGGTTGATTTTAATCATCCGTTGGCAGGTAAAGATTTAGAGTTTGAAGTTCAAATTCTTTCTGTTACTGATGCTAATTCTGTGGAAGCATAATTATGAAAATAAAAATGGCTAACCCGCGCGGATTTTGTGCGGGTGTTGATCGCGCAATTGATATTGTAAATCGTGCTTTGGATTTATTCGAGCCACCTATCTACGTTCGACATGAAGTGGTGCACAACAAATTTGTAGTGAATGGTTTACGTGAGCGTGGTGCTGTTTTTATTGATGAACTCCATGAAGTGCCTGATGACAGCATTGTGATTTTCTCTGCGCATGGGGTCTCTCAAGCGGTGCGCCAAGAAGCTTCAGAGCGTGGTTTAAAAGTTTTTGATGCAACGTGTCCGCTAGTAACTAAAGTTCATTTAGAAGTCAGCCGCTACAGTGCAGATGGTAGCGAATGTATTCTGATTGGTCATAAAGGCCACCCAGAAGTCGAAGGGACGATGGGTCAGTATGACCATTCGAATGGCGGTAATATTTATCTTGTGGAAGACGAGAAAGATGTTGCTGCTTTAGAGGTTGTAAATCCTGAAGCGCTTTATTACGTTACGCAAACAACGCTTTCGATGGATGATACCGCGAAGGTCATTGAAGCTTTACGGGCTAAATTTGAAAAGATTGAAGGGCCACGCAAAGATGATATTTGCTACGCGACTCAAAATCGTCAAGATGCCGTGAAAGTATTAGCGACCGGCACAGAATTATTGCTAGTGGTTGGCTCGCCAAATAGTTCTAACTCTAACCGCTTGCGTGAACTGGGTGAGCGCATGGGGGCAAAAGCATACTTAATTGATAATGCTGAAGAAATTCAAAAAGAATGGCTAGAAGGCATTGAAAGTATTGGTATTACTGCCGGAGCATCTGCTCCAGAAGTACTGGTACAGTCGGTAGTTGATCGCTTGAAAGAATGGGGTGGTGAAGTCCCAGAAGAGCTACAAGGGCAAGAAGAAAACGTTGTATTTTCGTTGCCGAAAGAGCTTAGGCTGGTCGAAGTTTGATTTTTTAAATCAGAGCATACTTTGCTCTGATTTAACCCCGATTACTAAATACTAGTAGGTATTGCGAGCAGCAATACATTCTGGGCATCTAGCATTAGGTAGGTCATTACCATCCCAGTCGCGAATGACCAACTTATTGAAGTCCCATACTTTGCGCCCACGGCTATCAGTTGCAAGAAGCCCAATGAAAGCTCTTTCAATAGGCGCCACGCTAATCGGTGTTGCTATCACAATAAAGCATTCTGTTGTGGGTGGAGCATCAGGATAAATTACCCCATTGTTACATAAGCCAATGCGAACCCCATAAGTATCAATCCCATTATACGTTATAACCCATTGGCCTAGTGCGTTAACGTTATAGTTGAGATCAGCCATTGTCGCTGAATATCTGGCGTTATTAAGATAGAAACGCTCTTGAAGTTGTACAACTTGTAATAGCTTTGTCATCGTATCTTCACGTTGACTCTCCAATACATAATTTCGGTAGGCGGGCATTGCCACCATTGCAATAATGCCAATAATGGCAATCACAATCATTAGTTCAATTAAGGTAAAGCCACGTTGTTTCATTTTTAGCCTACTGCAAGATTCCTAATAACAGCTCGAGTTATCAAGCTGTTATTAAAACCTGCTGTTATTAATTAAGTTTTAGATACTGCATTATAAAGAACGCCAAAAATCTCTTTTGAGTAATTCACACTGATCGGCACCACCTCCAATTACACTGGTTCCGCTGAGAATAACAGATACTGAAGCCTCACATGCTGGTGGTGGTGGTGGTGGGCAGGTATCCGTCTCTTCGCAATCAGGATCCTTTTCGGGTTCTTTACAGCTATCATGACTAGAATTTTCTTCGCAAAATGCTTTTTGCCCTTGTGAAGAAACTGTGAGTTCAATCGGTGCAGGGGGGATTCCATCAGTGATGATAGTTTCCGAGGTAATAGTAGGTGAAGACGGCTTAAAAGCAATTGAATACGCTTTTGCGTTACCTATGTCGGCATTGCAACCACTCACATTTGACTGGGAAGTCTTTGGTGCAAAAGTTGTAAAGTATATATGTCCATTTGCGGTTAGGGATGGTGAAAGTACTTTTTCGCTAACAGACAAGTCATATTTCCAGCCTTTGGGTGAATATACACCAGACACTGCAGTAGTTGAGATATTTGAAAATTTACTTCTATCAAGAGTTTCATAAGTCGCTGGTCCGCTTGTTATGTTGCTGTCTTTAATAATATAAAAACTATCTGTGCCAGCAGCTTGCAATGGGTGAGCGCGGAAACCAGAGCCGATCGAGACAGTTAAAAATTTCTCCTTCGTTTTTTTGTTAGAAAAATAAGAAACACTTGGCGCATCATAAAAACGCTGATAGTTAGTGCTATTTTTATTAGCATCAAAAATCAATCCAGCCCCAGTAATGAAGTTTGTTTCATTAATCGTATTCGTATTCGTGACGTCTGCGTTAAGGTCAAAGCGCCAAACACGACCGCCTAGATCACTCACGAAGAAATAATCTGTAATTTGGTCGCCATCAAAATCAATGGTTTTGATCTCACTGGTGATAGCGCTTGTCATTTCTGTCAGTGTAGTGGAGGCATTAGAGTCACTTGCACTCCATAGTAGTGCTCCTGTTTCAGGGTCTATCATATAAACTGAGTTGCCCATATCGTGAGGTGCACGTATCGCTCGATCGTCTTCTTTAGGATCATAGCCACCACCAAATAATAAAACAACTTTGGTTTTTCCAGAGTCCCCCCATCTAACTTTGGCTAATGACATTGGCGACCATGATTCGCCCAGTTTATCGAAGTCGCCACCTTGACCACCACTTATCTGCCATTGAAATTTAGGCTTTTCAGGGTCGCTAATGTCGAGGGCATAATAGTGACGGCCACCGCGGCGTAAACCGAAGTAAAGATAAACTTTTTCGCCATTATCAACTTGAGCATTTTGGTTTGCATCCACGTGCCAATAATTAATCGGACCATCAACACCATATGGCTTTGGTTCGTATTTATCAGCACTATGATATAGTTTGGAGTTTGCTAGAAGCTCCTTGGGAATGTATGAAAAATACTCTTTAAAGTTCAGTTTGTCTGCATCGATGGCATGTAAGTAGCCACTATTGGTCCCCATAAAGACCACGCCTTTTGCTGTGATCTTACCGCTAGTAGAATCTTCAGTGTAGCCATAGTTCACAACGACAGGACGACTGTGCAGAGGATCTTCCATTTGACGTCGGGTATCCTCTCCCTCTTTTCGATTAAGCCAATTAATTAGAGCTGTATGCTCTTCGGTCGTCGCTTCGCTGGATAAACCAAGGATATCTTTACTGATGGAACTAGTGGATATCGCAGTGTTTAATGTGCTTTTTGCATTGCCAAAATGTGTAAAAATATTAAGTTCTTTCTCTAAGTTGGCAGCTGCTCCGCCTTTTAAAACACTCTCACCATCTGTAGTTCCTGTGGTTGTCCAATAACTACGACTAGCTTCTTTGAAGCGACCGCTAGACGTATCAACAGCCGAGTCGCCTTCTGCATCGACGACGGTTCCATTAGGTGCCAAGCGATAGCTTTTAAGATTACCTTTCCAGTTATTATCTGTAGAAGGAACAAACATGGCGTAAAACAAACTATCCAAGTGCTCTAAGCTGTTATACGAGTTAACTGACACAGCTGGTGCCACAAAAGTAACCGGTTTGTCATGCCCTGCCGTTACTGCGGCTCTGAAGGCTTTTGCGATATCGTCTTTCTTTGAAGCAGCAGCATAAGTACCTTTACCGAATCTTGCGATATCTCGCATGTATTGTAGGGTATTGCCTGATGAACTTTCATCAAAGAAGCCACCAATTACATGCGTATTAATGGTTTGTTTTCCTGCAAGCAGAGGACGTTGATCAATATTCGCTAAATAATAAGCCAGCTCTCTTGCACAACCACCTTCGCCTGAACAAGAATTACTTAATACGGAACGGTCATCAGTGGTTAAGCCTGGCTCCGTATTGAAGTTAATGTTTGCGCTTGCTAGTAAAGATCTGATTCTTGAGTTGGCTCCTTCATCATTGGTAGGGATACCATCGGTAAATAGAACCAAATTACTGGTTGCATTGCATGCTGAGTCAATAGGAGAGTTGTAAGTACTACCTGCTTTCGAGGCGGTAGTACTCGGGTTGTATAGCACATTTGTGCGGTTTCTATTGTCCGACTCGTTTAGGAGAATACCATTTGCACTGTCACGATCCATATCTGTAATAGATCTGTTAGCTTTTAAACGACGACTATAAGAGCCGGAGCCGTATAGAAGGCTATCTCCTCTTAAGTATCTAGCCGTTTCGTAGAAAGATTCCGTTAAAGGTGTTCCTCCCCAAGGAAGGTAACTATCGATCACTGTATTAAATATCGTATCAGAGCCCTGAGTACTTAAATTGCGTAGTTTTTCAATATCAGTTGCGGCGATATCAATCATGCCACCATTGCTATTAAGGTCAAAGCGTGCAAGACCTAATTTAATTCCACCTGTTGTGTCAACAACAAATTTTGCAGCTTCCTTAGTAATTTGCATTCTTGATTTTGTAGGGCCTACAAGAACATCTTTATACTCTGTTTTATAAACCAGATAGTTGATGTAATTTCCACTGTAGATGTATGAGAAATTATTTCTCCAAGCCTCACTGTATTTATCATCTTTATAACTTAAGTACTGGCTATTGCTTCTACTAGGATTTGCCTTTATGTATTTGTTCGCTGATGAGGTTTCGTCTGCTTGACAATCAATAATTGAACTTAGGTCATTAGCATCACCTAGAGGCGTATTTGGTGCTACCCAGCCTCTATACCACCCCCAAGTTCCCCAAATCCACTCGACTTGTGAAAACGAGGGATCCCAAGTCAAGGCTGATGAATTCCAGCGCTTAAATTTATCGCTGTAAAACCCTTGTGGCTCTATATAATCTAACGCTGCATCACATTTTAGAGCAGCCTTTGGAAATTGGTAATTTTTTAAGTTAGCAATATCATTATTTGAAATTTCACTCCCAGAATAGTCATTATCATTGAAGTAATATAGGTCAGGGTTTAAATATTCAATTATATTACCGTCAGGGTCTGTTTGATATGAATCCTGATAGTTAGTGTTTGCTTGGTAATCAGGGGCACTTTCTCGAACCCAATAAGACATACTGCGTGAGGTATCTATTACCATCATAGATATTGGCTTTACTGCGGCGTCTACGCCTCTATAAATTTCAATATCTTCTGCTTGAGCCAAGCAACACCATAGAGTTAATGTAGCTGTTGTTACTATGCTGTAATAACGCTTAATAAGGTTTTTCATTGGAGGTCCTCCTTATTATAAGAGAAGAGGCTTATGTAAAAAACAGTCTTTCTGTCTTTGTGAAACTGCAAGCGCATAGGGGTATTTCCGTTGGCCTTAAGGTGCATCTTAAGCTTGGTTAAATCCAGCGCCTTACCGTCCTTAGATATTTTGGTTTCAGGTGTAATCGTGAGGTAGTAGTTGTTACAGGTTTGGCATAGTTGAACTTGAACTTGACCTAGTCCATTTTCTTCTCGATAACTACTGATTAAGCTTATGTTAGAAGCTTTACCTACTAAATCACGAGAGACAATATCTGCTTGACTTGGAAGTGTCAGCAATATTAAAAGTAGAGAAAATAAGTATTTCATTAGACTTATCCTTTTGTGTTTAAGGTGGCGAAAAAAGTGAATTTTTAGATGAATTTAAGGCAGGGAAACTAATCCCTGATACTTGGTATTCTGATGTTGAGCTATTGGCATCTCTACCTGCAATATCACCTCTTGACCACAGGTGATAGCGGAATAAAACGCGATTACCAGCTTCCTCTCCTTCTGCTAAAGAATTTGCGCCGATTATGACATCTGTCATTATTAATTGATTATCTACTTGAACACCGTAGGTTGTTCCTGAAGCGAGATTCACTCGATTTAATACAACAGGCGTATAGTCTTTGTTACCATTACTTATTGTGAACTGTCTAATAGGAGCACTTAAGACTGGATCGCTGAGATCAGTATTTGATAAATTTTTAAATAAAGCTCCTTGATAGTTAAAGACTGAGTTAAAGATTACTTCATTGTGAGAGATATTGGCGGCAATACGTGTTTGTAATCCAGCACGCTGCATATTCATAGCAGCAAGCAGTGTGATTGCGGATAAAAGTACAAGGCTAATGGCTAAAACAGCACCAGATTGCTTTTTTGCTGGTGTATATCTCATTTTATTTACCTGTATTATTGGCGATTGAAAAAGTCGAGCTAAATACTTGGCGGTTGACTGCATCAGTAAAGGTGTATAAATCTGAATCCAGCATCACATACTGTTTTGTGCTGACACTATTTGTGATGTCGCCTAATGAGCGAGTCATAACGGCTACTTTTATTGAAAAAACTCTATCCCAATCATTAATCTCATTAGCGTTTACATAACGAGTAACATTATCTGATGCAGAATTTGTTGCTTCACCATATAAGAACTGTATGGCTTCGACACCATTAGCAATAACCTCCGTACTACCTATGGCTGTTATATTTGTACCGTCAAACAAATGCCCCCGACAAAATAAAGAATTAGTCGCAGACAGAGGGTCTAGACTTACCCAAAAAACGTTTACAATCATCGTATCATCAATAAATCCAGGAATTTCCGCTCCTGTGCAGTCATTTGTAACTTTTGGAAATACAGGAGCTGGCGTTCCTGGAGCAATAATAGATGGATACTCAAGGTCAACAGACGGTGGAATCCATGATAACGCTAAGCGATCACCACTTAGAGCTCCTGCTGCAACAGTTATATTGGCTTCAGTTGCACCTGTATCTGTATTGAAAGAACAGGCATTATTATTATTAAGGTCAGTAATATCGCAGCCCATCGCAGAACGAGCTGTTAATTCTCGGTTCACCATAGAGCTAATTCCTGCTCCTCTAATTTGTCTACCAAGATAAGATACGACGAAACGAGCTGTTTCTTGTGCTTGCGATACACCATCAGAGCTTGAAGAGTTTTGATTTGAGCTAATGAGTACTTGTGCAATAGCATAGGTAATCAATAATGACAGAACCAAGGTAATCATTAGTTCAACTAAGGTAAATCCAAACTGTGTATTTTTGTTTTTCATGGGTTCACCAATCTAGAAGCGGTGGCAAAATTGTCAGGGTTTTGACGAGTGGCCGCACTCGCTTCCGTTGCTTCCGTTGCGTCTATTCGCGCCCGCCACTGTAAAGTTAATAACAAAGGATCACCATCTGTGCAGCCAGCAGTTGCGCAGATAACAGTCAACGTGGGTCCCCAATTCAATCCTGGGTTGCTAGGTAAAGCATCAATTGGGTTGCCGTGAATATCCAGACTGTCACGAGGTAAGCCACAAGCTACTTCAAATAGATCCCACGCGGCCATTTGAGGCCCTGTACATATTGCGGAGCCAGCCCGTACTGAGCCTGTCGCATAATTACTGCATACAACCATCCCTGCTGGTAGGGCTGTTGGATCAGCTGGACAATTGACTGGTGCAGCGGCGGCGTAGCTCAGAGAGGAATCTCTATTCGCTCTTATTCGGCTTGCTAGATCATTTAGAACCCATGTTGCGTGACTATTGTTTCCAGCATCTTGAGTCGATTTTAGAGCCTGCATTTGCAAGGAAAAAAGCCCCAAAAGGCCAATGCTAGTAATGACCATTGTAACTAGAACTTCAATCAATGTGAGTCCTGTGGATATTTTTCTTGGAAATGTATTTGAAGTAGTCATTGTGCAGAAAACCCCGCTGGGCAAAGAATGTCAGTACCTATGACTTGACCAACTAAATTAATACTAAATCTACGAGCGTTATCACCTGCACAGCCCAAAACTCCAACTTCAAGTGTTCCATTACTCTCAGAAATGCCTTCAGAATTAAACTCTATAGGGCTTAATGCATCTAGAGGATTGCCCACCTCAACAGAACGAATTTGAGGGTCTGGCCCCATATCATCTTGTTGGCGAAGGGTTATTGCAGGTCTGGCAGTGTCAATTATTCGCCAGCCAGCGGCCCAGTTAACACCTCCGCCTGCCTCTAAGGTTCCCGAGCCAGGAGTTGGATCTAGAGGAATCATTTGAGCATTACTGCGATTGGTTATAGCAAGATTTCGTGTGTACATAATGTCTATCATTAGTTTATTGCTAACGGAATTACTTTTACTATTAGATATCATTGCTCTCATATTAGGCACTGCTAGAAGAGCAATGATGCCAACAATAGCAATGACGATCATAAGTTCGATGAGGGTGAAGGCTTTTAATTTATTCATAGTCACATTATCAATTAAATTGCAGGACTATGTCAGCATTGTTGGATAAACGGTCTATTCATTGAGATTAAATGACAAATAGCTATTTTGAACATATGTTTTTACATTAATATTTAATAGTTGGTTATTCGATAGAGGGGCATGTAGGCTGCCTTGAGGGATTTGAGTTTAGGTCCTCTGTCTCTAAATTCTGAATGTAACGAGTACGACCAACCCTTGAAAGTACGATGCCTTTCTTATTAAAGGCAGAGCAGTATTTGAGCGTTCCAGTAAAGCCATTAATATGACCTTGTCCATTAAAATGAATCTGACTGCGGGGATATTTAATGGTTCTTTCGATACCAGAGTAGGGCGTTATGGTTTGGATTATAGTCTCATCAATATCACGTTGTTTGTTGTTATTTTCATCAATGAACATCATCAATGGGAGTGTCCAGTTTTTAATGCAATTATGCCCATCAGAACTTGGGCACAAAACAGTATGCTGATTATTCGTGATAGCAATACTTCTAATTTCTTGAATAGCACTAAATAGACGTTTTGGTTCAAGCCAGTATTTAGTCGAATCTATACTATACATCGCTGTTTGGTTAATTATCATTATTATGCTGGTTACCACTAGCAGCTCTATTAAACTAAACCCATACTGTTTCATAAAATCTTCCTTAGTCTGATTCCTTGTTAAAACCATTCATATGAATAGGTAACAATTTCAGTACAGCAGGGTTTTTATGGCGTGGAGTCGATTTGTATTAAGAATCAGTCGATTGCCCTAATAGAACAATAATTTTGGCTGAGATGAAATTAATACTTAACGGTAACTTTTACGCTGAAAAGGAAGTATTACCGTTAAGTATTTTAGGTATGTGATGGGCTATTCTATACGCAGTTTTGTGCAGCGATAGCGTAGCGCTCTGAAGCTGATGCCAAGCTTTTCGGCGGCGGCGGTTTTATTCCAACGTGTTGCTTCTAGTGCTTCGTTGATGGCGAGGCGCTCAATATTTTCGATGTAAGCTTCTAAGTTGCCATTGGCCATGTTAGTGAATTCAGTCGCGTCTGCTTGCTGAGTAGTATCTTGATTATGGTTTGGCAGGTTTAAGTCTTCAATACTGATTTCATCACTTTCTGACATGGTGAATGCGCGCTGCAATATGTTTTCGAGCTCTCTCACATTGCCAGGGAAAGAATATTCAGTGAGTTCAGTCAGTGTATCGGGGGCCAGTTTTAGGGCGGGCATCTGCCATTCTCTTGCGTACTTTTCTAAAAAATATTCGGCTAATAGAGGAATGTCGTCACGACGTTGTATTAATGATGGGGTTTCTACTGTGATTACGTTTAATCTAAAATACAAATCCTGTCGAAATAATTCGTCTTCAACACGTTTATGTAAGTCCCGATGACTTGCGCTAAGAATGCGAACATTAATCGGTAGTTCTTGTTCGTGCCCTACAGGGCGTACCGATTGCTCTTGTATCACTCGTAAAAGCTTGGCTTGCATTTCTATGGGTAATTCAGCAACTTCATCTAAAAATAATGTGCCGCCTTCTGCAGCTCGAAAGAACCCTAATTTATCACTACTGGCGCCAGTAAAGCTGCCTTTTATATGGCCAAAGAACTCGCTTTCCATCAGGTCGCGTGGGATGGCGCCGCAGTTTACGGCAATAAAGGGTTTATCACGGCGAACACCTAGAGAGTGAATCAACTGAGATACTAGCTCTTTGCCAGTGCCTGAAGGCCCATTAATGAAAATAGGTGCTTGTGTGCGTGCAACTTTTTCAATATGGCTATTCAGCTTTTGCATGGCTTGAGATTGGCCGATTAAGCGTATTTGATTGCTTTTACTCGCATGGGACGCAAGAGGCACTTCGGTGAGTTTGAGTGCCGCAGTGACTACCTCGCGCAATCGAGTCAGGTCAATCGGTTTGGCAATGAAATCAAACGCCCCCGATTTTAACGCTTCAACCGCTGTTTCCATGTTGCCAAAGGCGGTAATCATGGCAATGGGCATTTTAGGGTATTTTTTTTGCGCTAGGGCAATCAAATCCATTCCGTTGCCGTCGGGCAGCTTCATGTCGGTCAGGCAAAAATGGAATTCGTGTTGTTCTAGCGTTTGAATAGCTTCACTGAACGTAGCAGCGCTTGAGCATTCTATCTCCATCCGTTCTAGCGTTATTTGAATCAGGTCTCGAATATCGGGCTCATCATCAATGATTAAAGCTTTATAGGGCATGCTGTATCCTACTGGTTTTTATTCTGCTCGCTAGGATTCTAACGATTGAACCTTATGATGTTTAAAAATTATGCGCTTATGATCATGTGCTTACTTTGGCGAAGCTTATGCAGAAACAAGTGCCTGTAATGTCCGCTAAGTGATCATTAGGGATGTATTTAATATGGGCGTTGTTTGCTTCACATATTTCACGGCATAAGTATAAGCCGAGCCCTGTGCCAGAATGTTCGGTTGTAAAAAAGGGCTCAAATAAATTTTTTTGATGGTCTTCACTTATTCCTGCGCCATTATCCATTAAATACAGCTGAACAGAACCATCGATGTGTTGTTTTGCATGAATATTTATCTGAGCGTTCTGTGGATTGTTCATGACGGCGTAACGTAGCCCATTGCCGCAAATATTATGCAAAACTTGTTGTAATTGATCGGGATCGAAGCTGATTAGGTAATCTGCATTACAGCGAATATCCAAGCTAAAGTCATGATTGTTGGCTTGCTGAAAGGCCTCACTAAAATGATCGAGCCAAGGTTTTAGTTTGATGACTTCACTATTCGCATGGTTTCTGCGACTTATTTGTAAAATATCTTCAACGGTACGATTGATGCGCATGCAATGCTGTTCAATAATTTGGGTCAGTTTAACATCGCCTTTTGATAGCTCTGGGGCTTCGGCAAGTAGTTGCGCGGCATGGCGAAGGGCACTGAGTGGATTGCGAATTTCATGAGCGATGCTGGCGGTTAGGCGGCCTAGTGAGGCTAGTTTAATTTGCTGGGCTTCGGCGGCAATGTAGCTCGAATCTTCTAATACCAGCACATAGTCCCCAGTAATCGAGGTATTTAGAGTCGCTTTATTGAGGATCAGCTGTTCATCATTATGTTCAAAGCGGATATTGCGGCAATCACTATGATTAATAAAATTCATTAACCCAGGTGGAAGCTGTTCGCCATCGTTGCAGTTGAACCAGCGTTGAGCCGTTTCGTTACTCAATAATATCTTGTTATTTTTATCACAGGCAATGATGGCATTGGGGAGTGCTAATAATACATGCTTATTGATTTTTCGTAGGCGCGTAATGTTTTCTGCTTGCTGCTCGGTCAGGTCTAATGTGCTATTCAGCTTCTTCGACAGTGTTTGAGTTAGAAAGGCGAGAATAAAACAAAAGAAGCCGTATAACCCAGAAGTGAATACTTCATTTTCTTCAAACTGCCATGGAATTATATGCTGGGTATAAATAACGGCAATCGTGGTCCAGGCAGCGACGGCGTAGCCTAGAGATTGTGTTACGAGCAGGTTGGAAATCAGCATGGGGATGAGGATTAAGTTGCTGAAGCCACTTTCCAAGCCGCCGCTGGCTTGCATCATGATGATGAGTAGGGTGATATCACCAAAAAAGAAGCTGACGGCATACTGCGGATGGGTACTTAAGCGCGAGCTAGAAAAGACCAGCATCGTAACAGCCCAAATCACATAGGTCGTATTGGCAAATAAGAACGCTTTAGGATCACTTCCCGCAAGAAATGTATTGTTAACATCTAAGCTGTCTAACACAATCAGCATTAATGATAATAGCAGGGCATAAAAGCTGTAATAGCGCAATAAACGCTGCCCTTGGACAAGAACGTCCGCTGGTTTTAACCACATTTTAAAAGTTCCGTTTGCAACCTGTTCACATTTTTTCGACAATACGCGGGAAATATCCCGTGGTCAAAGACAATCGCTATGCAACATTCTATGCAACAAGTGTCAATCGCTCTCGCCCAAGTTAATTTTAAAGTGGGTGATATTGATGGCAACCTCCAACTAATCGCTGATGCGATTGTTGATGCTAAAGCACAACATGAAAACAGCGACCGTGCTTTGATGGTGGTTTTTTCAGAGCTTGCGCTCATCGGTTATCCGCCGGAAGATTTATTATTACGACCTAGTTTACAGCATCGTATTGAAGATGCGTTGCAGCAGGTCGCAAATCTTAGTGAAGGCATTGCAATTGTTGTTGGTTATCCATGGCAGCGTGGTGGGCAATTATTCAATATGGCGGGTGTTTGGAGTGAAGGTCAGCAAATTGCTCAGTATGCTAAGCGCTGTTTGCCTAATTATCAGGTATTTGATGAGCAGCGTTATTTCACGGAGGGTGACGAGGTCTGTGTGTTTAATTGGCAGGGTCACAACATCGGTTTAACGGTGTGTGAGGATATTTGGCACGAGCATCCGATTAAAGAGTCGAAGGCGGCAGGTGCCGAGTTGATTGTTAATATAAATGCCTCGCCTTTTCATGCGGGTAAGCTGCAGCAACGCCATAAGTTATTGGGCAATCATGCCAAGGCGCATCAGTTGCCTGTTGTGTATGTGAATCAGGTAGGCGGTCAAGATGAGTTAGTCTTTGATGGCGGTTCTTTTGTGGTGGATGCTCAGGGCTCTTTGGTCGCAACCTTGGCGGAGCATGAGAGCCTCGTGAAGCTGGTGGATTTTGATGAATCTTTGGCAGTGAAAAATCCGAGTGTGGTGCTTGAAAAGTCAGAGTTAGCCAGTATTTACGATACGTTGGTTTTGGGTGTTCGCGATTACATTGAGAAGAATCGTTTTAAGGGGATTGTTTTAGGTTTATCGGGTGGGATTGATTCCGCCCTGACACTGGCGATTGCGGTTGATGCCATTGGTAAAGATCGGGTTGAAGCGGTGATGATGCCGTTTAAGTATACGTCATCAATGAGCATGGAAGATGCGAAGCTAGAAGCCGATGCGCTGGGTGTTAGTTATAAAGTTCTGCCGATAGAACCTATGTATGATGCCTTTATGCATACGCTGGAAGATGAGTTTGCAGGTTTAGCCCGTGATACGACGGAAGAAAACTTACAAGCTCGTTGTCGTGGTGTGATGCTGATGGCGATTTCGAATAAGAAAGGCTACATGGTCATCACAACAGGCAATAAGAGTGAGATGGCGGTGGGTTATGCGACGCTTTATGGCGATATGGTGGGTGGTTACAGTGCGTTGAAGGACGTGTATAAAACCCTCGTATTCCAGCTTTCGCGTTATCGCAATGAAGTAGCGGCAGAGCAAGGGGAAGTTGAGATCATTCCTGATCGTGTGATTACGCGTCCACCGTCGGCTGAGTTGGCACCGGATCAAGTCGATGAAGACAGCTTACCGCCATACGATATTCTTGATCAAATTCTTGAATATTACATTGAAGGTGATTTGAGCGTTGATGCCATCATCGCTAAGGGTTTTGATCGTGAGGAAGTAACGCGCGTGACGCGTTTAGTCGACTTGTCTGAATACAAGCGTCGCCAAGCCCCCGTTGGCGTGCGGATTACTTCGCGAGGCTTTGGTCGCGATCGTCGCTATCCGATTACTAATGGCTGGAAGGCGGGTAGCTAGTTATTGGTTGAAAATTCACTCGAAGATCGTTATCGAGTATTTCTTTCTGCGGCACGTTGCAAGTACTTCCATGTAAACTCGGCCGCAGCATCCATGCTGCGGGACGGCCTAGAACGAAGCACTCAATATCGATCCGCGAATTCAAAAAAATTAACCAGATTCAAATTCAATATTAAACGACTATACTGACGGTTTAAGCTTTATTCATAAACCGCCATTGCTCTGTGAGTTGAATTCTATTAGCGCTAGTCAATTAGCCCGAAGCTAATTACGCCAATCAAGGTGCGACGCTCTTTGGTCGTTAAACCACTAACGATAAAGTTCCCTTCATCATCGAGTTGTTCATGTTTAGGGTAATTCAGTTTTAACAGCGCCAAAGCCTGCTCAGACTCAAATTCTTGTCCTAATAAATCGTACGCTTCAACTTGCATTGCTAATGCATCACCAACAACGCTGGTGCCTTGGTAACCTAGCATAATACGCTCAGCACGCTCTGCCGCCGCCAAATAGGCATGGCGTTTCATATAATACTGGCCAACGCCCATCTCATATTGCGCTAAACGATCGCGAAGAAAAATCATACGCTTCTGAGCATCCACATTATATTGGCTATCAGGGTAGCGACGAATCAACTCATCAAAATAATTAAAGGCATCACGAAACGGCGTCGGATCACGGCGAGCTTGGTCGGAGGGTAAATAACGTTCAACAAAACTGAAACCTAACTCATACACCGCCAAGCCCCGTAAGTAATACGCGTAATCAACTTGCTTATGCAGAGGGTGTAAACGAATAAAGCGTTCAGCAGACGCTAACGAGCTTTCCAAGTCAGACATCATGTACTGAGTATAAATAAGCTCTAGCTGAGCCTGTTCAGCATATTGGCCAAAAGGGTAACGAGACTCCAGTTGCTGCAGGCGCTCACTGGCGATTAAAAAATTATTATCATCCATTGCCTCACGCGCTTCGTTATAAAACTCACGCTCGGTAAGCTCGTCAGAGCGTTTGTCGGTAGACGAACAGGCTGCCAAGACTAGGCAGGATAAAATCAACAACGTTTGAACAAAGCTTCTCATGGAGGAATATTCCGTTTAACTGTATACTAGATGGTCAAGATAGTGCCGCTTAAGTAGCGCCATTAAATCATAGTCTTAATCTTCACTAAAGATCATTTAAAGTTCATTCATGTCAAATTCTATTCAAGCCAGTGTTTTAGTCCCAATTCATCTCGGTAATAAACGCCTAGATAAGATCGCGGCAGAGTTATTTCCTGATTTTTCACGCTCGCGTTTGCAGCAGTGGATCGTCGATGGACAATTGACCGTAGACGGTGAAATTCGTCGTGGTCGCGATAAAATGATCGGCGGGGAAAACCTAGCGCTTGACGTTGTTCTTGAAGCCGAAGGTGATTGGGAAGCAGAAGATATCCCATTAAATGTGGTTTATGAAGATGATGATATTGTCGTTATCAATAAACCGGCTGGCTTGGTTGTTCACCCAGCAGCGGGTAATCATACCGGTACTTTATTAAACGCTTTGCTCTATCACTACCCAGGTATTGAGAATGTACCGCGTGCGGGTATCGTGCATCGCTTGGATAAAGATACAACAGGCTTGATGGTTGTGGCAAAAACGTTGCAAGCACAAACTCAATTGGTAAATCAGTTGCAAGATCGATCGATGGGGCGTGAATACGAAGCCATCACGATGGGTGTCATGACGGGAGGTGGTGTTGTTGAAGCCCCTATCGCACGTCACCCGACTCAGCGTACCAAAATGGCGGTAGCGCCAGAAGATATGGGTAAAGAAGCGGTAACCCATTATCGAGTATTGAAAAAATTCAATGCTCATACTCATGTTCGTTGCAAGTTGGAAACGGGTCGTACTCACCAAATTCGCGTACACATGTCGCACATTGGATATCCGTTGGTAGGAGATCAAACGTATTTTGGTCGTTTCCGTTTACCTAAAGGAATTTCCTTACACCTACGCCAAGTCTTGCAAAATTTTCAGCGTCAAGCACTGCATGCCCGTGAGTTAAGCTTGTGGCACCCAACGACGGATGAGTACATGACGTGGGAAGTTGAATTGCCGCAAGATTTTGCAGATTTACTGCAAGCCTTGTCAGATGAGCAATCTGAAACGTACGAAGATATTGAATTTTAATTTTCTAAATTAAGTTTTTTATTGGATTGATAAAATGATAATACCTCAATGGCCAGCCCCAAATAATGTCAAAGCGCTGGCCACTGAGCGTGAAATATCGTCTGCCCAGCCAATAGGCAGCAGCTTACCTCCTTACGACCGCTTCAACTTGGGTGATCATGTAAATGATCTACCCGCTCACGTTAGTGCCAATCGCCAACAGCTTCTAGAAACAATCTCCACATCAGGCTGTGATGAAATTCGTTGGTTGCAGCAAATCCATGGCATTGATTGCCCTGATGCTGAAATCATTAGCAATGGCCACTCCGCAGATGCGAGTTTTACCCAAAAAATGGGTTTAGCGTGTGCGATTATGACGGCTGATTGCTTGCCTGTTTTATTTTGTGATCTTCAAGGGCGTCAAGTTGCCGCAGCTCATGCAGGCTGGAAGGGGTTAGCAAACGGTGTATTGGCCAATACATTAAAAACGTTTACCAATAGCGGTATTCCAGCGAATCAAGTCATTGCCTGGTTAGGGCCTGCAATTTCGCAAGCTGCTTTTGAGGTAGGGCCAGAAGTGAATGCCGCCTTTGAAATATTAGGCGCAGGTAAAGCTTGGGCAGATGAGGCCTGTTTTATTCGCGGCTCGGGTGATCGATTACAATGTGATCTTTATCGATTAGCTAGAATTCAGCTAGAGCACTTGGGCTTAAGCGGTATTTATGGTGCCGATCAAGAGCGTGGTTTTTGCACGTATTCAGATACAAACGATCAAAATGAATATCGATTTTTCAGCTATCGTCGGCAACCAATCACTGGCCGTCAGGCCAGTATTATTTGGCTGCAGAATTAACCCTGCTTCTTACTTTTTACAGTAATTGTCAATGCCCGCTTGAGCTTGGCTACGATAATCGGCAATTTCACTCTCTGTTAGCTTACGATAGCTACCATCAGGCTGTTTAAAGCGGCGTTGAGTGCTACCGTTCATTTGCTGCATTAAATCATTTGATTGCTGGCAGTATTGTGCTTTTTCTTCAGGACTATAATCGTTTGCTGCTTCTTCCTTTTGCTCTTCTTTTTCAGGTTTATTTTTAGTCGTTGCCTTATTCTCATCTGATGACTCGCTTGACCCCTCACTTCCTGTGGATCCGGTTCCGGCTGGGCGAATGTTGAGTTTTTTAGACACAATATCGCGAGGAGGCGTTTCGCTATAATGGGCTTGCCCATTATCATCTACCCAGTGATAAATTTTCGCCGCATGGCTAGTAGATATTGAAATACTGAATATAAAACTGGCTACCAGTAACGCGTGGTAAAGACGGGCAAACATATCGAAAATCTCTTATTTGAAAACTATTTCATTTTACATTCGATTATCGCACCGTTTTTGTCAAGGGATTATCCAACTGAGCCTTGACAATCTCTCATATAATGGCAGAATTATGCGGCTTTTCGTCATGCTGGATTTCGGGCCGATCACCGACGTGTTATGAGAAAAGATAGTTTAAGAGAGTGAATAGGTTATCCCCTGTGTTCACCTCAGATTCTCGACCTTAAGACCAAGGCAGAATCGTTACGGTGATTGACCAAGAATCGATCATCCAGTCTTTAAACTCGTAGCTAGATGATTTTTGTATTACACAACGCTGTGTCAATACAGGTGTACTGTTTTAGCTGCGACGTTCTGCAAAAAAATTATACATTGGGGCTTTATGAGTCTTAGCGACAAGCATTGTATTAATAAATACAGTGCCAAATATTCCCTAATGGTTTATTCGATTATCGATTTAAATAGAGGATAGTTCGGTGGAATTACTTTCCGGCGGTGACATGCTAGTACGTGCTTTGCACGATGCTGGTGTTGAGTATGTATATGGCTACCCAGGTGGCTCTTTATTGCACGTATATGATGCGGTTTATAAGCAAAGTCACGTGAAACATGTACTCGTCCGTCACGAGCAAGCAGCTGCTCACATGGCTGACGGTTTTGCTCGTGCAACGGGTAAAGCAGGTGTGGTCATGGTGACTTCAGGTCCTGGCGCAACCAATACGGTAACCGGTATTGCGACGGCTCAGACTGATTCTATTCCTATGGTTGTTATTTGCGGTCAGGTTCCTTCACACCTTATTGGTGATGATGCGTTCCAAGAAACGGATATGTTGGGTATTGCACGTCCGATCGTTAAGCACAGTTTCCGCGTGACTGATCCTGTGGATATTCCAGAGATCATTGCGAAAGCATTCCATATTGCTGAAACAGGTCGTCCTGGCCCGGTTGTTATCGATCTTCCAAAAGATATGACCATGCCGAACGAGCGTTTCGAATATAACTATCCGAAGAAAGTTAAGATTCGTTCTTACTCTCCACCACAGCGTGGCCACTCTGGCCAGATTAAAAAAGCTGTGGATATGATTTTTGAAGCCAAGCGCCCAATTATCTATTCCGGTGGTGGTGTCATTCTGGATAAAAGTTCAGATAAGCTACGTGAATTAGTCGATGTTCTAGGTTTCCCAGTAACTAATACGCTAATGGGCTTGGGTGCTTTCCCAGGTACTGATGAGCGCTTCTTAGGCATGTTGGGAATGCACGGTACGTATGAAGCCAACGTTACTATGCACCATGCGGATTTGATCATCGCCATCGGCGCACGTTTTGACGATCGTGTAACCAATGCGACCAACAAATTCTGCCCTGATGCGAAGATTATTCATATTGATATCGACCCATCGTCTATCTCTAAAACCATTACTGCTGATGTGCCAATTGTTGGCCCAGTAGGTTCTGTTCTTGATGATATGCTTGCATTAATCAAGAGTAGTGGTGAAACCATTGATGCTGAAGCACTGGCTAGCTGGTGGAAGAAGATTAATGAATGGCGTCCTCGCCATGGCATGCGTTATGAAAAAAATGACGATGGCTTAATGAAGCCTCAAGAAGTTATTGAGGCAATGTATGAAGCAACCGAAGGTAAAGCTTTTGTTACTTCAGACGTAGGTCAGCATCAGATGTTTGCGGCGCAATATTACAAATTTGATGAGCCAAATAAGTGGATCAACTCAGGTGGCTTAGGCACCATGGGCTTTGGTTTCCCAGCGGCAATGGGCATCAAGATGAACTTCCCTGAAGACAAAGTTGTTTGTGTAACGGGTGAAGGTTCTATTCAGATGAACATTCAGGAATTATCGACCTGCCTGCAGTACGGTATTCCGGTGAAGATTTTATGTTTGAATAACGGTTCTCTAGGCATGGTTCGCCAATGGCAAGACATGAACTATGAAGGACGTCATTCAAACTCTTATATGGAATCATTACCTGATTTCGTTAAGTTGGTTGAATCTTATGGCCATGTTGGTATTCGCGTTACTGAACGTGATGAATTACCGCAGGCATTAGAAGATACCTTTAATAAGTACAACGATCGTTTGGTTTTCCTAGACGTTAAAGTTGATGAAAAAGAACACGTATATCCAATGCAGGTGCCACTAGGTTCTATGCGCGATATGTGGTTGAACAAAACGGAGCGCACATAATGAGTCAGTCACAACGTCACATTATTTCCATTCTGTTGGAAAACGAACCGGGTGCTTTGTCGCGTGTTGTAGGCTTGTTTGCTCAGCGCGGATACAACATTGAAACCTTAACGGTTGCGCCTACTGAAGATGAAACCTTGTCTCGCCTTACCATGACGACGATTGGTAATGAGAGCAAGGTTGAGCAGATCACTAAGCAGTTAAACCGTCTTATTGAGGTGGTTAAGCTGGTTAATTTAACAGAAGGTCCGCACATTGAGCGTGAACTAATGTTGATTAAAGTGAAGGCTGTTGGCGCTCAGCGCGCTGAGATCAAACGCACTGCGGATGTTTTCCGTGGTCAAGTTGTTGATATTAGCAGCAGTGTTTATACCGTTCAGCTAACCGGTACTACCGATAAGCTGGCCGCGTTTATTGAAGCGATTGGCCCAAGCTGTGTATTAGAAACTGTGCGTACCGGTGTTTCTGGTATTTCACGCGGTGAGAAAGTACTTAGTTTATAGTTCTATTGAGCTAAGCGTTTTCAAGATGAAAGCCCAAATCTTTTATTAGGTTTGGGCTTTTTTGTGCCTAAAATTTAGGCTTTGAGATTGTCGGCCTAAAGACCGGCTTGCAGGTTGAATGGCAAATGAAAATGTAGGTTGTGGGTTTACCGCGACCAAGAGAGATTATATTTTATAAACACTTTTTGTCATGACTTTACTTAACCCTGTCATAGCAAAACGAATCGGTAATGGAAATTCATAACCGCCAGCTTCAAGCGCCGCTGTTGCATGCTTAGCCTCATCGTCTAGCATTTGCAGAAGAATTTTTTTGCTCTTTTGATCTTGAGTCGGTAGTGACGTCATATGTTCACTTAAATGCTTGCAAACCTGACGCTCTGTTTCAGCTACGAAGCCTAAGCTAATTTTATCGCTCATCGCTCCAGCAATTGCGCCTATACCAAACGATAACCCATAAAATGCAGGGTTTAAAATACTGGTATGGCTGCCAAGCTGTGTAATGCGGTCTTCGCACCAAACAAGGTGATCAATTTCTTCGGCGGCCGCTTCTTCCATAGCGTCACGTACTTCAGGTAACTTTGCGGTTAATGCTTGTCCTTGATACAGCGCTTGAGCACACACTTCACCCGTATGGTTAATGCGCATCAGTCCAGCAGCGTGTTTACGTTCCTGTTCATCCAATTCATTTTCATCAGATGCTTGCGCAGGGGAAGGGCGCTGCTGATTGGCTGCGCCAGGGATCAAAGTACGCAAGGCTAAATCGGCATTTTGAATAAGCTTGTCAAATGGTGATAAGTGGCGCATAGATAATCAACCTTAAATCTTAACAATGAGTAGGCTAGTAATACGAAATTCAATGAAGAACAGCTCACATTAATAACGGCTCTTACTAATAATGCATTTATTTTACGCTAAAGTAATAACGAATACATGATCTAAGCCTTAAAATGAAGCGAATCTAAGGCTGGTATTAAAGCAGTAGTTAATGAAGATCTTTCACTACCGTAGGTTTTGATAGTTTATGAAAATCCAATAAGACTTCTTTTAGGTGGCGTCCGGTAACAGGTTTATTAACGACCTTTTGAATGCCAGCTTCTTTCGCTTCTTGGTTAGCGCTGCCAATTCCCAAACCTGTCAGCATGATTCGCATCGGCTTAGGTTCTATATCCATGTCGGCCATTAAGCGTTCAGTAAGCTGAATGCCATTCATTATGGGCATATCGTGATCGATAACAATGAAATCATAGGGCTCGCCCAAATTTGATTGATTGCGCATCAGTGCCAGTGCTTCTTTACCACTATAAGTAGAATCTGCTTTCATTCCCCAGCGTTTCACTTGCTTTTCAATAACGCCGCGGAAGGTTGTATTGTCATCCACAATAAGAATTCGCTGGCCTGCTAGTTGTGTCTCATCTTCTTCAATATGCTCTGTAAGCTCTTCTTTGATGGGTAAAAAGAGTGTAATTGAACAGCCATGATGAGTAAGGGTTTCAACCTCAATAGAGCCTTCCATTAAGCTTACGAGGTGTTTGACAATAATTAACCCAAGACCTTGATCAAGATTGAATACCGCTTTTTGTTCTTGTGGCCCCGCCATTGTGCGGAATAAACGTCTAAGTTCATCATTTTCAATCAAACTGCCTGTTAATTGAATTTGAAAGAAAATCCCTTCATGATTATTTAAGCCGACACGGAATACTTTTAAGCCTAACTCTCCGCTTTCACTATGACGCAGCGACTGGCCAATTAAATTAGTAATGATTGTTTGCAGGCGATTTTTGTCACCGAGCAGGCGTGGCGAAATATCATCAGCAATATCCAATACCAACTCAATTTGTTTGCGGCTAGCCTCTTGCTGATAACGGGCCATACACTGTGAAAGGCAACTGTTTAAATCGAAAGGTCTATGATCAAGGTTTATACGGCCGCTTTGTAACTTCGCGAAATCCGACATCTCACTCACAAGGTGTAATAAATCACCGCCCGCAAGACTGATGGTTTCCAAATAATCTCTTTGGGTATGAGTAAGGTGAGTATCCGATAATAATTCGCTCATTCCTAATACGCCGTTAATTGGTGTGCGAAATTCATGGCCAAGTTTTGATAATAATTCAGGCAATATACCATCGCTATTATTGCGCTTATGGTTACGATTAGAGCGCGTATCATTAAGAATCGCTAAGCAAGCAAATACTGTGCAGCTAATAATAATGAGCGGAAGAAGGATTGCGACCCAGCTATTAAGAAAATCAAACGCTAAAAAATTATGGCTGGTTAAGACGCTTAATAAAACACCCGCACCGACTAAGGCATGCCCAATTAATAAAAGTCTTTGCGCTTTTATATGGGCGCTATGAGCAAATAGTAGAATGCCTGCAAGGCACATGGTTGAGATGAAAATAGTAATATTCATCACAATCATTTGTAAGCCAGGGTTAAGTATAAAGCCTAGCGTTGTGGCAATAACATTGAGTGCAACAACCCCTTGCAGCACTTTCACAATATAATTCGACTTATAATCTTTCCAGTCGAGCAGCAGTACGAGCAAAGCCTGAAGCCCCGCGGCAATAGTAATACTGACCAGCATGATGTTTTCTTGCAGTATTTGAATATGAGGGAACCAGCTTGACCACTGCCCTAATCGTGCAGGTATAAAAACAAAAATACTTCCGCAAAATGCCGCCGCTGCCAACGCAAAACTTAAGCGATAGAAGTACCACATAAACATAAAGAACGCCGCCGTAGAAATCACCCAGCCTAATGCCATCCCGAGCACGCTAAAATCGAACTGCTGGCTCTGTAAAAATTGGTCGTTTGATTGTAAGCGCAGGTGTGAATTAATGGCTGACGTTGATTGAATTTTGATGAAATAAATTTGATGTTGTTTGGCATCAACTTCAATTAAGAAAGGGTACGCTTGACGATGGCTACCTTGAATTTTTTCTAATGAGCCGCTGCCCGATCGACGAGAATTGATTTTTCCAGATTTTACTTCGTAAAATTCAATATTGTCTAAGCGACTATTGCTAATGCTAAGCACTAAACTTTGTCTGCTTTCGTGAGGGTTGGTAATGCTGAATTTAAGCCAGTAGCTTGATTCGGAAATACTAAAGCGTAAGTTTTCGCTATGACTGGGGCTGAATTTAAGCTGAAGCTGTTTACTCAGAATATCATCGATTTTGAGTGTATTACTGTTATCTTCATAAATAGAAATGTACGGTGTTATTTGAAGATCGAATGATGCATCCGGCAGCAGAATAGTCGGCGTCGCACTGCTGACGGATGAATACAAAAAGCTAACAATAAATAGAATTGAAAGGCGTAAGAAAGAAACAACTGTGTAGAGAGGATTCATTCTAGAACGCCTTATTATAAAAATTATTTTATCTATTATTAGAATAACTTATTGCTATTCGCCTTGCTCGCGAGCGATAGCACGATAAGCAATATCATTGCGCATAAACATGCCATTCCAGCTTACTTTTTTCGCTAGAACATAAGCTTGTTGCTGGGCTTCGGTTACTGAGTTGCCCAAAGCTGTGGCACATAATACGCGACCACCGGCAGTGACGATATCACCTTCGGCATTATTTGCGGTTCCCGCGTGAAAAATTTTGCTATCCGTGCCTTCATCTTCAGGCAAAGCGATAACATCGCCTTTACCGTAAGACGCAGGGTAACCGCCAGCGGCCAAAACAATACCTACGGCAGGACGTGGATCCCACTGAGTGTCTTTCTGGTCTAATTTACCCTCCATTGCCGCAAGGCAAAGATCAACCAAATCAGATTGCATACGCATCATGATTGGCTGAGTTTCAGGATCACCAAAACGGCAGTTATATTCGATTACTTTTGGTGTGCCATCCGCATCGATCATCAAACCCGCGTATAAGAAACCGGTGTAATCGTTGCCTTCTGCTGCCATGCCTTCAACCGTTGGCATAATCACTTCTTTCATGATGCGATCATGAATTTCAGGGGTGACCACAGGAGCAGGAGAGTAAGCACCCATGCCGCCAGTATTGGGGCCAGTATCACCATCACCAACACGTTTATGGTCTTGGCTGGTTGCCATTGGCAGAACATTCTTGCCATCCACCATGACGATGAAGCTGGCTTCTTCGCCGGCTAAGAATTCTTCAATAACAACACGACAACCCGCTTCGCCAAAAGCATTGCCTGAAAGCATGTCTTTAACGGCTTCTTCCGCCTGCTGAATGGTTTCAGCAACGATTACGCCTTTACCTGCTGCAAGGCCGTCGGCCTTAACCACAATCGGTGCGCCGATTTTATTGATGTAAGCTAACGCAGGCTCAACGTCAGTAAAGTTCTCGTAGAAGCCTGTAGGAATCTGATGGCGAGCTAAGAAATCTTTGGTGAAAGCTTTAGAGCCTTCTAACTGAGCAGCGCCTTTAGAAGGGCCAAAGGCTTTTAAGCCACGAGCTGCGAAGAAATCAACAATACCTTCAACAAGCGGTGCTTCTGGGCCAACGATGGTTAGCTCGATGCCATTGTCTTCAACAAACTTGGCAAGACCTTCGAAATCTAAAACGTCGATAGCTACGTTTTCAAGGCCGGCTTCAGCGGCAGAACCTGCGTTACCTGGAGCGATGAATACTTTTTCAACGTTGTCTGCTTGAACGGCTTTCCAGCCCAACGCGTGTTCACGACCGCCTGAACCAATTATCAATACTTTCATAATAAATTCCTTATTCGTCCGAAGAATTGTGTTCTTCGTCTATCAAGTTAACTTGAGAAAACTAAAATCATTTATAACTAATCAGCAGGTTTTATAAATCGATCCATGACTGGATATTGATTCCGCAAAACGGCGTAAATACGTCGCTTCGCTCTCCCTGTAGCCTTAGGTTCGGCATCCATGCCTCGCATATTTGCTCTACAAATACCCAGCCATGAATCTACCGATGTCTTAACTTTAACTATCTAAATAATGATAATGATTTTTAAAATTTCGTACATCCCATCTCGTATGAACAGACCGTTATGAGCGCAGCAGTGACAAGGCAAACTTGGTTGAAGGAGCGGAGCTTAGCGCGCTAAGTGAGCACCCTGAAACCAAGTTTAACGCTGCCAATGCAAGCGCAATAGGTCATCATCAAGACCAAAAAAATTAATGGCGGAAATGACGCATGGAAGTAAACACCATTGCAATACCAGCTTCATCGGCAGCGGCAATTACTTCTTCATCACGCATCGAACCACCCGGCTGAATAACGGCTTTAATACCATTCGCAGCAGCGTTGTCCAAACCATCACGGAATGGGAAGAACGCATCCGATGCCATAACAGAACCGGCCACTTCAAGACCTGCATGCTCAGCTTTAATACCGGCGATACGGGCAGAGTTAATGCGACTCATTTGGCCTGCGCCAACACCGATCGTCTGGCGACCTTTGGCATAGATAATGGCGTTAGACTTAACGTATTTAGCGACTTTCCAAGCGAAGATCATATCGTCTAATTCAGCGTCAGTAGGCTGACGCTTAGTCACCACTTTAAGATCGGCCTTGGTAATCATACCTTGGTCACGGTCTTGCACTAACAGACCACCGTTAACACGCTTAAAGTCAAAATCTTGTACGCGGTTTTCAGTATCCCACTCGCCACATTCTAATAGACGAACGTTCTTTTTAGCGGCCACAATCGCAATCGCTTCAGCGCTTACTTTAGGTGCAATGATCACTTCAACGAATTGACGATCAACAATTTTCTGAGCCGTTGCGCCGTCTAATTCGCGGTTAAAGGCGATGATGCCACCGAATGCAGATTCCGTATCGGTTGCATACGCAAGCTCGTACGCTTCGCCGATACCGTCTAAGGAAACCGCAACACCGCATGGGTTCGCGTGCTTAACGATGACGCAAGCTGGCTTAACGAACGATTTAACACATTCAAGCGCGGCATCAGTATCGGCTACGTTATTGAACGAAAGCTCTTTACCTTGCAACTGCTTAGCGGTAGCAACAGACGCTTCCGTCGCATCTTCGTCGATGTAGAACGCGGCTTTCTGGTGTGGGTTTTCGCCATAACGCATGTCTTGCGCTTTGCTGAATTGGCTATTGAACGTACGTGGGAAGGCCATACGATTTTCTGTGCTTAACTCTTCACCATTCGATAGGTCAGCTTCTAGGTTAATCGTCCCTAGGTAGTTAGCAATCATGCCGTCGTATTGAGAGGTATGCTCAAACGCTTTAAGGGCAAGGTCAAAGCGCGTTTTTGTCGTTAGACCTTTATATTCAGCGATTTCAGCTAAAATTCTGTCGTAATCACCAACGTTCACAACGATGCCAACGTGGGCGTTGTTTTTAGCGGCAGAGCGAACCATGGTTGGGCCACCGATATCGATATTTTCAATCGCGTCCGGTAAAGAACAGCCTGGTTTAGCAACGGCGGCTGCAAATGGGTATAGGTTCACAATCACCAAATCGATTGGGTTAATACCGTGTTCTGTCATGACTGAATCATCGATACCACGACGACCTAAAACACCACCATGAATTTTAGGGTGTAAGGTTTTAACGCGGCCATCCATCATTTCTGGGAAACCGGTGTAATCAGATACTTCTATTGCAGGAATGCCTTCTGCAATCAGTAACTTATAAGTACCGCCAGTTGAAAGCAGTTCAGTGCCATTAGCGCTTAACGCGCGGGCGAATTCTACAATGCCTGTTTTATCTGAAACGCTGATTAAAGCGCGACGTACAGGAGTGATGCTAACAGTAGGGGTATCGACAGAACTAAGTATGCTCATGATTTTCCGAATAGTAAGTGAAACAAACCTGACCAAATGGTTAATTTAGGTCTAAGAACGAAAAAGCGGCTATAAATAGCCGCTGAATAATTAAAAGTAAATGCTTAAAGCATTCCGTACTGCTTCAGTTTTTTCCGCAGAGTACCGCGATTCAAACCGAGAACCGTTGAGGCCTTGGTTTGGTTATCACGGGTATACTTCATAACCGTTTCAAGTAGGGGAGCTTCAACTTCTGACAGTACCATGTTGTAAACATCGGATACTGGCTGACCATCTAGGTTGTCAAAGTAATTTTGTAACGCACGCTCAACACTATCGCGTAGTGTTTGAGTATTTGCGTCGAATGATGAATCTTGTGCTGGGGTATTAGCCGCTTCGGTCACTGTATCAACCTTCCTTAATAATGCTTCTGTATTCATGCCGCTATTCCTTTATTAAGTATTTTATCCTTGAAAAATAATCGAATCGCTTGAACTTGCTCAGCTGAGCTTTCCAAACGATTAAAATTTTTGCGAAAGGCCAAGCCTTCGCTATGAGTCTGTAAATACCAGCTCACGTGTTTGCGTGCGATGCGCACACCTAAATAATCACCATAAAAGGTGTAGAGCTCTGCAATATGCTCTAATAAAATGGTTTCAATTTCTGACCAGTCGGGTGCTGAAATAAGCTCGCCTGTTGCTAAGTAATGAGCAACCTGTTTGAAAATCCAAGGCTGACCTTGGGCAGCGCGACCGATTAATACGCCATCTGCGCCGGTAAAGTCCATTACTTCAGCGGCTTTAACTGCGCTGGTAATATCGCCGTTGGCAAATATCGGAATACCGGCCTGTTGCTTAATTTCACGAATGGTATGGTATTCAACTTCACCACTGTAACCACAGTCACGGGTTCGCCCGTGGACCGCGAGCGAGACAATACCGGCCTGCTCTGCGATTTCTGCAATTTTAGGGGCATTCTTATGCTCAGGGGCCCAGCCCGTGCGCATTTTTAAACTTACCGGTACATCAACCGCTTCAACGACCGCATGTAATATCTCGCTGACCAGAACTTCATCTTTCATCAGTGCGGAGCCTGCGGCTTTGTTACACACCTTTTTAGCGGGGCAGCCCATGTTGATATCAATAATCTGAGCGCCATTGTCGACATTAAACTTGGCGGCCGCCGCCATGGACTCTGGATCGCCACCGGCTATTTGCACCGCGATGGGCTCTGGTTCACCATCGTGATTTAAGCGAAGTTGTGACTTTCTTGTATTTCGCAACTTTGGATTACTTGAAACCATCTCGCCTACGACTAAACCCGCCCCCAGCTTTCTGCACAACTGCCTAAAAGGAAGGTCGGTCACCCCTGCCATGGGTGCAAGCACCACGGGGTTTGGCAGTTGGTAAGGACCTATCATTAACATAGAGAGTATGACTTCTGGTTAAAAAATGCGCGATGAAAAAGTCGGCGTATAATACTCATATCAAGACTATGAATAAAGGCCTATTGAGCAGTTTTTAGTGAGTTTTTTGCAACTAAAAAGCTTGACTCGAAGAATTGAGCCTTTTATCGATGATTGTCGATAAATGAGGCCCAACTTGATTGACAGAAGAGGGAAATTGTAGGGTGAAGACTAATGATTAGCCGCCAGTTCAATGCGATAACTAACCGCTTCAGCGCCGGGGTTCATAATTTCAAAGGCAATGTGAATGGGAATATTCAGCGGCATTGATGTTGCGCCCGCTAATTCACCCGCCAGATATTCTTTGGGTTTGAAGCGACGAGAGGCAATGACTTCATTTTCTAGGCCCGTAAAGACCAGTCTTAAATCTGGGAAAGGCTGTTCGTATTCTGCATTGTTTACCAAGAGAGTATCGATATATAACGCTTTTTCAACATCAGGATGCAGGCGTACCATAAAGTGTTGAGTATTTATTTTACTGACATCTTGAATCGCGGGTAACTTACAATCGGCTAAGTTGCAGATAAACGTATAAGCGGGGCGGTAATCTGGATGGCGTGACCAAGAGTCAAACTTGAAATAGCTGACTTGAGCCATCACCGCTATCATCATAATTAAAGAACCTGCAAGCCACCATGGGGTATAGCTTGGAACTTTAACTTTGGCTTTTTTCTTGCCTTTGTTATTGAAGCTTAAAGGTTCATCCAATAAATCATTCACCGAGCTGGCAACATCTAACTCAATTTCAACAGTATCTTGATCGAACTGGCCGTCGCCCTCTAAATGGAATTGATCATCGCTATGGTCATCATCTAGCGATGGTACAAAATCATCTTTTTCTTGTGCAACATGGGCTTTGTTAAAGCTCATGTCGATATCTTCAACTAAGTCATCATCGACATCTAATAATGCATCAGCCCACGACTCGTCATGCTCATCGTATTTTGATGGCGATGTCGGTTCTTCTTCAATTAAGCTCGATGCCCATGAGTCATCGACTATTTCATTATGGCTATCGAAGTTGTCATCGAAATTATGCTCATTATCTTCATCTAATAACGAGAAACGCGAAGGCTTGCTGCTCTCTTGCATGCTGAAGACAGAATCATCCAACTGCAGGCTGCTTGCAAAGGTTTCAGCATGGTCACGATCAGGCTGGCGAATGCCAAAATCTTCAAGAGGATCATCAGCAATTTGATCTGGTATGTCATCAAATGACATCTCTTCATCATTATCGACTTCGATCGCCGCTGGTTTAGGTTCTGGTTTAGTTGCGACTACTGGCTGAGCAACCGTCTGCTGAGTAGACACAAGATTCTCGCCCGCTTTAAATACTTGCAAGCAAGAACCACAGCGTACAGCTCCGTTTGCTTTCGTCAGTTGCTCTGAACGAATGCGAAACGTAGTTTGGCAGTGTGGGCAGCGAGTAATCAGTGTCTCAGCCATAGTTACAAAAATCCTAAATCCAATGTGCGTTCATTCTATTGAACACTATTTTACTTTTTAGTGCCCGTTAAGATGATCCAATCATCTTGCTGTTGCATACCATCCATCTTAAACCACGGCTCGTAAGCTTGTCGCACTTCATCAGCTTGATGGCTTAAAAGTCCCGACAAAGCGAGTTTGCCACCAACTTTTGTTAGGTTTGCGATATTTTCAGCTAAAGAAATTAAGGGGCCTGCTAAAATATTGGCCACCATAATGTCAGCTTGAATTTTGTGAGTATTCTCAGGCAATACAACATCGTATCGGTCGTTGCTAATGCCGTTACGCTCAGCATTTTGGCGCGTTGCAATTAATGCTTGCGGATCATTGTCGACACCCAGCATACGATCACTGCCTAATAACAACGCCGCAATGCCTAAAATACCGCTGCCGCAGCCATAATCGACAACCAATTCATTCCCTTCTACGGCTTGATCTAAAAAGCGCAGGCAATGAGCGGTGGTTGGATGAGTTCCTGTACCAAAGGCCAAACCAGGATCCAACATCAGGTTTACAGCGTCTTTCTCTTCAGGATCTTTCCAGCTAGGGCAAACCCATAAGCGATCACCAAAAGGCATTGGGTGGAAGTTATCCATCCAAGCACGTTCCCAATCTTTGTCTTCTACTAACTCAAGCTTATGGTCTGGGAATGCTTGATCTTTTGTTGCAGGATCAAGCGCAAATAACGACTGCATATTAGAGATCAACTGCTCGCCATTGATCTCGGCATCAAATAAGCCAATCACAATGGTTTTATCCCAAACAGGCATGGTGCCGAGTTCAGGTTCTAAAATGGGTTGGTCTGCACCGTCTTGTAATGTAACGGCTTGCGCGCCTTCCAATAGCATTGCATCTTCGATCACTTCAATTTGATCGGGTAGTACGTCAACTTTTAGTTGTATCCAAGCCATTAGATTGATCCTTTTAACTGTTCTAAAGCACTGGCAAGTGCAAATTCATAACCTTGTGGCCCTAAGCCGCAAATCACACCGACGGCTTTATCGGAGAAGTAAGAGTGCGAGCGAAAATCTTCGCGGGCATGAACATTGGAAATATGAACTTCGATGAAAGGAATATTAACGCCTAAAATCGCATCTCTAATAGCAATACTGGTATGAGTAAAGGCCGCAGGATTAATAATTATGAAATCCACACCTTCGCGGCCAGCTTGGTGAATTCGTTCAATTAATGCAAACTCGGCATTTGATTGAAAGGCATTCAGTTCCGCCCCTTTTGCTTCTGCTTGTATCGTCAGAGTTTGTTCAATATCTGCCAGCGTTGTATGGCCATAAACCTCTGGCTCGCGCGTGCCTAAAAGATTTAGGTTGGGGCCGTTTAATACTAAGATGGATGGCATCATTCGCTCCGCTTATTAACTATTTAAGCTATTGTATATTTTTTTGAGAGTAATGGCGGGCGAGTTTGCACAAAAAGAAGTCTAGGGTCTAGTCCATAATGCGGCTAATCGCTAGAAGGGTGGACTTTCACACAGTTTCTACCGTCTCTTTTGGCTAAATACATGGCTTGATCTGCTTGATCGATTAATTCACTGATGCTTTGCCCTTGATGAAGCGCTATGCCGCAAGAGAAAGTTGAGTTAATAGCGGCTTGGCCACCATGGAGTATGTGGGAAAAGTTATTGCGAATTTCATTCATGATATGTGCTGCATCATTGGCACCGACATTTGGAAGAACGATGGCGAATTCTTCTCCACCATAACGGCCAATAAAATCGGTTTTACGTAATCGCTGTGATAGAAATAATGCCAGGTTTTTGATCACCTCATCACCAACAGGGTGGCCATGATTATCATTCACTAGTTTGAAATGATCGATATCAATCATGACAAAACAGAGTTGGTTATCATTGCGCTGCGCTACTTTAATTTGGTCATCTAATGCTTTCAGAATATGGGTATGGTTGTACAAGCCTGTGAGGCTATCGCGGGCAATCAGCTGGCTCAGCTCTCGGGCGCGCTTACCGCGAGTTCGTACGGTTGATAATAAGTGCCTAGGATCAATGGGCTTTATCAGGAAGTCTTCACCACCTTCAGCCATCGCCGCTAATTGACGTTCTTTGTCTTCCTCTCCTGATAAGTAAATAATAGGGATATTGATGTAATTATCTTCTTGGCGAATCACCTTTGCGAGCTCGACCCCGTTACATTCGGGCATATACATATCCATTAAGATCATTTCAGGCTGAAAAGACTCTACGGTATCAAGAACGTCTAAGGGCTCGGTTACTTTCTTGGTAATCATTCCCGCCGCATTGAGCGCTTTTTCGGTATACAGAGCCTGTGATTTGGAATCATCCACAATTAAAATACGAAACGGTTGCTGTGGCACTAAATTGACGAGATTCTCAAGCTGGCTAATAATCGCTTGAGGGGCCAAACTTTCCAGACAACTAATGCCGCCTAGCCGCAAACATAATAGCTTTTGGCGCAATGTCGCGTGCACTGAGCTGTAAAAAATGACAGGGATATTCGCATGATTTTTATTATCACTTAATATCTCTTTTTCGCCGCCTTGGTGGTGGCGAACAATATCGAGGCCTTTATCTTTTGCTTGAAAATCAATATCGATAATAATCGCTAAAGGGTGGCGTTTATTCATCGCCTGATCTAGTTCATCTAGGGTATTAAACAATTCCGCTCGTAGCCCAAAATATTCCATTTGCTGTGCTAGCTGTAATGCGTTATCGGTATCGTTAAGCGCCATATAAATGGGCTTTTTTACCACAATCACTTCCTCAGACGAACAGTTATCACTGCGTCGCAATAACCCTTGGCTAAGCTGTAGCATCAAATCATTGAGGCTGTTTAATTGCGTGCTATTGGGCAGCGCCTCTTTTTCTAAGCCAGACAGTATGTGATCAAAGTCTTCGGCGATCTTGCTGTATCTATCCGATTCAAAGCGTTGGGCAAATCGAAGCAGCTTCTCATTGGCTTGCAGCAAGTCATGAACAAGCTCGCTTTGCCACTGATCATTTTGTAAGCAGCGCCATAAATCAAGTACATGACGTGCTTGATTGGTCACGCGAGTTGAGAAATGTTGCTTGAGCTTATCTGCTTTTGATATATCCATGATGTTCTATGTCTTAGGAGTTGCTATAAGTTTAGCAGCCATAATAAATTTTGCTGATGGCAAAAAAACTCAAAGTTGATTTCTTGTTCTATAGTTAAAAAGACGAGAAAAAGCACTGCCCATAAATGATGTGATCAGCTGAGAGATAAATTTTTGCTCCTTAAACAACTTTCAAAATGTCTGACAATGGGCTTATTGCTAAGCATGGTTGTCCTTCTGCGCGCCGATGATCAGCAATGGCTATCATCAGAGCTGTTAGCGGGCGCAAAGAAAGAGTTTGGTGATGGTGCAAAACAGCGTTTATTAGACTGGCAAGAACTCTATTTTGAATTGCGCGACGAAGATGAAGATTCAAAACTGCGCAGGGTGAATGATTTCTTTAATAGAAACGTCAAATATGTAAGTGATGAAAAGCATTGGGGGCAGAAAGACTATTGGGCTACGCCGTATGAATCTCTGACAACACAAGGTGCTGATTGTGAAGATTTTGTGATTGCCAAATATTATACTTTAAAAGAATTAGGGGTAGAGGTTGAAAAAATGCGCATCACGTATGTGAAAGCATTAAGAATCAACCAAGCGCACATGGTATTAACCTATTTCCCAACGCCAGATGCCATCCCTTTAGTATTGGACAACCTCGTCGGCAAAATATACTCAGCTTCGCGTCGCACAGATTTAGAGCCGGTTTACAGTTTTAATGGTTCTGGCATGTGGTTAGAGCGTATGAAGGGCCAAGGTGTTCGCATGGGGAATCCAAATAAACTCGATTTATGGACGGGTTTGCGCTTAAGAATGGCCGCGCAAGATATGGAAATATAACGCCGAAAACATGATTTTTTATTCAACAAACTTAAATAATATAGACAGACCTATGACCGCTGTGAAAAGGAAATACATATGACATTAAGACGCCAACTCAGCTTAATGGCGAGTGCGCTTATTCTGTTATTGTTAACAGGGAATCTCTTCGTAACCTTAACGAACTCAAGCTACTATTTTCAGCAGCAACTGAATTCTAGAGCGTATGATGCTGCGACGTCATTAGCATTGTCGATGTCAAATGCCGTTGCCGATGGTGATAAGGTGAAATTAGCCCGCATGATTGATGTCTTATTTGATCGGGGTTTCTTTTCGGACATAACATTAGAGCTTATCGATGGCAGCAAGTTACAGCGCCAAGCCAAGCAAGCAACACAGAATAAACCTGCTCCTGATTTTTTCATCTCGCTTGTTGATCTATCAACCGTCGCAGCCCAAACCGATGTGACGCAAGGTTGGCAGCGTCTTGGTAGCCTAACGGTGAAAAGTCATACCGATTTTGCCTACCGTGATTTATGGAATATTGTACGTGCAGAGATAAATTGGTACTTATGGATGACCTTCTTAAGTTTGGTCAGTCTTCAAATAATTCTACGCTGGATGTTTAAGCCACTTGAACGTGTTGAACAGCAAGCTCTTGATATCAGCGAACGGAATTTATACGAATTGGATAACTTACCGCGTGCGCGTGAGTTAAAGCGAGTCGTACTTGCAATGAACCAGATGGTGCGAAAGCTAAAATCAATTTTTGCAGAACAGTCGGCCATCACCGAAAAATTACGCGAAGAAAGCTACCTTGATGATGTAACTCAGTTATTGAACCGACAAGGATTTGACCAGCGCCTGCAGCATCTTTTAGAGCAGCCTGAAGGCTATAGCGGAGTTTTATTACTGCTACAAGTACGTGACTTTTCAACCTTTAATCAACAGCAAGGGCGTGAAGCGGGTGATGAACTATTAATAAGAGTCGGCGAGGTACTAGGGCAATGGCACAGTGAATATAATAATGCCTTAATCAGTCGTCGTAGTGGTGCTGATTTTTCTCTTTTTATACCCACCGCCGATATGTTGCATAGTGAAGAGCAGGTGAAGAATTGTTTTAATTTATTATCAACAACCGCACTATCGCAACGTTCTGAAATTCAATTTCATATTGGCGCTATTTTCCTACAGCGCTCCTTAATTGAGGAAGGAACGCAAACTGAAGAGCCTATCGTACTCGTCGATGTATTGAGTAAAGCAGATGCCGCTTTACGCCAGGCCCAGCATAGTTTGCATAGCGGTTTTGAATTTTATGCGCAACCAGAAGGGCGCAGTGAAAGAACGGCGAGTGAATGGAAGGTCGCCTTAAAGAATGTGCTCAAGGTAGAAGCCATTGAATTACATTATCAGCCTATTTTGGATACCTGTGGCGAACACGTACTGCACTTTGAAGTATTAAGCCGTATTCATGATCAGCAAGGTATTATTTCAGCCGCCCGTTTTTGGCCAATGATCGAACGTCATCAGCTTGCGCCTGCATTTGACTTATTGGTTATCAAAACACTGCTGCATCAATTGCAAGAATCCCCACAGTTAAGAAATGATGAGCATAAACATAAGAAGTTTTGCATTAATCTATCACCAGCATCCGTATTAAGTGAATCTTTTCATGATTCATTAGAAGCGCTATTTGCGGAATACCCTCAGTGGCATGAATATTTAGCGATAGAAGTCGCAGAATTTTCTATTTCCCACATTGAATCGTCTCTTGCGCGTTTGGCGCATCGCTTAAAAGCACAAGGCGTAGATCTGGGCATTGACCAAGTCGGTACTGGCTCGTTGGCTTTTGCGTATTTGCAGCGATTGCCTCTCAGCTATCTACGCATTGCAGGAAGTTTCAATCGCGGTTTGCACTTGGCAATGGACCACAAGTTTTTCATTCAATCTATGGTGCAAATTGCGCATAACTTAGACTTGTTGGTATTGGGTGAGGGCATTGAAAGCGAAGAAGATATTGAAGCATTACGCCAAACCGGTGTTGATGGTATGGGCGGATATTATTTTACGCGTCCTATTAGTTCTTTGGCGGAAGCACTTTCATGGCAGGCTAATAAAAACAGTTAAAGCGGTATTTAATGCGACAACTTGTCACTGGTAAAAATTGCACTACTCGGTAAACTGAGGACGATGAATTCGTTACAGTATTAATATACTCAGTTTAAGAGAGGCGTAGAATGAAATTGACAGGTTTAGTGAGTCAAGCTGCCAGTTTGTTATTGGCCAGCACCGTATCTTTATCCGCTTTAGCCGAGCTGGTGGTTGAAGATGGTTATGTTCGAAAGCCGATTCCAGGTCGTAGCATGACCGCGGCTTTTATGACTTTACGTAATACCGGCATAGAAAACTTTGTATTAACCAGTGCATCTCTAGAAGGCGCAGACAAGGTTGAAATTCATACTCATACACACGATAACGGTGTGATGCGTATGCGTCAGATACACGAATTAAAGGTTGAAGCAGGAAAAGCTGTGATATTAGAACCAGGTGGTTTGCATTTAATGATATTCGGTATCACGCAATTACCCGAGAAACCTTTGTTAGAATTATGCGATGCAGAGAAGCAGTGCTTCACTACTCGCATATCCAGCCAGTCTTTGGTCAAAAAATAGTCTGCTTAAGCTCCTTATCATTATTGATGGGGAGCGATAAACGATGTTTCGATACTTCCTAATACCTCATCATTTTTTATAGACATAATATCGATGGTGATTGCTTTTTTATTCTCATGCATCACCTGCTTAGTCTCAGCATTCTCTTGTTGTGTAATCGTAAAAGGAAATTGCTGTCGCTGTCCTGGTTCAATTTTATAGCGCTGGTGGTTAATGCTGAATACTCGGCGCTCATCATTGTTGATTAGCAGTACCAACTCTAATGATTGATTTGTTTTGTTATGCAATTTAAGTGAATAGTTATTTTCAACTTCATCATTGGCATTGATCCTATATAAAGAATTCCGATCTCGTTCTAAGCTTGCATTAATACCTTCACGACTTTCCCATTGATTGAATAATAAAAAGAGAGAAAGCAAAAAAGCGATGGCATAGCCTAATAAACGTGGGCGTTTTATTACATTAAGAGCGTGCTGAATGTTGGTTTCAGCTGGACGAAAACTGATTAACCCTTTGGGTTTATTAATTTTCGCCATAATGTCATCACAGCCATCAACACAGGCTCCGCATGCAATACAAGCAAGTTGAATGCCATCGCGAATATCAATATCTGTAGGGCAAACTTGCACACATACTTCGCAATCAATACAGTCATTTCGCTGTTCGTTATATTGAACAGTAAGGGTGGATTTATCAGCCATAACCGATTGAAAACGAGAATAAGGGCACATGTGTACACACACTTGTTCACGCAAAAATCCTGCATTTAAATAGGTAAATCCTGCAATAAAGATAATCCAGAATAGACCGCTGCCTGATAGATTGCCGACGAATAAATCATTGGCTAAAAAATCGCTAGCCATCTCTGATAATGGATAAAAATAGGAAATAAAGGTAATACCTGTGATTAAGCTGAGAGTTAACCAAGCGCTATGTTTCACTAGCTTACGTAGTATTTTCTCACTACTTGCTTTGCTGAAAATCGTTTTATTGAAGGCAATGTTGGTACGATCCATTCTTAAGCGCTTGTGGCGTGAACCTTCGATAAGTTCTTCTAAACGGATGAATAAAAAAGTCCAAATAGTTTGAGGGCATGAAAAACCACACCAAAGGCGACCTGATGCCATGGCAACAAAAAATAAACCAAAAGCCCCTGCCATCATCATCCAAGTTAAAATCATTAAGTCTTCTGGCCAAAAAATAACGGCACCAAAGCGAAATTGTTTGGCGACCAAATCTAAGTGAACTAGGGGTAAATCATTCCAGCTAAGCCAAGGGGTGATAAAACAGAGCGCTAACAAAGGCCAGCTTGATAAGCGACGTAGGTTTGTGAAACGCCCTGCAATCAGTCGGACCCTATGACTGGCGGGGGCAGATTGAAACCAAGCCAGCAGTGGCTTGATGCTTAAACCCGATTCGCTATGCGTACGGGAGGTCGCGATTATTTTGCTCATAAAGCTCTCAATTCTTAAAATGCTGAGGCTAGATAGCAATCCTTAGGCCAGTTATTGCTTTACTTTTAAATTATTGATTTATAAGGGTTTTAACGAGAATTTGCGGATCTTTAGCGATGCTTAGGAAATTAATAAACGATATGTGGACACTTATATAAGCGATATTTCGCTTGTGTGTCGATATATCGCTATCTTGTAAATTGGTAAATGAGCGAGCAACGCTAGCGCTGAATTCCTAGCTTTGCCATACGAGAGCGTAAGGTTGAAACCGGCAGTTGTAATATTTCAGCCGCCCCTTCTTTGCCCGATATTTTACCCTTGCAAAAAGCGAGGGCTGAGACAATATGCTGCTTTTCTGCCTCCGCGAGCGAGCATATGTTAGACCCTTGAGGTTGAGTCAGCTGATCATTAGCAGAAGCGCTATCGAGGGTTTTAGATAAGCGAGTATCTGTCTCTAGCTGAACCGTTAATAAGCCCGTTCCGTTGTGCAGAATGAGCGAGCGCTCAATAATATTATAAAGTTCTCGTACATTTCCTGGCCAAGCGTAGGCCATCATCTTTTCGAGCGACCGTGGTGTAAATCCAGAACTTTGGCGACCAATAGAGTGTTTAAGTTTGGTGAAAAAATAATGGGCCAGCAAAGGGATGTCGTTGGCTCTTTGGCGTAATGCTGGTAACCAAAGAGGAAAAACATTAATGCGATAGAATAAGTCTGCTCTAAATTCACCTTGCTCAACCAATTTTTGCAAATCGCGGTTGGTTGCAGCAATAATGCGCACATCAACTTTTACAGTTTGGCTACTGCCAACGCGCTCAAATTCTTGTTCTTGTAATACTCGTAATAATTTAACTTGTGCTGCGGGCGTGAGCTCACCAATTTCATCTAAGAACAGTGTTCCGCCATCTGCTATTTCAAAGCGCCCTTGTCGACGCTGTGTAGCCCCCGTGAAAGCGCCTTTTTCGTGGCCAAATAATTCACTTTCAATTAAGTTTTCTGCAATGGCGCCACAGTTTACTTTTACCAAAGGGTAGTCTTTACGATTGCTCGCTTGATGCAACGCGTATGCTATTAACTCTTTACCTGTGCCACTTTCGCCTTGAATTAAGACACAAGCATCGGTTGGTCCAACTTGATCTACCCGTTCCAAAAGCGCAGCCATGATGTCACTTTGACCAATAATATCTTGCTGCCTCTGCTGCTGAATTTCTTGTTTTAACAGATGATTTTCAGCAACCAATTGTTCTTTTAGGTGCTCGACTTGTTGCAGTGCAGAATGCAGTTTTTGCTGCTGAACTAAACGTTCACTGATGTCTTTGAAAACAACCACAACGCCTAAGCGTTTGCCATCTTCTTCAATTGGCGTACTTGAATACTCTACGGGAAAACAGCTGCCATCTTTGCGCCAAAATACCTCGTGCTCACAATGAGCACTCTCGCCAGTTAAGCGCGTTTTATATATTGGGCAGTCAATATCAGGATAAGGGCGGCCATCAGCATGGCTATGATGATGAAACTGATGAATGTTTTTGCCTAGAATATCCTCTGCGCTCCAGCCTGTAATGTGCTCTGCCGCAGGGTTAACGAAGGTGGCTAAACCATCGGCATCGAGGCCATACACACCTTCTGACATCGCGTCTAATAAGCGAAAGTAGCGTTGCTGAAGATCTTTTAATGACAGGCTATTATCGAGAGTATTAATGGACACTATTAATCCCAGTCGAGGTCTTTTTCTTCGCCACGAATGAGTTTCGTCCAAGCTGGGCCATCATCACCTTCTTGCCAAGCGGCTTTAGAGCAACGAACTTCTTTATCGAGCGCTGCGTGTATTGCTCGGCCGCATTCTAAGTCGTTATTCCAAGGGGTTTTGTTTTCTTTAAACCAAAGGCTAGCAAAGTTTTTATTACTGTTTAGCGTGAATAATACTTCAATACCATCAACTAACCATTGAACACTTTTGGCATTACTCTTTTGCTGTTCAACTTGGTTAAACTGAGAGGCTAACCAATCTTGGATTTCAGCTGCTTCAGCTTTTAATAGGTAAACTTCAATATCGGGAAAGCGTTCGCTCATAATGATTTCTTTTGGCTTTCGCCATTCTCTTCAATAGGATCTGTAGGGGAGTCAGCAGTTGGAAGTTTAATGCGTTCACCGGTAGTGAAGCGCAAGAAGCGTAATAGACTCAAAGATAAGTAGCCGATTATAGCGGCAATACCACCAATTATCGCTAATATAAAACCAATTAATACGATTATCTCTTGGCCTAGTGAGGGCGTCAAAGTACTTTCACAATAAAGGATGATGCCCATGCCAAAGAAAAACAAGACGGCACCAAGCGTAAAAATCCAGACATTGTCAGCTTGTCGATCAGCTCTGCGAAGTAGCCATTTATAAAGCTTCGTATTCTTCATCACAAACACACTTCTATTTAGTACGTTATAAGCAGTATAAATTAATAATTACGTTTCGTTGGAAATTAAGCAAGGCAGGGGGCAAACGGTGAGGTAGAGCAAGCAAGTAAAAGATGAAATGAAAGCCCATAGGCATTCATTTCATCGAGTCAGAAATTATCGATTTACGCTGATAATGTTTCCTGAATCACAGGCATTAACTGTTTCTTACGAGAAATTAAGCCAGGTAACTCCATCCAATGATCCGTCGTTGTCGCGCCATAAGCATTCGCGGCTAACTCGGCTTCAGCGTCTGAAAAAATAACAAGGTGAGTTGTTTTGTTTTTAGTATCAACAATGGCGAAGAAGATAAAGTCTAAACCTTGCTTAGCTTTTTCTTTTTCCATTTCTTCTAAGAATTCAGCTTTACGCTCAATCAGCATGTCAGGTTTCAATGTTTCAGCAACACCGTAACCCACTTTCTTACCATGGATTTCGTAGTGCTTAAAATCACCTTTCAATACATCGTAAGTAGATACGTCAGCCAAATCAGATTTAGCTTCCATCATGGCATTACCAAAAGCGATGACATCTTCAATACCCGCAATGTTGGCAAGCTTATCCGCAAAAGGACGATCAAAGCTCGTGGTCGTTGGAGATTCAAATACCAAGGTATCAGACAAGATGCCCGCTAATAATACGCACGCAGTCGATGGCGTAGGAACCTTTCCCATTTTTTCAAAACGGTCAGCTAAGATCGTTGCCGCTGAACCCCATGGACGAATGTCCATTGAAATAACCGTATTGAATGTAATAGGCTGATCTTGAATCGCGTGGTGATCAATAATCGCAACGATATCATGCATATCAACACATGGGTGAAGCTGTGTTTTTTGGTTGAAATCAACTAAGCCGACTTTTTGGCCTTCAACCACAGAAATCATTTTTGGCAATTCAGCGCCGCAATAATCCATTACGAATGCGGTTTCTTTATTCAGTTCGCCCGCACGACGAGGCTCGCCGCCGAATAATTCAGCTGCACCAATAGCAGAACCAATTGTATCGCTATCAGGGCTAAGGTGGCCTAACCAAACAAGATTATCAGTTTCGTTAGTTTCTGGAGTTTCTAAATCAAATGTAGCCATGTATATACCTATATAACGAGTTGAAATGAAAACGAAAACGCTTTCAACTTAACAATAGTACGAATTTAATGCGCAATATTATACCTGAAAAATACCGTTTAAGTCACCATGGATAGATCAATAATTAGACAGTGAAAGAGGATGACGTAGGCATAAAAGTTTGTACCAAATGATAAATATCTATTTAAACTGCGCCATAAACTTTCTATCAAGGTACTGCTTATATCGCCAAGGCCAATAGCCCGTCAGTGACCATCGTCCTTTTTGTGCGAGTGCGTAGTGATTTCCCATATTAATAATGGATAGAAAGTTTGTCTGAGGTCTAAAGCGGGCAAGAGGCTTAGCTGAAGAACAAGTATTAAGAAATAATGTACTGGCTTGGCGAACAGCATAGACACCGGCTTTAGCCAAAGGAGAAGGGCTAAAATGAATGCAATCACCTGCGGCAAAAACCCCTGGGAGTGATGTTTGCAAATGTTCATCAACAGCAATAAAACCCGCGTCAGAAAGCAATAAATCACTGTTTTTCAGCCACAAAGGTGCGGCAGATTGTGTGCAGAGAAGGGTGAAGTCAGTCGTATTGTCTGTCGCGGTTGTCTCACCAATAAATTTTATACCTAATGTATTAAGTCGTTCTAGGCAGCGCTGTTGTATCTTGGCGGAAAAGCTAGGCAGCGGGGTTTTTGAGGTTGCGATTAATTGTATATGACAATCGCTTTGTGCAAGTTTAATGGCGCAAGCAATCTCAATACCGGCAGCACCTGCTCCAATAATACTAATAGTCGGGCTTGCCGTGCCTGCTTCAGGCGCTATTAACGCGGCCTGTAGGGTAATCCAATTATTGTAAAATTGGCTAATGGGTTTAACTTTCCAGCAGGTATTACTTCCGGGCTTATTATCAGATTCGGTTAGCAATGACGTAGGCTGACTTCCAATATTAATTGACAGTTTTTCGCAATAAATGAAAGATGGTTTTTGGTCAGTCGATAAGAAATCTAAACGGTAGAGTGTTTCGTAGCAGGCATGCTCTACGGCGGTAATGTTTATACAAGTGCGTTGTAAAAAATCGCAATCACTGTTTTGGCATAAACGCACTAGGTCAATATGACAATCGTTATAATGGCAAGCGCCACTTAATAAGCTAGGAAGCATTCCAGAATAGGGACTGTTGGTATTTTCTGATACCAATAACGGGCGAATATCTTTTAAAGCATCATCACGACTGAGTTGCTGCCAATAGGTTAACCATAATACGTGGCTATGACCTCCGCCCAATAAGACAAGAGGGTATACCGTATCCGTGTGTATAGAATCAGGATGTGTAAGATCAGAGCTTGTTGAATGCATAAATAATTTAACTCACCCTGATAAAATTGATCGGTATTGAGAATGCCGCGCTACTTTCCAGAACGGCTACTTTCCAGAACGGCTATTTGTCAGAGCTTTCAGGCTTAAGTTGCTTTAATAAACGACTTGGCAGATTCTTAATGGTTAACGAATTCTCACTTGGGTCAAAGCTAATATCGCTGCCTAGCGCAGTCGCGGCAAAGCTCAGAGTCACTTCTTTATTCTTGCCACTGTAGCGCAAATAATTCTTCAAACTTTTACGATCAGGAATAAGCTCGGTTTTAATTACGCTTTCACCATGAGCGAGCTCGTTTGATGCCTCTGAATCATTCATTGTAGATTCACTGCGTGGACGAACTTCACGGCGCTCACGTTTTTTTAGGGCAACAAATTGTTCGAATTTTTCTGGGGCGCTGCTATCTAATTGACCCGACAACGTTTTAAACTCAACCGCTTCCCCTTGTTTGTCTTGTTCAACACAATACTCGATGACTTTCGTTTTTGTTTCTACTGATTGATCTTCAGGCAATGTCGACGCGTATTCCTCAACAATCTGTAAAAACTCTTGAGTTTCTTGCTCGGTATCCAAGGTATCTATGAAACCTGCAAAATCTGAAAAGAGCTTTTGCACGGGCTTATCACCGCGCCCAAAACTGAAGGTAAAATACTTCTCATCGCTGCGCTTGCCTTCTTCTTGCTCTTTTTTTAGAGCGGCAGTATCAATGCATAGCCCAAAACCCGTATTAGAAAAGTCTAAAACACGGCTTTCACTTAACTGCATATCATTGGTTAAGCAGATGTTACTTTTTTCACGCAGGTGAAATATATATAACTTATCAGTATCGGCCAGCTCTTCAGTAGCGAAAGCCAAATAACCATCAATCTCTAATTCGGTATTATCCATCATATCGGCGAATTGCTCGCTGATCTTCTTAGTCCACGATAAAAAGCTTTGCTGGTCGTTCAACCAATTCAGCGTAAGCCCTTTGAAGCGAGTAATTTCTGGATTAAAGCAGCCGTAGCGCTTACTCGCACGTTGTACAAAGATGCCTTTTAATTGGCTCATTACAAGATGGCAATAATCATCCACCTCAGCTTCATTGGCTGTCGTGGTAACTATCGCTGCTGGCTTTTGTGCATCTTTATGAATTTGGTGAGTAATGAAATGGGTTACAGGCATGATGATTCCGCTGACGATGGGTGATGAGCTTTGAAGGCGTCTATTCTAGCACCTTGGTTGCAGGCCAGCGAACAGATATACAGTAAACATTTGCTTAATTGGGTATAACTTACCAACAATGGCTTTAATCATTAAAAAACGATCATTTAGTGGATTAATTGACGCTTAATTAATATGACAGGTTGAATAATTTACCCACAAAACCCCTGAAAATCGGTGAATTCTTAATTACTAACAACTTCTGTGTATAAGTCTGTGTGTAATATAAATATAACTGCTTTGAGGCCGCATTTTGTCTGGGGTAACGTTAGATTGTACAAATTTTGAACAGTGCCTAGAAATCGCTACAGCCCAGTAATGTCAATGCTTTTAGCGCTAATTATAAAAATATTTATTGGTCATAATGCGCACTGAAAATAAATCAAAAAAAGTGCAATGCAAGTCTTGATTTTAATTAATTTTGTATTTTTTTGGCTACTTATTATAATACTATCCACAGTTTGTGTGGATAACCTTGGGTATAAGGTCGTTAAAACACCGATTAAGTGGCTAGGGGCCTAGGCGCAGGTCAAAATGCTGTTTTTTTGCACGATAAAAAATAAATCATAAGACTAGAAGCGCCAATGAGTGAAAAAATTGACATATTTAAGATACCCTTGAAACCCATACTGTTTATCTATACAGTTTAAGGGATGAAACTGTACATAGCGGAAAAACCGAGTCTTGGCCGAGCAATTGCTGATGGCCTAACCAGTCTATTAAACAAACCACATCGAAAGCAGCAAGGTTATATCGAGCTGGCAAATGGTGATGTGGTCAGTTGGTGTATTGGTCATTTATTAGAACAGGCAGAGCCTGATGCATATAATGAAGCCTACAAGTCTTGGAAGCTCGAACACCTGCCTATTGTGCCTCAAGAATGGCAGCTAAAAGCCAAAAGCCAAACCCGTTCTCAATTAACGGTATTGCGAAAATGGGTGAAGCAGGCCGATCAAATTGTGCATGCGGGTGACCCCGATCGTGAAGGACAGTTATTAGTCGACGAAGTGTTAAGCCATCTTAAAATAAGTGCGCATAAAAGAAAGAATACCCAACGCTGCTTGATCAGTGATTTGAATCCGCCTGCGGTGAAGCGAGCGTTACAGAATCTGCGCAGCAATCAAGAGTTTGTTCCTTTGTCGGTTTCGGCCTTATCTCGTTCGCGGGCAGATTGGCTATATGGTATGAACATGACCCGTGCTTATACCCTTCAGGGACAGAAAGCGGGTTATAAGGGGGTACTCTCGGTTGGTCGCGTACAAACACCGTTATTAGGTTTAGTCGTTAAGCGCGATGAAGAAATAGAAAACTTCGTCAGCCGCGATTTTTACCAAGTTGAAGCCAATCTCGTCAACTCTAATAACGAGTCCTTTCTTTTAAAGTGGCAGCCCAGTGACGCGTGCAAACCTTATCAAGATGAAGAAGGGCGAGTCTTGCATAAGCCTTTGGCCGAAAACGTTTGCCAACGCATTACGCAGCAGCCTGCTGAAATTACTAAGCTAGAGCAAAAAGAAAAGCAGCAGCCAGCGCCGTTACCGTTTAATTTATCGAGTTTACAAATCGAAGCCGCGAAAGCGTTTGGCATGAGTGCGCAACAAGTACTGGATACCTGTCAGAGCCTTTACGAGCGTCATCAGTTAATTACTTACCCTAGGTCCGATAGTCGGCACTTGCCGAATGAGCAGCACAGCCTCGCGCCAAATGTGATTCGGGCGATTGGTCAAAACTGTCAGCCGCTGCAAGCGTATTCAGAACTTGCACAGCCAAATTTAAAAAGTAAAGCCTTCAACGACAGTAAGGTAGAAGCGCATCATGCCATTGTGCCCAGTGAAAAAAGCGTGTCTGCTGGGCAATTTGAAAAGCTGAATCAGTTTGAGCAAAAGCTTTATCGTCATATTGCCCGCCAATATCTAATGCAGTTTTTTCCTGCTTATCAATATGCTGAAACAAAAGTCGAAGCCACCATTGCCGGAGGTCTTTTTAAGACTCAAGCCAAACAGCCTCTTAAACTGGGTTGGAAAGCACTTTATGGTGATAGCAATCGTAAAAAAATTGAGGGCAAAAAAAGCTCTGGTGAAAAGTCGGATGCAGAACCATCGTTACCACCGATTAATTTAGACCCAAACGATCAGCAATACGGCAAGCATGCGTGGTTATGTCATCAAGCTAAGCTTGTCGAAAAGCAGACCACACCGCCAGAGCACTTTAACGATGGTACTTTGCTTGCGGCCATGACGGGCATTGCGCGTTATGTGCAAAATGGTGACATTCGAAAAATTCTCAAAGAAACCGATGGCCTCGGTACAGAAGCAACACGAGCAGGCATTATTGAACTGCTTTTTAGGCGAAGTTTTTTACAACGCACAGGTAAACAGATACGCAGTACCGAAGTCGGGCGAGGTTTAATTAACAGCTTGCCGGAATCAGCCATTACACCTGATATGACCGC
>PJEL010000274.1_pt1 | contig 62569 bp, 51 predicted proteins | sample 1853271 | NCBI WGS metagenome assembly PJEL01 (sample SAMN08108733, study PRJNA415343) | Invertebrate metagenome, whole genome shotgun sequencing project. | host: Globobulimina | place: Sweden: Gullmar Fjord | collected 2015-08
TGGCTTCTTTATTGGAAATACCTCTTTTTCGAAGTCGGACAAGTTGCTTTCTAAGCTCATATTGGGTCTGTTGATTATGTTTCCTGGCATCTATTGTTTTCATACAAATACTATACTACAAAAACACCATCATGTCTCGACTATTTAGTTGCCGAGTCAATATAAAAACAATGATCTTAACCTTCTTCTATTTCATACTCATACATTAAAAGGCAATTCAGGAAACATCAGCGCACTTCAGATGGAAGAAGATGCTCAAAAACTTGAAATAGCGGTGAAAAAAGGGAGAAATGATTCCATTGTCAACCTGATACAAAAGCTGGAAAAGACACATGAAGAAACTCTCCTGCAAATTGCAAAGGCAACAGACTTCTAAAGTTAATGGCTAACGGAAGTTTTGGCCTCCATATTAAAAAAATACTATTTATTGGTTTCCGAGTCCAAAAAGGGTAAGCACTGACTGATCAGGAATTTGCTTAAATGCCAAAACATTGATTTCGAGATTCACGCTAGATGCATAAATATTAACAAATCCAGCGCCCTGTAACTTTTTAACCAAAGACTTCCTTGTAAAACCAGTTTTATGGGCATAAAATCCCTGACCACTTCTTTCAATCTCAACACTGTAACCATACAACACGTCCAAAACCTTAATTGGTCCAGCAGGTGATTGATACAGTACATCTTCAACATCCAACTCTCTTTCAATTGCCAGCCGTATCACTTCAATTATATCAGGAACACGAACATGAACAAAACCACTGGTTTTCAGTAAATGCATAAAGCCTGCTAACACTTTTGGTACATCATGGTAATAATAATGTTCAAGATTATGAGAGCAATAAACTGCATCAAACTGATGAGTCTCAAGACTCAGCAAATCCCGAGCATCACAAACAATATCAGGTTTGCCCCTTGGATCAATATCGAGTAACTGTTGCTCGTATCCAGAATATTGAGGAGGCAGAGCAATATCTTTATTATTACCCCCGACATTCAGTACTCTCTTCAAATCTATCTTTCCTTGCTTTAAAAAATTCAACTCGTTAAAGATATAAACTATTTCGCACTTTGCCTGCGACTAGTATTGGAAAATAATCCGGCCATGTTTAATGTCTAGCGTCCGCTCCTTTTCAGGCACAATTCCCAGAAAACAACTCCACCCCTTAGAGCAGTTTATCATCAATTAATTGCTGAAAATGATCCTTAATTGTCCGGGCAACTGGCAGATAACTCATTCCTAGATCCTGTTTACTATAAGAGTTGTCAAACCTGATCGGAATCCCGACATTTCTGTTAACATATTTCCTGGTATAGCCAAGTAGCGGAGCTATCATCCAAAATATACATTTAGGTACTTGTCTTCGAGGGAAAGCAAAATCATTAGCAAAATTTTCTTCCAATACTTTAGCTATTTGCAACAGAGTAGCCTCTTCACTTACCAAAATGTGTCTTCCACTTGCCTGCGGAGTATACCCTGCCTTAAGATGTGCAGCGGCAACATCGCGAACATCAACAAGACCATTCCACAACTCAGGTACACCGTTTTTAAAAGTACCATCACTAAATTGAATCATAGTGTTAATGCTCATGGAATCAATTCTTTGTGATACAGATGGGCCAAAAATCCAACCAGGATTTATGGTCAACAAATCCCACTGATCCTGCTCTTCAGCCAACGACCAAGCTTTTCTTTCGGCAACTGTTTTTGAGTATGAATATGGTTGATGTCTGACACTACTGGTTTTATTCCATAGCTTTTCAGTGAACTTACCAGACGGGGCAAACTCACAGTCTGCATTATCTCCATAAATTGCTGCAACACTACTGGTAAGCACAACTCGCTTGACATTGCCATTATTTGTCACAGATTGAAGTATATTTTCAGTACCCTGCAAGGCAGGTTGAACCAACTCCTTTTCTGAATTTTTTATTCCTGTTACAAAAAATGGGGATGCCGTATGAAACACCAGCTCACAGCCAGCTATTGCTTCTTGAAAACTCCCAGGTTGTAATAGATCTGCCTTAAAAAGTTTCAATGTACCCGCAGATTGTTTCTCAATCTTCTTAAGATGCCGGACCTTTACCAAATCCAAAGGGTCCCTGACTGTAGCATGGACAGATAAACCTTCCTCCAAGAGCAATTTTACTATCCAAGATGCTACATAACCACTTCCACCTGTAACTAAAACTGGTTTAGATTTATTTATTTCGTGCATGCTATTCCCTTAAACAAATATCACAATAATCATAAGGTTGACCAATTTCATAAATACTTCTCAAATTCATCGGTATTGTAAGTAATGATCTGTTTTGAAGAACCTGTTGGATTTACAGCAATTGCTTCAATCTGCTTCACCTGCTGAAATAAATTCCCTAAAGTTGCAATGGGCCACTCAACCCCATTTACGTCTACTGCTTCCACATTTTCAAGATAGTCCAAGATTAACTCTTTGCTAGACCAAAGAAAAAGCAATACCGTTCCTTGCTCGTCCTTATTCATCAGGATATTGTTATTCTGGGTGGCAAGCCACACTACCTTCTTTGCACGAATATCATCAAAAAACTGATTATTACTCTGTTTATCCTTATTCATCTTCCCTCACATCTATTAACTTAATAAATTAACTAATAATTACTCTCACTCTTCAAGCTGGCTATTTTTTTCCCAAAAAACTCATTTGAAGAAAATACCCAGTCTACTTTTACAAAATTTCAGGCACGTTCTTTTAATAAATATTGGCTGCAATTGTAAAAAATACAGAACCAGCAAACAGCTTACTGGATACCATACAGAAATGACGCTATGAGTATTGCTGAAAAGATAGGACATATTAGGACAAACAAAGCTTTAACAACTTGTTTATCCATGTTGTCTCCCACTGAAACCACAGGAAAATATAATATTATCATGATAGATTCAATTCGATGATACAGTTTAGGATCTTTTTAAGATTATTTCAATATCCCTTCAATACTAGATTCAATTAATAGCTGAGAAACTGCATACAATCTTAACAAGATTTTTTTGATATAATTATGGGAATCTTGAAAAATTGAAATTCCAGATTGCTTAGCCTTTAGGGGAACCTTTCCAAGGTGAATGGCAATGAACCTCCCGGTACTATTTGCAAATTGAATACACATCACCTGTGCCGATACAAAAAGTACCATATCGATCTAGATAGCACGCCAAATTGCGCAACCCTATCTTTGCTCCGGATCAAATAATTCCAATACTACGCAAGATCAATTCTTAATTCTTTTTTGATACAAGAATACATCCTTTGGGCATCGAGACATACTGTCTTTGCCGACGGACAACGTGTCCCAATCATTTTTTTATTGTTATCCAGGTAGACACGACTGCTATAGCAAAAGACAATGGGACACATTGACCGTTCTTTTTTATTCATTCTAATTTCAAAACAGGTGCTTAATAAAAAACTTGAATAATCAAGATACCACACAGATGTTTTACGAGTGGCATGCATCCTGAAAAACGCTGAGGTTAAGCTAAAGCATAATTGAAAATAACAAATGGCTGGAACTAGCTGTTTTTTCGCATATTGCTAATTCTAAATGCTTTTTCATGAATAATACCTTATATTCCAATATCAATTATAGATAAAAAAATGATTGAGTCGCTTAGATTTGAAGTAATGAAGTTAATGATAGCACTACTGGTATCAGTGATGAAAACAATACAATTCTGCTTGACCCCTCACCCAAAGCCCACTGTAGTTACGCAATTAGAAACCAAAATCACTCCCACTTCAACTGAAGGTCTTGCTTGATGTTTGTAAAAGTCCTCCGGAAAATATTTAAGACCTACATTGAGGCCGATCCGAATCCGCAAACCTCTCCGAATAATTCCTTAATGCTGGCCCTTGAACCCAGATTCCTCTACGATGGGGCTGGTCTGATAGCCGGAATTGAGGGACTGGGCGAATCCTCTGAGCCGATAACGCCCACACCTCAGCCTGAATCATTTGAGCCGGAGACATTCACACCTGAGCCTGAATTGCCTGGAGAGACCGATCCTCAGACGCAAGAAACAACAGAAGTCGTGGTAGCTTCTGACGACGACCAACAATCATTGAAAGACAATGAATCTGCACTTAAATATCCATCCGATCCGGGCCAGGAGATTGACATTGTTCCAATCCCCGATGCCCTGGAACAGATCTCCGAGTCTACAGCTACATCCGACCAAGATCTGAACGACGGCCCACAAGTTCTGCTTATATCCTCTAGCATTGAGCAGGCGGACGTGTTGGCCGAGGTTACGGCAGATGGAGTTATCACTGTAATATACGACGGTTCGGGAGACGATCCAGATACAATACTTGACTCAATCACCGAGGTGCTGGACGGTGAGCAGGCCTCCAGCATCGCATTGGCAACCCACGATCTTGGCGCAGGAAAGTTCCATTTGACTGGCGAATTCACCGTGTCCCCGAGCACGCTCTTGGCCACTCCGGAACTTGAGCATTTCTGGAACGGAATTGGCGAACTTATCCAAGAGGGAGGTCGCATCGATCTGCTGACATGTGATCTGGCCTCAACAACCGATGGTACCCTACTCATATCGTTGCTGAAAGATATTACCGGCCGCGATGTGGCCGCATCCGACGATCTCACGGGGAACGCTGCTTATGGCGGAGACTGGATCCTCGAGACCCACAATGTGGACGCTGCCGCTCTGTACTTCGATGCAGACACCCTTGCCACCTTCACAGGAACGCTGGCCGGTGAAACCCAACTAGAAGCATTTGACACCGGCGCATATGACTACTTTGGTTATTCCGTAGCCATAGACGGCGACTATGCGATTGTCGGCGCGTATAAAGATGATGACATGGGGCCCAATTCCGGGTCGGTCTACATATTTGAATGGGACGGCACCGACTGGCTACAGGAACAAAAGCTGGTTGCATCCGATGGCGCCGAGAATGACTGCTTTGGTTATTCCGTAGCCATAGACAGCGATTATGCTATAGTTGGTGCGTATCAGGACGATGACAATGGGGAATATTCCGGGTCGGCGTACATATTTGAACGGGATATCTATGGCTATTGGGCACAAGAGGCGAAGCTCACCGCAAACGATGGCGCAGCGGATGACTATTTTGGTTATTCCGTCTCCATTGACGGCGATTATGCAATTGTCGGCGCGTATAAAAACGATGCCAGTCGCACGGATGCCGGCTCGGCCTATATTTTTGAAAGAAACGGCGACCTGTGGGAGCAAGAAGCTCAGCTAAACTCATCAGACGCTTCTCAATATGACTATTTCGGTTATTCCGTCTCCATATCCGGCGACTATGCTATTGTCGGCGCTAACTATGATGATGACTCCGGAAATATGTCCGGGTCGGCCTATATATTTGAACGGAGCGGCGACGCATGGGATCAAGAAGATAAGCTGATCGCGTCTGACGGCGAAACGTATGATTTTTTCGGCCGATCCGTTTCTATTGACGGCGACTACGCCATTGTCGGCTCATACAGAGATGATGACATGGGCTCAGCATCTGGGTCAGCCTATATTTTCGAACGGAACGGCGATCAGTGGAACGAAGAAGCTAAGCTGACCGCAGCCGATGGCGAAGCATCCGACTACTTCGGCTGGTCTGTTGCAATAGACGGCGACTATGCCATTGTCGGTGCATACATGGATGATGACATGGGCTCGGCATCCGGATCTGCCTATGTTTTTGAACGGAACGGCGACGTATGGAACGAAGAAGCTAAGCTGACCGCAGCCGATGGCGAAGCGAGTGACTACTTGGGTTACTCTGCTGCTCTATCGGGCGACCGGGCGTTCATCGGCGCGTACAAAAGTGATGATGGCCAATCTAACTCCGGGGCTGCTTACATGTTCGAGTGGAATGGCAGCTCGTGGGACGCACAATCCAAGTTTGAAGCAGCGGAAATGGATCCTGACAGGGACGAATTCGGCTACTCTGTTTCCATCGATGTTCAGAGTAGTTACAGCGCCTACGCTGTTGTCGGCGCCAAGTACGCCTCCGGGGTTGATTGGCGTTCGGGCGCCGCATATACTTACAAATGGGATGCCGCCAATAGCGAATGGGATCCATACATGAAACTCGTGGCCTCTGACGGGGAAACATACGATTACTTCGGTGAGTCCGTACACATATCGGATGATTATGTCATCGTCGGCGCGCGTGGAGATGATGATAACGACATTGGATTCAGTTGTGGGGCCGCCTATATTTTCGACGTTTCCAGTTCCAGCTACTACACGACATACAAGCTGACCGCTTCAGACGCTGAGACCCAGGACTATTTCGGTAAATCTGTTTCCATAGACGGCGACTATGCCATTGTCGGCGCGTATGGGGACGATGACATGGGCACGTATTCCGGGTCAGCCTACATCTTTGAATGGGACGGCACCGACTGGGGAGAGGCAGCAAAGCTAACCGCAGCCGATGATGGCGCCTCGTATGACTACTTCGGCCAATCCATTTCCATAGACGGTGATCATGCAATTGTCGGTGCGTATGGGAACGATGACAATGGGTACAATTCCGGGTCAGCGTATATCTTTAAACGGGACAGTTCCGGTAACTGGATACAGGAGGCAAAGCTAACCCCAGCCGAAGAATATGATTCCTTCGGTTATTCCGTTTCCATAGCCGGAGACTATGCCATAGTAGGTGCAAGATATAATGACAATGACAATGGAACCAATGCCGGGGCGGCGTACATGTTCTACCGGGATGGCGATGAGTGGACCCAACAGGCTACGCTGACCGCTTCAGACGGCGAGGCAGCGCATTATTTTGGGTCATCAGTTTCCATAGACGGAGACTATGCCATTGTTGGCGCGGATGGAGACGATGACAATGGAACCAACGCTGGGGCGGCATACATCTTTCAGAGGGACAGCAAGACATGGATTCAAACAGAAAAGATCTTGTCATCAGACGGAGCTTCCTCCGATGACTTCGGCTCGGCGGTCGGAATCGTGGATGGACACGCCATTGTGGGCGCGCCCGATGCCGACACCAACGGTTCCACGTCCGGGACAGCATATATCTTTGACGATCTTAACGAGGCTCCGGAAGCCGTTAACAATTCTGGTAGCAGCTTCACCACAGATGAAGACACCTCCTTCACCACCAGCGACGTATTGGCCAACGACAGTGATCCCGACTTGGGCGACACCATCAGTCTCGTCTCATATGACGATTCCACCATCACGGCGGGTACTCTGTCCTATAATAACGACGGTACGTTCGATTTTAATCCCAATCGCGAATTCGAGAGCTTGGCCGACGGCTCATCCGCTACCGAGTATTTCACCTATACAATTGAAGATAACGACGGCGCAAGAGATACCGCCACAGTCACCATCACCATAACGGGAGTCAACGATGCAGCCTCAATCACTGGCACAGCCACCGGCTCATTAACCGAGGATGATACAACCACACTAACCAGTGGAACACTCACGATTACCGACCCCGACACCGGTGAGGATGTATTCCTGACTCCTGCAGACCTTTCGGGAACATACGGAGCATTCACATTTAATGATTCAACTGGCGGCTGGACTTACATCATCGACAACAGCGATCCGGATACAGACCGTCTTGCCGCCGGACAAAGTGTCAGCGACACCTTGAATATTACTTCCGCTGACAGTAGCGTCAACCAGGATATTGTTGTTTCCATCACCGGCGCTAATGATAATCCGGTTCTGAGTGTGGATGCTGACGGCAATGCGACCGAGGACACCACCAGCCCCAATCTCACAGACAACGGCAGTATCAGTTTCACCGATGTAGACAGCACCGACACCCATTTCGTGAGTAATATCTATCAAAGCGATGCCCTGTGGAGCGGGGGCATTTTGACCACCGCTCAGATCACTGCCCTGACCAACGGTTTCAACACCGACTCTGACTCTTGGAACTACACAGTGGCCAATGATGATGTCCAGTTTCTGGCGGCAGGAGAGACCGTCACCTTTAGTTACGCTATCACCGTCACTGACAATAATGGCGGCACTGACAGCAAAGATGTCACCATTACCATCACCGGCGTCAATGATAATCCGGCGCTGACTGTGGATACTGCGGGCAACGTCACGGAAGACAACGCCACTCCCAACCTTACAGACAACGGCGGTCTCAGCTTCACCGACATGGACAGCAACGACACCCATACCGTGAACAATGCTTATCAAAGCGATGCCCTGTGGAGCGGAGGTACCTTAACCACCAGCCAGATCACCGCCCTAACCAGTGGTTTCAGCGCAGACACTGACTCCTGGAACTACACCGTGACCAATGACGATGTCCAGTTCCTGGCAGCAGGCGAGACCGTTACCTTTAATTACGCTATAACCGTTACTGACAATAATGGCGGCACTGATACAAAAAACGTTACCATAACCGTCACCGGCATCAATGACGCACCGGATGCTGTGGACAATACCGGAATCGGTTTTACCACCGATGAAAACAATAGTTTCACCACCACAAACGTCCTCGCGGATGATAGCGACCCTGACACCACCGACCTTCTCACTGTTGCGAGCATGGATACCACCGGCACCAAAGGTCTGGTGACCGATAACGGTGACGGCACCTTTGACTATGACCCCAATGGCCAGTTCACTGGCCTGGCAGTAGGAGAACTCGTTACTGATACTTTTTCCTATTCTGTCTCCGACGGCAACGGGGGGACGGATACAGCCGTAGTCACCATTACCATTACCGGTGTCAATAACACTCCCCAGGCAATCGATGACAGTGGTACCTCCTATCAGACCAATGAAGACAACAGTTTTGTAACAGGCAATGTTTTAGCCAATGACAAAGATCAGGATACCAGTGACACCTTAAGCATCACCAATATTAACACCTCTGCCACCAAGGGACTGGTGACCATCAATGATGACGGCACCTTTACCTACAACCCAAACGGTCAGTTTGAATATCTCTCCCAAGGCGAAACAACCACTGATTCCTTCACCTACACTATTTCAGATAGCAATGGCGGCACCAGTACGGCAGCTGTGACCATTACTATCACCGGGGTCAACGAGCCAGTTATCTTCAGTCAACCAAAAGCCCAAGGATTTTCTGGAAGGCCATCTTTTCATAACAATCCATTCCTATCGGGAGGAACCAGCAGCAATATCCCCAGTGGTTCTACCGGATCTCCCTATTCACCTGGACCAGGATCTCTTATAGGATCCATGCTCAACGGCGGTACTACTTCCAGTTTTGGTGCAATAGGCTCTGGCTCCGGATATGTTTCATCTGTGGCTCCTGATGATGCTCAGCCATACACCCCTTCCAACTCCGATAACTCTGCCCCTGAATCAGGTTTTTTCATGGGAGATGAAGAGGTCTCAGACGATGACAATGAAAGTCAAGAACCTTCCAATCAAGACGGCGACGATGAGCAAAACCAGGCCAGCAATGCTGATGACGATGAGTCCAGAAAGAAAAAACTGCTGGAGGAAGAAGAAAACGCTCACAGTGATGATTCCCCAAAAAGCGACTCTGCCAAAACCAGTCACTACCAGAGAGCCGCTGAACCAATGCTTTTCCCCGAAGGTTTTCTGGCAGAGATTCAGCAGGCAGCCGGACAGTTCGAAAGCCAGCGACTAGCCCTGCTATGTGCTGTTCAAGATATTGTAAAAGGTTCACAGCTTACTGCTGAAAGTTGAATAAAAGCAGTAAACATATCAACTAAAATCAGACACGACTTTTAATCAATCGGCTTCGATATAAACGACTATTTTTCTTTTCAGCTCCAAGCAGACCAAGCCTGCTTGTTATGAATAATGACAGTAGCGCAAACAAAGGCGCACGATATGTCACAGATTTTTTTTTGATTAACAACTCAAATGACGTGGTAGTCACACCAGGAGGAAAAGATAACAGCCCAAGTTTGAGCATAAGTGTGGTTGCTGCAGAGATTGAAACACGCGGTTTATCGATGCCGGTATTACTGAAGATAAAAACATTCTCGGTTCTAAAATACACTGCTCCATGAGACGTTTCGCAAACTCGTTAAAGAAAACGACTACCTTAATCTCTACAAAGTTGTTTTCCCGATTAAAGACACTCGTAAAAATCATGAAGTCAGATATTTACTGCTCAGGAAATTTTTGACCACTCAAAGAAACTATAAAGCATATACAAAAGTATTCTCAACAAATAGATATGAAAAAAATTAAGCGCAACACAGATTTACAACCATCAGATGACACACAACCTATTTCTCAAGACAGAAAAAGACTAGTTATTACTTTCACAGTCCTTATACTAATTTTAAGCTTTGCAGGATCAGCTCTTTTTCTTCGTACCGATCATGAACCTGAAGTTTTTCCAGAAAACAATTATAGCATTTCAAATGAAAATATTTCTGAGCAGAATCTGAGTTTTTTAAAGCCAAATAATACGGCTGCAACTGCAAACTCCAGTAATATTGCCATAGGGAATTATCAAGGAACTGTGTTTTTGGAAGAAGGAAAAAAGAAGTATCAAAAAGACATCACCGTTACTATCACAGGAGAACAACAGCAACTCTGGGCGACAATTACAAGCTCAGCTTTCCCCCACATTTCAGTTCAAAATGGCAACAACAAACAAAAAATCAATAAAAGCAATCAAGGTTACTCTTTGTCAATTCCACATGCAAAAGCCAAAAACAAACAGATCAAGATCATGTTTAAAGCTCATGGCAATCAACTCTCAGGTACTTTTGAACTCACTGAGAAGCAGACTGGTATTGGTTCGTATATTGGAAGATTCACTGCCAAAATAAACCACTTGAAAGAATGAATGACTAATGAGATCCGTTTAATTCTTTCAGAAGATGAAAAAAACTCCATGCAAACACCATTAACAGGCAACAAAAAAACAGCTTCTTCTTAAAGAAAAGGGGAAGGGGAAGGGGAAGGGGAAGGGAAGGACGCCGTTAATTTTAATATTTTATAAAAATTCTGCATACCAATCATAAATATCACTGCTTAGCTGATACTTTTTTAATTGAGCCCACTTTCAGCTATCAGAAAAACGCGGGCATGTAATCTTTGTAATAGTTTTATAACTGTCGTAATTCCAAAAAAAAGAAATCCCTGTGCTAAAAAGGGAACGTGTCCGCAACAGTGTTCCCACACCTCTTTTTATAGAAACAGGCAAAGAAGATACTTTACTATATGCGTCAACTAGACCTTGATAAAGTTCCTCCTGACTTAAATTCCTCGGTTCATAAACCGGTTCAAAAATATTATATGCTTCCCAGTCCCCCGGATAATCTGTTTGAACAAGGCGATCTTCCCGGGCAAGTTTTTTATACAACTCAGTACCTGGTAAAGGTGTCTGGATACTAAGTTGCACTGCATCAATTCCGGTTTCCATGATAAAATCAAGAGTCCGGTTGAAAGTATCCTTGTTACAATCATCAGTGCCGAACATAAAACCACCAATAATCGCTATTCCATGATCATGAATTTTTTTAATGGCGTCTTTGAAATTTCTGGTATTAGGACGCATGTTGATTTTCTTATTCATGGCTGCAAGACTTGCATCTTGAATTGATTCAAAACCAATCAGAAATGCTCTGGCACCACTTTTCTTTGCAGCCTTTAAAAGACCATCATGTTCCACAATATTCAAACAGGTCTGCCCTCCCCAAACCTTTTTCAATTCAGCTAAACGCTCAAATAATTGAAATGCCCGGTTGATACTTTCCCTTCCCGAACCGATAATGTTATCATCAATTATGAAAAGCTGTTTATCTTTAATAGAACGGATCTCCTGTATTACATTATCGAGTTCTCGCAGCCTGTATCTGCCACCATTAAAAGTTGTCACAGAACAAAAATTACAGTTATGAGGACAACCCCTGGAAGTTTGTACTGTCTGGACAAAATAATCACCACTGAGCAGATCTCTTCTCGGTGCAGGTAAATAAGAAATATCAGGCCTGCAATCAGCAGAATATCTTTTTTGTAACCTACCTGCCGAAAAGTCCTTTAACAGTTGTGACCATAACTCCTCTGCTTCTCCAACCACTACGCAATCTGCATAATCAGCTGCCTCATCAGGCATCATGGAGGCATGTATACCACCGATAACCACAACAATGTTACGCTTACGAAATTTGGCCGCAATCTCATAAGTACGAGGTGCCAGAGGAGTCATGCAGGTGATACCCACAATATCAGCATCAAACTCAAAATCTATATCTTCCACTGCTTCATCAATAATTTTTATTGCATAATCTTCAGGTGTGCAGGCAGCAAGAATGGTAAGATTTAACGGAGGCAGAGCCAAGACCCTGACATTTTCCAAAAGTTTGGTTCTATAGGCAGGACTGATGAGTAAGATTTTTTTCATTTTCAAATCAACCGGAAGAATTACATGTTTCGTTTAAAAAAGCCTCTTCTTTATCCAAGCTTCACAGGACAACTCTTTAAGCCAAAAAAATATTTCTCAATTGAAAGCGTTTTTACTGTAAACTCCTAATTCACGATAGAGCTGTAGCTCCCGTTCTGCACAGGTACGGAGAGTATCTGCCATTTTGGCATAACTGTCTCTCTCTGTTGCCCTTCCCTTACAGTTTCGTGCTGCAGCTACAGCAAACCCACGCCAAATATCACCAATATCAGTCATGTTTTGAGAAAAAACTGCCAGCTCTGGACTGTTTATCAACCCTGCAGCCTCTTGCAGAAAAGCGGCCTGAATAAAACGAAAACCGCCGCCACCAGTGCCAATCTCTTCCTGCATCCTTATTACCTGACCCAGATACAACAAAGCTTTCTCCTCACCCATCTTCTGAGGCCATCGTTCAAGGCAACGAGCAAGAAAACGAATACCTCGAACACCAACAATTGGCAAAGGAGTCTTCAACATAGCCCGGACAACAGCCTGTATACCATTTATAATAGGTCGTTGCAGATCAAGACTATTTGGTACTGATTTTAGATAATACATTTTCCCTTTAGGGGCCATGACACCTTTTGCATATCTGGCTTTCATTAAATCAGCCCGATTACAAGTCACAGGATCTGGAAAAACAGGATCACTAATGAGATAATCGTCACCTTTCTTGCCATAAACCACTAGATTGTGCATATTGAAATGGAATCGATACGCAACAGGAAAATATGGCAACCACCATGCACCAGTCTGCAGGCAAACAGGAATTTCCTTTTCCAAGAGCACATCCAATTCAACCATAGAAGCTTCAGGATCACGAAACTGCTTTTTCTCTATAGAAATACCAAGCTCACTATAAACCTTCTTATATATACCCCCAGTGATACACCGGTATGTTGTAAGAGGAAGATTGTTAAGCTTAATAAATGGCAAATAAGCAAAAAAAAGCCCCCCCCCTATACCAAATACCATAGCTTCACTGATCGAATGACCATAATGAGATATAAGATTTGCTGTGACACCACTTTCACAATGAGCTGACTGCCGATGCTGAAAATCAATCTCCATGAGTACTCCCTGCACCACTTTTCATAGTTCCCTCTCTAACCAGTTCTAGACTGGTTAATTCTTTGATAGAAACTTTAAAAAGTACAGCATATCTATCAAGTTTTTCAGAACTCAAGCGAGAAAAAACTGAAGGTTTAAGATGGCGTCGCACCTGCCATGCATAAAAACCAGAATACTGGGATAACAAGCGAATATCCATCTGATTTTTGGCCATCAAAAATGCAAGTTGACTGCACTTTCCAGACAATACCTTTTGTCGAGCTTCATCAAGCTGTTGCTCCAAAAGATCCCAGGCTTGATCGTTTGCAACATTCTTTGGTTCCCATCCCCTGCTTGAAGCCAGGACGTATTCACCATCTTCATTTACAGCATAACAAACTTCTTCCAGGCCTTCGGCTATACCCTGATCCTGAGGAACATCCTTTTCAAACACAATTCACCCCATCAAAATAACTGCCCTAAATAATAGCTAAGCACGCCCTGTAAACTACTTATATACCAAACCGTACCTACAACTACTTAATCAACACTTTTATTCAGCCATCGATTAAACGTGTAAATCGCTTATTCGATATCATAAAAACAATGATCTTTTTATGATATCAACTCAAACAACTGTAAACAAAATATACCCCACGGAAAATCTACCACTCTCGGGAATGAAACAAAAAACTCGATCTCCCTTTTTGGGTCGGTCAGATTTGAGAAATTCATCTAGAATAATGTAAAACGATGCTGAGCCAGTATTCCCCTTCTGCTCAAGATTGGTAAACCATCGATTAAACGGCAGATTAAAACCAATATCAACTAAATGATCGTGCAAAATATTCTTAAAGTAATCTGAAGAGTAATGAGGGAGAAACCAGTCAATCTCTTCGGATTTCAATCCATGTTTTTCAATTATTTTCGGCAAACTTCTATCGACAAGAGTGGGAATAACCTTCTTATTAAGAAGTTTGGCATCCTGTCTGACGAGAAATGCTCCTTGCCTTTCAGCCTCTCGAACACTGTCAAATTCACGCCAGCCTTTAATCTGCCCGCTATTGGATTTTATGCCCCCGGCATACATACAGGTTTCGAGTTCGTCTGCATGAGAAACCATCTCAATCCATTCGATTTTCAAATTCAACTTACTGGGATCTGGTTTATTATTGATCAAAACCGCACCTGCACCGTCTGACAACATCCAGCGAAGAAAGTCAGCTTCAAAGCTCAGCACAGGTTGTTTTTCAAGGGCTTCAAGCCTTTTAATGTCAATTGACTCACAAAACCTGCCACGCATAAATGATGATGCCTGTTCCGATCCAGTTGCAACTGCATTCTGGTATTCGCCTAATGCAACACCCATTGCCCCGTACTTCAGCGCAGTTATACCTGACAAACAAATTCCAGCAGTGCTTATAAGTTCAAATCGACCTCTACCCAACTCACCATGTACCATGGAAGCATGACCTGGCATCAGTTGATCAGGAGCTGAAGTTCCACAACAAAGACAATCTATAAAATCAATCGAAAAACCACCATCTATCTCCAAACTTCGAACAGACTCAGCAGCCATTTGGGCATTGCTATGGGTTGTCTCACCGTTTTGTGGATTAATTGCGTAATATCGCTTCTTAATCTTATTATTCCTTAAAATAATCCTCCGAATCCTAGATGGAACATGACCTATCACTCCAAGTACTTGCTCCATCTGTTCATTTCCCACAGGTGCATTAGGCAGGAAAATAGCAGTATTTGTTATATAAGCATTCATAGTTTTTTAAATCTTAGCCTGGGCATGACCCTGTCTTAAAATCTCGGCATATTGCTGATAAAAATCTCTCTGATCCATCTTGGTAGGAACAACAGCATTTGTTAATGTATAATAATCCAAATCATCAATTATTATTTCATTCTTCATCTTGTCATACTGTCTCGTGCCGGGAAGCGGCGTCATAACTGTAATCATCGGTAAATCAACTTTATGAGTTGTGATATAGTTTTGCAGCCTGCTGAAATCGTGTTCATCATATTGCGGGGAGACTATAAAGTCACCAATAATCGTTATGCCTATATCGTGTAAGATTTCAATAGCTTCGGTGTTTACGGCTACGGTATTTACCTTATTCATCCGAGTCAAACCTGCATTACTTATTTCTTCAAATCCAATGATTACAGCTCTGAGCCCTATTCCCTTCCATTGACGCATTAGTTCAGGATGTTTCACTACAGTATCAGAGCGAACGTCGGCCACATACTGTTTTTTAATACCTGCCCTTTTCAAAGTCTTACATAAAAGATCAGACTGCTCTGGATTACCAAAGGTGTTGGCATCCAAAAGACGAATAACTGGAACCTCTCTTAGAAGTTTAATATCTCTAAGAATTGAATCAATCTCGTGATGGAGATATCTGCCACCAGTCAATGCTTTGATACAACAAAAAGAACAGCTAAAAGGGCAACCAAAAGCTGTGGCAACAAAACCCATATCAATATTTAGTGCCTCAACTTTATATGTCTTTCTATACTCGCTGACAAGATCATAGGCAGGTGGTTTGGCATCAACCAAATCAACTGATGAATATTTTCTCTGATGGTATTTGAGGATACTTCCAGGTCTTGTGACCGCTACACCAGGCACCATTGATGCATCAGTTCCTTGTGCAAGAACGGTAACCAGTTCCCTAAAACTTGCCTTGCCAAGTCCAATAACAATGTAATCGATTTCAGAAGTATTAAAAAATTCAGGATCACTGGATGCATGAATACCACCAACTATAATTTTTACTTCCAGATTTTCCCTTATCTCCGCAACTAGTTTCAACACCGTATTTGCTTCACAGGTCACAGCAGTGAACCCAACAATATCTGGAGAAAAAGATGACAGAGCTTTGTCAAGACCTCCTGGATCTGCCTTGAGATCTACGATTCTAACATCATGTTCGTCAACTAGATTACCAGCCAGAGCCTCTAGAGCCATAGGCTCTCCTCTTAAAATCTGCTTAATCGACTCGATGCCAAATTTTTCTTCTGGGATGCTGCGACCACTGTTTGGAGGATTAACAAGAAGAATCTTCATTTTAATTCAAGATTAAGTGTTTCAAAATTTAACTAGATTATCTCCAGCAAAAGCATAGCTGCATAAAAGTATAAAAATCCATATCTAAATACAGGTTATGAAATTAACAGAATATCAAAAAACCGTCTGGGACTTTATTTTATTATTTATAACTATCGCAACAAAAACACCAGCGCCATATCGGTTAACAATCATTGTTTCTTCTACAAATTTGATCACAACCAGGCTCTTGATATCTTCATTTTTTCGTCCCTCTTTTTCACTCAAAATCAAAAATCAGCTGTTTTTTTGTCAACAATGAACCGTGAAGCAGTTGACATTGTCAATGTCAACAAACGATAATTATTTATTATCATACAAATAATACCAAATAATCATTACAAAGCATCAATATCAATTGTTTTGTTGCTTTCCCTGCATTTACTCACCCTAAACTGATAAGCACATTCTCCATCACCCTGAAAAGGACAAAAGAATGACAACGATAAATACATCATATACAGCTCTGCATTTGATCCACTTCCTAATCATAAAAATTTACCTGCTAAAACATGAATGATGCTTTCAGCATAATTCCATTGCTGTATACTCAGTTAATGGCTATTATTACCCGGTTGATTTTCGTCAGATTAGCGCAAATTTCATTGATTTATTTATGGCTAATTTTTCATTAAAAATACAATAAAGCCATAACCTCTAAATTAAATATAAATAAACAAAGAAGACATCGGCCCCGATTAATTTCAGGTAAAAATGATGAAACCATCCCCCAAAGAAAAAGCAATTTTTATCACTGGCGGCAGTCGCGGTATTGGAGCAGCAATCGCTTTGCAAGCAGCCAAAAACGGCTATGATATCTGGCTCAATTATCGAAGTAATCATAATGCTGCTATAGTTATAAAAACTGACATTGAAAAATTCGGTGTAGAGTGCAAGCTACTCCCGTTTGATGTATCTAACGAAGATGCCATCAACGAAATACTTGCTCCACTTCTAGAAAAACAGGTACCATATGGATTTATTCATAATGCCGGTATCACACAGGATTCATTGGCAGCAATGATGAGTAGAAAACAATGGAATACTGTATTGGATGTTCATCTCAACGCCTTCTTCCTACTTTCCCGTCTGCTGCTGCGATCAATGATTAGTGAACGTCAAGGACGAATTATCGCTATCTCCTCTGTTTCCGGTGAGACTGGCCAGGCAGGTCAAATGAATTACTCTGCAGCTAAAGCCGGACTAATTGGTGCTTGTAAGTCACTGGCCAGGGAAGTAGGAAAAAGAAATATTTTGGTTAATGTAGTTTCACCAGGTTTAATTCAAACTGAGATGATAAAAGATCTGCCAGCAGAAAACATACTGCCTCTTATCCCTCTTGGCCGTGTAGGACGCCCTGACGAAGTGGCAGGAATGGTAAAATTCCTGCTGAGTGAAGATGCTTCCTACATCACAGGACAGGTCTTTTCCATAAATGGTGGACTTTACATATGACTATAAAACAAATAAGAACACTACCCTGTCCTGCAGCTGGACTGATTCCTCATGAAGACCCCATGCTTCTCGTCAATACAGTGCTGCAAATTGCAGATGACAACGACCCAGAATCTTATTCTCTTACAGATGCCATAACCCCTCAAAATGGTGTGTTTCTTTACAACAAAAAAGTATCCATTGAATATCTAATCGAACTGATGGCACAATCCATAGCAGCTGTAGATGGTTTCAAGTCACATCCTGACAAGGACGAACAAAAAAAACCCTCAAAAGGATTTCTCGCCGGAATTGACGACTTTACCCTAAACAACACACCAACTCCTGGAACCAAGCTTCTGGTCAAACTAAAAAAAACCTTGTCATTTGGTTCTATTTTTATCTTTGAAGGCTCCATCTACGAGTTAGACGAGATCCTTGCAACTGGCGTGTTAAAAATCTGGAAAGAGGACAAATAATGAGGCGAACTTTTTTGGTTCAAACACTGCTGAAAAGCTTTTCTTTCTTACAAATCCACTGGTATATTCTATCGATATTATTACTTTTCCTTCCAGCTAATCCCTGTCAGGCTAAAAATCCAGACCCACTCGACCAGCTTCTTGAGTCTATTGAAAGTAAAGTTGCTGTTACAAAAACTGTGCAGGCATCATTTACGCAAAAGCGTTTTCTAAAAATATTTATCAAACCGGTTACATTTAAAGGGAAACTGGTACTCGTACGACCAGACAAGTTACGCTGGGAAAATATTTCTCCAGTTCCCTCGGTGATGATTTTCTCTGGTGACCAGGGACTTCGTTGTAATGCAGATAGCGAACCTGTCCATTTTGACTTACAGACCGATCCAATCATGAAAATGGTTTCCCAACAAATATGGGCATGGGCTGATTCGTCCTACTCAAGACTCAAAAACAGTTATTCCATCAGCTTAAAAGAAGCAGGGGTAATATTACTAAAACCTTTGGAAGAAAAAACTGCCACCGCCATCAAATCCATAGAGGTCAGGTTTCATGAAAAATCACTACAGCCCGAAGAGATCATTATCATGGAACCAGGCAATGATAAAACTATCATTTTATTTTCCAACTACATCCTGAACCAATCAATAAAAGACCAGTCTTTTACTTCCTGTTATTCTGATTAATCAGATCAATCACTGTGTTTTCCTTACAAACAACAAGCCGTAAAAAGTGGCTTATTATCCTGTTACCAATCCTTCTTACAGGTATCTTCTGCACCCAAATCACCTTACGTGAAGATGCACTGGATTTGTTACCAGACAACGTCTTGACAACAGACATGCACCTATTCCAGCAGATGGGGATAATCAACCGGATCTATCTCAATGTCCGCCTAAAAGATACTACCGGCCCCGTAAGCATAGAGCAGTGGCAAGCACTTAAAAAAAGCGTTCTCCAAATTGGTGGCCTACTTAAGCAGGAAGAACTTCTTGGAAATATCATTTATCGATTACCACAAGGTTATGAACTTGCATTCATGAAACAACTTTGGCAACGACTGCCAACATTGCTTGACGAAGAAGATTACCTGGATATCGAAAAAATAATTAGCGAAGATGGACTGCGCCAGAAAATGGCTAGTAATTTCCAGACACTTAATTCGCCAGCTGGATTTGCGCTAAAGCAACAGATCATCAACGATCCTCTTGGGTTATCCCTAATTGCTGCCAAAAAATTCCAGAAAACCCGTGGTGAATTTTCTGTTAAAATTAAAGACGGCCTTTTTACCAGCAACAATGGTTCCAGCTGCCTTATTTGGTTAGACAGTCTTGTTTCTCTCACAGACTCTGAGCAGGCTTTTCAAGTACAAGAAAGAATTTCAAATGCCCTTGAACATGGATTAACAACAGGGGTTGAAGTTGATATTATCGGAACTCTTCCCCATACCCTGGAAAACATAAAAACCATAAACAAGGATCTTAAGTACCTGCTGCCTCTGGCAACTGTTTGTCTAGCTGTTTTTCTCTATTACTCTCTCAATGGCTACAAGGCCTTCCTGGTCCTTTGTATTCCTTTTTTTGCAGCACCACCAGCAATTGCTCTACTCAATATTTTTTATCCAGATATCAGCGCCCTGGCGCTTGGTTTTGGTATTGTTCTCATTGGCCTTGCAGTTGATTTTGCTGTCCACATTTATCTAGCCCTGTGCCTAGAGCTGGCTACGCCAGCCAATATTTTAAGACAACTAAAAAGACCTGTAACAATGGCCTGGTGTACCACCTGCGGGGTCTTTGTGATTTTACTCAGCTCATCAGTCTCTTCTCACCGCCAAATGGCTCTGCTAGCCATTGGTGGTATCAGCTTTGCCGTGCTGATCAGCTGGCAACTTATACCGACAATTGCCAAAAAATTTCCCATTAAGAAACAAACTCCAAGTTCATGTTATAAAAAAACATCCCTGCCTCCACTCATCCTGATAGGAAGCTGGATTGTTCTTCTCCTTGCTGGCATTTTCACCTGGCCTCAACTTCGATATAACGGTGACCTACAGGTTTTAGACGTCTCAAGTGATACCATAGCCAAAGCTGATGCCACCTTTCATGAAACTTGGCGGCAAGATAAGGAACAGGCATTTATTCTTGCAGCAGGAGCAAATATTGGCCAGGCATTAAACAAAAATGACCTCATATCAGACTATTTAAAAAACAATCTCCAACTGCCTCTTTATTCTGCATCGCCAATACTTCCAGGACCTATCACCAGGGTTGAAAGACTTAAACTCTGGCAAAATTTCTGGAATAAACATCAGATACAACTGGCTACACGAATTGACAAAATTGGCGGGGAACTAGGTTTTTCTCCAGGAAGCTTTACACCATTTTTCGAGTATATCCAAAAAAAACCTCAAGACATCAACGAATTGCAAGTTTTAAACGGAGTATTACATCCTCTTCTTGCATCTATGGTCAGAACCATTCCAAAAGATTATCAAGATAAAAATATTGCCGCTGTGGTGATGAGTATCACACCACTTGATCCTGATTCCTGGACATCCCTACTTAAACTTGAAAAAAAATATACTGATGTCTTTTTGATATCAACCTTAAAATGGCGAGAAAATGTTGAATATTTCCTGCGCACAGATATAACCAGGCTCTCTATGATTGCCGGTATCTTTATTCTAGTTCTAACAGGTTTTGCCTTTCGCAATGTTCGCCAAGTCATTGCAGCACTCGCTCCTGTGGGTTCTGCTCTCGCTTCCATGTCTGTATATGATTATATAACCGGACAGGACCTGAATCTCATGCATGTTTTGATGGGACTTATGGTTATAGGACTTAGCGTTGATTACGGTATTTTTTCAGTATGTGCATATAAAAAAAGCGTATCTTCAGCTACCCAAAAAGCCATTTCAACCTGTGCGGTGAGCAGCTGTATCGGCTTTGGTGTCCTATCACTCGCTTCTCATCCAGCACTCCAAGCTTTGGGAATAACGGTACTGATTGGTATTGGACTTGCGTGGCCTACTGCCCTATGGGTAACTCCAGCTATTATGCAAATAAGAAGCAATGATGCGTAAATATTTTTTATTTTTAACATTATATCTACTGTTAACTAGCTGTACAGCATCCACAAATGCTATCAGACCAGATTTTTCTGCAGCAAACAAACAGACATCTCTCTATACCATCAAAATATCTCATAATAATCAACCACAGTTTACAGGTATTTTAGCGCTGGAACTCAGAGGGAAGGAAGTGTACACTATTCTTCTAGATGCCACCGGCATGTCACTTTTTGAAGGGCTTATTGAGATTGATGGTTCAATAACTATAAGTAAGGGCCTTGAAGAAATAAAAAAACGGAAATTGCCAGAGTTAATTGCCTCTATGATTTGGGCTGTTTATCTCACTCCTGCAGAAGTAAATTGCCCCTGGTATCAAGCCGGATGTATTGAACGAAACCAGACAAGTAAACAACAGATGAGCATCACCAACTTTCAGCTGTTTATTTTCCAAATTTGGAAAGCCAATGTTAAACTTAATAACGGTATTCCCGATACCGTTAAGTATTCACTCAACTTCCAAGATGTTGAAATCATTATTAACAGAATTAAAGATTGAGCATGACTACATCTATTAACAACCCGCTATCCATTGAGGATTCACTGCTTAGGCAATGTCTTCGATCTGACTCAATAACATATTTATCTGAACAAGTGAGCGGTTGCTTTACTTTTAAGGAGAGTTTCCCTGGATTTGCCGGTCATTTTATCGATCAACCTGTTCTGCCAGCTGTAGCTCAGTTAGCTGCAGTTCGAATTCTTGCTTCAACAGGATTAAAGAAACAATTAAGACTTTGCTCAGTACAAAAAGCAAAATTCAAAAGCATCATTATACCCGGTCACACTATCCATATCACAATTAACGTGTCCGAGAACAACAGTTACTTCACCCTGAATTTTAAATTATTATTAGATAACAAAGTAGCGGCAATTGGTGAATTATTATGCCGGGAAGGTATCCACTGATGACAGAAAAACATCATGGTCGAAGAAGCAGGACCAGCTACTTTTCAACAGAAGAAAATTGTCCTTCACCTCTTACTGTATCAACCAGCAGAAGAGTACGCTTTGAAGAAATAGACCCTCTACGAATCGTCTGGCATGGTCGACATGTCAGTTATTTTGAAGATGGTCGAGTGGCTTTTGGCAGGAAATACGGTTTGTCCTATACCCAGTTCATGACAAAAAAAATAGCTGCACCGATAGTTCAACTTCATATCGATTATATGGCACCTCTAACATTTGATCAGGAAATATCCATTGAAACTACATTACATTGGTGTGAAGCACTTAAACTTAACTTTGAATTCAAAGTGAAAAATCAGCAAGGAATGCTTGCAGCAACAGGATATACAGTGCAACTCATAACCGATTTGAAAGGAAATGTTCTCTTTCTTCCTCCTGATTGGATAGCTGAATTCAGAGAAAACTGGCTTCACGGTCGCCTCCTTAATAACGAGTCATAAACCAGAACAATTATGCCTAAAAATGCTGTTATAGTCGGAACCCAAGTGTTAACAGCGCTTGGTGACCTGCAAGATACATGGAATGCCCTCCTGCAGGGAAAGAGTGGACTCAAGGCTACCAAAATAAAAGGGTTATCTGAATCTTTCCCAACAGGAATTATTCAAGGGATAGACCAAAAGATCGGATCATATTCCTACCTCAAATCACTTATCCAAAAAGCTGGAATAATGGAACCGCTGTTAAAAAACACTGGTTTCAATACAGATGCTCTTATTGCCACAACAAAAGGTGCTGCTGATGAACTGTTAGATTTTCCAGATGGCCCATGGTCAGGCCAACCCTGGCAGATAAAAGACATAATTGCCCGGGAATTCGAAATCAAAGGTGAAATACAAACCATTTCTGCAGCTTGCAGTTCTGGCACTGTGGCCATTATACAGGCTGCCCAAAAAGTCATTACAGGCCTTGCCGATACTGTAATAGTGGTGGGCATTGATATAGTCAGTCGTTTTGTAACTGGTGGATTTGCCAGCCTTAAAGGCCTTGCACCAGATACATGTCGCCCTTTTGACGATAGAAGAGAAGGACTAGCACTTGGAGAGGGAATCGGAATTTTAATTATCACCAGTGACTTGTTTGCTTTGAAAAACAAATGGGAAACTCTAGCCACCATAAAAAATTGGGGAACATTTTGTGATGCCAGACATATCACTGCTCCCTGCAAAAATGGGAGAGGACTATTACAGGTACTAGCTGCAACAACAAACAACAAGGCTTATAAAGTAGGTGGAATAAATGCTCATGGAACAGGAACTGTATATAATGATGCCATGGAGTTGACAGCTTTCGGTTCTTTTTTTCAAAATGACATCCCACCGATACACTCTATCAAAGGTGCAATTGGACATTGTCTTGGCGCAGCCGGAGTCATTGAAGCTGCAATAGCAATTTGCTCGCTGAAAGAAAACTGCATTCCACCGACAGTAGGCCTGAAAAATTTCAATTTAGACAACTTCTCAATTTCTGGTCAAGAAAGTCTCCCACTTAGTTATCCTTCCATTCTATCCTGTAACTCAGGATTTGGAGGCATCAATGCCGGAATTCTCCTGGAAAAAAAATAACCAGCAAATAGCTCAACAAATCAGACAATCTGATTACCTCAAACAACCAACTCATGGATGTTATAGCTGATACAGCTTCAGTAATCTTATTATTCAAGGCAGAACTATTACTCCACTTCCTCCAGATTTATCAGGTGAAAATAACACCAGGTGTGTATGTGGAAATTACAGGAAACGACTATCCCGGAGCAAAAGATATCAAAAAACTGGTCCACTCTCAAAACAATTTTAATATCGAACAACTGCAACAAAATAGTCTGACAAAAGAGATGCTTGGAAAACTATCCTCGCTTGATCTGGGAGAAAAAGAAACCATTATGGCTTATTTAAATGGTACAGCTCAATTCATACTTATTGATGACCGAAAAGGCGCTAAATTTTGTCATAAACATCAGCTTCCATTTATAAATGCCCTTTTATGTCCTAAAATACTCTACTTTTCAGGCGAAATTTCTCAAAAGAGCTATCTTGAAAAACTACAAGTTTTACAGGAATTGGGAAGATATTCCCAAAGGGTAAAAACCTATGTTAAAAACTGCAAATTAAATGATCTGAATTTTTTCATGACAAACCAATCATGAGCTGAAATATTGTCCACATTCCCACAAAAAAACGAAAAGAAAAAGAACCGTTAAAACCTCAAATTAACAGAAGAGTCATCTTTTGCCCCGGTTTCAACCAAGGTCTCGCAGAGAAGCAAACGATTTTTGGCAATACCATGGCTACTATAAAGGAATTTCTTGATTTCCCCAGCCCTACGCTGGCCCAGCTGTTCCAAATAAGTTCTTTCCTGCTCACTCATGCTGATATTTTTCTGCTTAAGCATCAGTATTTTTTTTTCAGGATTTTTCAGTTCCCTGGCTGCCACAGTAGGACACAAATGCAAATCCGTATCTGGTCGTTCCTGCAAAATCCTGGCAATCCTTTCCAAATATTGATGATGAGCAAAAGTCAGCTCATGCTTTAATGGTGTAAAATCGACTGGTGGCAACTTTACCTCTAGAATCATCTCTCCCACTTTCAAACCTACATAAGCAAGAGCACCATAAGGTCCCAAGGTGAACATAAGATAAGATGAAGCAGCAGGAACAATGGCATTACCCAGAGCAGTTACCATGATATCTGTAATCCCCACGTCAAAATCAGATATTGAACCATTTACAGGAATATCTAAAGAAATAGTATCTTTATTATCACGTAACATCATCAAAGCTGTATCCAGTGGTAAAGGCAACCTATGGTCCAACTTTCCTGCAAGTTTTCTGGATATTGTATTGGTCTTCAATTTTGAAATGATAACTCTGTTTTTAATATCCACTTGGTCATCTAACAAAGAAATGGCAGAATGAACTTTTAGTTGTCCTTCTGCCAAGGAACGACCTACTGTTTGCACAGTGTAACTAGACAATCTTTCCACTGGATAATTTTTCAAATCAACAGTCAGCCCTACCTCTGGTTTATCTTTAAACGGAAATAAAACACCTTTAACCACCAATGGCGCACGCTTACTCAATACTCCCTTAAGCAGTACCTGTATTTCTTTCTCAGGAGCATTCGTATCAATATAATCCAGTTTCAACAAATCGATGTCCATATTTCCTGTAAATGGAACAGCCAAAGTATAATCCTCAAATTCTATACCACTGATACTGTTTACTCCTTGAACCAATATATGTTCAATCTTTACAGAATTTTTGGCAGCAGAACTGTCTGCTTGAGAAGTCTCCTTGTGCTGCTGCGGCTGTATCTCTGATACTGCCATCATTGATTGCAAATGTTTAGCCATATTAATACGACCGTTCCCGTCTCTGATAAATTTACAAAGAAGGCCATCAAGCGACAGAGTATCAACAACCAAGCCTTCTGTGAAATTCCATTTTACAGAACTTAAATCCCCTTTTCCCAGTGAGCAGATTCCACCTCTATCAGAATTTTCCAGGGATTTCAAAAAACTCAAATCTGTCAATTCAAACTTATCAGCTGAAAAACTGGCAAAATTTTCGATTAAAATATTTTGCAATTCAAGGCTAGTCAGACGCAACAACTCTTCACCATTAATTAAAGAGGTAAAACGAGGAGATCGAACTAAAAAATCTTCAACCAAAATGCTTGAATAATCAAGAAATGAAATTTCAGATAAATTCAAGTACGGAACCGTATAAGCAACTGGCAATTCACCATTGCTGACTCCAGCAATATCACTTAACTCAATATTCTGAACATTGAATTTCCTGCTTTCCAAGGCCGTAAAAAATGGTAGGCTCACTTTTCCTATTGAAAATCTCCCAACATTTCCACTCTGAAGAGAAACACCAAGACCGTCAGCTTCAAAAGTGCCCGTACCATTCACGGGCATTTTACCTTCAAGGCCTGCTTTAACCTGACCACTCAGTGTTGCATTATCCAGAATAAAGTTTTGAGTGGAATCAGCTGTAAATAAACTCAAACCATGGCCCTTTAAAATACCATGCAGAGCTATAGATTTTTCAAGGTTTTGCATGCTGGTAGGAATCAAATCTGCCTTACCCTGCCAATTGAAACTTTCAGCTTCCGCAGATGCAAATCCTTTTTCCTGATCATTGTCATACAAAAAATTTTCCAGTAATAAATTCCCGTCAGTTTTCAAATGGTTCCCGGATACAAAATCAACACTGCCTTGCCAGGACAAACTGCTATCGCTTACATTATATGGGGGCAATGCAACTTTTGTTTTGCCAAGAGACAGAGATGCATTACTCTGCACAGTGATGTTTTCATGAATATTAACGTTGGTCACCCCTGAAATAGTCAAAGCAGGTTGTTCAACATGCAATCTGGCCACCGGAAGGTCAAAAAAAATATTTCTGCCATCAATAGACCCGTTCAGCCTGAAATCAACTCCATTGTTTAAAGAATCAGCATAATTAAATTCACCGTCCCAAGTGAGACTCTGCCCCTTTGCTTGAAGTACTGAACTGCTTATATCTGTTTGCAACAAACCAATAAACCCATCATACTCGAAGGTAATACTTTTCTCTTTCGACTGACTGTAAAGAACCTTCCCGTTCACGCCAACCAAACCCGCTAATTGTTCAAATTTATTTCCCATAAAAACAGAAATGCTATCAAGTTCCAGCCTTGAGAGTTTTACAATACCCCTTACATCCAGAAAAGGTACAACCCGCAACGTATCCAGATTAAATTCTACAGGTGCTCCATTTATATTGCCCTTTAAAACCAGCGATCCTGCCTTATCATCAGGTTTAGTGGAATAATTATCCAACTCAGCATATTCAACATTCAACAATAATTCCTGACCTGGAATTTTTAGATTTACACGACAATTACTAAAGGAAAGTTTACTGATAAAAACATCCCATGGGTGGGTGTTTTTTGGCTCTATAATGCTTTCTTCTGCAACATTTACTCCTGTTGTATAGGTTGCTAATCGCCATCTGCCATCAGGATATTGCTCTAGATCAATGCTAAGGTTTTCGTAACGAGCACGTTCGATTAAAATATCACGCTGCAGGATTGAAAAAACATTAACATTTAATTCAACAAGTGAATTTGAGAACAAACTGTTTCCATCTTTTTGTAAATCAACTCCATGGAGAGCTATTGTTCCGACAAGTGGATTGAGGTAGAGCTTCTCAATAACTGCTTTATCAGCACCATTTTCAACCAACCATTTTTCCAGATATAATTTTAAGCCATACGGTAATGCAATTAGGCCAAAAATAAACAAAGCAGACAAAAATATGCAACTCTGCAACCATCTAGTTTTTAATAGAGATTTTTTCTTGTTTTGCAAAATATCCTGGTTCAAGTTGATCACGGCAAGTGAAAGAAAATAAGTGAATTATGATTTAGGCTAGGTAATTGAACTCAAACAACATGGCGCCCCTTGGTTATCACCTTCTCAAAAACACTTCGAATTCCTGCCAAAGGTTTTTTTATCCTTATTTCCTGGCGGTTCATTATAATTCCACCTTTTGTATTATTACGGGGTTGTTTTTCTTGTTTGAGAATTTCCCGCTCAAGTACCGCAAAAAGGTTATTGTCTTCTAATACCCTCCGCCTTGCCTCAATTATATAGGGCAATCTGTCTTCATATTCATTATTGGCGATCGTAGACTTGATTATATCTACAGTTTTATCCAAATAAGCAATATCAATAGGGATAAAACTCTCAACAGGAAAATAATCTTTTGCATTATTACATCCATGATAAAAAGGAAGAGTATATCCTAAAAAAGCATCAGGCAATTTCTCTGTTATATGATGTGGATAAACATGGTTTTCAACCGTAAGGTGGTATTTGTACGGATCTAGAACTTCCGCTTTATCAGACATGGGATTTACCCCATGACCAAATCTGTCCAGCTCAGGGATTCTCTGTTGTAGTAATTCAGTGAAGTCATAGCGCTTGCTGTGAAGGGTTAATCTGCCTTTTCTGCTGGAACATACAGTAGAGAGCAATCGCGTTTTTTCAGGAGGTTTCATCGCTTTTATGACATCATAGGAACGCATTTCACCTGTATCAAGGTTACAACCGTAATACCACATAAGGCCTGGCTGATGAAATACTGGATTTGGGTGTGAAATAGCCCAAGGTTCCTGACTGGTCAAAACTGTACCAAACTGTCTCAGGTAGTCTGTTCCATATACAGTGATAGTTGAAGGTTCTGTTGTCACCAGAATTGTATTTTGCTGCGGACACTGGAGAATCTCTGACTTGGGAGAATCCTTTTGGCGATAGAGGTCATGGTAAACGACCAGCCAGTCATAATTATTAAGATCGATATCAAAAATAAACCTGCAACGTCCCCATACAGGGTTATTTTCAGGAAAATGTCTGAAAAAGCGTTGCTTTGCAATTTCTACAGGCATTCTGGCGGTAAATTTAACAATTATCGGATCTTTACTATTTTTTGTATGAACTGAAGTCATCATGTTTAAAATGTGAAGTTAGTGGAGGTTTCGGTCTAAGAAACAAGGCTTTCGTTCTCAAGGATACCCTAGTTAAAAAACCTATATTTGAGATGTTATACATTAACAAAGAAATATTTCTGAAATAAACGAGCTTGGATTAATCATTTTTTTGCCCCTGCCCCACAGGTAAACTCTAAGCAAATAGTTACAAAAACAATCTACAATCCTCTTCATACAATTAACTTGTATGAGTTTTATTTGACCTTTTCATGACTGGCAAATGCTAACCACAATTTTTGAAGTGCTTTACGGGTATCTTCATTTTCTAGAACATCAACGAGATGGTCAAACTCCTTTTTCTTTTCAGGATCAGGGACTACTTTTGCAGGCATTTTTAACTTGCCCTTCTTTTGAAAACGACGATACCCCTGACGAAAGCGGATATCTTTAATCTCTGCGGGGCTTAATTGTTTATTGATTCTGCCAATCAACTCATGTTTCATAAATTGTAACTGCTGCATCCATACAGAATCTGTCACCTCAACCCACAAGATATCACCGTGAATGACATCAGGTTGTGCATGGGATGCAATTTCACCACCAACAATATCATTCCACAAGTGAAAGACATTGTGAATCTCTATACGCTTTTGCCATTTCTTTTGATAAATGACCTTTTGTAACAAAGTTGATACTTTTACAATCTTATCGTTATCACCAAATTTACTCATTTTTTTTCAATGCTAACAAATATTTTGTATTTCATAATCATCTCCGCTGTAAACAAAACTACACTTAATTAATGATTTTTTTTACCATGATGACATGCATCATACAGTTTTTTCAATATAGCCTGCTTTTGGAGGCAAAGACATAGCCAGAGCAATACCCTTATCTACCCATTGAGATAACTCGTAATCTGATTCATGCCCCTTAGGGGAAACTACTACCCACCCAGACATTGCTTATATATTTCTTTTCCAGCCCTGACAATTAACTCATCTGCGATTATGCCACATGCCATATTTCCTCTTAATAAAAAACAAATCCCGCCAAACATTTTCTTTTCTTCAAAAAAAGGACCTTCTTCCTCCAGTTGTTCCCTTACTCTTTGTGCCAGTCCTTTATCGTACGCCATAATGAACCCTTTTAATGAAAAATAATTAACAGAACTAGACTACTCATAAGTATTTTAACATTATTGTATTGTGAAGAATGTTCTTTCAGCCCAGTCTCAACGTTATACGCAAATTTCATCTACAAAGTATTAGCTATATGACTGCAATAAAATTTTGAGCATACCATGGTGTTGAATAAAACTTGATTTTCCTTGATAGCCGTTAGAGCGTCCAACCCCAATATCTCAAAAATCGGGGGAAATTTTCCATATCAGAAGCAGCCCGACTCCAAAATTTCAAACTAGTATAAAAAATAGTATCTGACTTTTCCTTATATCCATAAGCCTTGTCCTCACCAACAAACCAATCCAAAGCCAACCAACTAAGAAATATCCGTTCCAGTGGTTTAGAATTGTTTTTCACATAACCTTTTCTCAAGCCATCCAATTCAAAGAATGAAATACGTCTACCCTCAAAAGGTAACTCCCAAAGGTAATCCATCTGCTCTAACTTCATAGGAGCAGAAGCATATCGTTCAAGATCATCATCTCCCAACACTTCAATCCAGGACACTCTATGGGTATCACTTTCAAGCCTAATCAAAACCCTTTCAGTCATATTCAAACGCGGGGCTTTAATTATTGTTGGTAAAACCTGTTGGTAAACCTTCTGATATCTCTGTGGCCAATTTTCAGGTAATGCTTCAACTTGTAACTGATCTGTAGGTATAAAGGCTAAAAAACAACCACATGTATGTACTGTAGTTAACAAAACCATTTCATCTTTTGAATTAAAAGTGAAAATAACTAATAAACCAACATTATTTCCAGCTGTCAGATGTATGTCATTCAGAGAAAAGGGTACTTTTTCAAAATGAATCCTGTAAATCAGATTTTTATAATTTCCAATTTCAGTTGAAAATTTTTTCTGATCTTTAAATATGGTAGCTCTATTAGAATCAACAGATACTAATTCTTTCCCATATTCATCTCTGACTACATAAGGTGTTCCAATCCTATTATAGGTGAATTCAGGCTTTTCAATTAAGAAAACAGGGATATGAGAAATATTCTCACCAGATTCAACTGCCACCTTCTGGAGCTGAATTGCTTGATTAATTTCTTTAACAGAAAAGGAAGTACAGGAGACAGCGAAAAAGCATAGCAATATCACTATGATTAATTTAAACCAAATTTTATTCTTTTGAAAAATATATATTCCCATAACGAGCAATTGCCTCGCCCTCGCTGTCATCAGAATCTGTCATAAGGGCTACGGCATCAATGTATTGAATTTCCTGTCCGAATAATAGTTGTAAATCTTCAAAAAGATTTCTTTTTTCAACAACCAGGCCGAGATTGACATCTTGATGCGACCGCACAACCATCATCATTGATTTTTTTCCGACATATGGACTGGGCCAAATAAATTTCTTTTTTAAAGAACCTGCCCAAACGTAATTAACAGCTTTTTTATTCCAGGGAAACATACCATCTTTAATTATTACATAAATCCTGGCAACAAAATCATCACCGGACTTTTCTCTTTCATCAAAGGTTGCCAGTGATTTTACGACCTGCCAGCTCCAATTAAGATATGGGTATTCATGTAAATCTATCCTGATTGTTCTTACCAGTCCCGAAGCACTATTTATACTTTTAGCCTCGATTAAAAACTCAGAACCATAAGGTATGATACTGTATTTTGTTTCACGGTTAAAAACTAAAGGTTCCCATTTTGATAATTCCCGATTTGCAAAATTACCAATTACTAGATCTTCTGTTTCAGCGCGTGTTTCAGTAGCTGACATAACTAAAAGAATTAAAAAGACAAAGAATAAACTTTTGTACTCCATATCCTTCATACCATATCAATTATTATACTTGGGTGATTCTGCGTTGCAAGGTGTACAGAAAGTTTATCATCACTATCTTTCAATTTTGACAAAACTGTCTGTAGAGCAAGTTCAGGCAGGTTATTTTTTTCACTGAGGTGGGCAAGGATAACATGACGCAATACCCCCTCCTGGAATAAATCCTGAAGCAGTAATCCAGCCTCTTCATTTGCCAAGTGTCCCTGAGTTGAACGAACTCTTTGTTTCAGAGAAAAGGGATATGGCCCATCTTGAAGCATCAGTGGGTCATGATTCGACTCAAGTACCAAGCCATGACAACGTTTTAAATGATAGCAGGTTAACTTGGTTATCTTGCCAATATCAGTGCAACAACCAGCGGTATTGACTCCATCTGAAACAACGTAACCTACCGGATCAACAGTATCATGAGAAATGGAAAATGGATGGATCTCAAAATCATTGATTACAAAAGGAGTTCCCGTATCAAAGACGACAGAATGTGCTAAATCACCTACAATATTTGCAGAAGCCTGATGTGTTAATTTATTGGCATATACGGGTATATTGCCACGCCTGGACAATACACCCACCCCGTTTACATGATCACGGTGCTCGTGGGTTACCAGAATAGCTTGAATGTCACCCAGACTCCTGCCGATACTGACAAGCCTTTTTTCAATCTCAATTCCTGAAAAACCAGCATCGATAAGAATAGAAGTATTCTTAGACTCAAATAGAGTACAATTTCCCCTACTTCCGCTGCCTAAGACACAAAATCGCATTTAAACCTGTTTATTTAAAATATAATATTAAAATAATAATCTAAAATATCGCAACCCTACCCGAGATGAATCAAACTTAAATACCGGTATGTCCAAATCCACCTGAACCGCGCATAGTCTGATCAAGTTGATCAACTACCTCTAATTCTGCTTTGAACACTGGTGCAAGTACCATTTGAGCGATTCTGTCACCTCGCTGTATAATAAAAGTTTCTTTACCCAAATTCACCAGACCAATCTTTATCTCACCACGGTAGTCTGCATCAATAGTACCTGGGGCATTCACCACCGTTACACCTTTTTTAATAGCCAATCCAGATCGAGGTCTTATCTGAATCTCATAACCGGGAGGTATCGCAACACAAAAACCAGTTGGAACCATAACAATATCACCTGAATGCAAATTAATTGATTGATCAACTGCAGCCGATATATCCATACCTGATGCAAGTTCCGATTGATAGGCTGGTAAATCAAGATCATCAGTTTTAAAAAAATCTAGCCAGCTAAACTGTACCGCAACATTTTGCATATAATTACCTTCTTTTACTCAATTCCAATTCATTTCCTAATTAAACAAAAAAATATATCATCAATCCTTTATGACCACCCTTGTGAATCAGCATAACTGGACTTTTCTTTAGCCACAAGTAAAGTATAAAAGTAGCGCATCATAATTAATTTTGTTGATATATTTTTCATTTATGCAAAAAAAAAGGCATAATTCATCTAAGATGAATTATGCCTTTGGAACTACTTTTAAAACTATTTTTTAAATTCTAATATTTACTCCTGTTCTTCCATAGCAGCTTTTCTGCTTAGTCTGATTCGACCTCTGGAATCAACTTCAACGACTTTTACTTTTACCTTATCACCTTCTTTTAAGATATCAGTGACTTCTTTAACACGATAATCGGCGAGTTCAGAAATATGTACCATACCATCAGTTCCAGGTAATATTTCAACAAAAGCACCATATTCTTTCACAGATTTAACCAGGCCATCATAAATTTTTCCAACTTCGGCTTCAGCGGTTATTTCTTTTATTCTATTAATCAACCCCTCTGATGACAGGCTATTTGCGGTAAAAATTTTCACAGTACCATCATCTTCCACTTCGATCTTAGCGTCAAATTCAGCGGTCATCTCACGAATAATTTTACCACCGGGCCCGATAATATCTCTAATTTTATTAGGGTTAATCTTTATGGTTACATATTTAGGTGCATGCTCAGCAACGCCGACTCTTGGCACCCCGATGGTTGTCTCCATCCTATCAAGGATATGAAGACGTCCTGCCCGCGCCTGCGACAATGCCCTAGCCATAATTTCACGGTCAACACCATCAATTTTAATATCCATCTGTAAAGCTGTGATACCTTTTTCAGTACCAACTACCTTAAAATCCATGTCACCAAGATGATCTTCATCGCCAAGAATATCAGTCAGAACAACAACTTTATCCCCTTCCTTTATCAGTCCCATGGCAACACCAGAGACAGGTCTCTTGATAGGCACACCTGCATCCATAAGAGCAAGACTAGCACCACAGGCAGTAGCCATAGAAGAGGAGCCATTTGACTCGAGGACTTCAGATACAACACGTATTACATATGGAAATGATTCCGCATCAGGTAATACTGCTTCAAGACCTCTTCTAGCAAGTGTCCCATGCCCAATATCACGTCGACTTGGTCCCCTCAAGAATCGAACTTCACCTACACAAAAGGGAGGAAAATTGTAATGGAGCATAAAACGTCTATAAACATCGCCACGAAGTCCCTCAAGATGCTGCTCATCTCTCTCGCTTCCTAAAGTAGCAACAACCATTGCCTGTGTTTCACCACGGGTGAAAAGAGCAGAACCATGAGTACGCGGCAGAGTAGTTACTTCTGAGTTTATAGAACGAACCTCTTCAAAAGATCTACCGTCAAGACGAATACCTTGATTGACTATCCGTCCTCGCATGATATTCTTTTTATAACTGGATAATAGATCACTAACTTCAGATTGATCTTCGTACAATTCCTCATCAAGTTGTTCAAATACCGTTTTCTTTAAAGAATCGTACACTGCATTTCTTTCAAGTTTGTCAGCTGTGGTTACTAATTGCTCCATCCCTGATGCAGCAAGTTCTTCAACTTTAGCTTTTAAGCTTTCATTTACCTGCGGAGGTGTTACTTCTCTTTTTTCCCTACCGATTTCCTCGCGAAGCTGATTTTGTAATGTTATCAATGGTTGCATGCCTTCATGAGCATGAAAAATACCATTTAAGATTACTTCTTCTGAAAGTTCACCAGTTCGCCCTTCAACCATCACGACAGCAGACTGAGTGCCTGCAACAACCATATCAATCTCAGAACGTTCAATTTCTGAACGCGTAGGATTAAGAATATATTCACCATCAATATATCCAAGCCTAACTGCAGCAATTGGCCCGGCAAATGGAATATCAGATATAGTCAAAGCAATGGAAGCACCATTCATTGCAAGAATATCTGGATCAATTTCCTGGTCGGCGGAAAAAACAGTACCAATAACCTGGGTCTCACTCATATATCCATCAGGAAATAATGGACGCAGAGGTCTGTCTATCAGCCTGCAAGTCAATACTTCTTTTTCACTGGGACGACCAATTTCACGGCGAAAGTAACTGCCAGGTATTCTACCAGCAGCATACAAGCGTTCTTGATATTCTATAGTTAGAGGCAGAAAGCCCATGTTTTTAACTTTTTTTTCGGCTACTGCGGTTACCAGTACAATAGAATCACCACAAGAGATAACAACAGAACCATCGGCCTGCCGAGCAATTTTACCGGTTTCAACTGCAATTACTTTGCCGCCGATTTCGGTTTCAATTTTTTTATACATGAATACTCCTTGCATTCAAAAGCGTTTAGAGAGTCTCATTGTCAGTTATGAGCTTTCTCAATAGTAGAATTCATCAATGAAATTCTTTCAAATTAATTTTCCTTTCCGCTTTACTGACCGCTCAAACTAAACGCCTGCCGGATTTTTTTCCAGCTTGCCGCAGTAAATTAAACTTTGACTGCAGACACCGTCATCTGCGTTAAATCAGATTTCGCAAACCCGTTTATTATGTTGTAAAGGTAACAAAACTACCAAACAGGTGACTTATGCCTGACTCATAAAGCAAAAACGCGCACTGAACGTTAGTACAGTGCACATTATATATTTTAAAACTCACTAATTAACAAAGTAACATGCTCGAGCTACAAGATTAAACACATCCCGATAACTCCAGACAATTGCATACGAATATACTACTTACGTATACCGAGATCCTTGATAATAGAACGATAGCGGTTAATGTCTTTTCCTTTAAGATAGTCAAGAAGACTTCTACGTTGACCAACAAGTTTTAGCAGTCCACGTCTGGAATGATGATCCTTGCCATGACTTTTAAAATGCTCAGTCAAATATAAAATTCTATCAGAAAGAAGTGCTATCTGTACTTCAGAAGAACCGGTATCTGTAGGGTGAACTTTAAATTTTTCAATGATATCTTTCTTTTTTGTTGCATCCTGTGCCACAATGCACCTCCGTTTATTGTATTTCCTTAGTTCTGGAATTTTGTTTCTTTTTTTCCAATCTATACTACTGGATAAAAAAAATTCAATATAAATTAGTTTTTATAATTACAAGAAAACCCGACAACACGATATATGATGCCTTTTCCTTATTGCGCTATTTCTATGTTACTAAACTCAGAGAGGATATATTATTAGATCAGTTTCTCCACCTCTTCCAGAGTAATCATCGAACTGAGCAGATTTTGATATCCATGCTCACATCTAAGTTTTTCACCCTGAAGACTATTTTTCACGGAAAACAATCCACTACTAAGACGTCTTAAAGCAATCAGGTGCGCCCCGCAACCTAATTTTTTTCCAATATCGGCGCCAAGAACCCTAATATATGTCCCTTTGCTACATTTCACAGATATTTCAAGTTGATTCAACCGGGAATCATAATCTATAAAAGAAATTGACATAATATCAATTTCTTTTGGATCTTTCGTAATTTTTATACCCTTTCTAGCGTAATAATAAAGAGGCTTACCTTTAAATTTTGCAGCAGAAAAAGGGGGTGGTGCTTGTAATTGTTTTCCTTTAAAGGAATTAAGTACTTCGATAATTTTTCGATCTGTTAAAACAGGAACAATTTTTTCAGCGATAACTGTTCCTTCAGGATCTTGAGTTTCAGTTTCAATCCCCAACTGTAAGACAGCACTATATTCCTTGCTACCGACCATAATCCTGTCAATCATACGAGTTGCGGGTCTTCCTACACACACAATCAATAACCCGGTTGCAAATGGATCAAGCGTACCGGCATGACCAACTTTTTTAATGCCCAGCAACCGTCTAATCTGCTTTACGATAAAAAAGGAGCTTACCCCTGCTGGCTTATCAATAAGAAAAACACCAGGAGTTAGTTCCGACAAGGAATCTGCTTCAACAGTTTGTGTTACTTCCATTAGCTAGCAGCTAAGCTCCTTTTTCAAAACTGGGAGCAAACGTTTCTTTACTTCATCAACACTCATTTCTGATTGGCGAAAACCAGCAGCATTGCGATGTCCACCTCCACCGAAAACAGATGCGACATTTGATAGATCACAGCCACCTTTAGCCCGTAAACTTGCTGAAACCATTCCACCTGAAGCTTCTTTCAAGAAAACCGCAACCTCTACTGCTTGAATTGACCTGGGCAGATTAATGAAATTTTCAGTCTCAACCATGGTTGTGGAAGTTTTATCAAACATTTCACGAGTTACCCGGATAACAGCAATCTGTCCATTTCCATGAATTTCCAAGGTGGACAGGACAAGTTGCATCAGCTGAAGCCGACCAACGGTGTAATTATCATAAAGATTTTCTGCAATTTCATGTGGGCGAACACCAAGAGAAACCAGCTCCTTTACCACACTGAAGGTATGTGCATTAGTTGACTCATACCTAAAAGACCCTGTGTCTGTAATAATAGCAGCGTAAAGACAATTAGCAGCTTTCATTGACAGTTGCTGTTGCAAATCTCTTGCTAAATCAAAAATCATTTCTCCTGTAGAAGAACGGTGTGGTTCTATCCAGGCATAATCACCAAAACCACTATTACCTTGGTGATGATCTATTACCATCACAGGTTTAATCTTCAGTAACTCAGAATGTGCCTCTCCTAACCGTTTCTTGTCACCACAATCAAGAGTGATGAGGAGAATATCATTTCCAGAAGATCTTGTAAAATCATCCAGATCATTAAATTCCCATTGAAATTTACCAGTATCAGGAAGAAACATATAATGGGCAGGTAGGGGCTCTTGTGAAAAGCGGTATACTCGCTTGCCCATCTTTTCCAAAATATTGGCCAAGCCAAGTAATGACCCTATAGCATCACCATCAGGATTAATATGGGTGGCAAGCACTATATTCCCTGTACGCTGAATTATATGCAGTAAAGACTCAGGTACTTTCGTCATCAGGTTTCTCATCCTGTGATATCTTCTGAAACAACTCATCAAGACGCTGCACCTCTTCGTTCTGTTCATCGAAACGAAAAAACAGATCAGGTGTGTGCCTCAAATTGAGACTCTTGGCAATCTGACTTCGAAAAAAACCCTTGGCTCGCTCAAGCCCTTTTTTGGCCTTTCTCATATCACTTCCAAGAGGTAAAGTGAAATAAATATTGGCTATTCTCAAGTCAGGACTCATCTCTACATTTGAGATATTCACTTCATGTAATCTAGGATCTCTTACTTTTTGCAGCAATAAAACAGCCAGATCATTTCTTATTGCTTCGGCAACCCTTTTAGGCCGTGAACTTTCCGGACGACCAAGCCCTGGTAATGTAAAATCAAATTCCATAATACTAGCCTCGTAAATTGACTTACGATTCAGGCAATTCTCAGTCTAAAATAAAATCTATAATTTGAATAAAAATGTCAGTTAAGCAATACGTGTTATGGAATAAAAAGCAAGATATCATTAAAAATGATAAAAAGTTAAGAAATCAAAACACTCATGTCGTCAACAGTTAATTTCTACAATTTGGCCTCAACTTCATCCATCAAAAATGCTTCGAGTGTGTCTTTAATTTTAATATCATTAAAGTTCTCTACACCAATACCACATTCATACCCATTTGAAACCTCTTTGGCATCGTCCTTAAATCGTTTGAGTGAATTAAGGCTTCCAGTGTAGATAACAACTCCTTCACGTAACACTCGAACCATGGCATTTCGTTCCATTTTACCATCAACTACCATACACCCGGCAATAGTTCCAATTTTGGGTACATGAAAAGTCTCCCTGACTTCAGCCGTGCCAATGACCCTTTCCTCAAATGTTGGTTCCAACATTCCAACCATGGCTTTTTCGATATCTTCCAAGGCATGATAAATAACATCATATGAGCGTATATCTACATTTTCTCTATCTGCAAGCTCTTTAACCTTAAGAGTTGGTCGAACGTTGAATCCAATAATAATAGCCTCTGAGGCAGATGCTAGATGGATATCAGTTTCAGTCATGGACCCTGTCCCTTCATGAAGAACCCTAACCTTGATCTCATCAGTACTCAGTTTCTCTGCAGATTGACCAAAGGCCTCAAGTGTTCCCTGAACATCCGCCCGTAACACAACACGAAGTTCTTTAACTTCCTGCTCTGCCATTTTCTCAAAAAGATTATCTAATGATACTTTTGAAACAGATGCAAGATCAAATTCCCTTGCCTTAAGCTGCCTTGAATTACTAAGTTTTTTTGCCATCTTCTCATCAGTAACGACAATGAATTCATCACCAGCATGTGGTACACCAGTCAGACCCTGTATTTCGACAGGTGTTGAAGGACCAGCTTCCAGTAGGCTCTCCCCCCGTTCATTATACAGAGATCTAACTTTTCCGTTAAATAAACCAGCTACGCAATAATCACCGATTCTTAAAGTTCCTTTCTGAATCAATACAGTAGCTACTGCACCTCGTCCTTTATGTAACTGTGCTTCAACAACTGTTCCTCTGGCTTTCCTGGTCGGATCTGCTTTTAATTCAAGAATTTCAGCCTGAAGTTGAATATTCTCAAGCAGAGAGTCTATACCCTGCCCATGTTTAGCTGAGGTATGGCAATAAATCGTATCTCCACCCCAATCTTCAGGGATAAGACCAAAATCACCCAGTTCTCTCTTAACTTTGTCAGGATCGGCATTATCCTTGTCGATCTTATTCACTGCAACAACAATTGGTACTTCGGCTGCCTTAGAATGAGCAATAGCTTCCTTGGTCTGATCCATAACACCATCATCTGCTGCCACAACTAACACAACAATATCCGTAACCTTAGCACCACGAGAACGCATCTCCGTAAAGGCTGCATGACCGGGAGTATCAACAAAAGTAAGGTCACCAGCTGGAGATTGAACATGATAAGCACCAATATGCTGTGTAATTCCTCCTGCCTCCCCGGCAGCTACATCTGTCTTTCTAATAGCATCAAGAATAGAAGTCTTACCATGATCAACATGTCCCATGACTGTAACAACTGGAGGACGTGATATTTCCTCACCACCAGCCTCATCTTCCTGCATCTGCAAAGCTCCGAGTTCTTCAGTCATGCCTTGCTCTACTTCATAACCAAAATCAGAGGCAACTAATATTGCAGTGTCTATATCTAGTGATTGATTGAGAGTTGCCATAACTCCTAAACCCATCAGTTTACCTATAATTTCACTTGCCTTAGTCCCCATTCGTTTAGCAAGGTCACCTACACTGATGGTTTCAAAAACTTTAATTCGTTTTTTAATGGCTTTTGTCTCAGATACAGGAATGGCTGGAGTTTGGATTTTTTTATGACCTGATCTTTTCCCTTTGCCTTTTCTAGGCCGAGTAAACTGAGTAGCTTCACCATTGGTAAAGTCGATTTTCCTGCGACTCTTACGTCCTGTTTTGCCAACCTGCTTCTTGTTTTTATCCTGACCGTCCTTCTTGTCAATCTCAACAACCCGCTTACCCTTTCTAAATCCTTTTCCAGCTGCTTTTTTTGCATCTCCAGCAGCAGGAGGCATAGGTGGTCCGCCTGCCTTAGCAGCTGCCCCTGGTTTGGGACGACGAACAGGCTTTCCGGGTTTACCTTTACCGGGTTGGGATATCCTCTTCTTGGGTCTTGCAGGTTTAACAGCTTCAGGAACTATAGTTACCTGACCAATAATTTTTGCTAGGCGTTTAGGTCTTCTCGATTGATCGGAAGCTATACCAGTAGCAGAGGCGTCAACTTTTTTCTTTCCCGGTTTGACCTCCTCAGACTCCTGAGCAGGTATACTAGCAGGCTGTTCACTACCTTCATCAGCGTGCTGCTGAGTTTCGTTTGCTATCCTTTCATCAACGCCGCTATCATCCTCTACCATGCCAGACTCATGCGCCAAAGTTTCAAGATCTTCATTATTTTGCGTCAAATCATTCTCTGACAGCTCAACATATGTTGCCTCGGCTTCCAATTCAGCAGCTTCTACTTCTGCTTCTTCTTCAGCTTTTCTGGCAATTTCCTCTTTGTCGGCGCGTGACCGGCGACGAACCGTAGTCACTTGCTTACTGACAGCAGCGGGTCGACTCACATTAATCCTCTTTTCTGAAACCTCTGAAGCTGTTGAACTGATCACTCTTCGACGTATATCTGCAGCAGTATCATCATCAACAGTTGAACTGTGACCTTTGATAGGATACCCCATTGCGATCAACTTATCGGCCAGTTCCTTGCTTTTAAGACCAGCTTCTTTTGCCAGTTCATAAATTCGGACCCTGCTCATCAACTACTCCCGTCCACGTTACTCGTCAGTCCTGAATGCGAAATGCTCTTTTCAGTACTTTCCGTTTTTTATCAAGCCGTTCCCGGCATGTTGAATTTACGCAGCAATATACACCACGCCCTGTCATGACCTGCGCAACATCTTCCAATATTCCATCTTGCCTGTAAACAAATCGAAGCAACTCTGTTTTCACATTTTTACGACGGCAAACCAGGCAAGTACGTTGCGGAATATTTCCCCGCTTCATCACTTTTTCTCTATATTACTACTCAGCAACTTCTTTGTTGCCATCAATTTCGTCAACAATATCTGTTTCCAATTCCTCTGGCACACATTCTTCAGATGGTTCCTGACTATTATCTACTTCACCAGGTTCATCTTTGTGTACTGAATCATCAAAGTCATAGTCCATGCCTTCAGTTGACAACCAAGTAGCAGCCAAATCCTGAAGTGTACAAGCTCGTTCTTCATTAATTCCAGATATTTTTGTTATTTTTTCTATATCTACAGATGCAAGTTCACGGGCTGAAACAATTGAGGCAGCGTATAATTTATCAGCTAACCCTTCATCAACAGTATCAAGAGCAATCAGGCTAAGATATCCCTTGTTTTCCAAATTCTCCCAACGCTGTTCACTTTTCACATCGATCCGCCAGCCCAATAACCGTGAAGCAAGACGTACATTTTGTCCTTGTCGGCCAATAGCAAGAGATAACTGATCGTTTGGTACAACTACCAGCAAAGTTTTATTATCATCATCTACTATGACCATAGAAACTTCTGCAGGTGCAAGAGCATTATAAGCATATTTTGCAGGATCAGGGCTCCAGGGAACGATATCAATCCTTTCTCCCTGTAACTCCTGAACTACATTTTGCACCCTAGAACCTTTCAGTCCTACGCACGCACCTACTGGATCAACATCAGACTCAGTGGATGACACAGCAATTTTTGATCTAAAACCAGGCTCACGGCTGGCTCCCATGATTTTCACTATATCTTCTGCAATTTCGGGAACTTCCATCTCAAAAAGTTTGATTAGAAATTCGTTACAGGTACGACTCAAAACTAGCTGCGAGTCTCTACTGTCCTGTCGCACTTCTTTAAGATATGCTCTGATCCGGTCGCCTTGTTTGAATGAGCGCTTGGGTATTTGACCATCTCTGGGCAATATCGCATCTGTTCGTCCCAGATTGATTATCATATTCCCACGTTCAAAACGTTGGACTATACCATTGACAACCGACCCTTCACGATCCCTAAATATATCAAAGATGACATCTCGTTCCGCGTCGCGCATCTTATGAATAATAACCTGTTTGGCTGATTGTGCTGCAATTCTACCCAGGTTGGCGATCTTGTCCATTTTTTCGCCAAGGTCATCACCTGGTTCGACTTCTGGATCAAGTTCCCTGGCTGCTGAAAATAATATTTCAGTTTCTTCATCTTCAACAGTTTCTACAACTGTACGAAACTGAAAAACTTCAACTTCGCCCAATTCTTCACTAAATTGAACTTCAATATCACGACGACCGCCAAATTTCTTCCTGACAGCAGAACGAACAGCTTCCTCTATGGCTTCCACCAACAGTGGCCGGTCGATCCCCTTATCCCGGCTGATCTGATCGATAATCCGCTTCAAATCTGTAAACATTGCTTTACTCCACATGGCACGGTTGCTGTAATATGCTCAACCTGCATTCCATTCATCCTATCCAAACCTTAAGAAACAGACACTGTCAAAAGCGCCAACAATTACAATAATGAATCCAGCTTTGCTGATTTCAAAAAAAAAATAACAGACAATATCTGCCGTCAAATGAGTGTAAAATCAGAGTGTCAGCCGTGCTCTTGAAATTTGATCTAACTCCAACCTTACAGGCACTTCATCTACTAAGAGGACAACTGCTTCACCTTCAAGTCCCTCTAATATACCAATGAAGACTCGCTGATCATCAATGGGCTCTTTAATTTTAATCCTGGCTTTTCGACCAACAAACCGGACAAAATCTTTTTTCTTTTTAAGCGGTCTTTCTACACCAGGAGACGATACTTCTAGATGATAAGCATGATCTATCAATTCTTCAACTTCAAGATAAGCACTGACTTCCCGACTTACAGCCGCACAAGCATCGAGATTAACACCACCACTCGTTGAATCGATAAAGACACGAAGAACCCAACCATGTCCTTCTCGCCTAAACTCCACTTCCACCAGCTCCAAAGCCATATCAAGCAACAGTGGCTCGATATATTCTCCCAGCACTTCAATTATTTTTTCGGAGTCAATACTCACGACATCATCCACATACCTAACAATCGAATATCACTACATTTCGACCCTGGCACATCTATTTAATTATTTTACAAAAGGCAATAAAAAAAGCGGGCATAGCCCACTTTCAATCGCTCCGATACAATAAAGGTGCAAAACCATACTACGTTCACTCAAACAATCCAAGCATCAGCAGTACAATTGACATACATTTTAACCGGATTATCAAGCAGGAGGCAAATAACATTTCAGCTTGTATACCTTAACCTACCTACACACAACCATCCAAAGAACATCTATATATAACCTCTCATACAGTTTGTCAAGTTTCATTAACCCCGTGGATGAAATTGCTTATGAATAGATTTTAGCCTACCTGAATCCACATGAGTATATATCTGTGTTGTTGAGATGTCTGAATGGCCAAGCATAGTCTGAACAGAACGAAGATCAGCACCATTAGCCAAAAGATGAGTGGCAAATGAATGACGTAATACATGCGGACCAACATCCTTCTTAATTCCAGCTACCAAAGCAGCATCACGTACAATTTGCCAAAATCGGAAACGGGTCATCCCCTTACCGCGATTACTGACAAACAACATAGGACTTGACCTTTTTTTCAACAAGGACGCTCTTCCTCCTGCCAGATAGGTTTTAATCTCATCAGCGGCCGATTCACTAAACGGTATCAACCGTTCCTTATTTCCCTTGCCGAGAATGCGAACATAACTTCCAGCCATATTGCATCCGGATATAGTTAAACCAATGATTTCAGAGACACGCATTCCTGTTGCATACATCAAATGCAACATAGCATAGTCCCGCAACACATAAGGAGTTTTCTTCTCTGGCGAAACCAACAGTTTGTCAATTTCAAGAACACTGAGAAGCTTAGGGAGGCTAGATCCAATTTTAGGAAGATCTATTTCCAAGACGGGATTAACAACCACCGTACCCTCACCTGCTAAAAAAGCAAAAAAGGCTCTTAATGCAGCCAATCTTCTAGCATTGCTTCGAGAACTTATTTCCCGCTTATGACAATTTCTAAAAAATGAACGGATATGTTCGCTGTTAACATTTGAATAATCACTGATCCCCTGACGCAGGATGAAATCAATAAAAAAACGTAAATCAGAGCTATAAGCATCTACGGTATTTCCTGCCAGTCTTCTTTGAGCTGTAAGATACTGGAGAAAATAATCGAGATTATTAAATAACTGATCAGAAATTTGAACACCTAAAAAAAAAGCCTGTCAACTAAATGTTGCCAGGCTTAATCCTTCTAGTACCGACTTCTCAGCCTGTTGTACTTGCGTAGCTTTCGTAGGGCTTCGGCTTTTTTCCGACGCTTCTTAACACTTGGTTTTTCGTAATATTCGCGTCGTTTGAGCTCTCTCTTAATTCCGTCTATCTGCAGTTTTTTCTTCAACTGCCGAATCGCGTACTCAATGTCGCCTCTGACTTCAACCTCGATCATGGTGTAATCACATCCTTTTCAAAACGGCCCAATAACCGCTACGGAATTCATAATATTTGTTGGACAATAAAAAAACCTTAAAAAATATTCTATAATAGAAGAACTGTCAACAGAAAACATACTCAAATAGCTCGATCAAGCATTGCTTTCCCTTATTAATCAGTACTTTTGTTGCAATCAATCCCATTCAAGTTTCAGACAACTTTATTCTCCATCAGCACTTGATCAATACATTTCAACAAATTAGCCATCTGGACAGGTTTATTAAGTACGGCTTGTATTGTTTTTTTCTCCAATTCAGCCCGTACTCGATCATCAACCCAGCCTGTTACAAGAATAATAGGGATAGAAATATTATTCTCAACAAGTTCTCTTGCAAGCTCAGTTCCGGTCATGTCAGGCATTTTTTGATCAGTGACAACTAAATCGAAATCTTCAGGATTTGCCAAAAACAACCTCAATGCTTCCTTGCCACTTATTGCAGTCGTAACCTTTAACCCTTCCTTTTGCAATGCCGCTTTCCATACTTCATTATTGATTTCCTCATCATCCACATATAATATATTAATTTTAGGCATTGAGCCAAAAACATCATCAGGCCTTTGAGCACTCACAACCGGAGTACCAGCCAAAGGTAAGCAGAAACGAAAAGATGTTCCATTTCCCGGTTGTGAAGTAACAGATATATCTCCACCATGGGCACGTAGAATCCCATGGGTGATCGACAAGCCGAGCCCTGTGCCTTTACCAAATGATTTGGTTGTAAAAAACGGTTCAAAGACCCGGTTTAAAATATCTTTTTCAATGCCATAGCCAGTGTCACTGACTATTACCTGTGCATATCGACCAACCTTAAGATCGGTATATTCGCCTTTTACCGTCTCAAAATTTTCAATTATTTCCAAGCACACACCAAGATCACCACCCTTTGGACTCATTGCCTGAATAGCATTTGAAAAAAGATTCGCCAATACCTGATGAATCTGAGTTGCATCTGCCATGACATTTTCAAATTTCCCAAGCGACAAATTTACCTCAATGTTTTTTGGCATTGAAAGTTCCTGGAGCCGTAAAACCTCCTTGATCATAGATTGCAAATCAAGAGGAATTTTAACAGGCTCTGGCTGTCTGCTGAATGTTTGTATCTGCCTGATCAGATGAGCAGCCCGTTCTCCAACCTGCTGCAACCTGCTGAGCCAATAATAAGCATCACTGTCTTTAGCTAAGCTTTGTTGAGCCACCCGGGCACAACCAAAAATATTATGCAAAACATTATTAAAATCGTGAGCAATACCAGAAGCCAGTGTTCCAACCGCCTTCATCTTTTCTGCCTGTCGAAGATTTTTTTCAAGGTTCCACTTTGCTGTTGCATCTCTGATATTAACCACCACACCTGTGACCTCATTATCACTCTTCTGATACGGGGTCATGGCAAGTTCGTAAAAACGCTTACCCATCTCACCAATATTCAACCAGACTTCATACTGTTTTTTATGACCAGCAAAAGCACTATCGAATTTTTCTTTTATCTCTTTTTCAAAAACCTCCTGGCCCCATATCTCACCAACATGACGAGAGACGACCTCAGATCGTTTTTTCCCCAATGCCTCCAGATAAGAATCATTAACTGCAAGATACTGATAATTTCGTCCTACAAACGAAATATAATCATATGAGGAATTAACAATCTGAGAATATCTTCTCAAAAATTCTTCTGTTCTGCTACGACGAATAATCTCCTCTTCCAACTCTTCATTAGCCTGCTGCAATTCCACAGTACGTGCTACAACTTCTTTTTTCATTACTGCTTTTGAGGCAATCAATTCCTGCTCAGCCTCTCGAAGCATGTTTATCTTTCCAACCAACTGAGAGGTCATATTATTAAAAGATTTTGCCAGAGCACTTATCTCCAGATAACCCTGCTCATCGGCTTTACTGTTAAAATCCCCATCGCTGATAGTTAAAGCAGTAATAGCTAACGATTCTATTGGACGAGCTATCTGGGAAACAATAAAAATACCAAAAATAATAGCCAAAATTAGAAAGAGCACTAACATGAACAAAGAGATAATCAGAGTTTTTCTCGACAATGCCATTGACTCGGCAACTGGAGTCTCAGTTACAACAAAAAAAGACTGATCACCCATTCGAAACTGTTCACTTGACAAAATCACAAACTCGCCAAACATGCCAACATAAACTCCAGGATCTCTTTCTGGATGAACCTTTGTTACCCGCAACACAACTGAGGGATTTGGATGAGCAATAACTTTTCCTGTACCATCAGCGATGTAAAGTATCCCGGTTTTGCCGACTGAACGCGATACAATTTTGTCCCACATCTGCCTCAACCGAAGCTGCCCCACAATAACCCCATCTGTCTCACCTGAGCGCAAATCAAGTATTGGTACGGCAAGATTCATCATGGGCTCCAGGCTCTTATTGTCAAAAAATACCGGTCCGTAATAAAACGAACCAGATTGACTAGAACGGACAAATTCATCTGTCTCGGCCTTAGAATAAAGATCTTCCTCTGACACAGTTTCTGTTCTGGATACCCGTACCAACTCCATACCCTTTGAATCAAGGAGTGTTACTTCTTGCAAAACATCTACGTGAGACTTATCCCTTATTGACTGGAGCAGTGAAATTAAATTATGCTGCTTTTTCCTGACCGCACTTAACAAATCAGTACTGTAAGCTATAAAGGAAAACTTTGATTGGTACTCATAGGAGGAGAGAATTATTTCATTTACAGCGCGTTTCATCACTTCAGCCTGAAGGGAAACAGCTGCTTTTTTCTGAGATTGAAAAGTCAGCCAAGATAGCACCAGACTTAAACTGACAAATGGTAGAACAATCAACAAGACATAAGTGATTGTTAATTTTTTCCTCAGGCTGTCATTTTTATTCATGTTTCACCCTGAAAACTAACAAAAATCACATACACCAAGGCAGACATGATAAGACATCAACGTATAATTTCATCTGCTTGCGACAGAACTGAATTTGGTATATGAATACCAAGATCTTCAGCAACCTCCAGATCTAGCCGTAAAGTATAACGAGCTGTTTCAACAGGAATGACTGCAGGAGATTCACCGGATAATATCTTATCGGCAATTCGACTCACCTGTTCACCCAATTCATACTCATCCTCTCCGTATCCAATCACCACGCCTTTAGATTGAAGATGCATGGCAGAAGCCACTGGCAACTTACGTTTTGCAGCAGCAGCGACAACAAGATCAACATTAGAAAACAATAAAAATGAGCATGTCAACCACAAGGCATCTGTATCATGAGGAATTGACTCCAAAACTGCTTTTAACTCCTCAACATTTGAAAATTGAGCTGTAACAAGTTCAATATTAAGCTTGCTAGCAGCTTTTTCCAAATCTTCCAGGGTTAAGCAGGCAGCATCATCAGTGTAGTGAAAAGGAATAAAAATTCTTCGTGCATCAGGAAATACAGCTTTAAACCAATCCAATCCTTTTGCAATAGCGCCACGCACCTTAATGCCAGTGAGATTACCACCTGGCTTTGCCAATGAATCAACAATACCTGAAACAACAGGAGCAAAGACCGGGCCAAAAACAACAGGCATGTCAGTACCAGCAACTACCTCTTTTACAATGCGTGTCACAGGGGTCGTGACAGTATAAATAAGATCGACATCTTGCTCAACCATCCTTCTGGCAATCTCAGGCACTCGACTTACGCCTTCAAGCGGTCCATCATAAATATAAGTAATATTACGCCCTTCGCGATAACCATGGCCTGCCATACCGGCCTTAAATCCTTCAATCACACGTTCCAATGCTTTGGTAGGATTTATAATCCCAACTACATAGTCACGTTTTTCAACCTTCTGCTGGCACCCTGAAAACAAAAAAACAGCGGTGAAAGCCAGTAATAAGACCAAAATCCTGCAAACAACTTTCAAAATAATCACCTCAATTATTACTGCTTACTTCATTTATTAAGCTACGCAAACATATGTGGTCCAGCACAAACAAATCAACCTTATTGCAAATCATTATTCCAAAAAACTCTTATAAATCTACTGTAAAAAAAAATATCAGTGACAAAAAATATTTATATATCTATCGTTATCGGTGACTTTCTGTCAAGAAAGTAAAATAACAATTGATTGAAGCTAGTCGCAACAATACTATTCTTTGTTATTAAAGCAGAAACATAGTCCTATGTACAGCGCTGGAAAATACAGATACAATAATCATAATGATGATCTTCATTTTTATCTAGCAACATCCTTGCCGACATCGTAAAAATAATAGCACTAAACATGTTTCCAACAGTTCCCTATTTGACATCAAGAATGAAAACCTGATAAAGTAAAAGTTTTTCAAAAGCATCATTATTTTATCATTCAATTTACTTTCAAAAGTAATAGGGTTGGCAAAAGTATCAGCCGAACCTTCAGGCTTTTATTTCAAGCTACTCGACTAATACTGTTTTAACTAAATAATCATTTTTTTCTTTTAACACCAACAAGGATTCGTAATGACTGATCCATTAAACAATGTAATTCCGACACCAGATTTGCAACCTATACATATACCTAGCCATCCTGTATGGCCTACCCTAACCCCAGAAGCCAAGACTGAACTAATTCTCAAAATTAAAAACCTGCTCATAAAGCAAAATGCAGTTTTAGTTGCTCATTATTACACCCATTCTGATCTCCAGCAACTTGCCGAAGAGACCGGTGGCTGTGTTGCTGATTCTCTGGAAATGGCTCGATTCGGAACCCTTCAGGATGCCACAACCCTCATTGTTGCCGGAGTTCGTTTCATGGGTGAGACTTCTAAAATACTCAACCCGGAGAAACGTGTTCTCATGCCTGATCTAAAAGCCACATGTTCCTTAGATGAAGGCTGCCCCATTGATTCATTTAGCACCTTTTGTGATCAATACACCGATCATACTGTAGTCGTCTATGCCAACACCAGCGCTGAAGTTAAAGCCAGATCAGACTGGGTTGTCACCTCCGGGATAGCCTTACCGATCATCGATCACCTCGCAAAACTTGGCCAAAAAATTCTCTGGGGTCCCGACAAACACCTTGGTCACTACGTGCAAAAGATGACAGGTGCTGAAATGATATTCTGGCCTGGATCATGTATTGTTCATGAAGAATTCAAATCGGTTGCACTGGAACGAACTATCAGACTTCATCCAGATGCTGCAGTTCTAGTACACCCTGAATCACCTGACAATATTATCCAGATGGCAGATGTTGTTGGCTCAACTACAGCACTTATTGAAGCAGTAACCACTCTCGATAACAAAGAATTTATTGTAGCCACAGACAAAGGAATTTTCTATAAGATGCAACAAGCAGCTCCAAATAAAGTTCTCATTGAAGCACCTACAATAGGTGTCGGTGCAACATGTCAGGCTTGTGCGGAATGCCCATGGATGGGAATGAACAGTCTGCAAAACCTTGCCCATGTTTTGGAAACTGGTAATCAAGAAATTTTCATTGACTCATCTGTCAGCGAAAAAGCTGTGCGTCCAATCAGACGAATGCTGGATTTTGCAAAACAACACAAAATAAAAATGAAAAACAAAGGAAATGCATGATTTTTTGACATGTTATTAAGTAGACAACAAAAAAAGAGCTAAAAGACTATTATCAGTGTGTTTTTGCAAATTAAACAAGAACCATGATTTCTACAAACGGCTCAACAGATGATGCATAAATACCTATAATCAAACTGTTAATATTTCATTTTTTAACAGACAACAGGAAATACGATAACAGGGACCGCCACCCTCGTGATAATCCATATTACCTGATTGCAGAAGCTTGTTCATCACGCATCCTTCAGGAATGTTAAGCGAAAAAAAGCGGTCCTCATTCATACCTGGATTACTAACAAGTGTATTGTTTTTTATAGCTAAACTGTTTATCGGGTAATCTTCACATAAGGGACATCGATATACGCGACCATTTGGAAAAATAAAATAATTTTCTGCCACAAGACCGGCACACTGAAATTTTTCATCAACATCCAGAAATACTTTGGGATAAGTAACATGTATTCCCAACTCTCCGGCTTTAGCTGCAACAGCCGGAACAATGTCAAGCCATCGTTGCGGGTCCACCTGCAATTGTTTTTCGCTACTTTGCTTATCCTTTGCAGATTTACCCCTTAGACCGATCACCTGAATAAAAAATCGTTTCACTCCTAATTCTCTGAGCAGTTCGGGCATATGCACCAAGTGGTCAATATTGAGATTGCTCACAGTATAAATCAACGAAGTAGAAAACCCTGCATGTACAGCCTTTTTCACATTAGAAGTACAAACATCAAAAACACCCTTGCCCCTGATGGCATCATTGACTATCGCATCCGGACCATCCAAACTGAAGCTTAAATAATCCAACTCTTCAGGAGTTGTCTTGTTCAGGATATCGTGAAATAAAAATCCATTTGAATCAACTGTGACAATATAATTCAACGATTTTGAAAACTTAATTATCTCTGCGAGATCAGGATGTAGAGTTGGCTCACCTCCTAAAAGAATCAAATTTGATTGTTTTTCGGGGCGGGAAAATAGCTTCAGCCATTCTTTAACATTCTCCAAGGATAAAGTTTCGGTCCCGTGCTGCTTACTATTTATGTAACAATGCTGACAACTCAGATTACAAGCCGTTAGCAGGTGAAAAAAAACATTTCTTTCGCCAGGAAGAAATCCAACCGTCTGCGCTTTTGCTTGATTCGTAGTATTCATTTCATGGTTGCTCTAAAGTATATCTCTCCAGATGACTATCCTGCCAATACGAGTAATTTTGAAAAAATTCCTGAAACAGACGCAAACTCTCATCACGTTTAATTCCTGAAATCAGCTCAACCGTCATTTCTGCATACAGTGGTGGAAGCGTCGTTAAATCCAACGAAGTCCCACCTCCCATAACATCTTCATATGCCCAGACAAAACGACGAATACCTGATAAGAGCAGAGTCGTGAAACACATCAAACAAGGTTCCATTGTTGAATAAACTATAATCTCACCACAATCAACATCAGGATTTTCCTTCAACAGGGCGCGTAAAGTAACAATTTCAGCGTGGTCAATTTCATTTACACCTGCCGCACCAGTATTTTTGCGCTGTCCTTTTGCCAACACATTACCTTTCGCTACTAAAACACATCCAACAGGAAATTCTCCTTGCTTCAAAGCTGCCTCAGCTTGTACAAGTGCAACCCCCATAAACTGTTCATGCCTTTCATTTTTATTTTTCAATGTTGCAGCCATAATTCAAAATTTATTTTATGCAAAGATACTCAATCCCAGCAGCTAGCAAAGTATACTCTGTGCCAATAGCCATAAACCTCAAAAAACTACATAGATCTGCCAAAACGTAATGTTTTCTTTGGGATAACTGTGTTTGAATGGGGTTGATACCAATCATGGTGTTTATCACTAAATGGAATATGCACGACAGTTGTGTCCACATTATCTGGCCTGACTGTTGGCAGTCTGGTTAAAACATTTCGTTTACTGGAAGTAGAACTTGCAAGACACATCTTTACTGCCTGACGAGCTTCTGACCCTGATAGAGTTACCGGAAATCGATTGGAACCAAAAAAACCCTTCTTTGGCTGTAAACGCAACTGAGCGAGAGTCATCTGCCTGGCAGCCTGAAGAAAGTTTTTGGGCCTCAACTTGAATGCCGGTATCCAAAAACTCATAACCTTTTCCCGCCATTCAGCCCTGGCTATCATGGGTTGATTAGTTCTCTCAACAAAATCAGCAAAACTGTAGATATCAAGTGACGGCAAATTAGCTGTAATTTTCCAAAAAGGCAGATACATCCTGGTTGATGAATCACCTGCCACAATCTGCCAATTCACAGGCTGCATTCCCTTACCTGTCAGCTCCCAAGCGGTATGACAGTTACTGCAACATAAAACCAGACAATCACCTTCGCCATCCAAAGTCCAACCACATTGAGGACACAAAGTTGGTACAAATTTGACCTGCCACCGGCTACGATATCGGTTGAGTTGGAAGTCACTTTGCTGGTATTTACTCAAGCTCATCACCATAGCCCCTGTTACACCGTCCAGCAAACCAGCCTCACCAAGTATTAATGGCAGATAAATAAAATTTACAGTCTCGCCGATAAACGCCCTGTGGTACATACTCCCACCGGCCCTTCCAGTTAATTCACTGACAACAGCTGCTTTTTCAAAAATATCTCTTGCTTTCAAGGAGAGATTCAAATATCGCCCACCAGTTTGAGAGTTAAGCCGTTGCAACTTCATTGCCTGTGGACGTACCCCTAGAGAAGGCGGCAAACCTACCACTGCAGCGCCTAGCTGCGTAGTATCTACAGCTTTATATGATATCCCTGAATCTGAAACTAAAAAAATATTCCCTTTGAAATGAAGGTACGGAACATACAGTAGCTGTTCAGAATCATAATCTCCCTGCTTTAATGCCGGCAAAATATATCTGTAGACACCAGTTGTCTTCAAAAAAATTTTGGTGCTGCAATAAGGACAGGTCAACAGATGATCAGACTCTGAAATAGTTACAGAGCCACCACACTGCGGACAATTTTGCTCAACCTGCAAAGACATCAGAAGAACTAAACCTTTCTTGAAATTGAATAAAAGAAATTACATATGATTCACGGTAAATAATCATCCTATCCTCGTTCCACACTCATTGCAGAAAACTGCCCCAGGTATATTTTCTGTATTGCAACCAGGACAAAAAACAACAGATGGCCTCTCATCAGCAGAATGTCCGCATCTAGAACAAAACTTTGCTCCAGGTGTAAGATTTTTTCCGCAATTGGCACATTGATTCAAAATAACCTGCTGGTGTCCGCAGAGAGGACAAAATCGTGCATCTGCACCTATCTTCTGTCCACAATCAGGACATGATACTTCTTGGACCGCATTGTTGTTGGCCACAACCCCTGTAGCCCCACCAGCACCTGTCTGTAAATTCCCAAACATGGCAGGCATCATCAGCCCCATACCTAAACCCAGACCTGCACCTGCTTCACCACCTGATTCAGCAGCCTTTTCCATGGCCATGGCAGCTTTCATGCGTACAAATTTATCCATATCCTTAATAACTGACAGCCTTCCACGATCATCTATGGCTGTCTGAACTTCTGCTGGCGGAGTAATAGAGGTGATATACAACGCATCCAGAGCCAAACCAAAACGAACAAAATCTCCGGCAAGTCTTTCCTGCAGCCCTTCGGCAATCTCATTAAACCGGCCTGGCAGATCAAAAATAGTATTTAGAGCCTCACCCAGATAATCATTAAAACGGGAAACAATGATCCTGCGCAAATATTCCTCTACTTCATTTGTTGAAAATTTACCCATAGTGCCAGCCATAGTATTAATAAATAAAACTGGCTGTAGAATCCGAATATTAAACATTCCATGGGCACGTAACCTAATTAAACCTAGCTCAGAATCCCGATAAGCCACAGGATCACGGGTACCCCATTTCAGATTCGTAAATACTTTGAGATTAACCAGGTATACTTCTGCACGCAGCGGGCTTCTCATAGCCCAAGGTGCGGAAAGAATCTTAGTTAGAATTGGAATATTTCCGGTTTTTAAAGTATGTCGTCCCGGGCCAAACGCATCACCTGCTCTTCCTTTATAGAAAAGCACACCTGCCTGACTGTCTCTTACCGTGAGCTGTGCACCAAACTTAATTTCACCGGAACCGTGTTCAGGCAAACGATGGAGCATTTCCTGCCCACTCTCATCAAACCATTCTATAGCTTCAAGGAACACAACATTATCAACTCCCATAACAATACCCCTTGTCAAATAAAGTTTGGATTGCTAAAAATCTATCAACAAAATCAATCAAAATATTAAAAATCAGGTTTAAGACTCTACTCTAGCTAATGATAAAGTATAATGCATATTACCTGATGATACAAAACAGAAGAATATTAGGATATTATTATGCCAGAGAATAAATACGGCTGGAACATGGAAAGCGCACTCGAAATATTAAAACATCCCACAGTAGACAGCAAAACCTGGTCAGAAGCTGTGGAATGGCTGTTACTCAACGGCCCTCCTGAAATACAACAGATGCTTAAACAGGCTTCAGGCCACGCAACCATGGAGCATTTTCCAGATCTAAAAGCAAAGGAATTCACTGTTGCAGGAGAACCCTGTTACAATGTTTCCAGTATTGCCAATGCGCTAAATATTTCAGAGGAAGAGGCTATTAAAATAATGAAACAAAAAGAACAAGAGCATGGAAAACAACAACTTTTTCCAGATGAAGACACACATAAAATTCAATAGTGATCTTCTACCTTTTTCCCAAAGACAGTAGCGATATTGCCCTGAATTATAATTTTCAGTGTTTATAATTCATAAAGTTTCTCATCATGAAACGGCTTTTTCCGAGTTGATCCCAATTTTTTCTTCACAGAATCCAGAGAAAATGGTTCATCACCGTCCAGTAAATCTCCCATCTCCTTTTCTACCTGTTCGGGATCTTCACCTGACTCCATCCTGGACAAGGCCTCCTCCATCTGCTCTCCCAGTGAAATCCCTGTTTTATCCGTAAATTTACGCATAAGATCTGCCATCTGTTTTGGATCGTCCTGATTCAGCCCTTCAGCTTCACGCATTAATCCCTCAAAAGCCTGTTCCATTTTGCTTTCATCAAGGCCAGCAAGAACAGCATCTTCTTCCTCTTCCTTTGCTTTACCAATCATTGCAAAAGAAGACATCATTTTAGGCAGGTCTGTTCTTCCACATCCAGGACAGTCAGGTTTTCGATCCGGACTGATACATCGAGAGAAAAAATTATAAACTGTATTGCAATCTTCGCAGAAAAATTCGTAAATCGGCATTGTAACCTATTAAATGGAATAAATTTGAAACGATTTAAAAAAAGGCCTGAAAAGAATGATTACCTTATAATCTTTTGCCACGGTAAAATTATTTCTTAAAGCCCCAAAACAGAGTTGACATGATCATCATGAACCTTATCAGATATGATCACCTTGCCAATAGCTGTGGGTAACACAAAAAACACCCTGCCTGCTACCGTTTTTTTATCAGTTTTCAGATAGTCTGTAATTTGTACCCTGTCCAAATCTTGTGGAATATCTGTTTCCATTCCATATGCCTGAATCAGATCTCTTATCTGTTGAGACTCCCTTGCCACAAGATGGCCGCCCAACACAGCAAGTTCAGCTGCTGCATTCATCCCGATAGCAACAGCAAGTCCATGAATAAGTTTAAATCCCGAGGCGGCCTCAACAGCATGACCAATTGTATGCCCGTAATTTAAAATTCTCCTTAGACCACCTTCCAACTCGTCCTGCTCCACAACCCAAGCTTTCAATTCACAACACCTGGCAATCATTTCTACGATAACATTACTGCTGAGTGCTAGAATGTCAGTCCTGTTTATCTCAATAAAATTGAAAAATTCCTGATCAACAATGACACCATACTTAATAACTTCTGCCAAGCCGCCTTTAAGTTCTTCATCAGGTAAACTTGCAAGTACTGCAGGATCAACAAAAACAACCCTTGGTTGGTAAAAGATCCCAACAAGATTCTTACCCTCAGGTATATCAACCCCAGTCTTACCGCCAACTGATGAATCTACCTGAGCAAGCAAAGTAGTTGGTACCTGAACAAATGGAATCCCTCTCATATAGACCGAGGCAAGAAAACCTGTAATATCTCCAGTAACACCACCTCCAAGAGCTATCAAAGCGTCTTTTCTGTCAAATCCTTTTTGAGCAAGCTTACTAGCTAACATACCAATGGTACTTAGATTTTTATTCTCTTCACCACGGGGAAAAGTAATCAATTCAGCTTCAATTCCTGCTCCTGAGAGAGACTGCATTAAGGTATCGCCATAGAGGCTTGCCACATGACTGTCACTGATTACTGCAAATCGTTTTGCAATATTACGACCACGCAGATCCGTGCCAATTCTATCCAGCAATCCTTCTTCAATAAGAATAGGATAGCTTCTTTCTCCCAACTCTACGTGTACACTTCTGCTCATAATTGTTTTCCATATTATTACAGCTTATCAGCTGGTGTTAAACAACGTAAAAGTTTTTTTTACTAACATTTTTTAGTGAAAAAAAACATCAACTCGTCATTGGATTGAGAAAATAACGTATTCTACCAATTTTTTATCCAGGTATCTATACTTCAATCAATAATTGAACATTGTTCACTCTATTTTTGAATTAATCCTAATGGCGTTATGCAGGATTAAAATCAAAAAAAAAGGAGATACCCCTGAAGGCATCTCCTTTATAAATCTCATTAAAGCTGAGAAAAATTACATGGAATCACCAGATGCGGCACCCTGCATTTTAACTTCAACTTTCTCTGTAAGATTCTCATAATAGTCACGAAGAACAACAAGAACTTCATCACGACCAAAATGACCTGGAATATCCGCACCTTCAGACAGAGCTTTACGCAATTTAGTACCTGAAAGAATAACACGGGAATCCTTGTTATGCGGGCAAGTACGCAAAGAGGACATACCATCACATTCTGAACAGTAGAAAGTCCAGTCAATTTTCATTGGCTGGCAAAGCAGATCTTTTGCATTGTCACCGGTCTCGGGGATACGATCAAAGATGTCCTGAGCTTCGAACAAGCCGTAGAAGTCACCAACACCAGCATGATCACGGCCGATCAACATATTATTTACACCGTAATTTTGACGGAAAGTTGCATGCAACAGTCCTTCACGAGGTCCGGCATAACGCATATCAAGCGGGTAACCAGCCTGAATTACGTTCTCTTTTACAAAGTGATGCTCAACAAGAGTATCAATGGCCTTAACACGAACATCTGCAGGAATATCACCTGGCTTCAGATTTCCGATAAGAGAATGAATCAGGACACCATCACATACTTCAATTGCGATTTTAGCCAGGAATTCATGAGAACGATGCATTGGGTTACGCAGCTGAAGAGCAGCGACATTTGCCCAACCACGCTCATCAAACATACGACGAGTCTGAGCAGGAGTCAAATATACACCAGGATACTCTGCTGGATACTCACCTTCAGAGAGAACTTTAACCTGACCGGCAATATTCACAGATTTCTGAGCCATAACCATCTGTACACCCGGATGATCTTCCATGGCAACTTCCCAGAATTTGCCATCTACAGAATCTTCACCTTCGCCTTTGAAGACCATCTCACATTCCCACTTCTTGTCTTCTTCGGTCATTTCAAATTTTTCAGCAATCTTCATGGTAGCGAAAGCAATACCATCTCGCTCCAGGGCAATCTCATCACCGATATTGATAGCATCAGCATCAGCTTGATCAACATCCAAGGTAATTGGCACAGGCCAGAATGTTCCATCTGCCATCTGGAAACTCTCGCAAACGCCTTTCCAATCTGCACGAGTCATGAAACCATCCAGCGGAGAAAAACCACCGATACCCATCATGATCAGGTCACCTTTTGCACGGGCAGAAATCTGAATGTTTTTCAGTCCTTTTGCTTTCTCTTTTTCAGCTTCCAATTCAGATCCGCTAAGCAGAGCGCAAACAAGACCTCTTCCACCATGTGGTGCTACCAATTTTGAGAACATAATCTTTCCTCTCTCGTTAAATTACTGTAAAAAAAATTACCAACAGTATGAATTAATTTAAAAAATGACTTTGATAAAAAAATGACTTCCAAAAATCCACTCGGAATAGTCAGGGTAAACTGAATGTGCATTCAGTGATAAAAACAACTGATATATATAGAGCTGTGCCTATATATGTCAAGTAAAAACGCCTTATCTTTTTTTTTGAACTAAACGATCAATCAACCAAATACTTCTTTAACGGGATAAAACATTTTCCAAGTTCTCCAGCTTCCACAACAAAAAAGCCAAACCGTAACCTGGTTTGGCTTTTCACACAAAAAATATTTTAGATTATGGTCAATTTTTCCATACACCATTTTCCATAAAAATTTCTGAACGGGGAACTTTCATCTGATATTGTTGTTTTTTATCACTTTGATCACTTTTATCACGTGCATTCCTGAAACGACGTTCACTGACAGGCAAATCATCAATATCATTTTCCTGCTCATACACCGCTACCAGTTGATAATCATCACTGGCTTTAAAGACTACATACATATTCTCAGTAAAATAACCACTTCCTACACTTTTATGATTTTTATCAAAGAATCTGGTATTTCGTGATCTTAGATATTGGGTGTCATCAATGACAACAGCATTATCTTTCATCCAATCTATCCACCCTCGACTATAATCATCACTAAAATCATCGCCGTCCAACTTTGAATCAATACTTTCGGCGGCAGGTGTAACAGAGGGCAAGCTAATAACCAACATAATAAACAGTAAAACAACCCCTGTAGATATATCTCTTAAATTATTTAAATATTTCATATCCGACCTCCTCATTACTCAATCTGCATCCACAATGTGACACCTCGACGCTCGCCTTTTTCGACCATTGTCTCAATTACACCTCCTGAAGAACTGAAATATTTCGTTTCCTCAGGATTATCATCATTCGTCCCATCTTCGCGTAGAATTGCAGGATTATAGAGATGGCCTTCAAATGATTTATCTGATGGAATACCACGAATTCCGGCATCCGGCACACCGTCTCCATCAGTATCCGCATGCATATTTACCAGATCATCGGAATCAACTTCACCATCACCATTTAGATCAAAAACAGGCTGATAAACCATTCCACCTGTTGCAGAATCTCTTTCATTTATAAACGAATACGACCCAGCGTTGCACGTTGAACCGGTCAACCCAAAAGAGAGCAAGATTGCCCTGCCATCACGAATAATAGTATCGTTAATTACTCTTTCACCAAGCGCATGTTCTCCAGTCTCATCTGTTGTCCCATCTCCATCGTTGTCTACATTATCATGATCCATGATTTTCCCGGGTAAATCAAAAAACCAACCTAGATTTTCCTTAGGCAGGAGATCTTTTTCACCATATTCAACCTTTTCATCACCATCATTATCAATGACTCCGTTGCCATTAACATCAAACTTGGCCTCAAACATCGACCAATTTCCGATAAAATTAGACGGAATTCGATAATACTTATAGGTATCAAGACCATCGCCGTCTATATCCTCCTCAACATCTAAAATTCCATCGTTATCAACATCTTCACCTACATCCAGCTCACCATTTCCATTTGTATCTTCATCATGATCAAGTTTTCCATCACCATCGGCATCTTCACTAATCTCACCCTCTACCCAAACTACCTGCCTGAGAAGAGTCTTAACTTTATCATCGGAGGCATCATGAACCGGCGCATCACTCAATGTAGCAACCGGCGGAGTGAAAGTGGTATCATCCACACGTGTTCCGAGGTAACCTGCATCATAAGCATCTGGAGCCCAATCCCAAATACCATACAATGATTGAGTTTCCATGCTGCTAAGATCAGGAAGTCCCAAATATTTTCCAGTACCAAAGATAACCAAATAGCCTGAGGCTTCAGGATGATACATAATATCAGGGGCTGCTGTTATCGACTGTTTTTTATTTCCTGAAAATAGAGGCTGCGGTATTACATCAGATTCATTACAATCTCCAGTCACTGTTATTTCATCGCAAAACGCGACCTGCCAATCCTTATAACATTCATTAATGTTTGAGCATTTATCAAGATTATCATTATCAGTCTGATCTCCTCGCCCTGCCGTCAGATCAAACTTCCACATACTCCCGTGCAGATCACCAGCATAAACATAGTCTGCACGAAGATCATTATTAACATCAATTACCTTAGACCTGGAAAGACCATTAAGAGGCCCTGATTGAGTATCAATTTTTTTAATTAATGTTCCATCCAGAGGATTTACAATATAAAGGGCGGCAGTACCGGTATTGCTGGAATATCCATTGCCAAATATCACAACCCAACTCTCCAAAATTGTGCCGAAATTTATCTGTTTATCATTTGTACGAACAAGTATGGGGTTACTAAACGAATACCCCATATCTTCATCTGCACTGGGAGGCAGGATACTGACATTCTGAGAATCACCACAGCTATTAAGCAGGCTGCCTGTTGCTATTTCCAAAGTTCCAGCACTTGCTGCCAGGACTTCATAAGTTCCATTATTAGAGCCAACTGTTGCCCCATTACAATCTGCACCTGCTACAGATACAAAATCTCCCGCTTTGATCCCGGAAAACCCTGCTGCACTGTCATTGATTTCATCTCGACTGGAGGCTCCTTTATCAACAAAGGAAAAAGTGCTGCCTGTTGCATATGGCAAAGATGCCTTAGGAAACTCCCACATAACATTTGCACCGGAAAAAACCTCAGGATCACTGATATCCAAAGCATAAATTCCTTTTCCACCTTTACCAAGCCCACCAACCAAAATAGTTTTACTGCTTCCAGACTTTTCAATTTTTTCAACAAATGGGGTGTTGTCTACATAATATTTATGATGATACGCTGGATCAGCAAGATCCCGCAAATGTGGGTATACAAATGAAGGTATATATGCAAACAATTCTTCACCACCTTTAGAATCGTCTGCATAAAAAGCATGTAACATGCCGTCATTACCACCAATATATAAAATACCATCTTCATAACTTGCCTGGGAATGAATAAAATCACCTAAAGGCTCTAACCGGTCACGAAAAGTACCATCAGCTTCGTAAGAATTAGCACCGCGAATATAATTCAATACATCGCTGCCGTTTCTTGCAGAAGCAAAGTACGGTGCCAGATACTTCTGTTGTAAACTGGAAAGATTAGCCCAGGAAAACGCAACTCCACTTGTCCCGTTATGTGTAAAAACATTCCTGCTCCCCGGCCCCTTGGTAACATCTGCAGAACCGAGAAAACTCTTCATCTTTTCACTGGCTGACCATTTATGGATATCCTTTATTGATCCATCAGTGACATTCAGCTCAAAAGCCTTCAGATCACCATACCAGGATTCTGTATTGTACTCTGACTGAAACATCCGGGTATCATCACTAATGGTTTCATAAAGTTCATCACCATTAACAGAAACTGAAGCTGCTGATCCGGTCCGTTTACTAATATTATTAACAATTCCCACCAGTGACCTGACCAATTCATCAGG
>PJEL010000275.1_pt1 | contig 62099 bp, 53 predicted proteins | sample 1853271 | NCBI WGS metagenome assembly PJEL01 (sample SAMN08108733, study PRJNA415343) | Invertebrate metagenome, whole genome shotgun sequencing project. | host: Globobulimina | place: Sweden: Gullmar Fjord | collected 2015-08
CTCTTCTCCTGCCTGGCCCTGATGGGCTTCGGCGGCTGGTACCTGGGCATGTACAGCGGCGGCTTCGACCCGACGGTGTACGACGAGGATTTCAGCATCTGCGTCGGCAACTCCGGCAACTGGGGCCCCCTGGATTGGGGCGTCGATGAGTTCGCGGACATGCCGTGCTGCAACAGCCCCCTCACCGATCCGCTCGGCATGCCGTTCCCAGGTGTCCCCTCCGACGGCGAGCAGTGGGATTGGTGTGGAGGAACGCTGGATTCCGGCAACGTCAACGCCGGCCACAGCGTCGCGTGGGGGCCCGACCACGGCCAGCTCAACGTGTTCACGGTGGCCGCGGACATCGGCGCGGGCGGATTCAACGTCGACGCGGTCGGCATCGTGCTCGACTACAAGGGTCCCGGCGACTTCTTCCTGATCCGCTGGGACGATCCGCAGAACGCCTACTGGATCCGGAACACCAAACTCGAGTTCATCCGCTGCATCGCCAGCCAGTGCGCGCAGCTCGATCTGGTGGACCCCGTGTTCCAAGCGGGCTTCGGCTTCACCCTCCTCGAGGTTCAGGTCCGCTACGACCAACTCGACGTGTACATCGGCGGTTTCCTGGCGATGTCGACCATCACCAACGGCGGCGATGTCGGTCCGGGGCGTGTCGGTGTATACGCCTTCGACGCCGACACTGGCAGCATCGTCGACTTCCTGCGCGTCACGCAGCCTTAGCTAGGGGAACAGGCCTCGGCTGCGAGAATAGCCGTCCTGCCTCGCGAGGATCGTTCCGTCGGCACTGATGTGGATGAAGGTGGGGACCGAGTGCACGCCATGGACCTGGAAGCTCGTTCGCTGCCGGTCCATGGCGATGATTGGGAAGTCCTCGTGCCACTTGCGCTGCCAGCGCTGGATGATGTGGGGGTCCTCGTCGGTCACCGCGATCGGCACCACGCCTCGGTCCCGCGCCCACGCCAACAGTTCGGGGACAGCGACCTTGCACGGGCCACACCAGGTCGCCCAGTAGAAGAGCACGTGCTCGGTGCCCGCCAGACCGATGGGCTCCCGATCCAATCCCTCCAGAGCGATGGCGGGCGCAAGCTGTCCGATCAGGAGTCGATCGGGATCTCCGACCGCGGTGGGCCAGGCCTCGAGCACGACGTGGGTGAGAAAGACGTCGTCCCCGCGCTTGAAGGCCAGTGGAAGTCGCGCGCCGCGGGAAGCGGTCAGGGTCCACTCCAGCATGTCTTGGGGTCTGTCGAAGGGTTTGTCGGGATGACCCAGGACCACGTCTCCGGGCTGCAGGCCGGCGTGGGAGGCCGGCGTGTCCGGGAACACCACCTGAAGCGTCATGGCTCCAGCGCGAAAACGGTGTTGTGAACGTGACTTATCGCTAACGGGCCGCCACTGGGCGCCGAGCCAACCGGGGATGGCTACTGCCAGACCTTCCGCGTCCTCGTGGGCGTCTGACCATCGATCGGAGGGATCGTAGGCCAGCGACGGATTGTCGGGGCGCTCGCCGAACACGACCTCTTCACACGCGCGCAGCGCGTCGAGCTCGGCGCGGGATGAGTCATAGGCGGGATCCGCCGAAGAGAGCAGGGTGTCGGCCGCGATTCGGCGCATCGAATACTCGATCCGGAGGAGAGTGGCCTCCCGCACCGAGGTCCTCCAGGAGCCCTGGGCCGCTTCGAGCTGGCGCGCGTGGAGCTGCTCGAGCCGCGTCCGCCGCTCCGGATCCGCCCACGACCACTGCCGCAGGTCGTCGAGCAGCGCATCGCGCATCCGCTTTCGCCCTTCGCCGTCCTCGGGAGGGGGGACTCGCCGAAGCTTGCGCTCCCACACCGGATGGTCGTCAACGAAGTCATCGATCATCTCGGTGCGAGCAACGTTGAGGAGCTTGTTCCACCGATCGGCGCCAACTTTGAGCTGCTCGGCGAGGACCTCGAGGCTCCGCCGCTGCGCCTCTACCTCGGCCACCGTCGCGGGGATCTCCAGTCCGACCGCGAGGCTCATCCCTCGGATCAGGCCGCGCTCCTGCTTGGTTGCCGGCGTCTCCATGGCCTCCAGCAACAGCTCATCCACCAGCCTGGGAGTGTGGGTGTTCCGCCGACGGGCCTCCGCATGCAGAAGCCGCCCGACGTGGACATCCGAGGTCGCAAGGGGAACATCTGGCGTGCGATCCGTGAGGAGCACCTCGGCCTGAGCCTCCAGTGTGCTGCCCCGGCGACGCATCGCGCCAATCCACCGGAAGCCGTGACCGATGTAGCGCCCCCTCCCCTCTGGATAGCAGCCATAGGAGGGCCGACTCGCGGGCGCGGAGAAGTACCCGCACCGGTTGCCCATCGCGACGCCATCGCCGCTGATCGCCCCCGCAAAGCTCCCGGAGAAACACTGGCTCATGGTCATCACCACCCGGACCTCGGGATGGATGACGCCGAGGAGCTCGCGGAGCTCGTGCACGGCCAGGGTCTCATTCCACATCATGATCGTCGCATCATCAGGATGTGCCTTGCCTTTTTGCCCGTGATCCGTGACGTAGAAGAGCAAGGTATCCCCGGCCTCGAGCCTCGAGCCGGTGGTGAGGAACCACTCCTGCATGGCTTCGTTTGTCGCCGGGCGAACCTCGACATCGGGCCAACGGGAGTCGATGAGGACGTCCGGTGGCAGCACCACGGCAGCGCGGGTCTCCTCCAGCATCCAGGCGAGCTGCTCCTCCAAGGGGAGACGGATGGCCATGTCCGGCGCCGGATCCTGCCCATCTGCTGAGAACACGGTGATCCTGCCGGGATCGACCCCCCTCTCCAGCAACATCTCGTGCAGGTCCTCCAAGTGGTGGAAGTGGCTCTGGTAGTTGATCCATGGCCGAGCTCCGCCGTTGATCATCACCGCGTGCACCTCGCCGGCGGATGCGACCCCCGAGAGTCCCATCCACAAGCAGAGCGCGCTGATCATGCTCAGAAGCCGCCAGGGAACAGGTAGATCGCCCCGGTACCGAGATCGAATCCCGGAGCGCCGATGAACAGGCTCTCGACCCCAGTGCCAAACACATCACCGCCCGCACCGAGGGCTGCACCAGCAAGATCACCGGGCTGTTCGCCGAAGAGCCGAGAGGGCGCATCCACCAGATCCACGCTTCCGGCGACCCCTCCAAAGAAGACGTAGACCACGCCAGTTCCCCATGCATTGGGAGCGCCGACAATGACCTCCGCGCTCAGGTCGCCATCCAGATCCGCGAGAGCGACCGAGGCACCGGCCAGATCCGTACTCTGCTCGCCTGTGAAGATCGCCGTCGCATTGGCCAGATCGAACAGTCCCGCCGGTGTACCGACGACAAGATAGGCGGCCCCCTGACCCTGCGCGCCTCCACCCGGTGCGCCGACAATGAGATCTGGGGAGCCATCTCCGTCCACATCGGCCCCCGCCCCCAAGCTGCTCCCGGCCAGGGCGTCGGTCTCGATGCCGAGGAAGATCGTATTCGCGGCCACTCCAGCGTCGACGGTCCCCGAGATCGGTCCCAAGAGCAGATACGCGGCACCGCTGTCGGCATTGGCACCGTTGTGGGTGGGCGCCCCGACGAGCACATCCTCGAGACCGTCGAAGTTGACATCACCAGCGGCGGTCACCGCGCTGCCTATGGCGTCGAAGGCTCCCTGCCCGGTGATCTGCCCCTGCGCGACGAGCCCAATGTCCAGCATGCCCGCCATAGGTCCGTTCACGACGTACACCGAGCCGCTCTCCGAGCCTCCTGCATCGTCTCCGGGGGCGCCCACCACGAGATCCGCGAAGGGATCGCCTCCGACATCCCCGAGAGCTACCAGCGCGGTGCCGACCCAGTCGTCGTCGGAGCTTCCGCCAAGGCGACAGACCCCGTTGCCAACCGCCATGGAGGCCTCCGCGGGTCCAGCCAGGACCCACGCGGCACCGTTTGCGCTCCCACCGGTGTCGCGCCACGGGCTGCCGATGACGATGTCGACAATCCCGTCTCCAGTCAGATCCTGACCACCGCCGACGGACGTTCCCACCCGATCGTCGATTCCCACTCCAGGGAACGCCGAGGTCGCGAACCAGCTGCCGCCATCTTCGCGAGGGGGCTCGAGAAAGAGGCGTGCGAGGCCGTTATCGGTCCCGAGCAGATCCGCGTCTGGAGCCCCAGCGAGCACGTCGTCGAGGCCGTCTCCGTCCAGGTCACCGACGATAGCCAGCGATGAACCAAGGCCTTCTCCGGCGAGCTCGCCATCGAGCCTCCAGGGTGCGTCGGCAACGGACAGATCCCCGCTCAGATCCACAGCGCAGACGGTGTCCATACCCGTGCAGTCCTGATCGACTCCGTCACCACAGACCTCGAGCTGACCGGGGAAAACCATCGAATCGTCGTCGTCGCAGTCCCCGGGATAGGTCTGGATCGCCCAGCCCGGCCCAGGCCACTCACAGTCCAGGCCGGCTATGACTGGCCCGATCGTAATGCCGTCACCGTCTTCATCCACGGCCCAATTCCCCTGGTCGAGGACCGCGGGATCACTGTCGTCGCAGTCCTCGCTGTTGGTGACCCATCCAACCGGGAAGGAGCACGCGTCGTCCTCGACGGTGATGTCTCCCAGACCATCGCCGTCCCAGTCGAGCCACCTCGTAACCATCGTCGCGGGATCAACTCCTGGGTCTGCGTCATCGACGAGTCCGTTGCAGTTCTCGTCGCCCCCTCCGCAGACCTCCGTCGCATTGGGATTCACCGTCACATCGGTGTCCAGACAGTCGTCCCCGTTTGCCGACCAACCCGGTACTGGCTGGCAGGCGACCGCTGTCACGAACGGATGCCCGTACCCGTCGAGGTCGAAGTCCAGGTACACCATATCGCCGTCGACCACGCCGTCGGGATCGTCGTCGTCGACGAGCAGATCGCAGTCGTTGTCGATGCCATCGCAACGCTCGTCGGCTGTGGGATGCACGAGGGCGGTCTGGTCGTTGCAGTCGGTGTTATTCGCCACAAAGCCGGTTGGAGCGAGACATCCCGTCGTTGTCACGGCAGCGTTCCCGTAGTCGTCGTCGTCGGCGTCGCGATACCAGACCAGGTTGAAAGGTACGTCCTCGTCCACCGACCCATCGCAGTCGTTGTCCAGGCCGTCGCAGCTCTCGGGGTTCTCTGGATAGATCTCCGGATTGGAGTCGTCGCAGTCGCCTGCAACGAGGGAGTATCCGGGGACCGGAACACAGCTCTCGAACGACATCGCCCACTCGCCGAATCCGTCGGCGTCTCGATCCAGGAACCACATCGTCGCCGGCTCCTCGTCGATCAGCTCGTCGCAGTCGTTGTCGACCCCGTCACACGGGTCCTCCACCCTGTTGGGGTTCCGCTCAAAGTCCGCGTCGTCACAGTCCAGCGCGTTGTCCACAAAGGACACGGGGACATTGCAGGCCTGCTCCTTGCGTCCTCGATCGCCGAAGCCGTCGCCGTCGAAGTCCGCGAACCACACGGTATCGCACTCCGCTCCGCCACAACCGGCAAACAAGAGGAGCGCGACGAAGGCGGCTGGAAGCCCTGATTTCAATGGATGTCCTCTACCGTGCTGAATCAGCATAGCGGCAAGGAGCGCGATTCGCTTCGTGTCCTGCTACGGTGGGTAGGGGCTTAGGGAGGTCAATGCCAAAACCACGCTCGGTGGCGCTGGTTCTCACCCTGCTCTGCACTCCAGCGATTGCAGCGCCTGTCAGCCAGGAACGACTCCCCGAACTGACTTATCGCGCGCCCGGCGCCTATCCTCGCCACGCCCTCGAGCGCGGGATCGAGGACAGCGTCAAGCTGAAGATCACCGTGTCGGAATACGGAACGGTCCTCGACGTGACGGTAATCGAAGGCTCGGAGCACGGGTTTGCCGAAGTGGCGCGCGAGGCAGCACGGGCCTTTCGATTCGAACCCGCCCTGAACGCGAAGGGCCGCCCCACCGCGGCGGTGATCGAGTATGTGTACCAGTTCCAGATGGACGAGATCGCCCCTCTGTCCGTGGCTGGGTCCGTGCGGGAGCGAGGCACCCGAAAGTACGTCGCCAACGCTGTAGTGGAGGCGGCGGGCCCCGAAGAACAGATCTTTCGCGCGCCGACGACCGACTCCGGCGAGTTCCGGCTCTCCGGTCTTACGCAGGGATCCTGGAATCTCACTGTGAAGGGCAACGGTCTCTCGCCGTCGACGGCCTCGGTGGACGTCCCCGAAGACGACTATGTCGAGGGCGTCCAGCTCTGGGTTGAACGCATAGCTCCTGACTGGGGAGACGACGATGCCACAGAGGTCATCGAGGTGGTTGGTCGCATTCCAACCGCCGAAGTCGTCGCCCGCACCCTCTCCAAGGACGCGATCCTCCAGCTTCCAGGCAGCCTCGGAGACCCGGTTCGCGCCATCCAGAACCTCCCAGGGGTGGCGCGGGCGCCGTTCGGCTCCGGGCAGCTCCTCGTGCGTGGCACCGGACCGTCGGACACCGGCTTCTACATCGACGGTGTGCGCCTCCCACAGGTGTTTCACTTCGCAGGTCTCTCCACCGTCGTCAACGCCGACATTCTCGATGAGATCCAGTTTGTTCCTGGAAACTTCAGCGCTCGTTACGGGGACGCCATCGGCGGTATCGTCGACATGCGGAGCGAAAACCAGCTCCCGAAGAAAGCCAGCAGCTATGCGAGTCTCGACATCTTCCAGGCCGCAGCGTTCACGTCCCAGCGTCTCGGTCCCAGCACGGCACTCGTGCTCTCGGCGCGCCGCTCCTACATCGATGCGGTGCTCAACCCAATCCTCGTCAAGACCGAGGCCGCTGCCGTCCGGGCGCCTCGCTACTACGACGCCCAGATCCGACTCTGGCGGAAAATGCCCAACCGCGGACGCCTGGGCGGCATGTTCATGCTCTCCAACGACAAGTTCCGGGTTCTCGGGGATACGAGCTCGCCGACAGACGACCTCGTGGCGTATGGAGCCTCTTTTCAGAAGTTCCGCGCCCGCTGGTATCAGCCGCTTTGGTCGGGCTGGACCAACGAGCTCATCGCGATGTACGGCCCCGAGATCGTGGAGCTCGACCTGTCTGGAACTGAGGGATCGCTGGACTCCGACAACGACGACTTCGACTCGGTCACGGCCGACCTCCCAACCAGCGGAATCGCCAGGGAGAAAGGAACGATCCTGAATCTTCGCGAGGAAATCTCCCGACCGCCGGGCTCCGGATGGATCGGCATCCGAGCCGGTCTCGATCTGCAGATGGGGACCTATTCCGTCGTCTATGAGTTCCTCTCCGAACTCCAGGAAGAGGCACCCATTGCGGCGGCGGCCCTCTACGCCGAGCCGACCGTCCGGCTGGGTCCCCTCGACCTCACCCCTGGCCTGAGGCTGAACGGATTCTCCGTCGACGGGATCCGCCAAGCCTCGACTTTCGATCCCCGGGCAAGCGCACGCTTGGAGATCGGCTCGACCACGCTGTCCGGCGGCGCCGGGATCTATTCGCAGAGACCCGACTACCGGGAGACCTTTGACGAAGAGTCCATGTCGTTGATCGCCGAGCGCGCCACCCACACCTCTATCGGGATCAGCCAGCGCCTGAGCACGGGGGTCACCGCCGGAGTCACTGGGTATCACCACTGGCTTCAGGACCAGGTCGTTGGTCGAGAGGACGTCTTCCGCTTCGACGACACCAGCACCGCCAGTCCGCGGGACCTCGAGCCCTTCGCAAACGAGGGAACGGGGCGGATCTACGGCATCGAGACCCAGCTTCGGGTAGACAGCGAGCAGACCACCGCATGGCTGGCGGGCACCTTCGGGCACTCGACGCGGGTCCAGAGAGTCGGCGACGAGATCATCCCCGCCGAGTACGATCAGCCCGTGATCTTGACCGCCATCGGGAGCCAAGGACTCCCCAGGAAGTGGAGAATTGGCGCTCGGGCGCGCTATGCATCCGGCCCGCCAATGACAGACATCGACAACGTCGTCTACAACATTGACGACGACGACTGGGTTCCGATCGAAGGCTCATACCGCGGTGCCCGCCTCGACTCTTTCTTTGCCCTGGACGCCCGAGTGGACAAGCGCTTTCAGTTTCCCAAGTGGGAGCTCATGACGTACCTGGAGATCCAGAACGCCACCAACCGCGCCAACGTCGAGATCCCAAATTGGTCGGCGGACTTCACCGACTACAACCCGATTACTGGGCTTCCGATCTTGCCCGCCATCGGACTACGAGGTGCCTGGTGATCTTGCTGGCCCTATATGCCTGTGCACCCGTGGAATTCGATCTCACCTACATCGACGATCTGCAGATCGTCGCTGTGCAGATCGAGCCACCAGCCCTTGCTCCGGGGCTGCCAGTCACGCTGACGGCCTGGGTTGCCGACCCTGAGAAGCGCGGTGCCGACGTCCTCATCTATACCTGCACCAACCTGGGGTATGGCTGCGCAGAAGGCGGATATCTGTCCGAGGATGATTTCCAGACTCCCCCCCAACCTCTCTCCACATGGACAGCGGTTGGCCAGCTCGACGGCACCGAGATCTCCTTCGACTTCCGTCTACCCGACGACGAGGGCGCTCTTCTCCAGCAATTCCAACAAGGCCAGTCGGAGACGCTACTGTTTGCGCTCGCTTGCGAGCCAGGAGCTTGTGAGATCATCGATCGCGTCATGGCCAATCCGCCGCCGGGAAGCGAAGCCTACCAGGCCCTTCTCGACCTCTTCGCGGACCCCGAGCCCTGGGTAGCCGAGCTTCCTCGAGAATCCTCCAGTTTCGCCGTCAAAAGGGTGAATCTGCAGGGGCGGGACGAGATCAACAACGTCAACCCGACTGTCACACCGACTGCAGGAATAGTGGCCAGCAGGTTTGCGACCAGTTGGAGCGTATTGCCGGAGCCCGTCATCGCCAGTTTCGGACTCGCTGACAACGGGCCAGCTGGCAAGCTCGACGTCCGGGCATACACGACCCTCGGATCCGTGCAATCGATCTTGCCGGGCGCCACGACCTCGATCACCTGGGATCCTGGAACCCGAATCGGACACGGCGACCTGTTCATCGTGGTCGTGGACGACGCGTCGGGCATCGGAGTGTGGAGCAGCGACGTTTCCGTGGGCCCCCCCATCGAGTAGGAAATATCCGCCCGTCCCGGCCGTAGAGAACCTCCAAGGCATTGGAGTTCCCGTGAAACGCTCGCTCACCGTCCTCGTCGCCCTGCTCACCATCAGTTGCTCCGGTCTGTCAAAGTGGACGTTCGAGGCGACGACCGGCGGGACGATGGAGCTCACCGAAGACGGCATGGTGATGGAGTTGGAGGACGGCACGAAGATCGTGTCGAATGCGGGCGAAGACCTCGACATGCCCACAGACTTCCCAATCCCCGTCCCGTGGGAGGACGCCAAACCGCAGAGCGTCACGACCACCACGGACCCCGACGGGGAGACATTCACGTTGTTGTCCTTCGTCCTCGAACGCCCCACCGACGAGGTCATGGCGTTCTACGACACCTGGCTCGAAGAACGCGGTCTCACCGACATGGAGGCAGTCGACGAGGTGAACATGGGCATGCGGAGCGTTGTGAGGATCGGCAAGGACACCGACGGCGAGACACCGATAATGATCACCGTCTCGGAGTTCTTTGGCAACGACACCGTCAACCTCGGCTACGGAAAAGGGCCGATGAACCACGAATTCGAGTGAATGACAGGGTGTGACACCAGCACCCACCTTGCGAGCCGTAGAGTAGTTGCAGGAGGTCGGTATGTCTCGATTCGTGATGACCTGGACCAGCGCAATGCTCCTGATGTCCGCAGCCATCAAGGACATGTACGAACGCATCGACCCGGTTGCACAACCCGGAGAGCAAGCTCACCAGCTGATGGTGTACCCCGGCCAGACCCGCGGAATCGCCTATGAAATCCAGATCAGTGATTGCGTCGACCTCCCGCTGCGGGAGATCTTGCATCCGTCGCAGCTGCCCCTCGAGATAGGCGTCGACAGCGACCGCCCCTGTCGCGTGGACGCTCGGCGCCAGGACGGAGATCTCTGGACCCCCTGGAACACGGTCAGCGGTCAAGGTGTGGTGGCACTCGGGCTTCCAGTGGTTCGAACGGGTGGTCTGGGAGTCACTTTCGTCCCGAGACAACATGGCGCCATGGTCCGTGACGTGCACCGGGGGCTCGCTGGAAAGGACATGGGCCTCGAGTACGGAGACGTGATCACGGCTGTAAACGGCGAATCCCTCGCCGGCCTGTCGGACGACGAGATGGTCGGTGTCATCACCGGTCCCGAGGGATCGCATATCGAGCTCGACATCATCAATGTCCGCACAGGAGGCACTCTCAGGCGAGGCACCTACCGGGAATACGTGCACGTCAGTAGCAGTGCTGTGAACTTGATTCCCGTGATCCGCTGGTAGTTCTCATCTAGTAGTCTCTGCCCATGAGCGAGATGCAGAAGGGCTTCCTCTACAATCAGGTCCGCTACAAGGCCCTTTCCACGGCCGTGAAGATGGCAGCGATCTCGGCGTTCGCAGCGATGTTCGGCGCGGCCGGGGTCTATGTGGGAATCGAAGAAGGCGACATCTGGTGCGGGGTTGCGCAGCTGGTGATCGCGGCCGCTGGGTTCTCAGCCCTCTTCGCACACGTGTGTGTCACCTACTTCAGGAAATACCTCGACCCGTCCCGCTCCGATGCTTTTGCGGGGCTATCGCGCCACGGCAAGCCTCGAGACATGGCAGTGAAGATCGAGATGGAGCTGGCCGGAGAGGAAAAAGAGCTCTTCGGACCCGTAGAACTTCTCCCAACCTGGATCGTCTTCACCGGCAGCAAGGATATCCACCTGGTGAAGTACGGCGAGCTCGTATCTGTGACCCACCGGACGACGGACAGAAGACTGAAGGGCGTGAAAATCGGTGACAACCACCACCTCTACGTGGTCACCTCCCACGAGAGGTTCAACGTGAACATCAGACCCAAGCCCCTCGAGAAGCTGCTGCTGCGCTTGGGCCAGCGCCTTCCTCCCAATCAGGTGGTCTTCGACTAGTGATCGCCTTCGTTCTCGAGCGTTTCAGTCGCGGAAGCGCCGTGATGTTGCTGTTGATCCTGTGCACCTACTTCGCCGTGGGTATCGGGTTTCCGTTCCTGATCGACCCCTCCCTGAAGGCTGACTGGCTCCTGTTCGGCATCTGGACGTTCATGACCGTCCTCATGCCCTGGGACGTCGCGCCCAAACGGGACCTGAAGCTGATCGTCGTCGGCCTGGCGGGCGGGCTGGTGATCGAGTGGTGGGGCACCAACACCGAGCTGTGGCGCTACTACACCGACGAACGACCGCCCCCATGGATCCTGCCAGCCTGGCCGATCGCGGCCTTGACTATCGACCGCTGTGCAACCCTGCTGGACCACGCTCTACCCCGACTCAAGGAATGGGCGAATGCCTACTGGGTTATCGCGCCGCTCTTCGCAATCGCCATGACCCGGTTTCTGTGGCCCAGCATCCATCAACCTGCATCGTGGGTGGTCGTTGCGATCATGGTCGGAGTCACGGTGGTCAAGCCTCGCCCAGGTCGGGACCTCGTTCTCTTTGTCGCGGGAGTCTCCCTGGGCGTCTTCCTCGAGTACTGGGGCACCAGTCGCCGGTGCTGGATCTACTACACAGAGCAGGTCCCGCCGGTCGAAGCCGTCTTCGCCCACGGCTTTGCGTCCATTGCGTTCGCCCGAGGGGTCCAACTGTTGAGTTGGAATCGAACCGAGGGCACCGTGGGATCCCGGGACCAGGTCGGTTAAACCGACATCTTGCAAACTTTTGGGGGTCCTTTGGACACTTACGAACTCGAGCGGCTCAAGCTGGCGTTTGCCCATAACTTTGCAGGCACGATCATCGATGCTGACGGCGCCGTCGACGTCGCGGAACTGGCCTTCATCGCCAGGATGTTCCCCAGCGAGACGCTCCAGGGATGTGGTTTCGTCGACCTCCATGGTCGCTACACCGACGACTACCGGGTCGCCGTTGAGGAGAGCCTTTCCGTGCTCCCGGTCGCGCTCTCTCTCGCCGAAAAAGTAGGCCTGATCCAGACTCTATTTGGCGCGGCCATAGCGGACGGGCAGTTCCATTTTCGAGAGGGGAACGTGCTCATGCTGGCTGGCCAACTGCTAGGCATGGACGGCGACCAGATCACCGCGGCAATGGAAACAGAGTACTCAATGGGGGAGATCGAGCTGCCTCCACCCGAAGCGGACTGACTCACCTTCGTGTAGCATCGCGCCGTCCCACGGAGAATACCTTGCGATCTGCACTTGCACTTTCCGCGCTCCTACTCACAGCGTGCGGGGGCTCCTCAACAGGCGGCGCCGAAGCGGCCATGACCCTTGTCCGCAGTACCTTCGACGCGACTATCAAGCCCGGTCCATTCGGCACCGAGGCCCTCGGCAAGGGGGTCTGGTATCGGGCACCCGCAATCAGCACCAGCTGCCTGATGCAGAAGGACTGGGGCTTCCGAGATGCTCCCGGACACAGCCCAAACTCCGACGGAAGTCCACGGATGTCCCCGATCTTCGTGGCACAGAACGCGTGGACCTACTCGACAAGCAAGGGCTACTGCATCTATCTCGGCGACGACCTCTCCATGGAAGTGAAGGGAGCGACCAAGATCATGGACGTCTGGTCCGTCGACGTCGTGTACAGCATTGGCAAACCGGGCGGTTGGTGGGACTGTGTCGATCCGAAGATGAAGGCGCGTCCCATCCCGGTGACCACGAACGCCGCTGGCGAGCTCGAGATCGACGGCGATGCGGGCCTCTTCCAGGGCGAGTGTCCCGCCCCCCTCCCGCTCGGCACGGAGCGCAAGTCCAAGAAACGCCCCACCGGCAAGCCCGACGCGCCCACCAAGGCCCAGGCCGTAGCCGCAGCCAAGAAACTCGACGATGCACTCTGGGCGCAGGACTACATAGCCGCTATCGACACGATCTCGTGCTATAACCTATACAATGACAAGCCCTACGGCAGCTGCGCAGTATCGGAGATCATCAACGTGGGGCCGATCCCTCGCGGCGAACTCCGTGGGCAAGACGGAACTCCTTGGAGCATGAACGTCTTCAAGTCGGTGAGCGACTTTGGCAAGATCACGGCCGACCGAGTCGACAAGACGATGTTCCACATCCAGGTCAAGGACGCCAAGGGCAAGCACAAGGCGCGAACCGTGGCAATCCAGGAGGTCGACGGGGAATGGAAGCTAGTCGGAGTTGTCAACGCCCTGGGAGAGGGTCTGACGAGCGTGCGCTTCGTCTACGATCTGGATCGAAAAGAGAAGAGAGAGATCTTCGATCGTCGCCTCAAAGGCGAGAAGATCGCCGACGACGGAACGTCCCTTGATCCGAACATCCGCTACGGCTACGTCGAGGAAGAGGAAGACAAATAGGGATCCGGCCAAGCTTCAAATGGCGGCCTGAGATCGCAGAACCGCCCGCGGGTCGCACTGAGACTCGCGGCGAGGAAAGCGCAGCCCACATCGTTCTCACGGTGCTGTGCCTCTGCGATGTAGTGACGCAGCCACCGCTCACTCACGCCAAAGTGGGTGTACTTCACCTGCCGTTTCAGTTGGACCAACGACAGGGCTGCCGGACCGTCGCGACTCAGCGGGATGTCCACGCCGACGAGCGCTCGCGCCCAGTGTGCAGCGCTCCAGACGGTCGGCACGTGGTCGATCACTGCCGACAGATCACCCAGGATGGCCGCCACAGCCGAGAAGTTCACGCCCTTTGGCCGCCCCCCATCTCGATACGGCCTGGTAGTCCGCACATTGCAGCACGCGAGCAACAGCCGGCCGCAGAGGTGAGTTGCGGGGTCACGCACTCCGGTCCGAAGCCGATGCAGCAGCTGCCACGCGGACTCATAGGAGACCTTCGTGCGCCGTTGCAGCTCGCGAGCCGAGCACCCGCCTGGCCGAGAAAGTAGTACGGAGGCCAGGAACCAGTGACGAACGGGCAGATGACACCCGTGAAGCAACGTCCCCGCTGTGACTGACTTGTGGCCCGTACAGGAGCGGCAGACCCACACGCGCGGACGGGTCTGGATTCTCCGGAAGCTCGTTGCGGTGCACACACAACGCGGACCCGACCGTCCCCAGCGAAGCTCGGCAAGGCGATCGACGCATTCGCGCTCTGTCGCCGGTATGAGTGAGTCGAGGAGGAGTTTTCGCATGGAGACCGCATAGCTCGCCAGCCGCCGCGATCTGGCACTACCCGCCTTGGATTTCCGCCCTTGGGCTATCGGGTTGGTGCACCACCAAGCCCATTGGTGCACCAACCCGATCACCCCGGGGTCGGGCGCAGCCTGGTCACGTGTCGCGCGACATCAAGCTCCGTAGCTCCTTTGGAACGGTATCTGTCCAGCCCCGCTCGCGGTTGCGAGCCTCCCTCACCTTGCAATGGATGCTGGCGCAGAGCCAGTCCGCGTGTGCTGGCTCTGCCGGGATTCGCACACTCTTTTGGTTGGTCTCTACCAACACCACAGCCGATCTGGCTTCGCGGACGACCCGAGTGTCGACCACCTCCGAGAGCACCAGCTCCACAAGCGAACCGGAGCCCTCCACGCGCAGCGAGTATGATCCGAGGTTGACCTCGGTTCGACCGTCAAAGCCCAGCAACCGCCGGATCCACTGAAAACGCCTGTTCGGAGGCAACACCGACACTCTCACATGGTCGAGATCGTGGACGACGAGGAGGTCCTTCGGTGGGTTCTGGAGCGCCATCTGCGGTTAAGGATAGCCGTCCAACCGACCGCGAGCGCGAGCCTGCCCACGAAATACCCCCTACAAACGAACGGTCTGCGGCGGTCTTTTGGATGGCGAGTCGTCATCGACAGCCTGGATCTGCGCGTACCAGCGGGCCAAGTATACGGTTTCCTCGGCCGTAATGGCGCGGGAAAGACGACGGCCATTCGCATGCTGCTCGGCATCCTCAGGCCCGACTCGGGAACGATGACCTGGCACGGAAAAGAGGTGAGACAGACTACGGCAAAACTCAAGCAGGGCATCGGATACGTCTCCCAGCAACAGCATTTCTACGAGTGGATGACGGTCGAGCGAATTGGCTCTTTTGTACGTGGGTTCTACCCGACCTGGGATCATGGCGAGTTCCACCGACTGCTGAGGTCTCTGAGCATCGAATCGAGACAACGGGTCGGGGAGCTGTCCGGCGGAACGAAGATGAAGCTCGCCATGACTCTGGCCCTCTCCCACCGGCCGAAGATCCTGATCCTCGACGAGCCGACCGCGGGGGTCGATCCGATCGCTCGACGAGAGATCCTGGACCTGCTGCGAGCCCAGGTAGATGAAGAGGGTCGAACGGTGCTCTTCTCGACACACCACATCTCCGAGGTGGAGGAAATCGGAGACCACGTCGGCGTACTACACGGCGGCAAGCTGCACTATCAGGGGCCGGTGGCCGGTTTTGCAGAGCCCGGCAGGCTCGAGGAAGCCTTCGTTGCTTTGGCCCGCGAGGACCAATGACTCCTCGCGTGGTGATCAGCCTGCTCCTCAAGGAGCTGCATCATCACTGGATCGCGTTCGCGGGCACAGCTTTCCTCCTCGCGGCATTGTTGGTGACTTCGCTGTCGTTCACGCTGACCTCAGAGGTCGACACGCTACTCACGGCTGCGACTGGTTTCTCCTACTATGGGATGCCGTTCGCGATCGCCTATATCGTGCGGCGGTTGGTTGTTTTCGAGCACGAAGACCACACGCATGATTTCCTGGCCGCGCTCCCAGTTACCGCGCTCGCCCGCGTCTCCGTGAAGTACTTCGTCGGCCTGGCCTTCACTTGGACCGCGGCAGTGCTCTCCCTGTGGTTCATAGCCGCCCTGGTCTGCAAGCAGGAGATCATCGGGCTTGGGTGGCTGTTTCAGGTGACTTGGCAGGTCTGCGCGTACACCTTCGCGTGGTACGGCATCACGTTCGGTGCTGCGCACCTGGGACGCTACCGCTTCAGCTTCTGGCTCTGCCTGATGCCGCTCGTCTTCACCCTCGACGTGCTCTGGCCAGACGTCTGGAACTGGGGTCTCTGGCAGGCAGTCCTGGCCGATTCGGTGGACGTGACGCGATACCTGCCGCCGTGGCGCGCCCTCGCGGTGACGCTGGCGTGGGGTCTGTCCGGCACCTTTGTCGGTTTCTTCCTAGGAATCTATCGTTCGGGATCCGTGGCTGACGAGTGGTATCGGCCCATGACCAGCCAGGAAAAGGCGATGCTGATCGTCGGCGTGGTGGGCGTCTGGATGCTGCTCGACGTCATCGATAGCGTCGTGGTTCCAGGCGGTCCGACCTATTCGCGGCTCTCAGTCGCTGGCGAGGGCTCCGTGGTTGTCCGGGTCGCCGCAGAGCGCGGCTCCAACCTCTGGGAGAGCGGAGAGCAACTGGCCGACCAACTCAATGCCTTCGCCGAAGAGCTCGATCTAGGTGGTTGGCCGACGATTGTGCTGGTCGCCAACCCTCAGGAGGCCGAGGACGCCGTAGCGCTGCGTTCCAGCCAACACGGCGAGGTGGTGCTGGAGATCGATCCCGACGAGCGTCGGCACGTCGTACTCCGCGACGCGTTCGAGGGCGCGATCGGCGAGCGAGCAGCGTGGTTTCCCTGGTGGCGGTCGGGACGGTCATGGGTGGCCGCCGGCGCACCACTCTGGTGGCTCGGTCCCGACCCCGCTCGCCCTGACAGCTACGCTCTGCGCGCAGGATATGCAGCTTCCAAGGGCCTGACCGTTGACGACCTAGAGGACGGCCACGCGCTTCGCTATCGATTCGGAGGCGACGTTACTGCGGGTATCAGCTGGGCGGGACTGAAGACTTTGGAGCGCCTGGCGGGACGCGCCGCCACCGTTGATCTGCTAGCCGCGGTTCTGGGGCCTCGACCAACCGTCACCCTGTTTGGAGCCATTCGCACCGATATGCGTTCCGGCGACGGCATGCTGCGACGAACGACCGGCCTCGACCCGGACCAGTTTCGCAAGGAGTGGCTCGCCGAGCTCCAGCAGCACCACTCTAGACATCGTGAGGCCATCCAGACCATCGACCCAGGTTGGGGCGAGATCCATCGCACGAAAGGCATCGAGTCCGCGGTCGTTCTCGAGTGGACGTGGCCCGGAGAGGTGCCCGACGAAGCCGAGATCCTGTGGCTGGAGCTCGATCCCTTGCAAGAGCTTCCCATCCTGGGACAAGACATCGAAGACCGGACGATCTCCGACCATGAGGGCCGGGTCCCAACCAACGTGGATCCCCGCGCAAAGATCGCCACGGCCTTCGAGGTTCAGGTAGACAAGATCGACGGCCTATTGCTCTCCGGCTTCGTGGTGGATCCATGATCGCCCTATTCACCAAGGAGTCCCACGGGATTCGACCTTTCTGGTACGCGGTCGTAGCGTTCACGCTCTGGTTCGCACTGACCCACGCCCTCGATCCACACGCACAGATGCCGCGGAGCGATGTCGTCACCGACAGCATGGACGATTGGACCTTCAGCTGCGGACTGCTGTTCTTCTTCCTGGGTCACAGCATGGTGGCCCACGAATACCGCGACGGCCACATCGAGTTCCTGGATGGCCTACCCCTGAGCCGCTGGAAGGTCTACGTCGCCAAGGTCGGGGCAGCCATGCTCCCCTTTGTCGCTATGATCATCACCACAGGGATCATCAAGTGGCTCGCCTGTTGGCTGGCCGGCGCACCGCACGCCCTCGATCCGACCGCCGCAATCGCCATCCACCTCGGCCTGTTCAGCGTCGTGACCTTCGGGTTCCTCGGCCTCGGATTTGGGTTTTCGTGGCTGGGCGGACTGGGATGGGGGTTGATTCTGCTCGGGCTGTTCTTTGGCCTCTTCCTGAGCCTGGAGGTCGTCGCTGTCCGCCCCTACCTACCGATCACGGGAATCATGGAGATCGCATGGGACGGCGCAGACGTGACCCAGGTCTGGGGGCCGGTGTTCTTTTGGCTCTTCCTGGGAATGTCGGGATTCACGGTGTCCGGCCTACTCTTTCTCGGGCCCGGTGAGTTCTTTGTACGCACGGGTTCATGGCTTCTGGGGAGCGTGCGGGTGGTGGCGGTCGGGTGCGCGACACTGATGTTCCTGCTCATCGCTCTCCTCGCCTTCGTAGGCCTCCTCGGCAGCTTCGCAGATCGGCTGTGGGTGGACACCGAGACCGCCCAGACCGAGCATTTCCATTGGTTGTACCGAAGATCCCTCGAGCAGGAGTCCCTCGCCCTCATCGACCAGGCTGAGGACATCAATGCACGGGTCGCGGCAGCGATCGGAAACGAAGAGGAGTTCTACCTCGACATCGAGATCCTGTCGGCGGCTCGATACCACGCCGGCGTCTATCTGGGCGGCAAGATCCGGCTGGCCGACGACTCGGAAGCGGCCGTCCTCGCCCACGAGCTTGCGCATGCCCATGCCTACGAGATCTCCGGCTGGTCCGCCCACCACCAGTTCGATCATGTTCGATTCTTCGAGGAAGGCCTCGCGGACTACTACGAGAATCTTCTGTTTCCGAGCGATGCCAGCGACTCCAAGTTGATGGCAGCCGCCATCTGGAAGACCGGACAAGCCCGCTTCGACATGCTCGTGGAAGATGACACGCGGTCCGTCAAGCACGACATGACCCAGGTCTATCCGCTCGGACGGCAGTTCGTAGAGGCCCTCGTACACGTCGAGGGCAAGGACGCGCCGGCCTGCGTACTACGGGCCCTCGGCGATGTCGGCGCGGAGGATATTGCAGGAATAAGCCTCTGGTACACGATGATGGGCGCCTGCGATTACGATCTGGATGCTGTCATTGCCCAGTACCACGCCCGTCTCGAACACGCGGCGGAAGACCTGGACGTGCTCCCGTCCCTGACCGGCCAGGTGGTTCGCGAGGATGGGGTTGCGGTCGGGCTCACCGTGTTCGACGAAAACCACCGCGACGCGTCCCTGATCTGCCGCTTCCGAGACGAGGAGAATTCGGAGCTCCGCGACTACGAGCATCGCAACGTGGGAGGCGATCGCACCTGCGACCTCCCGACAGCCCGCTTGTCGGGGAAGACGCTGTGGTATCAGCTTGGGTTTCAACTGGAGTCCACGGGAGACTTCGTGTACGGCGAGTGGACGTCGGCACCCTTGTGACCTCCTGGTATAGACTGGCCCATCCGCTGAAAGGGAGCTTCGTACATGCTGCTACATGTGTTGGTGAGCGCTGCGTTCGCCGGGACACTTCCCGGAATCCCAACCACCCTGACCGAAGCCAACGGCGGGTGGACGCTGTCGGACTCTGCGGGGATTCTGGCCGAATATGACGGTTGGAAAATGACTCTAGTCGACGGCGAGGTCGTCGCGGACACTGCGGAGCTCGGCGCTCAGGTCTTCGACCTCGACGAGATCGAGATGACCCTGGTGCTGTCAGATCTAGAGGGACGACAACGCAAGAAGGTAGTTGCCGTGCCCGTGAACATCGCCGGAATCCGGAAATCGGAGACGATTCCATGGCCGAGCGGTGCCAACGAGAAGGCCACCTGGGCAACGACGAGGTTCAAACAGCCCCTGCTCTCCGCGGCGGAACATCTGTGGTCTATCAACCCAGCACAGGGCGAGATCGGCGTGGCTCGCGAGGGCACGACGCCCACGGGGTATGCACTCCCGGACAGCTTCTTCAAGCTGGAGGCCGACTGGTATGTCGACGGTGTCAGCTTCACAGACGCCGAGATCGCCAAGGAGTTCACAAACGCCTTCGTGCTGGGACGGTGGAAACGCGCCAACCAGGATGTGCTCCTGGTGCCAGCCAAGAAGGGACTCGAGGTCCACTTCGTAGATCTCGGACGCCACCATGGCCGGTTCCCGACGTGCGACATTGGTGTGCCAGAGACATGCCTGACGTATGGCCTGCAGATCCTGGCGGAGATGAGTGAAGTGGAGGGAGCCGCCGCCGCCGCCGCCACACAGTTCGAACTCGGCTGCGAGGCGGGAATCGGACGGGCCTGCCTCGAGTTCGTCGCCCAAGGCGCGAATGCTGACCATGCCACCCTGGCGGAAGGTTGTATCGACGGCAACGATCTGTACTGCGCTGAGGTCGGCGCGAGTGCCCTCTCGGTCGCCGCGGAGGCGGGGGAGTCGACTGTCGTCGGACTGAATATCCTGCAATACTCCTGCGATCTCGGGCTCGCGCCCGCCTGTCGAAGCGCCGCAGTCCACCTGGAGGCGGCGGGGAACGTAGAGCGAGCCATCGCTTTGCTGGACGCGGGCTGCATCAACGGTGACATGAGCCAGTGCAATGATGCGGACAGCCTGCGACAGAGCGCATTCGCCACCCGAGTCGCCGCGAAGTGCCAGGCCGATCCGCCGGACGCCGACGCGTGCTGGGATCTCGGACAACTCCTGGAGGTCACCGACGTAGACCACATCGAGATGCACCCGTTCGACGCGTTCATGGTTTCGTGTCGCGAGGGAAACGAGAAGGCATGCAAGCGCATGGGCTACTACGTCGACCGGTGGGGACTGAGCGACGATCGGGTCGTTCGGGCTACGACCGACTTGCTCGCCGCCTGCCACAGTGAAGGCAAGAACCACGCATGTGTCGGGGCCGCCCACTTGTTGGTCCGCCTGCCAACGCGCTCCCAAGAGTACGCCCAGTCCCGCCAGTTGTTCATCGAGGCGTGCGAGGCCGGGGAGGTCTCGGGCTGCATCGGCGGCGCATCCCACCAATGGATCCACAAGGCGAAGCGTGCACCAGGCCCCAGCAACATCGAACTCGCTGAATCGGCTTGTAACCTAGATAGTCCCGAAGGCTGCAACCTCCTCGGCAAGCTCCACAACAGCAAGCGAAGTGGCCTCAACGCCGCGATCACGGCGTGGGACAAGGGCTGCTCCCTGGGTAGCCAGAACGCGTGCACACATGTCGGCATCCTCCTGGAGGAGCGCAAGCATCCGCAGCACAAGGAGCTCAAGGCCGCCGATATGTTCCGAAAGGCCTGCGAGAACGGGGATCCCGAGGGGTGCTATCGACTAGGCGTGGTGCTGAGTCCCGGCGTCAAGATCCCATCGGACACCGAGGCCTTCGACCTGTTCACAAAGGCCTGCGACGAGGGCTACACCGAGGCCTGCGAGCGGCTCGGCGAGATCCACTTGTCGCGAAAAACCTTCTACGAAGCAGAGATCGCCTCGGGCTATCTCGAGACTGCGTGCGACGACCGGTTGCTGCAGGGTTGCGCGCTCCTATCCAAGATGTACCGGACCGGAAACGGAGTCGCGCAGGATCGTGGTGAAGCCCGCTCCCTCGCCCTTCAAGCCGGCACCATCGAGCCTCGAAAGGACCTGCGGTTGGGCGGGAAGATCGGCTTCCTGAACCTGATCGGTGCCGAAGTGGAGGTCATGGTTCCCACACCGGTCTTCGGACTCAGCTTGGGTACTGACTTCAGCTATCTACCGGGAGGGAACGTCAACGTCATGTACTTCGGCCCCACCGTTCGCATGTACCCGTCCGCCAAGGGGCGTGGCCTGTTCATGACGGTCGGGTATCACCAGTTCAACGTGACCGCCCTGGGTACGACAACCCCAAACCGGGGTGTAAACGTCAAGTTTGGCGTTCGCTCTCAGCAGGGACGCGGCTGGGTCAGCTCCGAGTTCGGCCTGGGGTCGATGCAGGTGCCACTGATCTCGGAGATCATCGCCCCCATCCCCGTCCTCATTCCGATGTTCGCCATGTCAGGCGGCTGGGCACCGCTGTAGGGGGCACATGATTCACAAGACTGCAATGCTCCTGCCGCCGCTGTTGATGCTCAACGGGTGCGCCTACATCGACGCCATCGGAGCGAAGTTCATCAGCCTGACCAATCCGGTCGCTATGTCCGGGCTCGTGATCGGCGTGGATCCTCCCGACGACGAGAAAATCAACGAGATCCTCGCAGAAGCTGAGCTTCCCCTTGGGACCGCCGTCACGCTGATGGTGGCGAATGCGGCGGGCTTCACCGACATCGAGGCGGCCGTCGTCCGGGACGCCAAGGTGTCCATCCTCGAAGAGGACATCGAACTCCAGAACGAGTCTGCAACAGGCGTCTATGTCCTGAGTCCGGCAGAGGGTCTGGAGTGGATCCCAGGAAACCGATGGACCATCAATGTCGAGCTCAAGGACCGGCCCAACCCAGGCAAGGTGAAGATCAAGCTCCCACAGTCGATCCGAGCCGAGCTTCCGTCGACGGTGGAGCTCGGCGAGAAGCTGACCTTCGACCTCAAGGGCCAGGGCTTCGACTTCGCGGTAGCGGCGATCTTCGACCTCAATGGCGAGGTCATCTACGACAGCAAACCCACAGAGATCAAGGAAATCGTAGAGCTCATCACCCGCACCGACCCCGTCGAAGATCTCGTCATCCCCAAGAACGCCTTCCCCCGCGAGGGCCTGTACTTGATGGGGATCGCCGGGCTGAACGAGACGGGCGATCACAACCTCACCGACCTGAACTCGGCCCTCTCCAAGTTCTTCTTCGGCCAGATGAAGCTCGTCCCCATCGCAGTTGGAAGCCCCGTTGTCGCCAACGCCTTGCTCCTCGGCACCGCGCCGCCGCCGCCAGAATTGGCCGCCGCCGTCGATGCCGCAGGCTACGGCGCTGGCACCTCGATGACTCTGAGCGCCATCGACGTGACCCAGTTTGGCGACCCGATTCTCGACGCGACCGTCGACCTGGAGGGTGTGCTCGCAGTCGACCTCGACGACAGCGGCGTCTACACCATCGATCTGGCGGACGGGCCGATCTACAGGCCAGGCGTCGAGTGGACGGTGCACGTCGATCACCCGGATCTGGAGCGTGCAACCGTGCTCCGGCAGCTGATGCCCTTCCCACCAGAACCCGGCATTCCGGCTCAGCATCCGGTGAACCAGCCACTGATCGTCGACGTCGGGCCGGAATTCACTACGGCGGTCGTCGTGGTTCTCGGAGACAACGGCGAGGTCTTGTTCTCCAACGAGGCCGAGGGCGACGACGCGATCCTCGCCCTGCTAGAGGACGACACGGCCGCAGAGCCCGTCACGGTTCCGGGGAGTGTATTTGCTGAGGTCGGCGGCGTCCGCGCTGTCGGTGTCGCAGGACTCGCCCGCGCCGACGTCGAGGATTTCGACAGCGTGGTGGCCGACTTTTCGATGATGCTCGCAGGTCAGATGCAGTTCTTCCCGCTCGCAATCACGCCCTAGCTCACCCGGTTCATCTGCGGACGTCCATAGAAGAAACCCTGCATCAAGTGGATGCCACAATCGATGAGGGCAGCGGCTTCCTGCTCGGTCTCGACGCCCTCGGCGATGGTCTGTGCGTTCGTCGCGTCGGCAAACGTCACCATCAGCTGGACAAGGCGCTGCTTGCGAGGCTCCTTCTCGATGTTTCGGACCAGGCTCATGTCGAGCTTGATGAACTGCGGCTTCAGATCGGCGAGCATCGTCAGACTGCTGTAGCCAGCACCGAGATCGTCGACGGCGATCTTGTATCCGGCAGCGAAGATCCCCTTCACGGACTCGTCCCAGCGATCGATGTCCTGCAGTCTGCTGCGCTCGGTGATCTCCAGCGTCACCCGCTCCGAGGCGTGGTCCAGAGGAGCGAGATCGGTCAAGAGACGATCTGGATCCCCCAGCTGCGTCGGGTGCAGATTTACGAAGAGCATCTGGTCTTTGGGAAGCTTTGTCAGAGCCGTGGCCGCGAGGCTGAACACCGAGGTTCCGATGTCCGCGACTCTCGAGTGGCGCTCGGCGGCCAGCAACAGCGCGATGGGACTGTTGAGAGTGTGATGTTGTGGCCGCAACAGCGCCTCATAGGCAACACTCACCGATCCCCCATCCTCGACTCTAAGAATGGGCTGCAGTGCAAGTCGCAACAGCTTGCGGGTCATGCACTCGTCGAGCTGGCGCCGCTCCTCCATCGCGCCGGCAATGAGCTTGGCCGTGGCGACCTCTTCCATACGTTTTGCGGACGCGAAGGCGTCGTCGAGGAGTCCGAGGAGCCCACGAGACTCGAAAGGTTTCCGCAGGACACGAACGACCTCGCCACGATTGATGGCGTCGACGATGACGGGAAAGTCAGTTCGGCCGGTCATCAAGACCCGCAGACACGAGGGCTGCAGCTCTCGCAGTCGGGAGAGAATTGCCAGACCGTCCTCGCGTCCCAGGGCGTAGTCGACGAGGGCCGCGTTGATTGTCACGTCCGAACCCCAACGAATTGCAGACTTCACATCTGAGGCAGTGTGAACTGTGTACCCCGCCCTCAGGAGTGCACGCTCGACGCTGCGGAGCACGAGTGGATCATCGTCGACGACAAGGATGCGTAGGTTCACGTACCCATCGCCGGGATTGGGGCCTCTAGGGGAAGCATGCTCCTCCAAGTCTATCACCAAAGGGAGCGCCGCCGAGGCGCAGACGTTATCCGGCCCGACTGCGGAGGATGAGCATGCGGTTCCTCGCCCCCGATAGGCTTCCCATCCACTCCATCGGGGCTTGCCGGCACCCTGACAACACGGGCCGACACGCCACTGGTCGGGGCTGCATCCGGACTTTCATTGGTGATTCGCGCCGGGCATGTGTTGACAGCTCGATTCTCACGGAGCGCGCTCAACGGACCAACGCCCAATGCGAACACCAGCACGAAAGTCATTGCACCGCGGCGATCCCCCAGCCACACCAGCGCGGCGCAAGTCGCCATCGACGCGCTTCCCGCCGCCCTCCGCAGCGAATCGTGGCGTCGCAGATTATCTCCACCCTCCTATCTCGGGATTCACTATGAGCCGTGCCTTCAACTTCTCCGCTGGACCCGCCGTCCTGCCCGACTCCGTCATCCGCCAAGCTCAGGTCGATCTGTGGGATCACAACGGTACAGGGCTAGGAATCACCGAGTGCTCGCATCGCTCCAAGCAGTTCGACGACGTGATCTGCTCGGCGAAGGCGCGGCTGGCTCGTCTGCTCAAGCTCGATGAGGATCAGGAAGTCCTCTTCCTCCACGGCGGCGCAAAAACCCAGTTCTTCATGATCCCCATGAATCTGCTCCGCGGCGCGCGCAGCACCTACCTCGACACCGGCACGTGGTCCGCTGGGGCAATCGTGGAGGCCAAGCGCTACGGACAAGTGGATGTGCCGTTCTCGAGCCGAACGAGCGTGCCCGCCCCGGCCGGGTGGGGCGATATCCCAGAGAAGACGTTGTACGTTCACTATACGTCGAACAACACGGTCGCCGGCACCGAGTATCACCACATCCCCGACAGCGGTCCGGCCTGGCTGATGTGCGACATGTCCAGCAACCTCCTCTCCCGGCAAATTGAGGGTTCGAAGTTCGACCTCATCTATGCAGGTGCCCAGAAGAACGTTGGACCGAGCGGCACTACCGTCGTTGTCATACGCCGATCCCTCCTCGATCGCTGCGATCCCGATCTTCCGTTGATGCTTCAGTACGGGCTGCACGTGAAGAAAGACAGCATGTACAACACCCCGTGCACGTTCTCGATCTACGTGATCGAGAAGGTCGCCGCCTGGCTGGAAGAGAACGGCGGGGTCGAGGCGATGGAACAACGCAATGTGGCCCAGTCGAACAAGCTCTACAGTCTGATCGACGGCTCCGACTTCTGGCAAGGCAAGGTCGAGGTGGCGAGCCGATCCCGCATGAACCACACCTTCACTACCGGTGACGACGATCTGGACACCCGCTTCTGGAAGAGCGCCGCCGAAGCGGGGATGTCGGGCCTCAAGGGGCACCGCTCTGTCGGCGGGCTCCGTGCAAGCATGTACAACGCACAGACCGACGCCGCCGTGGACGCGCTCGTCGACTTCATGAAAACCTTCGAACAAACACACGGATAGCACAATGAGCACGCAAGACGAGAACGGCCAGGGACACGTCGAAGGCTTCGACGACAGCGAAGACGTCGACGAGATCGTCGTCATCATCGACGAGGAAGACAACGAGCGGGAGTGCGTCATCCTCGCCGTTGCCGAGCAAGACGGCCACGAGTACGCCCTACTCGCCCCGAACGATCAGCTCGACGACGAGGACGGCACCGAGCTCGAGCTCTTCATCCTCGCCATCAGCACCGACGAAAACGGCGAAGAGACCTTCGGCTTCATCGAGGACGAGGAAGAATACGAGGGCGTCAAGGCGTTCTTCTCGACGTTGATGGAATCTCAGTAGGAGCTGCTCAACGGAGGAGGCGAACAGCCACCCCTTCGCGGAGCTTCGGCTCGAACCAGGTCGACTTCGGCGGCATGACCTGACCGGCATCGGCCACCTCGAAGAGCTGATCGAGACCCGTCGGGTACATGTGGAACGCCACCGCTGCGCCCGCGTTCACCTGCTCCTCGAGAGCCGCGCTGCCGTGGATCCCGCCCACGAAGTTGATGCGCGTGGATCGGCGTGGATCGGCGATGCCGAGGATCGGCTCTAGCAGCTGGTTCTGAAGAGCGGCGGCATCCAGCTTCAGCACCGGGTCGTCGGAGCGGAGGTGATCCCGAAGCCGCAGCGTGTGCCAGCGCCCATCGAGATACATCGAGACGTCGCCTCGAACCGCTGGAACTGCCGGCCCAGGCTCGACCGTCCATCGCTCTCCAACGGCGGCGACGAAGGACTCCAAGGAGTGCCCGTTCAGGTCGTGCAGCACACGGTTGTAGGCGAGCACCTGGAGACGGTCTGCCGGGTAGAGGCCGGCCAGGAAATACGCGCTCTGGTCGGTGCCGCGGTCGGCGTGAACCCGCGAAGCGGCGGCAGATCGGTGGTGGCCGTCGGCGATGTAGAGCTTCGGCACCTCGGCAAAGGCGCCCTGCATCTCTTCCACTCGAAGCGAAGGCACCGGCCACAGGGTGTGCACCACGTCGTCCTCGGTGGTCACGCGCCAAGCCGGCGGCGCAGAAGTCAGCTCGGCGATCAGCGCTGTGAGCCGATCCGTGGGCACATAGGTCAGAAAGACCAGGCCGACCTGGGCGTCGATGACCTGCATGTGGTGGGTGCGGTCATCCTCCTTGTCGGGGCGGGTGAACTCGTGCTTGGCGATGTCGCCCCGATCGTACTCCCCGACCGAAGCGGCGGCGATGACGCCAACCTGCTCGTGATCGCCCATGATCTGGCCGTACAGGTAGTAGGTAGGCTGCTCGTCCTGGATGAGCGTGCCGCCAGCGAACAGGGCATCGAGGTTCGTGCGCGCCATCGCATACGCCGCCTCGCCGTGCGCGTCCGCCCCGAGAGGTAGATCGACCTCGGACCGGGTGACGCGAACGAAGCAGGAACGATTCTGAGCGAGCGCTCTGCACTGGCCGTCGGAGAGCACGTCGTAGGGCGGTGCAATCACCTGATCTGCGAGGTCGTCACGAGGCCGGAGGGCGCGAAAGGGTCGAACGTCAGCCATTGGGTGTCTCTCTGGTGGCCTCGGGGGCCTGGGATGAGGTACTTTGCACAGCCACACCACTATCCCGGGGGATAGCCGATGGCCTTCGAGTGGGTCGCAGGCTTGTTTCAGTCCGATCAGACGCGCGGATTATCTGGCGATTCCGCCTCTTCCGTCGCGCTGGACGATGCCAACCCGTACTACAACTATCGTCTCCGCCGGCACCTAGCCGAGGGCGACATCGTCCATGACCCAGGTTTGCTCTGGTATACGTCGCCGTACGTTAAGCAGCGCACCGGCCTGGGCACCCACGTCGGAGCGGAGGTCGGCGAAGGCGTCGCGAACTACACCGACGTGCTGTTGATCCTCTCCCACGAGGACTACGCCCGCTCCCGCAAGGTCAGCGGCGAGCCCTGGGACGATGTGGCGTCGCGCACTCTCTCACAAGAGTTCGACAACTTCTGTCGCCGAGAGAGTTTCAACCGGTTGCACGTGCACCGACAGCTGGGATTCCGGGTCCTCTGCGACGGCAGCGACGAGATGGCGGGCCAGAGTCTCGGCCTCCAGCGCGGCGAGTTCATCACGGGCCTGCTGCCGAACCTCTATACCGGCCCAGTCCGCGGCTCGTACCCGGTGATCGGCATCCACGTGAACCTGCCGGGTGTCTGGGACGGCTACCAAGAAGTCGGCCGACTCCACAACGACCAGATCCTGTTCACACTCGGCTCCCACTGGCTCGACAACTTCTCGCACCCGAGCCTGCTCGAAGCGGCCCTCTACCGGCTCCAGCAATACCCAGATGGCAGTTTCGTCCATATCATCAACCCAGACCTTCAGGATCGCTACCAGGTCACGTCGACGGACCAGGGTGGTGCCAGCGTCTTGACCCTGGCAACTCGCGATGGCCAGCCGTTGGCCTACGTCGTGCTCGCCGTCATCGACCCGCCCCTCACCAAGCCGGGCGCAGAGCCCACCCAAGAGGACTCGGCCGCCCCGCGCCCCGGCATCGCGCTCCCGACCCCGGCGCCCGCCAAGAAAGCAGCGGTCAAGAAGTCGGACCCGATCCCATCGGTGGCCCCGCCGATGCTCATCGACGATCAGCTCCAGCCGGTCGCCAACGAGCAGGCGACTGGACTGGGCGGAAAGACCATCATTCCCGATGCCCCGTCCGAGCGGATCTTCACGCTGCAGGAACGCGGCGCACTGCTGCAAAAGGTGCATTTTAGCGCATTTATGCTCGGCTACGACGTCTACATGGGCACCCACGGCGAGCTCGGAACCGTCGTCGACTCGGTCGCCGCCACCTTCCAGGTCCGCAAGCGCATGGTCTCCCTCGTGGCCCACGTTGGCGATGTGGCGGTGGACGGAACCGAGCTGGCGCCAGGGGTCGAGCACCCGCTGGACAAGGACGTCATCATCGAGTTCAGCAACCAGACCCTGGAGTATCGCGACCTCCGTGGCCTGCGGGTCGACGGCTGGCCCTACGTCGGTGAGATCCGCCGGCCAGCGTCGTCGACATACATGATCTGGGGCGAGGAGTACCAGATCGGCCGCTCCCGGGAGTGCCGAGTGGTGCTTCCCGACGAGCCTCGCAACGACAACATCCACTGGAAGGCAAAGGTCGGAGACGGCGCAACGATTCGAGCGCGAACCGGCGAGATTCCAAAATCGCGCTTCTACACGGACTCGATCATGGTCGCGTCGGAGCACGCCACCATCGATCTGGACAAGGACGAGCCGCGAGTGGTGTGTACGGCCCGCCACTGCCACGTCTATGTGCGCCGAGACGCCGAGATCGTGCCCCTCTTCCCCTCGACATCTGGGCGCGAACCCCAGGCCCTCGACATCGCGCCCGGCGACGAGGTCCTGATCGGCAACTGCCTGTTCCAGATCGGCTTCACCCACGGCGAGGCTGTCGCTCCAGCGCCAGCCCCGAGAATCGAGCTTTCCCCCGACTCTTTGGTCGATGCCGTCGACGCCCCGAACTTCGACGAGACCGCAAACTCGGAGATCGACGAGCCCGAGCCGAAGCCGGTCGCCGCCGAGAACTCCGAGCCGCCAATCATCGAGGAGCCGCCCGCCGAAGAGCCGCCACCGCCCCCCGCACAGGAGGAGCCGCCGCCGCCCCCCGTCCAGGAGGAGCCGCCGCCGCCCCCCATCGTCGAGCCACCGCCACCTCCCGACGACGATGAGTCGGAAGAGGAAGAGGCCAAGCGCAAGCGGCGTGAGCGCAGGCGCGACAAATCCATTGCCAAGGACGCTCCGAGTGCTTTCGGACTCGGGGAAGAGGGGGTCGAGCCCGCCCCAGTCCCGCTCCAGACTGGAGAGATGGACTCCATCCTCGGCGATGCCGCCACCGTGGAGCGCGCCGAGGCCGACTTCGGCGACGCACCGGCCGGCATCGAGCAGCCCTCCGAAGACGAGGCCCCCGCGGAGGACGACCCCGAAGACGAGGCCCCCGAAGACGAGGCCCCCGAAGACGAGGCCCCCGCGGCTGCAGAGCCGGAAGTCTTGGCATCCAGGCCGCCTTCCCTCGACAACGCGCATCTGCCCGACATCGACAGCCTCAGCGACGAAGATGACCCGACGATTCCAGGCATGGTGCTCCCGCGCGAGACAATGGCCGCCCTCGATACATCCGATGAAGAGAACGCGACAACTCGCGTCGAGCCCCCATCTCTGACCGAGATCGACGAGTCGGAGGATGCCGGCTGGGACGAGGAAGACTGGGAGTCCGACACCTCCAATATTCCGCCCAGTGACCCAGGAGAGGACCCAGGCGCCATCGACGAGCCCGAGGCGGATCCACTCCACACCGCCGAAGTGCCGCCTCCATTCCCGGAGGTCGAGGCTGTCGAAGAAACACCTGAGCCACCGCCGCCGCCAGAAGAACCAGAGGAACCGCCGCCCGTCGAGCCTGCTCCCGCTGCCGATGCGCAAGACGGGCGGACAGTGCTGTACGTCGACGACGACGCAGCACAGTTCGAACTGGGGCGCCCGCTGCACTTGGTGATGATCGGCTGGATGGTGAACGGCGAGGTGCTCTGCGGCAACCACAGTGACGCCGAGATGGCCCTACCGGAGAGCCGGATGCTCGCGTCCCAGACCTTCGAGGCGACGGACTACTTCCGGCTGAAGATACGCGGTCGAAAGGGACGAATGGAGATAATTTCTCCAGAAGAGCTGCTCATCGACGAAGACGACCCGACCGAGACAATCTATGAGAGCCCCGAGTCCAACATCATCGACGTCATCCGACGCGACGATGCGGGAGAGGAGGACTTCGCAGTTCGCATGCAGATAGTGCAGGATCGCAGGCTACCCGATCCGCGGGCACGCTTTGTCTCCATCGACTACGAGGACCCACTAGCGGCGGCACTGATCACCAAGGGGCTACCAAAAGGCAAGCCACGGACACTCGACCTCGGCCGCATCAAGGCGACTTTTGCCTATGACGGGTCGTCGGTGGTCGTGTCGGACTACATCGGCACCTACCAGATCGATGACGGATATCACCCGTTCTTCGTCCAGAAAGACACCGCCCGCTACAAGACGGCACCCGAAGACGGCTCCGACATCGTGCTCACCGGTGGCGACCGAATCGTTGTCGGGATCGCCGTCTACGCACTCCTGGAGGAGTAGCCAATCGCAACACCGTGGCCAATTGGCGTGGTCTGCACGGTCGGGGTGGCCCCCGAGCTCGGCGGCCGCAAACGCAACGAAGACAACTACCTGATTTGTCAGGGCGACACTGTACAATACCTGCAGGACGATGAACCGACCCTCGAGGAGCGCGACGGAGACGGTGTCCTGCTCGTGATCTGCGACGGCATGGGCGGCCACGACGACGGGCACGTCGCATCTTCGACTGCGGTTCGGGTGATGGCGAAACTCCACCAGAAAGGTGCGCCTCGCAATCCAGCTCGCGAGCTGCTCAAGTTCATCCAGAACGCCCACAACCAGATCTACTGGCGCATGCGCGATCAGGGCCCAGTCACCATGGGCACCACACTCACGGTGTGCTGGCTCCTCGACAGGCACGTGGTCTGGGCCCAGGTCGGTGACTCTCACCTCTATCTCTGGCGGGACGGCACGATTCGCAAGCTCACCCCCACCCACACTCGAAACGAGTTTGCGCTGCGCGACGGACTTCCGACCACCGAGGACGGCGATCACCTGTGCCAGAGCTTCATCTATGGATCGAGGGGCGTCGCTGACAACACCACGCTCCGACTCGAGCCGGGACTCGACAATGGCCTGGAGCGGCTCGAGACCGGCGACAGACTGCTCTTGGGAACGGATGGCCTGTGGGGATCCCTCAGCGAGGGCTATATGGCCCAGATCCTCACCGACTTCCCGTACCCGCAGCAGGCAGCGGAAGCACTGGTTGAAAGGGCAATACAGGCGGGCAGTGACGACAACATCACCGCCATCGTCACGGTCGTGGGAGACCTCGAAGCGACGGAAGAGGGCGGCGACTGGGACGACGACGAGCAGGAGACTCTGCTCTTCTGAGCCGCTTCTCCGACGGCTACTTGCTCACCGAAAATGCCGTTCGCAGAAGGGCCGGGCCATCCAGATCGTTCGGGAGCTGCAGCTCGAGGATTTTCTCACGCAGGCAAGCGGTCTTCTCGGAGCTCACGTAGCCGGGATCGAGGGCCACAAAACCGATGCCGCCGTTCGACTTGACCAGCAGCGTTCCCGCGACGTTGCCCTTGGCCTTGCAGTCCTTTCCAAGTTTCTTGGCCAATTTATCGAGGGCCGAGGTCATCGCGAAGCGGGCATCGACCTCACCGCTCTCACGCGAGCCGAGCAGGACGACCGCACCGTTCAGCTCTCCCGCCAGCTCCAAGTCGACCGCCACTGGATCGAGACTCGCCAAGGGCAGTTTCGTCCCGTCCATCCACCCGAAGAGCCAGGCACCCGCCACCAGAGTCGCCAGTGACAGGCCTCCTCCGACCACAAAGACCATGAAGATGCCGGCGACGCCGCCAAAGAGCAAACCCCCGATCCCGCGAGGTTGCGGTTGCTCGGGAGCAGGAGGCACCTCGGAAGGGCGCTCCGCAGGGGGAGAAGGCTTGGCCGCGGGCGGCTCCGGGGGCGGGGGGGTCAGCTTCTTGGGCGGTGCCGCCATGGGAGACAGCTTTCTGCCGCGGTCCTCTTCGCGGGTTTCCTCCACGGTGAAGGTCGAGGTCGAGCTCGGCTCCAGGATCGGCTGCGGGGGTGGCTCGGCGAGACGGTCTGGCGCGGGCTGGTCCGTTATCTCCAGCGTCCGCTGTTCGGCAGGGCGAGCCTCGCCTTTCAGGATTCGGTTCAGCTGAGCGATGATCTGGTGGATCGTCCAGCGGTGATCGGTCTTGGCGATCATCGTGTTGTCGAGGATCTCCTGAAGGACGATGATCTCGTCGACGGTGCCCACGACCTGTTTCGGATCGAGCTGCGGGGGCAGGCCGTCGAGCATCTGCCGGAATGAGGCAGCGATGTCGGTACGCTGCTCGAAGTGGAAGGGGGGCTTGCCGGTGAGCAAGAACAGCAGCAGCCCACCTGCGGCGAAGACATCCGTTGCCGCGGTTGCGCCGTGTCCCTGAAACTGCTCCGGCGCGGCATACTCGGGAGTGCCCACAAAGCTGCCGTGCTGGGTGAGCTGGCTGGACAAGCCGCCGGAGATCTTGGCGATTCCGAAGTCAGTCAGCCGAATATGCGGGATCATGTCCCCCGTCGTCTGCTCTCGCAGCAGCACGTTGTCGGGCTTCAGATCCCGATGCACGACGCCGCGCTGGTGTGCCACATCGAGGGCCAGGAGGATCTGCCGGAGCACTCCAGCGGCGATGCGCGGAGTCAGGGATCCGACGCGCTCGATGTGGGTCTGGAGGTTCCCGCCGTTCTCGAACAGCGTCACCAGGTATGGCTCCATGCCCGCGCGCTGCACAAAACCCCGGCAGGTGACGATGTTGTCGTGATCCAGCTCCTGGAGGATCTGCGCCTCGTTGGAGAGCCGCCGCAGAAAGGAGCCCTCTGCTCGTGAGGTATAGAGCACTTTGATCGCCAGATCCGGCTCGATTGCGTTCCCGTCTGCGTCCACTTCGCGGGCCAGGTAGGTGAGCCCAGCGCCGCCGACTGCCAACGGTCGGAGGATGCGATACCGCCGGTCGAGGAGATCCCCCGCTCCCAGGAGCCCAGCCCACCCATCCTTGGGCCGCCCGGTGCCGCAGGCCAGGTTCGGGCACACGTCCCCGTCCTCTCCAAAAGTGGTCAGGCAGCGGGCGCAGTAGTGAAGCCTGTTTGCCATCGGACGCCTATCCTAGCGCTTTCAGCGGCCCTGGACGAAGCGGTCAGCTGGGAGCACGCAGAATCCGTTCCGAGCCACATCATCCCAGCGGGCGCCGTAGAGCTCGAGCCCGTGCGATTGGGAGGCCAGATCGGTCGTGAACCCGCATCCGTCGTACGTGGATGTGACCTTGCCGAGCTTGGGAGGGCAGGTCACCATGCCCTCCACGGCCGCCGGATCCTCGTAGCCGTTCAGTGGGCGACAGAGGTCTGACGAAGTCGCGTCGAAGATCGTGACCTTGTAGCGTCGACGGGGATCGCGATCGCTCCTGCGCAACCCGAGGTATTGCAGGAGGCGCCCGACGCTTCCGCCGGACTCTGCGCTCACCCACTCCCGCAGCTCTCTGGTTCCGACGACGTCCAGCCAGCCCTTGCTGCCGACCTTGGCTCGAAGCGGCGAGACCCAGACAACAGACATCGACTCTGGGGGCGTGGTGAGCGCCGCGTCACACTCCTGGGCCTGCGCCGACACCAACAGGACCAGCCAAAGACTCACGCGCCACCCCGATCGCGGACCTGGGCAGCGAGTGCGAGGTGCTCGACCTGGCCGAGGACCGAGAGCTCGGGCTGAGGTGGCCGGCCAAGGAAGAAACGCTCTCGCAGCGCATCCACACGCTTGACGGCATCGATGGCGGCGCGATCGTGCCCCGAGTCCTCCTCCTGGGCTTGCACGAGTTCGGTGAACATGGCGTGCTGCAGCTCGGGCTCCTTGCAGCACAGGAACACGTCCACCGAGGCCAACGTTCCGCGTTGAACCTGCTGCGACACAGTGTAGCGTCCACACACAGCCTTCATCTCCATGTCATCGGAGAAGACCACCCCTTCATAGTGGAGTTCCTCACGCAGGATTCGGCGAGTGATCTCGGGCGTCAACGTGGCTGGCCACTCCTCGTCCCAGGCGGGATAGACGACGTGGCTGGTCATCACCGAGCCCACTCCGGCGGCGACAGCAGCCCGGAATGGGACCAGCTCGAGCTGGCGTAGATCTGGGTCTTCGCGCTCCACTCTGGGCAGATCCAGGTGACTGTCGACCGAGGTGTCTCCGTGCCCTGGGAAGTGCTTGGCACAGGCGACCATCCCGGCAGCCTGGTGGGCCTCGATGAACGCGACCACATGCCCGGCGACCGCGGCGGGATCCCGTCCAAAGGAGCGATCCCCGATCACTGGGTTCTTCGGGTTGCTGTCCACATCGGCCACCGGCGCAAAATTCAGGTTGAAACCCATGGCTCGTAGCTCGATCGCCAACGCGCGGGACACCTCTCGAGTCAGCCCTTCGCACCGTCCAACGGCGCGCATCGCCGGCCATACCGTCGCCGGATCCCGCATTCGCTGGACTCGCCCACCCTCCTGGTCGACGGTCAGCAAGGCCGGACGCCGAGGATCGACCAGACTGGCGAGTTCCCGGTTCAGCTCGCGGACCTGCTCGGGCTCGACAATGTTTCGCGCGAAGAGCACAAACCCCGCCGGTCGGATCTCGGCGATCAGCTTGCGAAGATCGGTGTCCACCGCGGGGCCAGCGAGGCCGATGACGAGGCGCTGACCGGCGCGAACCTTTCGATCGTGAAGCGAAGTCTGCTCGCCGACGGCGCTGACCCGGTCAGCCATTCGGGTACTCCGCGAGCTCGATCAACACGCCACCCGTGGACTTCGGATGGATGAAGATGACTCGAGAGTCGTGGGCTCCCGGGGTCGGGGCATCCGACGTGAAGCGGTAGCCTTTGGCGGTGAGCCTGGCGATGTCGGCGTCGAGATCGTCGGTCCGGAAGCAGAGGTGATGCAGGCCAGCCCCTCTCTTGTCGATGTAGCGCACCAGGGGCCCCTGGCCATCTAGCGGAGCAACGAGCTCTATCCGGGTAGGTCGCTCCGGATCCGAGACCGGGAAGAAGGCCGTCTCGGTCTTCTGGCTATCGACTGCCTCGGTTCCAGTCAGGGTGAGCCCGAGATCTGCGGAGAACCTCTGAATGGCCTCCTGCAGACCAGGTACGGCGATGGCGATGTGGTCCAGGTTGAGGATCATGAGTCCTCCTTCAGTGGTGGCTGTGCGCCCCTTCCGCGATACCCGGATAGGCCTCGGCAAGCCACCGCCAAGTGAGCGAGTGCATGTGCATGGCGCCGTCCACAGCCACCGCGAGCACGTCCCCAACTTGGGGATCCTCGGCGTGCCAGCGTGCCTCTTCCAGCGATATTCCGCCCGCTTCGCCCACTTCTCGTAGCTGGACAATCCTGCTGCGCTGCATATCCCAGCGGTCGTCGCTGTTTGGTCGCAGGGCGGAGACCACTGCCCACATGCGCTTCATGATCTCGTCGGTGTTTCCGAGTTCCTTGGCGCGGTCCAGGGTCTCGGCGATTCGCACCCGATCCTGCTCGTCGGCCAGCACCATCCACAAGGCGCCCTTGGTGACTTCGCCCGCACCGGCCAAGCGGACATCGGCACCGGCCTCGACCGAGACCCCGAACAACATGTCCACCAGACGGGTCAGCGGCACCGTCGCGGTGACCTCGAGGTGGGCCTGCAACGCGTTCTGGTCCTTGGAGACCACGAACCGAACCGGCATCGCGCGCAGCGCCACCGTGCCCGGACCCTCGTTGTCGAAGGGCTCGCCTCGATCGGTGAGCCAACGAGCGACTAGGAGCTGATCGGGACAGGGTCCAGATGTTGGGAAGGTAATGGTGAACGCCACGTCATCGATGCTATCTCAATGTCCGCGCCGTTGCTCCCGGTAGTCCTCCCCACGCAATGCAACGAAATCGGCCGTCTCCCGGAGTCTGCTGTAGACGCGATCCCCAATTCTATCCACCAAAGCTGGCTTCTGGCCCGTAGTGAGCTGTGGTGTCGCCCTCCCGGCGGTCCGACCCGGTGCATAGTTGGTCGTGGCGAGGATCGGCTTCGCCGCGTTGTAGCGACGGCTCACCAGCTCATCGACCACCGTGCCCTCGAATTCGGTGTTTCTGCCCTTTCCAAGTTCATCAATCGCGAGGATGTCCACCGCCACCAGGGGATCGATCGTCGAGGCGCTACCCCGGCCAACGTCAAACCCGGACTTCAGGTCGGAGAGAAGATGTGAGAATTCGACGAAGCGCGCCGTGACGCCGTGTGCGAACACCAGCTCCCGCAGCAAAGCGACCATCAGGTGGGTCTTGCCGCGGCCAACCGCCCCGTGCAGCACGAGCCCCCGACTATCCCGCTCAGCATCCCAGTCTTTGATGTACTGACTGACGACCATGAACCCTTGCATTCGAGTGCCCGTCGTGTCGAAGGCCTCTCGGGTACTGGCCGCATGCCTGGCGGGGATCCTCACCTCGTTGAAGGTCGCGATCCGGTTGTGGAAGACCGCGCATCGACACCGGGCTCGGCGGGCGCGATACTCGTCACTGACGGCCACGAACCCGGTGTTCTTGCAGTGCGGACAGACCGACACACACGGACACAGCGTCGCTATTGCTAGCTCGCCGTCACGCTTCACTTGGTAGCCATTGCCGTGACAGAGGGCACAGGTCCGGTCCACTCCCGGATGGATTGCCACCGCTGACATCAAGCTCCCTCCGGTGTCCAGGACTCGAGGAGATCCCACACGGTCGCCGTCGACAACCAATCGTAGCGCCTGCGCACTGAATCGCGGGCGTTTTCCTCGACAATGGCGGTCAAGGCGACCTCATCGAGCAGGGTGCGAAGATCCCCGAGATCGGCCCTGGCGTGCGCGCGGAGGGCCTCGCGATCCGGCTCCGCGAGATCCTGCCAGACCGCGACGTGGAAAGCCCGGATCAGCCCCGACGCTGCCTGGACGACACGATCGATGGCGTCGAGGGGAAGCGCGCGAAGAGCGCCAGCCAGGTCGCGCAGCCTTGCGCCTGCAAAATCGTCCGCAGCGGCCAGTTCGATGCGCCGCACGAGGGGATCGAGCGGCGCATCCTCGGGACCGGCAACCTCGTCCGCAACGGCAAAGGCGCCCTTGGTGGGCTTGCCGAGGTGTCGCTTCGCCTGCCCAAGAGTCAGCGGCAGGCGACTCTGTTTTTTGCTCCTCGCATCGGCGGCCCGCTCGATGGCCAAGAGGATGTTGCAGACCGGCACCCCGCGGTCCAGCCAGTCCAGCAGATGCAGCGCGTCCGACGACGACAGGAACAAAGCCCCGCCACGCATGGCGACGAGGTGGGCGCGAACTTCCTCTGCCGCCTCGCGATGGCACGCAGGGAAGCCGGAAACGGAGTCGTCAGCGGTGCGGATGGGGACTCCTTACGTGTACTGGACAGGCTCATCGCCCAGATCGCGGATAATGCCCCGGTCTATCATCGAACGTGACTTCTACAAGCCCACGGCCAAGGAACTCTCAATGCGCCCGTTCTACCTCGTCTTTACTGCCATGATCCTCGGCATCGGCATGCCGGACACGGCCTGGGCCCAGGACGACGAAGACGAAGACTTCTTCGAGGATGAGGACGACGACGATCTCTTCGGTGACGAGGAAGAGGAAGAAACCCCTGAAGAGCGCTTGGACGAGGGCGACGAGATCGATCTGCTCGGCGACGAGGAAGACGACGAGGAGCTGGAGTTCTTCGACGAAGAAGACGAAGAGGGTTTCGATCTGCTCGACGACGACGAGGACGCGCAGAAGAACGACAGCGGCGACGACGCCGGCACCTATCGCCAGGCCCAGGAGGCCATGGCTGGAATGTCTCCAGACGAGGAGATAGCGGCCTGGGAGCAGTACTTAGCGACATATGCAGGGACGCCCTACACCGAAAAGATCAACGGTCGAATCGAACAGCTCATGGACTCGCTGTACAACAATCTCGACGGCCCAGCGGACAACAACGTCGACGCCATGCGCCAGCAGCTTTCGTTCAGTCAGCCGATGCAGCTCGAGAACATCAACCCGAGGGACCGGCTCCAGGCGGGTTTCGAATGGGGTCTGCCCGACTACTTCAACCTCATGGTCGACTATGAGCACGCTTTCGTCCGCAACTTCTCCATGCACGGGGCGATCCGCCATCGCTACACGGGCTGGAACGTCGAGACCGGCGTGCACTGGGCCCTGGTGAAGAGCAAGCGCACCGACACCTTGGTGACTTTCATCGGCGACATTCACTTCAACACGGTTCCTGCCTTCCTCGGCGTTCGGCCACAGCTGGCCTGGGGCAAGCGCTTCGGCAAGCTCGACCTTCAGGTCCAGGGCGGGGTCGACCTCGAGCTCCAGAACCCGCTAGGACTGCGCATCATTGGCGGATTGAACGGCAACTACCGCGCCAGCGATACCGTCGGCATCTTCGTCGAGTCGGGCTTGAACATGAAGAACTTCACCTGGGACGGCCACGTGTTCATGTACAACGTGCTGACGTTCGGCATGAAGTTCTTCCCCAAGCAGGACAATGGCGTCGTCAGCGACGATCTCGAGGTCAACATGGGCGCCACGGTGCCCTACGCTCGCCAGTACTGGGCCTACCACTACGGCTCGGTCATGGGGCAGGTCAACTACAACATGGACTAGTCCGGTAGGTTGCCTCGGCCGAAGAGCACGCGACGGATGCGGTGTTTGTCGTGCAGCACGATCAGTCGCCGCATGAGAGCCTCGATGGCATCGTACTTGGCCCGGCCGAGATCGACGACATAGGAAACTGCGCGGTCACCGAGAGGTTCGGGATCGGTGACGTAGTGGAAGCGGCCGGCATCTTTGGTGCCGAACTCGCCGTTGTAGCCCGCTAGATACCACTCACCGATGGTCTGATCGATGCGCTCCACCAGCGCCTCGGGAGCCGCCTCATCCTCGAACTGCACGGTGAGGCTGAGCCAGTGCCACGGACACTGCGTGCACACGTGCACCTCGAACGGGTGACCATTCCATGGGAGCAGGATCGGCACTTGGGCCAGGGCTTCCAGTCCCTTCAAAGCGACGATCATCGGCTCCTTGTCGGAGTAGACGCCGGACACCGCTCCATCCGCCGGATTAACAAGGTCTACCCGCGTCAATGCGTATGGGCGCGCGCCGTCCGCGACCACGGGAACAGGCTCGCCATTGGGGCCAGCCGCCATCCTCGCCGCCTCGGAGAACCACTCTGGCTGCTTGGAGGCGACCTCGTTGAAGTAGGTCGTGTACTCGGCCTGGTGACCCTTGAGGAAGACCGAGGCCTCGTGGTCCGACTCGAGGAAGGCCCCGATGGATCCAACCAGTGCTTCAATGGCCTCCTTGGTCTCGGCGTCGAGCGTATCGAAAGCCTCTTGATAGACCTTCACGCCGGCGTCGAGCTGGCAGCTGGACACGAGAAGCTGGGCGAGTCGCAGCCTTGGTATCACCTCGTCCGGCCATTGCTCGATGACTCGTCGCATGACGTCCGCGGACTCTGGAGCGCGATCCATGAGCTGGTACGCTGTCGCGAGCTGCATGTGGAACTCGCGCTTCAGAGCCTGGTGTTCGGGCAGCACGAACGGCTCCGCAAGCTGAACCGCCCGCTGGAGCGGCTCGATCGCACTGCCGATATCGCCGCGGTGCATGTGCGCAGTCCCGAGCGCGTTGTTCATGTCCGGGCGTGTGGGATCCAACGCCACGGCACCCTCGAAAGCCGCAATGGCATCATCGAAGCGCTTTTCCTCTATCGCCGCCAGTCCCTTGGCCGCGAATTCCTGAACGGTCGACACCGCCCCTCCATCGTGAGAGCGGGGATACTACCCGATTCCGCGCCCGGTCGACCACCAACCGACCATCTAGACGACGGAGGTGTGGACGCCAGACAGACCTAGCTGTTGCGACGCGGGGTCTGGATGTCTTCGGTTACCAGATCGAGAAGCGTGGTCGAGAGCTCGATGATCTGCTCGTGGGAGAAGCCTTCGGTCTTCAACTGCCGGTAGAAGCTCTTGGCGACAGTCTTGTTCCGATTGCGAAGAAGATCTTGCTGAGCGTGTGCAGAGGCAACCATTTGGAGAACTCTCGTTCGTAGACACACCGGCCTTTTGCAACTGCCGTGCCAGAACTATATCGACGTATAGTGACGGTTCGACCGTTGTTGCGCGAAGCAACTGCGTCTTCGCTTTCGCGCTTTTGGTATCCAGGTGCGAAAAGGTTTACGCACCTGGGCGGGCCTGGAATATGTACAACAGCTCACAGCCCATGGGTTTGACTCCGGACCTGACCTACCTCTTGCTCTTGGCCTTCTTCTTGGCCATCGAGATGTAGGTCCCGATGTTCGGGATCTCGGCGTCGAGCCGCTTGGCTTGCGTCAAATCCGTGAGCGCGTCCGCGTAGTTCTTCCGGTAGTAGTGGCTGATGCCACGACGACAGAAGGCCATCGCGTGATTCGGTGAGAGCTGAAGTGCCGCGTTGAAGTAGTCGATCGCGCGGCGATAGTCCTTGCGTGCGAAGTACAGGTCGCCAATGGCGATCTGGGGCTCCGGGTTGTCCTCGTCTATGTCCTCGGCGACCATGAAGTCCGACATTGCACGGCTGTAGTCGCCCAGATCTAGATACAAGCGCCCCCGCCCGACGTGGGCCTCGACGTTCTCTCCGTCGGAGTCGATCACGTCAGAGAAGAGGTCGACACCGCGCTCGATGTCGCCCATGTCGGCGGCCGCGACCGCCTTGTCGAACATCGCGCTGATCTCTGCCTGGTTGGGCCCGGTGAAGACTGGAGCGGGTGGCGCCACCGGCATCTCCATCTCCTCTTCCTCTTCTTCTTCCTCTTCATCCTCGTATTCGTCGCCATATTCCTCGACGTTGAGCGAGAATCCGCCGCCGCTGTAGTCGTCCTCCTCGTAGTCGTCTTCGTAGTCCTCCACGCCACCGATCTCGAGGAGCTCCTCCTCGTCGAATACATTCCCGGCACTCTGTTCGGTTGCGGCTCCGGCCGCCGCTTCGGGGTTGATCTGAATCGCAGCCGCCACCGGCTTGGGCTCACGTCCCTCGCGGATCGTCGGCACATTTGGATCGCCGTAGAGTCCGGCGGTCGCGGTTGCCGCCAATCGAGGGGACGGGGCGACGCGAGGCGCGCGCGGCTGGACACTCACCGATGCCCCGCCAACGGACACACCAAGGGAGACACTCGGGGGACCATCCCGCCCTGGAGGCTCCGCCGTTGGCTCGTCCTCGGCATCCTCGTCCAGCAGCAGGTCGAGATCGTCATCGAGGTCGGAGGCCACCGCACTGTGCAGTTCCTCGAGCTCGTCCAGTCCGCGGATGGAGGTGATCTCCTGATCCTCGAAGTCCTCATCGTCCTCGACGAGATCGGGCATGAGATCGAAGGTCTCGACCTCCTCGAACTCGGGGAGCGGAAGCGAGACCTCGTCCTCGGAGTCACCTGCGAGGTCGGCATCGGCCAAGTCGTCAGGCGACATCGCAAAGACGAGGGTTTCATCCATGTCATCATCGTCGTCGTCAAAGCCGGGGATGTCGGACACGTCGGGAACGGGAACGCTCGCCTCGACCTCGGCCGCGGGCGGCTCGACCTCGGCCGCAGGCCGCTCGACCTCGCCAGTGATCTCGTCCTCGTCCTCGTCCTCGTCCTCGTCCTCGTCCTCGTCCTCTTCTTCGTCGCCGTCCGCGACCTCGAAATCGTCGAGTTCCTCGAGGTCTTCGATATCATCGAGTTCTTCGATCTCTTCGAGCTCCTCGAACTCCACGTCGTCGTCCACGGCGATGAGGTCCTCGGCGGCGACATCGGGAATCAAATCGAACTCGCCACCGTCGTCCGGAATCAGATCGGGCTCGGGCTCGATCTCCACCAACTCGGGCTCGGGTTCGAACTCGACCAGTTCCGGCTCGGGATCGGGATCGGGCTCGATCTCTACCAGCACCGGCTCGGGCTCGGGCTCGATCTCCACCAGCACCGGCTCGGGCTCGGGCTCGATCTCCACCAACTCGGGCTCGGGCTCGGGCTCGATCTCCACCAGCACCGGCTCGGGCTCGGGCTCGATCTCCACCAGCACCGGCTCGGGCTCGGGCTCGATCTCCACCAGCACCGGCTCGGGATCGGGCTCGATCTCCACCAACTCGGGCTCACCCTCTTCGTCGACGTCGCCGATCAGGGCGCGAAGCTCGTCCTCGCCCATCTCGGCGGCGTCGGGCTCGGGTTCGGGCTCCTCGTCGACCATGACGAGTGCGTCGTCATCGTCCGCCTCCTCTTCGACTGAGGCGGGTTCATCATAAGCAACCTGAGCAGCGAGGAGTTCGTCTGTCCCCTCCTCGAGTACGACGACTTCGAGGCCTTCCTCCACGCCGAGGTCATCCAGGATGCCTTCGCAGGCCCTGACGGCGTTGATCTCTACGCGAACAACGGAGCTGTAGAACAGGTTCGTCGTGGACAAAACACCCAGATAGGCATCCGTCGCATCCAGTGTGGCCAGAAGATCTCGGACCGCTCTCCGAAAATCAGACATTGAACAGGCCCTTCAGCGTAACGAGTTGATCGGTCAAGGTATCGAGGCGGGCCTCGGCGTCGTCCGCACGCTCTCCGGCGAGCGCACCCGCGTCGGCGGCGCCCCCGTCAACGAGCTGCTCCTGCATCGTTCGGTGAGTGCGCATCTCGGCTTCGACAGCCAATAGTTGCCGGCTGACCTCGGCGGCCGCACGGACGCGAGAGAGCAGATCCGACATCAGAGTCTCGAGATCCTCGTCCGAGATTTCATTCTCGATCCGCTCCATCAAGTCTCCGACCCCCTTCTCCAATGAGTCAGATATATGTTGCTTAATCTCGAGCAGACCTTCGGTCTCCATACGCGCACACTCCGAGTTCGCCAGGGGCGACCGTACCACCCCCCTGAATATGCCGTCAACGGCGCGCCAGGAGCGCTCTGATGGCCGCGATTAAACGCTGATGCCGTGCCGCTTCAGCATCCGCGCAATGGTCTTTCGATCGACGCCGGCTTCTCGCGCCGCGCGGGACAGGTTTCCGGCACACCGCTCCAGCAGGTCTTCGAGGTATCGGCGCTCGAACGCCTCGATCAGCTCGTCCTTTGCCTCGCGGAAGGGCAGACCGGCGCTGGGCAGCGGCAGACCATCCACCGCGCTATCGGGCCCGGGCGCGGCCGCGGTCAGCGCGTCGGGCAGAGCGGCCAGGTCGATCAAGTCGCCATCGCAGAACGGGATTGCACGCAGCAAGGTGTTCCGAAGTTCGCGCACATTGCCCGGCCAGTGGTATGCCTCGAACACGCTGATGACGTCGGGTGCGAGACCCTTGACGGTGTGAGCGAATCCCGCTGTGCGGAGCAGATGCGGCACGAGGATCAGCAGGTCCCCGAGGCGCTCCCGAAGCGGCGGCATGGCGATCTCGACCACGGCCAATCGATAGTAGAGGTCCTCGCGGAAAGAACCCTCTTTCACCCGCTGGAGCAGGTCGCGGTTGGTGGCGGCCACGACACGCACATCGACAGGCCGTACCCGCCGGTCCCCTACCCGCCTGACCTCGCGCTGCTCGAGCACTCGCAGCAACGTCGGCTGCAGCTCGAGGGGAAGCTCGCCGAGCTCATCGAGGAAGATCGTTCCCCCGTGGGCCTGCTCGAACACGCCGGGCCTGGAGGCGACGGCTCCGGTGAACGCGCCCCGCTCGTGACCGAAGAGCTCGCTCTCGACGAGGTTTCGGGCCACAGCCCCGCAGTCGAAGACGACAAACGGCCCTTTCTTTCTGGCGGATCGCGCGTGGATTGCGCGGCTGACCAGCTCCTTTCCGGTGCCCGTCTCACCGGAGACCAGAACCGTCAGCTCGGTGCGGGCCACGCGATCCAGAACCGAGTAGACCTCGCGCATAGGCACTGCGGCACCGACGAGATCCTCGAACTGGGCCACCTCGGCCGGGACGATGTCGATGACCTCGTCGAGGAGCTGATACTCCAGCCAGGTCTTGCCGACGCGAAACCGGCGATTCTCACCCAAAAAGACTTCTTTAATCCTCACTTCTCCGACAAATGTGCCATTGGTGGAAGAGAGGTCGCGCAGGAGGATCCCATCCTGGACGCGAGTGATCTCGGCGTGGCGCCGACTCACGGTGGTATCGGTGAGCACGAAGTGGTTGTGTCCGTGGGCGCCGATCCGCACCACGTCGTGATCGAGCTCGCTGGACTGGCCCTGATCGGGACCCTCGACGACCTTGAGGCTCAACCGCCGCAGGTTGATCTGCTTCCTGCCCGGCTCGTGTTCCGGGATGACGGAGGTGATCTCAGACATCGCCGGGTCTTTTATCAGATGGCGCGTCAACGCGGGCGTGGCGTCCGACGATTCGCTGGATGCTGCGACGGTCCATGCCAGCAGCCCGGGCCGCGGCGCTCACGTTCCCACCGTGCGCCTCGAGGATCGCCTCGACATACCTCTGCTGAAAATCGTCGAGGCACAGACGGCGCGCCTCCATGTAGGGCAGGTCGATGCGTAGCTGGGTGTCTGCAAAGGTCATTTCGTCGGGTGCATGGGGCAAATCTGGAGACGCGCGGTGCAGATTCCTGGGAAGATCGGCGAGCCCGACGCGGCTTCCAGCGGTCATCGCAGTGATGTACGAGGCGACGTTCTTGAGTTCCCGCACATTTCCGGGCCATGGCCACCGCCGGAGATGGGCGCGCGCGCTGGCTTCGATACGGGGGCAAGGGCGGCCCGCCGCAGCCGCCTCGGCATCCATGAAGACGGCGAGGAGTTGCTCGATGTCTTCTGGACGATCGCGGAGCGGCGGCGTCACCAGCTCGACGATCGTGAGCCGATGATAGAGGTCCTCGCGAAAGGCTCCCTCCCGTACTCGCATGCCGAGTTGACGCCAAGTTGCAGCAACTACGCGGATATCCGCGCGCTTCTCGACCTGAGATCCAACCGGCCGATAGGTGGACGACTCCAGCAGCCGCAGCAGCCGAGTCTGGACCTCCATGGGCAGCTCACCGACCTCGTCCAGGAAGAACGTCCCCCCTCGGGCGGCGGCGATCAGGCCGTCGCGACGCTGGTTCGCTCCTGTGAACGCGCCGCGCTCGTGTCCAAAGAGCTCGGCCTCCACCAGTGAAGGCGACAATGCAGCGCAATCCACCGGTATGAAGGCCCCACTGCGGCCTGATAGGGCGTGCAGCTGGCGGGCCACTACCTCCTTGCCGGTTCCGGTCTCGCCACTGATCAGAACCGGCAGAGGCGTCGCGGCAACTCGGTCGATCCTCTTGCGCAGCCGCTCCATGGCTGGGCTGACTCCGAGCAGTGGCACGAGATCCGGCATGCCCCATGCTACCAGGGTGCGGATTTTCTGTCGCGCTCGTGGCTACCGGCGGCGGCCGACCGTCCACCGGCCCGACTCGATGAGTCTCCCACCCCTGAGGTATGGGTCGTCCATGATCCAGGCCCACGCCTCCACGCGCTCCAGTCCGCACAGGGCCGTCACTTCGACCCGCTTGTAGAGCCCGTCGTTGACGCCCTCATATTGGTCGAGCAAGTCGAGGATCCGCTCGTCGCAGTCCTGGACCAGCTCGCCGTGCACGAAGTCGTTCCCGCCGAGTTTCATCGCCGGATAGCCCGCCGGTAACCGGAAGATTTGACCACGTACCCGCGCCTTCTGTCGGAGACGGCCCCGGAGGAGGCCCGCCGTTCGCTCTCCGGCGAGGAGGGTTCCGTAAACGAAGAGACTCGCGGTCATTCCTGGGGAACCATCGTCTCGAGGTGAGCCTCCACTGCCGCTGCGAGTGGACTGAGTCGCTCGAAGACCTCCAGCTCCTCGGCCTCTGTGCGGAGACGAGTGAAGAAGCGTTCACTGAGGAGCGCGCGCTTGCCTCCGATGCTCGCGATCCCGAGGGTCTCCAGGAGTTTCAACAGGATATCCGCGCTCAATCCGCCGCTGGCGCGACGACTCGGGAGCCATCCGCGGCCGCTCGCGAAGTCATCGATGACCTCGAGCGTGCCGCCGAGACGCTCCCGCCGGTAGCGAACGCTCCAGCCGACCTTCATCTGTGCCAGCTCCACCAGATCTGGCCGCTGGCGATGCAGCAGAAGCAACGATCCCATCAGGGCGGCGTAGGGAGCCTGGAGGAGGACCCGAAGGCGCAGAGAGCGCGTATCTGGCACGCTTCTGGGCAGGGGCTCTCCCGGATGCAGGATCCCGCCGTGAAAGAGCGAAGGCCGGCTCGCGATGTCTGGCAGCCCCACATCGCCCCGCTCGCGAGCCTTGCGCAACAGCCGATTCACCGCCGGAACCCCACCCTGGAGCTGGTTCAGGTAGGGAGGCAGACAGATCGCGATGCCCTCGCGCTCCCAGGCGTCGAGGAAGGGCTCGCACACAGGGAAGAGCTCTGGTCCCTGGGGCGACGCGGTCGGAAAGGAATCCAGGGGCCGATCCAACAGCACCGACTCCAGATCCTTGGCGACCTGATCGTGCTGAATCGGGTGCCCGAACAGCCGCCGATCCCAGCGACGAAAGCGGTCGCCGACTTGATCTCGCCTGATCTCCGCCTCGCGGTCGCCAGGGGCCAGCGCGACGTCGGCAAGGTATCGCCGGTAGTTCTGATCGGAGAGGATGATCGAGGTGGTGGTGTCGATGAGATCGCGCCTCTCGACCGCCCCACGCGTGACAACAAGGTGCTCACCGATGCGATTTGCGTCGCCGCGGGAGATGGCCATGTCGACGTAGCCACCGATGGGCGCCTCTTCCGCACCACTTCGGTCCAGGAGCGCGCGCAAGTGCCCCAGGGTGAGCTCGCCGTACTCGAGCAGGGCCTCCAGGAGATAGCGGTAGGCGTCGGGGTCATACTCTCTGCCCGCTTTGAGCTCGATCTTCGGAGGCGGAGAGACCGCCGCAGCCAAGGAGAGCGGCAGGGCGAGCTGTCGGTCTCCCTCTCCCCGAGCACGCGGACGAGGCTGGTCCAGAGCCGGCCCGATGAGGGCGCGAACCGCCGAAGCCCGCCTGCGCACTGTCGCCGGGGACAGCTCCGGCTCGAGGGTAGCGATGGCCTCGCCAATCTCTTCGACTGGGGGCAGCACGCCGTCGCGACCCGCCAATAGCTCCGCCGCGAAGGGATTCGCCCACACTGCCCTAGCGTAGAGCTGGGGGCGCCGCTTTCCCCCGTAGACGTAGTCCAGGCCCGCAGGCGTGAGCGCACAGTCCGCCGAGGACTCCAGCAATCCCAACCATTCGCCAGCCTGTGTGTAGTATTGGACCGTCCGGGGATCGATCGCCAGGGCCTCTTGCAGGCCCCTAGTGCTTCGCACACCACGGGCAACCATCTCCAGCAGCCGCGTCAGGAGCTGGGGACTGTTGGCACTCGGGATGAGCTGATGACGAGAGGATTGAGCCATGAACTGACGTACCGGGAACTACCCGATGTCAGTGTCTCAAACCAGTCCGATTCATGCCTTAAAGTGTTTTATAGGAAGTGCACTTGACAGCGCAAGGGTTCGATCAGTACGCTCACCGTGCGCCTGATCGCTACCGGGCGCGGGTGGACTGCCCATGAACCATCGCCTGGATCGCCGACTGATCATCTTGCGCGGAAAGCGCAACGGCTGCTTCGACCCCGACCAATACTACTTGGAGCGCGCCCAGCGCGCCCGCGCCGCCCGTCGCGTCCGCCATCGGCTCCGAAACATGGACCCCGTGGTGCTGATCACGCCGCGGTGGAGCCGCGCCATGCGCTTCCTCGACGACGTCGGCGCCGACCTGTTGATCGGCATGCCGACAGTGAGGACAAGAACGCTGAATCTCGCGCCACTGAAGGGGCTCAGCATTCCGCAAGCTTGGGCGTGGCTCGTTCAGGCCGTCGGGGAGTTCCTGGAGATCAAGCTCGACGGCCCCGCCTGGCAAGCGGTGAGTCGGCACGGCTTCCGCTTCGTGATGACCCAGCTCTTCAACCGCGCCCAAGGCCACGACGAGCGCCGCTGCTTGATGATCCATGGCCTCGAGCACATCAACATCGAAGCCCTCAAAGACCTCATGCAGGTCTTCGAAGAGTTCATGATCCGGGCCGGAGAGCACCGGCGCACCAACCTGCTCCTCGCCGGGGCAGTCGACGCCGCCCACCTCGAGTTCGCCGGGGCCTCGCGCATCGTGCTGCACGACTTCCACGAAGTAGAGGCCATCGAGAGCCTGGTAGAGAGCCTCGGACCCATCGAATCCCACCGCCTGGCATCCATTGTGGAGCTCGTTGGCGGTGTTCCGGCGATCCTCGAGCAGCTCGGCACCGAAGAGCCGGGTCGGATCTCAGAGATCGTCGCCAATCCGGAGAGCGTTTGGCGCATCCTCGGCGGCCTGGCCATCGAGATCCGCGGCGCCTACGAGATCGTCGCCTCCAACGATGCCCTGTCCAACCGCCTCGAGACGCTTTGCACCAACGGCGCTCTGCCCGAGGACAAGGAAGTCGATCTGCAGCTCCTCTCGGCGGGTCTCGTGAAGCGCTATCGCCGCGGAGTGCGCTGGTACACGATGGTGCGCGCCCCAGTTTTCGGCGATCTAGCCCAAGCTTCCTAGCAGGTTGCTGAAAAGGCCTAGCAAGCTCGCCCTTGTTCAGAACCTGCTAGAGCCGAGCCCAGAACCGTCAACAGAATCGTTCGGGTTCTCCGTCCGGACCGGCCCGCCGGGACGTCGACGGCACGCGAAGCTGGTGGTGGCCGACGGGCGGAAGGGGTGAGGCGCAGCCGAGGGGAAAGCGCAAGCGCTTCCCCTATAGTTGATCCGGCACGTTGAACTCGAAGTCCATCTCGTCGCCGAACTCGGCCTCGAGATAGGCCTTGAGCCTCTTCTTCATCCGAGCTTCGACCTGGCGAACCCGCTCTTTGGACACCCCAAAGCGCTTGCCGAGCTCCGAGAGGCTCACCGGGTCGGTGGCCACCATGCGGTCCTCCCAGATGACCCGCTCGCGCTCGTCGACGATCTGGTTGGCTGCGAAGGTCCCGAGGCGCTGCTTCACCAAGCCACCGAGCTCCTGGCGGGCGGCCAGCTCTTCGGGATCGTTCGGCACCTTCTCTGGGACGACCTCGGCGAGAGCTCGGCCGTCCTGAGCGTCTCCGGCCGGAGCGTGCAGTGAGAGTGCCGGCGCCCGCATGTGCTGATCGACGGCGTTGACCTCTTTCTCGGTCACCCCGAGCCGCTCGGCGAGGAGCTTGGGCGAGTTGGGCAGCCCTTCCTGCAGCATGCGATCCCGCTCTTTCTGGAGCTGGAAAAACAACTTGCGGCCGGCCCGAGTCGAACCGAGGCGCACCAGCCGGAAGTTGTCCAACAGGAAGCGCAGGATCATGGCGCGGATCCAGTACTGGGCGTAGCTGGAGAAGCGGATCTCTCGATATGGATCGTATCGAGAGAGGGCCTCCACGAGCCCGACATTGCCCTCCTGGATCAGGTCGAGCACGTTCGCCCACTGCCGGTGGTACTGGAACGCGATCTTGATCACCAGGCGCAGGTTGGCCGTCACCAGCCGTTCAGCCGCCTCGCGATCGCCGGACTCCTGGTATTTGACGGCGTACTCCCGCTCCTCTTCGGCGGTCAGGAGCGGATACTTCCTCACCTCCGCAAGGTAGAAAGACAGGAGATCCTTGCTCTTTAGCCCCTTGGGAGGGGTTTTGAGAGTCGGCAGAGCCTTTTTACGTTTTGGTGCCAGATCGGCCTCTTCGTCTTGGATCACATCTCGCGACATTCAGTCACTCCAGGGCGCGCGCGGCCCACCCGTCTACCGTCAACAGATTCAAAGCGGTAGACGCGCCACCAAGGATCGGCAACCCCGTTCGACACGACGCGACATCGACCTCCCTCCCCGCAGCATCGCATACTCGGCGTCCAGCCTCCTCCATTAACAAGACACCACAACCGACATCCCATAGTCCCCATTTTGGGATCACGGTTGCGAGCCCACCACCAGCGGCAACCAGGGCGAGGTGCGCGGCGCTCGATCCCAGGGCGCGGATCTTTCCGGGCCATGGAACCGGCGAGCGCCGATGGAAGTTCGACGGCGCAAAGAGCGCATCCTGGTTGTCCACTGTCCCCGGATCCGGAGATCGCAAGCGATCGTCCCCCAGCCAGGCGCCAGCTCCCCGCTCCGCGAACCAGTACTCACCGAGCCGGGGAACATAGAAGGCGCCCAAGGCGAGCTGCCCGTCGCGGACCAGACAGACAGTCGGACCCCAGTGCGCCAATCCCTGCGTAAAAGCTGTTGTTCCGTCAATCGGATCGATGTACCAGCGGTCCGCACCCGGGACACGGGCTCCCTCCTCTCCGACGACTCCGGTACCCGGAAATTCGCGAACGAGGGCCTCGGTGAGGAGGGCCTCGACCTCGCGATCTGCCGCCGTCACCAGGCTTCCGTCTGGCTTTCGTGAAGCGTGTACGCGACCGAAGTGAGACAGCGCGAGGTCCCCACCACGGCGCAGCAAACGTTGCAGTACTGCTCGCGTAGCGCTGGAAGAGTCCGATCCCATGGGCGAGTTGTCGTACCACAGGATACGCGGCGCGCTAACCTGCCACCTCCTCTCTCAGGTGCTTTCGCCGTGCAGACCGTGGAACTACTGCGCCCGTTCCTCGACTGGCAACCCGGCGCCCATCACGCGATCCTCCATACCGGAGAAGACGACGCAGGCGGACGCGCGGTTCTAGCGATTCTAGGCCCCGAAACTCAATCTCTCGACAACCTGCAGGCGACGGAGGAGGCCGCTGGAGCGATCCTCGGACGGCGCGCTCCGGGTGTCCTGACCCTGATAGCCATCGTGCCCGTGCAGCAGCGACTGGCCTGGGTCTACGAATATGTCGACGGAATCGGCGCCACCTGGCTCGCTCACCAAGAAGGATCAGAGGTGCTACCCCTCGGCGCAGCCGCGGAGATCGTCGCGTCGGTCGCCCAGACGCTCGTGACGATGGGGCCTCTCGGCGTCAACCATCTCGGCCCCACGCCGGAGGACCTGCTGATCGACCGCCTCGGCCAGGTCCACGTCAGCTCGTTCGTGAGCCCTTTCGCGCGCGATCCGGTCCTGCGCGAGCCCCATGGCCGGAACGACACCGCGGCACTGGTGTACCGGCTAGGCATCCTGCTCTCGACCCTCGCCTGCGGGAAACCACCGGTGGCAACTTCTGATCCGACGGCACACGAGGCGATGGTCCGGCGCGTCTTGATCCGGGCCACGGCCAGGCCCGGCAACTCGTTCACGGAGCGCTATCGGGACTGGTTGATGGCCATGATCGCCTGGGATGCCGATGCGCGACCGCCTCTGAAGACCGTGGCAGCGGGCCTCCGAGAAGCGGCAACCGGCACGGGGGACAGGTCGCTGATCGAATGGAGCGCCACCATGGTCTCCGAGCTCCAGGCCGGCATCGCCGACAGCAGCCTCGACGGCCCCTACAGCCCCTGGTTGCAGTCCACACAGGAGCAGACCCAGGACGAGGCCCCGAACTCACCGGTAGCACCGATGCACAAGACGCTGCCTGGTCTGAGGCTCTCCGACATCGACTTCGACGAGGACGAGCCGACCGCCGAGTCCTCCCCCGGCCGCGAGAGGGTCCCCACCCCCAAGCCGCTCATTCCCCGAGGGCAGGGCGCGATCCCGGTGGGGGTCGGGCCACCCGCCGAAGCGATCAAAGACATTCCACGCCTCCCGAGTGGATTCTTGGAGAGCGAACCAGCCCCGGTGAGTCAGGAGCCCACCGAGCCGAGACCGCGGCGAGATCTCTCTCTCCTCTTTCTGGCCGCTGTCACTGTGGTGCTCTGTGCGCTCGGCCTGATCTCGATCATCTACCTGTTCGTGCTCTAGTCGAAGACCCAGACCAGGTCCTCGATCCCCCGAGGCGTGACGACCTCGACGGTGAGGCGCTCGGCGACGATGTGCTTCTCGGCGATTTCGGCGTTGTCGGCGTGGCCGGAGATCGGAAAGCCTATGAGCCCGACGAGCTCTTCGGTGCCCTGGGCCGGCATGTACGCCGATCGGAAGGGCCCGGCGACACGGGTTCGGGCGACGAGATCTCCATCGAGAACCCAGTCCACCTGTGACTTCGCGTAGTACAGGAGATCGACGAGGAGGCCCTCTGGAGACGGCGCTGAGACCAGTCGCGTCGTCTCGTCGTTGAGCTCGAGCACCGTGCCCTCCGGGACCCATCCGATCAGGCTGTCTCCGTAGATGTGGACCTCGAAGAGATGGGCCATCCGGTTGTTGAAGAGCCGGGGGCCCCCGTCGGGCCACTGGTTCCACTGGGCATCCTCTGGTCGCAGCGGGGTCGCGATCCCCCAAATCCCGTCACCATCCGCTCGGCGGGGCTCGAAATCGATCCCGGGCGGGACGATCCCCGCTGGGCGAAGCGCGTAGGCCAGGTAGGCGTCGACCTCTCGCCGAGCCTCTTCCTGGGCCTCGAACGCGACCACAGGCACGCGGTGTCGCGGGCAAGAAGTCAGTAACATCGCCGATAATGAGACGCCCAGACAAGCAACTGCAAACCGCGGGGTTGTCGATCGCTGGCGACACGCTATATGAGGCCGCTGACGGTGGGTGTAGCTCAGTTGGTTAGAGCGCTGGATTGTGGTTCCAGAGGCCGTGGGTTCAATTCCCATCATCCACCCCATAACCCCGTCCTCCCCAGGACATTTAGGGCCTATAGCTCAATTGGCAGAGCACCGGACTCTTAATCCGTAGGTTGAAGGTTCGATTCCTTCTGGGCCCACCACTTTTCCTCTACCCACGGCAGACAACGCACGACGCGAGAATGGCGGAATTGGTAGACGCGCTGGACTTAGGATCCAGTGGGGTGACCCATGGGGGTTCGAGTCCCCCTTCTCGCATCGACGACGGAGACCCCTCATGAAAGTAGACGTGACAAAAGAAGGCTACCAGCGAAAGCTGAATATCACGGTTCCGGCGAATGAAGTGAGCAACGAGTTGGACCAGGCTTTTCGCAAGCTCAGCCACCAGGTTCGCCTCCGCGGATTCCGCCCGGGCAAGGCGCCACGTCGCGTCCTCGAAGCCCGCTTCGGCAGTCAGGTTCGCGCCGACGTCGCCCAGACCCTGATCCAGTCCTCCTACACGGCGGCGCTCGAAGAGGAGGGCCTCGAGCCCGTCGGTCGCCCCGACCTCGCCGACGCTGGAGAGATCACCGTCAAAGAGGACTTCCAGTTCACAATCACCGTCGACGTCAAGCCCGAGATCGCCCTCGAGACTTACACCAATGTCGACGTGGTCTACCCGAAGTGGGAGATCGCCGAAGAGGAGGTCGACGCCGCCGTGGCCCGCCGCCTCGAGAGCGAAGCCCGCCTCGTCGAGGTCACCGACCGCGCCGTCCAGATCGGCGACATGGCGCTCATCGAGCTGATCGCCACCGACGGTGACGACGAGATCGTGCACGAGCCCGGCACCATGATCCGCACCGAGGCAGACCCGTACTACACCGGCATCGAGACCCTCCTCATCGACGCCGCGATCGGCGACGAAAAGAAGGCCAAGGTCGCCTTCTCCGAAGAGGCCCGCATCGAAGAGGTCGCCGGCCGCGAGCTCGACGTGACCGCCAAGATCATCGGCATCCAGGCTACCGAAGTGCCAGATCTCACCGAGGATCTCGCATCCGAGCTCGGCTACGAGGGCGGCATCTCCGGCATGCGCGACGCGCTCAAGGCCAAGCTCGGCGAGGGCCGCGAAGAGATGGCCCGCAACCAAGCCCGCGCGAACATGCTCGAGAAGCTCATCGAGATCAACCAGTTCGACGTGCCCGAGGGCATGGTCGACGTGAGCCTGAACATGCTCACCGAAGAGCTCAAGCTCCAGCGCGCCTACGCCACCGGACAAGATCCACGCAACATGCAGATCCCCGACTCCCAGATGGCCGACCTCCGCAACCGCGCTGCGTTTGCGAGCAAGGCGGGCCTGATCCTCGACTTCGTCAGCAAGACCGAGGGAGTCGCCGTCACCGATGCCGACATCGACGCCAAGTACCAACTCCTCGCCGACCAGCGCGGCCAGACGGTCGAAGCCGTGAAGGGCTACTTCGAGAAGGACGGCGCAGTGGAAGAGCTCCGCGATCGCATTCTCGAGGAGAAAACCCTTGAGTGGCTGCTCGAGCGCTCGAATCTCGTCGATCCGCCTCCCGTCGCCGAAGCTCCCGCCGAGGAGCCCGCCGCCGAGGCCAAGCCTGCCAAGAAAGCCAAGAAAGCCAAGAAAGAGCCTGTGGCGGAGGCTGCCGCGTCCGGCGACGTCGATTTGTCGATCCTCAAGCTCGCCGTCGGCAAGCTCAAGGCCGAGCTCGAGACCGGTAACCACGACGCCCACATCGACGCACTCTTGGCGGGCGAAGAGGCAGGCAAGGCGCGCAAGGGTGCCCTGGCGGCCATCAAAGCTCGGCAATAGGCGAGCTGGCTGGCGTCAACTGCCAGTCGTCATAAAACAGCTTGGGTCTCGTCGGCGCTGCGCCACGACGACGACACGCTGTCCAGGAGGCTAAAGGCTAAAGGCTGAAGCCTCTTGAGACGATCAGCCTCTTCCCAGCACAGTTGGGCGTGGTTAGGACACACCACCCACGGAGGCCCTCCTTTTATGCCGAATCGCCCCTCGAACTACTTCGTACCCATGGTCACCGAGATGACCCATCGCGGCGAGACCCGTCACGACATCTGGTCTCGTCTGCTCGTCGACCGCATCGTGTTCTTGGGTACGGCGATCGATGATCAAGTAGCAAACTTGATCATCGCCCAGCTTCTCTACCTCGAGAGCCAGGACCCCGAGAAGGACATCTTCCTCTATGTGAACAGCCCAGGCGGCGTGATCACGGCGGGAATGGCCATCTATGACACGATGCACTACATCCGGCCCGACGTGTCGACCATCTGCATCGGCCAGGCGGCGTCCATGGGCGCAGTGCTCCTCGCCGGCGGCGCCGCGGGCAAGCGACGGGCGCTCCCCAACGCTCGGATCCTGATCCATCAGCCCCTCGGCGGGTTCCGCGGACAGGCCACCGACATCGAGATCCACGCCAAAGAGATCCTCCGCTGGAAGAAGACGCTCAACGACACCCTGGCCCGTCACACTGGGCAAGATGCCGACCGCATCGCCAAGGACACCGAGCGCGACAACATCATGACCGCCCTCGAAGCCAAAGATTACGGGATCCTCGACGAGGTCATCGCGTCACCAGAAGCAGCCAAAGAGTGACGAGGGGGCCTAGTTGAAGCGAAAGAGTTCGGGCGCCAAAGAGCTGTGTTGCTCCTTCTGCGGAAAGTCGCAGAAAGAGGTTCGCAAGCTCATTGCCGGCCCCTCGGTGTACATCTGCGACGAGTGCGTAGAGCTGTGCAACGACATCATCACCGAGGAGTACGAGCGCGAGGACTTCTACGCCACGCGCGGACTGGTGCCCAAGCCCAAGGAGATCTTCAACTTCCTCGACGAGTACGTGGTCGGCCAGCAGCGCGCTAAAAAGGTGCTGTCGGTCGCAGTGCACAACCACTACAAGCGGATCGAGTCCCGCACCGCCCACGACGACGTCGAGCTCCAGAAGTCCAACGTCTTGCTCGTCGGTCCGACCGGTACCGGCAAGACACTGCTCGCCCAGACGCTGGCAAAGTTCCTCAACGTGCCCTTCACCATCTCCGATGCGACCAGCCTGACCGAGGCCGGATACGTCGGAGAAGACGTCGAAAACATCATCCTTAGCCTGTTTCAAGCTGCGGAATACAACGTCGAACGCACCTGCAAGGGCATCATCTACATCGACGAGATCGACAAGGTCTCCCGCAAGTCCGAGAACCCCTCCATCACCCGCGACGTGTCCGGTGAAGGCGTGCAGCAGGCGCTCCTGAAGATCATCGAGGGCACCGTCGCCAACGTCCCCCCAAAGGGCGGCCGCAAGCACCCCCAGCAGGACTTCCTGCAGATCGACACGACCAACATCCTGTTCATCTGCGGCGGAGCGTTCGTCGGCCTCGACAAGATCGTCGAAGCGCGTCTCGGCGAACAACAGCTCGGCTTTGGCACCACGGTTCACGGCCGAAAGAAGTTCACCCAGAGCGAACTCTTCGCAAGGGTCGAAGCCGAGGATCTCATGCGCTTCGGGCTCATCCCGGAGTTCATCGGACGCGTGCCAGTCATCGCCACTCTCGACGAACTCGACGAAGACGCACTCAAGGAGATCCTGGTCGAACCGAAGAATGCGCTCGCGAAGCAGTACCAGAAACTCTTCGAAATGGACAACGTGAAGCTGAAGTTCACCGAGGGTAGCCTGCGATTGATCGCGAGAGAGGCACTCGACCGAAAGGCAGGAGCGCGGGGACTCAGAGGCATTCTCGAGGAAATCATGCTGGACGTGATGTACGACCTCCCGTCGCGCACGAACGTCAAAGAGTGCATCATTAGCGATGATGTAGTGCTGCGAACCAAAGAGCCTATCCTCGTCTACGAGAACGAAGAGAAATGGGGATAAGCGAGTAAGGCGAAATGTTCTTCGGAAACCAACCAGACGACCAAAAGCGCACCTTTCCCATGCTTCCCCTCCGGGACGTGGTGGTGTTCCCCCACACTCCGGTGTCGCTCATCGTGGGGAGGCCCCGCTCATTAGCTGCAGTAAACAAGGCTAATCAGTCGCCAGAGCGCGAGATCTTCCTCGCGGCCCAGCGAAAAGGCGAGCGGATCAACCCCGCCTGGGACGACATCTACGAGTTCGGCACCATCGCCACAATCGAGCAGGTCCTGAACCTCCCGGACGGGAACACCAAGATCCTGGTCGAGGGCCGGCGCCGAGCCAAGATCGCGAAACGACTGGACAACGCTGACTTCTTCGAGGCCATCGTCGAGGAGTTCCCACCGGACCCAGACGTCGCCGTCGAGGTCCAGGCCCTCGTGCGAACCGTGAAGACCACGTTCGAGCGGTACGTGAAGCTCAATCGAGCCGTACCCCCAGAGATGCTGCTCTCGGTGAACGCCCTCGAAGACCCGGCCCGCTTGGCCGACACCCTGGTCGCGCCCATGCAGTTCAAGCTGCACGAGCGCCAGGAACTCCTCGAGCAGATCGACGTGGGCGCTAGGCTGGAGCGCATCTACAAAGCCCTGCTCACCGAGATCGAGTTCCTGCAGGTAGAGAAGAAGCTCAAGACCCGAGTCAAGCGCGAGCGGGAGAGCACACAGCGCGAATACTGGCTGAACGAACAGATGAAGGCCATCCAGAAGGAGCTAGGCGACAAAGAGGGCCGAGGCGACATCGAAGAGCTCGCCCAGGCGCTGGCGGCCCGCGAGCTGCCCGAGCACGTGCAACAGCGCGCCGAAAAGGAGCTCCGCAAGCTCACTCAAATGAACATGATGAGCGCCGAGGCGACCGTCGTCCGGAACTACCTGGACTGGATCCTGGCCCTTCCGTGGACCGAGTGCGCCGAGAGTGAGCCCACCCTGGCCGACGCTGCCGAGGTGCTAGACGCGGACCACTTCGGGCTTCGCAAGGTCAAGGAGCGCATCCTCGAGTACCTCGCGGTGTCGACCCTCGTCGACGTGATGCGCGGGCCGATCCTCTGCTTGGTGGGGCCTCCAGGCGTCGGCAAGACCTCCCTCGCTCGCTCCATTGCCCGAGCGACGGGCCGCCCCTTCGTCAAGATCGCCCTGGGCGGCGTGCGCGACGAGGCTGAGATCCGGGGCCACAGGCGAACCTACATCGGAGCCATGCCCGGCAAGCTGCTACACGCCATGAAGCGTGCAAAGAGAATAGACGCCCTGGTGCTCCTCGATGAGGTCGACAAGATGTCGGCGGACTTCCGTGGCGATCCGGCGTCGGCACTGCTCGAGGTCCTCGATCACGAGCAGAATCACGAGTTTCAGGACCACTACATGGACCTGGACTATGACCTGTCCCACGTCACCTTCATCTGCACTGCGAACACCCTGCAAGGCATTCCAGTACCGCTCCAGGATCGCCTGGAGATCATCCATCTCTCCGGCTACACGGAGCGCGAAAAGGTCGCAATCGCCCGTCGTTATCTACTGCCGCGCCAGATGGAACTCAACGGCATCGACGAGTCCAATGTGACGCTGTCGGGACAGGCCCTGCTGACGACGATTCAGAACTACACCAAAGAATCTGGCGTCCGCGAGCTCGAGCGTCAGATGGCGCGGATCTGCCGAAAGGTCGCCAGGCGCGTGGTGAAACGCGGCACCGAGACACGCGTCAAGGTCGTCACTGCAAATCTCGACAAGCTCCTCGGCGTGCCGCGATACCAGATCGGACAGCGCGAGAACACCGACCAGGTGGGCCTCGTGAAAGGTCTCGCAGTCAGCCCCTGGGGCGGCGAGCTGCTCAATATCGAGGTCGCGACAGTGCCCGGCAAGGGCAAGCTCATCCTGACTGGACGCCTCGGCGACTGGCTCAAGGAATCGGGAAACGCCGCCTTCACCTACATACGCTCGCGAGCAGAGGCACTGCGGCTGGATCCGGATTTCCACGAGCACGTGGACATCCACATCCACTACCCCGGCAACGCCCTGAAGACAGATGGCCCAAGTGCCGGAATCGCAATGGCGACCTCCTTGGTGAGCGCCCTGACAGGAATCCCGGTGAGAGCCGATACGGCCATGACAGGCGAAATCACCCTGCGTGGGGGCGTACTGCCGATCGGCGGTCTGAAGGAGAAGGTGCTCGCCGCGCACCGCGGGGGCATTACTCGAGTCCTAATCCCCGAAGAAAACAGCAAGGACCTCGAAGACATTCCTGCTAAAGTGCTGCAAGCCGTTGAAATCATTGCCGTTTCTCACATGGACCGCGTTTTGAAAGAGGCGCTAACCGGTGCAGAAGCGGCGGAAATATTCGGATCTCACGGGACAGAGGCCGAGATTACGGTAGACTCGCCGCAGGCCGTAAGGCCCGCCGGATCCGGTATCCATGGGGATTGACCCAGGATCTCTCCCGGCTTGAGTCAACTAAAAACAACACCATCGGCGGCCTCGCGTGGGGGTCGTCTCGGGGGTATCCCATATGGCGAATTCAGTAACAAAGGCAGAGCTTGTCTCTTTCATCGCGACCGAGGCCGGTCTGAAAAAAGTTGAGGCCGAACGCGCTCTCGCTGCTGTCACTGGAGCGATTCAAACCGCTCTGGTATCCGGGAAGAAAGTAACGCTAGTCGGTTTCGGAACGTTCTCCGTGCAGGCCCGCCGCGAGCGGATGGGGCGCAATCCCCAGACCAAGCAGCCGATCCGCATCCCGGCGAGCAAGTCGATCAAGTTCAAGCCTGGCAAGGCCATGAAAGAGGCCGTAAACGGCTAGAGCACCGACCTGCCACAAAAAACGGCGCCCGCCGCGGTCTCACGACCCCGGCGGGCGTCTGCTTTTGTATGGGGAGCGCCGCGCTATCCCCCTCGGCACCAGTCTAGAGCCCCGGTGTCGTGGGGCTGTTCGGTCCGACTTCTTTTCGAGCCGAAATTGTCGCAGATCCCGTCTTGACGCCCCCGCGCGGCCCGAATAGAACGCAGAGGCTCAAACCGTTCGGGCGGATAGCTCAATGGGAGAGCATCGGCTTTACACGCCGAGGGTTGCAGGTTCGAGTCCTGTTCCGCCCATGCTCTCGAGATCTATGACATAGGGGTGGTAGTTAAGTTGGTTATAACGCCGGCCTGTCACGCCGGAGGCCGCGAGTTCGAGTCTCGTCCATCCCGCCATTTCATAAAGACCGCCGGTAACCCCGGCGGTCTTTTGTTATCTGGGCTCTATGAACCGCTACTTTCCCGCTATCGCCACCCTCGCCGCGCTCCTCGCGCTGTCCGCCGTCGCGCCCGCCGCACAGCCCAGCAAGCGGCCAACTGACGAGGTTCGTGGCAAGGAACTCTACGTTCGCCACTGCGAGGCCTGTCACGGGGCACAGGGCAAGGGGCACGGTCCAGCCACTCAGGCGCTGGTGGATCCGGTGCCCGATCTGAACGGGAAGGTCAACGCCGACGACCAGACCATCCGCATCGTGCTCCGCGGAAAGTCCGCCATGCCGGGCTACGAGCAGACCTTCGACAAGCACGACGCCCGCCGCGTGCTCCAGCACATGGCCAAGCTGAAAGCGTCCAGTGAGCCTCCCCCGTCGACCAAGCCCGGAGCACCTCCAGCTCCCGCCGAAGAGGGTGATGGCGGCGAAGACGCTCAGGCCCCCCCGCCCGAATAGAACCGCAGCCGATCTTCCTTGGGTCGATGGGCGTTCCGCGGCGAGATCCGCTACGATGTTCGTAGCCTCCTCGGTCAAACCCGGGTCATGCATCCGGGTCTGAGCGCTTCGAAACCTCGGTGACGCCGTGACAACCTTCATCCTGCTCGCGGCGCTCTTCACCGCCGAAGCCGCCGACCCGGTCGCCGGACGCTCGGGATATGTGGCGAAGTGTCAGGCCTGTCACGGACCTCGAGGCAAGGGGGACGGACCCGCCTCCCGCGCCCTACCCAAGAAGCCCGCCGACATGACCTCCGCCGAATTCTGGAAAGGCATGACCGAGGGCAAGCTCCAGGCCACGATCACCAAGGGCAAGCCCGGCAGCGCCATGCGTGGATTCCCCATGAAGGCCAAGCAGCTCGACGATCTGGTCGCCTACCTGAACACCATGCAACCCGACTGACAACTTCTGTCAGCCGCCCCACCCCACCACCCCTCCCTCCGAAAACTCCATGACTGACGATCCCGATGGCGGGCTCGGCGCCGCCTTCTTCTTGGGCGTGCTCCAGGGCCTGACCGAGTTCCTCCCGGTGTCCAGCTCCGGCCACCTCGTGCTCTTCCAGCAGTTCTTCGAAATCGGCACCGACCACGTGCTCTTCGATCTCGTTCTCCACCTCGGCACCCTCATTCCGGTGCTGTGGTTCTACCGGCAGCACGTCGGCCTGCTCATTACCGATCCGATCCGCGGAGAGGGTCCTTTCAGAGAGCGAGAAGGCGTCAAGCTCCTGGGTTTGCTCATCGCGGCGAGCATTCCCACTGCCATCATCGGCCTGGCTTTCGAGGACATCTTCGAGCAGCTCTTCTCCAAGCCGGCGGCGCTGACGGTCACCTTCGCCATCACCGGCTGCCTGCTCATGGCTTCGGGGATCTGGGACCGGAGCGAGAAGAAAGTCGCCCTCACCATCCCTCTGGCGCTTCTGCTGGGCCTGGCTCAGGGCTTCGCCATCACCCCGGGGATCTCGCGCTCGGGCACCACCATCGCCGTGGCCCTGATGCTCGGAATGGACCGCGAAGTCGCAGCTCGTTTCAGCTTCCTGATGAGCGTGCCTGCCATCCTCGGCGCGGTCCTGCTGAAGTTCAAGGACGCCGACTTCTCCGCGATCGACATGGCTCAGCTCGGGGCTGGCGGTCTGACAGCCCTCGTGACCGGCTATCTGGCGCTGGTGTTGTTGGTGAAGCTGGTGAAGAGCGGCAAGTTCCACAACTTCGCGTGGTACTGCTGGGCGGCCGCGATCGTCGCAGGAGTGTTGGCCTTTGCGGTGTGAGGCGGTTATTGGGCCGGCGTCGTAGGGGTATAGCCCAGCTGGTAGAGCAGCGGATTCCAAATCCGCAGGTCCCGGGTTCGAGTCCTGGTGCCCCTGCCACCCAAACCACACGAAGCCCCGAGATTTCGGGGCTTCGTTTGTTCGTCTAGCAGCCCTCGGCCCAGAGTCGCGGA
>PJEL010000276.1_pt1 | contig 62080 bp, 55 predicted proteins | sample 1853271 | NCBI WGS metagenome assembly PJEL01 (sample SAMN08108733, study PRJNA415343) | Invertebrate metagenome, whole genome shotgun sequencing project. | host: Globobulimina | place: Sweden: Gullmar Fjord | collected 2015-08
ATTCAGGACTTCCATGCTCTGTAGCTGCTGTCTTAACCCTATGAAGAAGTTCAACAAACAATTCAGGATGAAACAGTGCAAAAACACTGCTTGCATACGAAATGTTTGGGACAGAGACGCCAACGCATCCATCAACATCTTGAATCTGTTTCTGGAAACATGCCACTCTGCATCGTCGAGACAGAATGATATGACAGGGGTCAGACCCAAGGCTTTCAAGAGGCCTAAGTCTACAGTAGATCAGATCTAGATAGAGAGGTTGTGATGAAATAAAAAGAAACAATGAAACAATTCGGCTTGCTAAAAGATACAGTTTTTCTGTATGTTCACCAAAGTCTTACTTGAAAATCTCAATTTGACTCTGTATGAGTTTGTTTCATCTGACTCAATGAGAACATAAAACCACTTGTGCATGCGTGGCATCTTATAATTTGAATGAATTTTTTTGTATGTGCAAAATTTTGGGCTTCATGGTGTCATATCCATCTTACTAGCGACTGCAACTTTTCGAAATGGAACTTGATTCACCCTCCAACGACACTCATGGGAAAGGAAACGGCAGTTTCTTTCAGTTCAAAAGTTTTCCTGGAAGAGTTAAATCATCCCGTGGAATAGGTGAAACACCAAGAGCGTCAAAGAAAAGCGAGAGCTACCTAGACAAGCGGGAAAGAGAGACTTTTCTTACTCGGCTCACCACAGAAGATGCTCTGCTATCTGGAGATGAAAACCAGATCAGTGGAAATGATTCAAAGGTACGTGACAATGTTCGCATGGGAGATTATGGCATCCGCAAGATGGCCAACAACTGACAAGAATTACCTCTCAACTGCAGATGGAGGGTATTTCGTACACAACTGTGTGCAGTGAGCAACAAAGTATACAATTGAGTGAGGATGTTGCTGACAAGCAAAAAGATGTACAGGAAATAGTCCCTGTGTCTGCATATAGAAGCACAAGTGCTCCACGAACGGAAAAAATTCAGAAACTCTTGGAGGACCAAATAGTCAACCTTGAGGCCCTTCGGGAGTTGGCATGGAGTGGAATACCACCAATGTTGCGACCTCTTTGTTGGCGTTTACTTTTGGGATATGTCCCACCAAATAAAGAACTCCGTGGCCAGGTATTGGCCAGGAAGCGAAAGGAATATAAAAACCTGGTCATGGATTACTACAATCATGTGGCATCAAACCAAGAGAGAACTGTGGCATCTGGAGTATTGCATTCACATGATGAAGATAATGCTTTACGGCAGGTAGCAGTGGATGTTCCAAGGACTGCTCCAGAAGTGCCATTCTTCCACCAGCCAAGAATCCAGAAATCGCTGGAGCGAATTCTTTTTATCTGGGGGATCAGGCACCCTGCAAGTGGCTATGTTCAAGGTATAAATGATCTAGCTACTCCTTTTTTGGCTGCATTCACGTCAGAGAGAATGAAAGATGATACAAATATAGAAGACTGGAATGTCGAAATCCTAGACAATAACGACATTTTAGACATAGAAGCAGACTCTTACTGGTGCCTTTGTAAGCTTTTGGATGGAATACAAGACCATTATACGTATGCCCAGCCAGGAATACAAAAGACCCTATTCCATGTGGGAGAATTGATATCTAGGGTGGAGGGAAGTGTTGCTGAACATTTAGCAGGAGAGGGTGTCGAGTACATGCAATTTGCGTTTCGCTGGGTCAACTGCCTACTATTGCGAGAAATCCCATTTGAACTTGGCATTCGTCTCTGGGATACATACCTCTCTGAGGGATCTGCTCTGAAGGGATTTCTTGTCTATGTATTGTCATCGTTTTTGTTGAGTTGGGCACCAGAGCTAAAAAAGATGGAATTTCAGGAAATCATCATGTTTCTCCAGCATTGCCCAACGAAACAATGGACGGAGAGAGATATTGAGCTGGTTCTAAGCCGAGCTTTTATGTGGAGAACGAGTTTCAAGGATGCTTCCAGTCATTTTGCCTGATGCGGAGCATAGTATGGGATCCCCACTCAATTCTTCCCTATAGTATAGTACTATTATTTTATTTATACATAAATATCGGTATAATATACGTTAAATCTGGTATCAATGCCTGGTATCAAGGTTGTTGGGATTGCCAGCGAAACAGTTGATACAGCTATCTCGCAGATTCAAAGATCAAGCCATGACATTTCATGATTTCTTGACTAGATCTGATCTCCCTGTAACGTCTGCAGCTTGGCACAGCAGAGTTTTGCTGGCGAGTGCACTGCTCTGCCCCCTTGCTAGTGTATACATATGCAGTGCTCATTTGGGGTGCCGGAGCCTTGTTGTGAAGATTTTATTGTCTTACATATGTTTTGAGATATTGTTTTATTTGTCTGAGAGCCTAAGATTCGCTCGAATTTCTCGATCTCGAAATGTTTCAGTCAATACCCTCAGAATGAGTTTTGCAATGGAGCAGTTTGGAAATTTGAAGAACCTGGACGTTAAAATTGAGGATTTTTTGGAAGGATGGTTTATGGGTAGTAAGATAAGTGATATCCATGATGAAAATATGGTTGAATTTATAGCATACGGCTTTTATAGTAAAAATGCTGAGGAGCTAACAGCCTCTGAAAAGGCGAGGATTAAGTCTTTCCTGAGAGACACATGTGACACATATGGGATATCCTTTGTAGAGGGATACAATCCAGATGTGAAATTCATGGGTCATACAATAGAGCCTATACGTGCGTTTCACAAACCGTTGCTATTATATCTCCTGATGGAATTAGTTGGAATGTGCTCACATGGGGTTTTGTACTGCTATGGATTCAGGAAGATGAAACAAGGGGGTATCACCAAATGGATATATCGGCCACGAATGTGCGATGATACCAAAACCCCTATTGTTTTCCTCCATGGAATTGGACTTGGAGTGTTGCCATACATTCATTTTATCATTTCCATCATCTCCATGGAAAAGAACAGGCTGTTCATGCTTGTGGAGATGAGGCATGTGACTATGCGGGTATATTCCGATGATGCTCCAAACTTAACTTCTCTGGCTAATGATATTGTGGATGCAATGAAGTATATAGGATATGAAAAGGGCATATTCATTGCCCACTCTTATGGCACGTTTGTACTGTCACAAATTCTTCAATCAAGAAATTCTAGTGTGGAACAGGCTTTTCTGATTGACCCAGTTTGTCTGATGACGTGCCATCCCAAGTTGACATCAAATTTTGTATACAGAAACTTTCAGGGACCACCTGTATCGTTCAAGCGCTTTATGGATCTCGTGCAATTTGTATTTAGTAGGGACCTAACTCTGGCGCAGACATTCTGTAGGAGATTCAATGGCATGGAAATTATGATCTGGCCCGAAGACCTGCCAAAACACGTGAAGAACGTAATTGTATTGAGTGGTCAAGATCCATTGATACCCACAGATTTGGTCCAAGAACAGTTTAAGGAAGTAGATCACACAGTAATTGTGGTGAATAGCAATCACACCCATGGCCAGTTTCTCAGTGATTTCCAGTATCTCAAATACCTGGTCAATCACGTAGTTAAGAAACACATAAAAGAATAACAACATGGTTATATGCATCAAGCAGGCTACTTGAATATAGCCATAGCCAAGATGAAGATATATACGATACGACAAGACAAGACAAGTCATGAGAGATACTAATCAGATGTAGTGGCAGGGCATTCACCATTGTTGATCTGTACTCACCTGTGGAACAGCAGTAAACTACTACTCACAGAGCGGATTGACAGTTTGTCACCCCACAGAGAGACAGCTGATTGGAGTGGTATACTTTATATTCTTACTTGCCTTCTTGCCCCAAGGCACTATAGAGAAGTAGGTTCACTGTGGACTTGAAATACATGGAGAGGTGGTTTTTTCCACTCCAGGTGGAAACAAAATTTTGTGGTTTCCACCTCTTCTCTCATTTGTTAAAGGAGGAAACAAGTAATGCTTGTTGACTGGGTGTAACAATCCCATTTAAAAAATATATTATTGAGTTGTTCGTTTTCCGCTCTGTCATTGTGTAAGGAAATGTGCCGTAAGACTATGTAATTTTGGATGGTTTAGGATGGAGCAACTCATCAACCCAAGTCCAGTCGTTCACGCACGTAAGCCTTTGAAAAGAAGGAAGCAAGATTTTATTGAAATTGATGAGAGAGTTCGAGAGCCAATTGATTCAGAGGAAATTTTTGAACATATACGGGACATTACAGACCCCGAACACCCATACACTTTAGAGCAACTGAATGTTGTTACCGACGAATCCATCATCGTTGACGATAGTAAAGGGTATGTACGGGTGGAATTTACCCCAACTGTAGAGCATTGTTCGATGGCAACATTAATCGGTCTGTGTATCCGTGTAAAACTTTTGAGGACACTGCCACCAAGATTCAAGCTGGACATTGCCTTGGCTCCTGGATCTCATGCAACAGAGGAGGCAGTCAATAAACAATTAAATGACAAAGAACGAGTTGCAGCAGCTTTGGAAAATCCCTCTCTGGTGGCAATGGTATCAAAGTGCTTGCAAAGTGTAAACTAATCTATTGTTTGTATCCAACAAATTTGGCAGATGCCTGAAAGAATTTATCCACAATATTTGCGTTATATGCTGCGAGGTTTGCACGAACTGGAACTACAGAATTGGCGAAAATACCTCTTGATAAATTTCGAAGAGGCCAATCGATAGCAGCGTGCAAGAGTGCCCTCAAGGCCCCAGGTTTGTTTACGTTTGTTAACGTGTGCCATGAAAATGCTCCTCTGGCATAAAGTCGAAAATCGGGATACTCCTTGTTTGTTTTTCCATAATCAATATAATCATTTGGACATTTCCTGGACAATGTAGCCATATCCCTTCTGACAGAATTGGTGTCTATATTCTTTTCCTCGTCAAAATTCACTGTTGCAGCATGAATGACAGCTTGTGCCCCATCAGACGCAGGGGCAAACAGAACTTTTAGCAGCCAGAAATTCTCCCATTTAGAATTCTTCCAGATACCTGTAACGACACTTCCTGGATCTACAGCCACGGAGTGGATATTCACGCCAGACCTTTTCCATCTTTGGCTCATGTACGAGGTGAAAAAAACATTTGCTAGCTTTGTGGCAGCGTGCAGGAAATCTCCATCATGCATGAACATATCTGACAGGCTTTCATTCTTCAATACACCATTTCCAAGCCCTGAAAGTCTATGAGTGACCGAACTCACATTCACCACCCTGCTATGAAAAGGCACATTAGACTCACCGTGGCCTGATAGTCCAGCATGCTTGATCAGTTTGTCCTCCATCAGAAGGGTTAGGAGAAAAGGGCCCAGATAGTTTACTTGCACAATTTCATCGATTGTACCAGCATATGAATCATTCATAGCTTTGTTGACACCAGCATTATTTACCAGTACATGCAGTGGGTACTTGTATTCCTTTGCAAACATTCGTATTGAATCTGGTTGAGAGAGATCCAAGACTGGTCCCAGATGTATATCAGCCCCCTGAACTTCCCTAGTGATTTCACCGACTACTTTTTCTCCTTTAACTCTGTCCCTACACCCGATAATCACCCTCATGTTCTGTTTGGCAAGTGCCTTGGCTGTCTCAAGGCCAATGCCACTCGTCCCACCTGTGACAAGAGCAGTAGTTTTTTCCATATTCCCCACACTGTGAGTATGAATTAAGTACAGCCCATGGATTCTCTTTCCTTGGATCCTGAATGCGAGTGGCATTGTTTTTGCAAACATCAAGAACCTGTGTTGTGATTATTTCCCCATCAACGGACTGGCTTGACAGGAGATGACTCTGCAACTTTCGGATGAGGTCAGACAAGTCTGATCATGAACTCTCCCGACGGCAACGAGTGTGAAACACCCCGATGTGCAGCACATTTTGCATCATTTAAATATTCACTGACAATGTTGAGTGCTGCATCCTCCGTACGCGTGGTTGCCCCGGCAACTGGTAGCACCGGTGTGCGCCAGCAGGTTGTCGAGGCCCCAAGAGGTCTCTCGTCTCTTCGCAAGGCTGGGCAGTTTGCCAGTGCTTCTGTTGATAACAAGAGAAGTTTGGTAGTTAGAGCTAGCAAAAAGGTCAATGCTGCAGCATCTCCTGCCAAATCTCAGGGACAGAAGAAGATCAGCGCTGAAGAGGCCAAGGTACTCTACAGGGATATGTTCCTTGGAAGAGAATTCGAGGAGATGTGTGCACAGATGTACTACAGAGGAAAAATGTTTGGATTCGTGCATCTGTACTCTGGACAAGAGGCTGTGTCAACAGGTATGTGTCATCAAGGTTGTTAGACGTGAGGTTGACCTTCCCAACTTCAGTCGTCGTCGTGTATTCCATGTCCTTGATTACTGACGATGGCATTTTTATCACAGGTGTGATCAAGGCTTGTCTTAGGCAGGATGATTACGTATCCTCGACGTATCGTGATCACGTACATGCTATCTCCAAGGGGGTCTCTCCAAGAAAAGTCATGGCTGAACTCTTTGGAAAGAAGACCGGAGTCTGCCGTGGCCAGGGAGGATCCATGCATATGTTTGATAAGGAGTTTGGACTCTTGGGAGGATATGCTTTTATTGGTGAGGGTATCCCAGTAGGAGTTGGAGCGGCCTTCACCTCTGCCTACAGGAGAAGAGTTCTTGGGGAGGAAGACTGCGATTCAGTGGCAGTCAATTTCTTCGGAGATGGAACCTGTAACGTCGGACAATTTTATGAATCTCTCAACATGGCATCCCTGTATAAGCTTCCTTGTATCTTTGTTGTTGAGAACAACAAGTGGGCAATTGGAATGAGCCATGCTAGAGCAACTGCAGCGTCAGCTGTTGCTGACACTGAGCCATGGATCTATAAGAAAGGAAATGCTTTTGGAATGCCAGGAGTCCACGTCGATGGAATGGATGTATTGAAGGTAAGAGAAGTAGCAATGGAGGCTGTTGCAAGAGCCCGAAGGGGTGATGGACCAACTTTGATTGAGTGCGAGACTTACCGCTTCAGAGGTCACTCTCTTGCTGATCCTGATGAACTAAGATCTCCAGAAGAGAAAGAGCACTACCAGAAGCGTGATCCTATCCCACGCATGAGAGACTACATGCTCAAAAATGGCCTTGCCACTGAGGATGAGATTAAGCAGATTGAAAAGGAAGTTATCGCTGAAGTGGATGATTCTGTTGAGTTTGCGGATGAATCTCCAAAGCCTGACATGAGTCAGCTCTTGGAGAATGTGTTTGCTGATCCAAAAGGATTTGGTATTGCACCAGATGGTAGGTACAGATACGAGCATCCAGGATTTACCAGTGGAACTGCCGATATTTCATAAAATTGTTCATTATAAGTGATGTAATTATTATTTCTCATTCATTAAAATTGATATATATCAGATTTCGGTAGCATTGGATAGTTTCACTCGTACGTACGTTACATGCATGTGTAGCCATGCTGAAGGGACGATGGCTTTTTCATCCTCGATTAACAGAACTCTTCTACTAATCCATAAGAAGATTCGATTTTATAGAAAATCGTACTCATCAATGTTCGTGCCTAGACTGTAGATTGTGCCCATCTGTTCACTTGTCAACGTTTATAGAAGGAAAGATTAGAAAGGAATCGTCGCAACAACGGTAATAATGGGGAAAGATTCCGGTAAAAGTGGGAAAAAAGGTTCCAAAGAGAAGAGAACTAAAGAAAAGAAGGAGAAGAAGGAGAAGAAGGAGAAGAGATTAAAAGAAAAGAACTTGGGAATGACTGATGGGAACTCTCAGCCATCAAAGAGACAGAAACATTCTGGGAACACTCTTGCTCAAGGGATGGCGCAAGTTGGGAGCAGAGATCTTGCGCATAGTGGTAATCCTGTGATCAAGGACCTGTACAGTGAACCTCCAGAACTCTCTGACATGTCAAAGGGCCAGGTGGCTTCATTCAGAGAGGAGAGACGTATGGCTGTGGAAGATTGTGATATAAATCCGATTTCTTCATTCAAACAAACAGGATTGTCCAAGGACGAACTTTATTCTACTCGAGAATTTACCTCACCTTCTCCTATACAATCCCAATGCTTGCCGATAGCTCTATCAGGAAGGGATTTGGTAGGTATTGCTGCCACAGGTAGTGGAAAGACACTTGCATTTGGGTTGCCTGCAATCAAGCATATTAAAGCTCAGATTTCTGGTGGAGTTGCGTCAGGAACAAAACCTATTGTTCTTGTCATCGCTCCAACAAGAGAACTTGCCCTACAAATAAGTGCTGTCCTGGAGGAAGCTGGGAGCAAGGTTGGCGTTGGATGTGTTTGTGTGTACGGTGGGGTTCCAAAGAGGGAACAGGCAAAAGCCCTCCGCTCCGGGGTTAGTATCGTTGTTGCCACCCCAGGAAGGCTTGAAGATTTGATTGGGGACGGTATTTGCTCTCTAGACGAAGTCTCTTATCTAGTCCTTGATGAGGCAGATAGAATGTTAGATCTTGGTTTTGAGCCTCACATCCGTACAATTGCTGGCAGCATCAGAGCAGACCGTCAGACTCTCATGTTCTCTGCGACGTGGCCTTCGTCAATACGAAAACTTGCATCGGAATTCTTGTGTAACCCAGCAAGGGTGACCATTGGCTCTGAAGATCTAGCAGCAAGTCACACTGTCAAACAAGTTGTAGAAGTTGTAGATCCGGCATCCAGAGATCGTCTTTTGGATAGCTTATTGAAAAAATATCACAAGTCTAGGAAGAACAGGATTATCATATTTGTTTTGTATAAAAAGGAAGCATCTAGGGTGGAGTCGATGCTGCAAAAAAGAGGCTGGAATGCAGCTGCAGTTCATGGAGATATTTCACAGGGTCAAAGGACAGCGGCTGTGGAGGCCTTCAAATCTGCAGATGTTCCTCTCCTTGTGGCAACAGATGTGGCCGCGAGAGGATTGGATATTCCTGATGTGGAAGTTGTGATCAATTATTCATTTCCCCTAACAACAGAGGATTATGTCCATAGAATTGGAAGGACAGGAAGAGCTGGGAAATCTGGCACAGCCCATACCATGTTTGTGGGTGCTAATGATAAGCCAAGAGCGGGAGAACTCATTAACGTATTGCGAGAGGCTGGTCAAAAGGTGCCTGAGGAGTTGTTGGCGTTTGGGACCACTGTGAAGAAGAAGGAGAGCAAACTTTATGGAGCTCACTTCAAGGACGTTGATTTTACTCAAAAAGCCACAAAAGTGACTTTTGATTCTGATTCTGATTAAATTTGTTACGATACACGCGCATCTTTATTTGATTCTTTGAGACCCAAGACAATCTTATCCAACTCGACCTTGGGCACTCCTTTCTTGACAAGAAGGTACTCATAAAACTCTTGCAAGACTTCTTTTTGCTCCGCCTGATGTTGCACCATGGTTTCAATAGTTTCCTTCAAACGCTTCTCTTTAGCATTTTCTTCGAGGCATAGTGTCTCAACAGCATTTTTATATCTCTGCTGCTCAAAAATTTTCCGTCTATGCGCCTCAATTTCAGAATCCAGTGATTCCACTCTGGACAAACTTTCTTGCAAAAGATTTGACAACAACGCGAATTCACTCTTCAAACTCTCATGACGTCTATTTTCTAGTCTCTTCCGATATTCTATGTCTTCTTGTTTTTCAAGTAAGCGCAACACGTGCGATTCAACATCGTTATCGTCTGTCATGTGAATTGTCAACGACTCTTTGAACGACCTTGAACATAGGATGATATCCTCCTATCCAACCATATTTTTGTTTATTTCCCTATAGATAGCGTAATAAAGATATATTAGTAATGAATTCACTCAGCAGAAAACTAGATTGTATTCAGTTGTGTATGGATTGCAATTGCAATCCTCCTTTAAAGGAAAAAAATGTTATTGACCAAAAAAAAATTTGGCCATGGCCATGGCCACAGGGCATTATCCTTCAAAGAAGCCCTCAATCTTTGCTTACCCATCAATTCTAGTACATTGTAAACATAATGTCTAAAGAAATACCTGTGATACATTCTTCTGTGGTTCCTCCTGATCAGGAGTCTGGTCAGGCGACAATAGCATTCTCCGACACGGAGACATGTGACCAGAGACGGAACACGGATATTCTTAGCCATTACGACTCGTACGGTAAATTCACTTCATCTAAACATGAATATAGGGTTGAAACGAGGCGATTCTGTCGGGTTTGCTGGGACGTGAAGGAGGACGTAGATACTCTTGTTTCTCCCTGCTGCTGCTCAGGTGCGTATTAAATTCCATCGTTATTCCCAATAGTATAAATAATATTGGGTTCGCCACCATAGAGATTGTTTTGTAGCGTGAGCTGGCCATATTTTCGTTTGACTTGGCCAACTCCGTGAAGGCATGCTATTTAGGGTCACCAAGCATATTGTTTCACATTCTTTTGCTATGCTTCAGGTACACAAAAATATGTTCATAAGTCTTGTCTTCGTGAATGGCAGAAGACAGTCTTGCGATCCAACTTAGGTGACGGTATGTCTTTCTAACACTCTCTGACTCAGCCAGTATCGCTGTGATACAACACAATCATTCTTGTCTTTTGCAGATCGGGCATACAGATGTGGTGTGTGTAAATCAGTCTATACAATCTCTCCAATCGCGAATAGATGGAGATCGAATAGCTGGAAGGTATACATGATGATCATGCTATTTGTGAGCATGGTATCGGTGTATTATTGTGGCATTGTATTGCATGCCTGGCCCATGGTAGCCATGGTAATTGTATTCGTTCCTGCACTTGGTATTTTACGTGGATCAAATAAATCATTCATTTTGACACTGCTATTGTCGACGGTAGCACTCATTCTAGTGATCTTTGGATGGTCTTACATGTACAAGTTGGTGGTACAAAATAATGAAATGAATAGCCTAATCAATGAGAATTCTTCTGTTCCCTTACGACCAGGAGTATTACTTCTATCTAAAAAGGGGATCAGGGGATCCATATTTTCGAATAGTATTGTTTTCGTCTTCAGTCATTCCAAAACCAGTGGGAGCAAGGGGGTGATTCTGAATCAGAGAATTCTGCCTCGTCCTAACTCATTTGAAAGAAATTGCCACGACTCTCCATCTGAGGATCAGACAACTGCCTGCAAATATAATGATTATGAATTCATCAATCATCTAGGCCATGAAGGCCCTTTACATTTTTTTGGTGGGCCAGTGTATACTTTAGATAGGGTGGTTACATTACATCCATTTGAGAACGTCAGGGGCTGTCAGGCAATTGACCTGGTCGCATCTAATGAAGTTATTTACCTAGGAGGCTTGCTTAGTGATGTACTGAGGGAAGGTAGTCTATCCCAGGAAACTGACTCCCCTATTTGGATATTCCATGGATTTTCAGCATGGGCGAGGGGTCAACTGGAATCTGAAATTCAATCAGGTGTTTGGGCAGTGCGGCAAGCAACCTACCATGACTTGATATACTTAAAAGAAGTAAATGATATATTATGACCACCATCTAACATATACAAATTTCACATTATTTTTTCATGACCATCAGGGGCAAAAGGGGCACCAAGCGGTCCCTCTTCTTGCATAATTGCATTCTTCATTTCTTCCTCCTCAACCATTTTTTGCCTTAAATACATTTCCTCTGCTAGAGCTAAATCTTCATCGATATCACTAATATCTGAGTATCCAGTCACAGAAACGTCGTCATCAGATGATGGATGGTATTCTCCTGTGAGCCTTGCATGCAACTCCTCTGGATTTCTAACCCGAGGAAAGAATTTCCTGTGATTAATGGCAACATAGATCAAGAAGATCATCACAACGAGTAGCATTACACTCGTATACACTGCACCCCAAATAATTGGGGGGTCCTTTACCAAATGGTCCATTGGAGGAGAAGGTGGTGCTGGAGGAGGATATGGAGGGGGATTCGGTGGGCTGGGTGGTGGCATTTTCATTCTTGCTGGAGGTAGAGGTCCAGGTGGTGGATATGGGGCCCTTCTGAAATTTGGAGGTGGAGATGGTGGAGATGGTGGAATTGGTGGAGGGGCATAGTACCATTCAATATTTGCTTGTCGAGGGAAAAACTTTCCCAAGCTTTCTGGAGGCCATTGATTCAAATAGACCTTTGAACCAACTGGAGTCGTCAAAAATACATCCTCGCCCCATTTTTTTGCTTTATTATTGGTAAAGTTGGCATTTAGAATAAAGGATGTAGATCCGGGGCCCATGGCAATGGCTCCTCCACTGCTCGCCTGATTTAAATAGAAAGATGACCCATCAAAGTGCACTGCTGATCCAACCATATACACAGCTCCTCCCTTAGAATCTGCCCAATTCAAATTAAAATTGCAATTTTTAAAAAGAACATTCTGAGACCCCTTGATATTTATGGCCCCGCCATTGTCTGCATAGTTGCCAACAAAATCACATTTATCAAAAAGAGCTCTCTTGGGGGCACTCAACCTTACGGCGCCTCCATCTTCAGTGGTTGCAGCATTCAGCACCCTAACATTATACATTTCAATTATGGCTCCTGTCCTCACATCAAGTAAAGGGAACCTTGAACCTGCCATATCAATGATACAAGTTTTTCCGTATCCATCACACATGGAGTAGATACGGACCTCTGAAATAATCGTGGGTGGGGGAGCATTTGCCCATCTGCCTTGCTGTGCAAACTGAATATGAGCCCCGAGAGTTATGATTGCATTTCCTTGATCCAGGGCATCCCAAAGTTGATCCTCAGTATATACCCACTCTTTGGGATTTGGAGGGGAAGGTGGAGCTGGAGGCGGTGGAGATGGTGGGGCAGGAGGGGCTGGTGGAGGAGAAGTGACGGTATCAGGATAAAACATTGGTGGCATGAGAGAAAGAGGCTGGATATTCAACGGATTTGTATATACATCTGCCTCTGGAGGATATGGATTGAAATACGCAACTGTCGCAACCCAACTCTCCATATATATGTCATTCCCAAATATCTCAGCATCATTGTCAATAAAGTCGCAGTTATCAAAAAAGATGGCTTTCGCAGAACCCCCAACGCCAATTGCACCTCCATTTTGCCCAGTGTTACCATCAAACAAACAATTTGTGAATGCTCCGGCGCCAGTCATTAAAATTGCACCACCGGTTCCAGATCCTGACCCATCCGTTGCAGCTGCATTTCTAGTGAATTGGCAGTTCTGTAGGACTGGGAATGCGCCTTCAACCATCGACAGTGCACCACCTGCCGCAGCAGAGTTTTCAACAAAGTTGCAATTAGTTATAGTTAATGACATTGCACCCTGATTTCCTATGGCTCCTCCTTGGGCATTAGCTGCATAACCATTGAGAAAAATCATGTTATTCAAAAATATCTCCATTCCTGCCAGAAAGGCTGAATTATCTGCGTAGAATATTTGTCCATTACCCTGGCCATTTATCATACATTTCCCATCGTAAGGTTCAGGGCAATCCGCCTCAATGGTAACAGAGGCTTTTATAGAAGGAAGAAGTGCTTTATCTCCAGCATAGTCACCGGATAAAATGATGTGAGATTTTAGCCTGATAAATCTTTCCTTATTTCTAAAGGCCTGTGCAAGCTCCTCCTCGCTATTTACCTCTACGACAGAAGCCCCTTGAGGAAACGATCCTGCCTGTTTAAGTCTCCTCGACACTTTTTGCAGCAATCGCTGCTCTGGAAGTCCTCTTCCTACAATAAAGAACCGTATTTTGATAGGTAAACCTGTTGTTTTCCTTGGGAGGTCCAGCGTGGCAAAACAACCAAATGACCATACCTAGAGTGATATGTATTTCCGATACTATCACTATAAAAAGTACTAATCTTTTCAATGTCGGCGACATTTCTACGTATCTATAATGGCAAGACGGTTGTTACTCTGGAACACGTTGCAGTTACACTGAAGTAAGCCAACGTTGCTTGATTTCTGTCGTGTGTTTTGGCCAGTAACAGAATGTAGTTGTATATAATCTCAATCTTTCTTGTTTTAAACGACAGATATCGACAAATAAGCCTTGTGCGAATTTTACCCACACGCTTGCGTTGGCATCTTCAACAACGGCATCAATGCTTCTCTCACCGTGACAATGATTATATTGTATGAGTTGATTCAGAATGCTCATAAAATAGTGAAATAATTATTATAGGGACAACTGTGTATACATGAATTCAGCGATTTAACAGTTCATTGATCTCGGCGATCTTGTACTCGAGTTCCTTCTTCTGGTTCATTAGCGTTTCTTTAGATAGCAGACTTTCCTTCTCTACCATAATATCTTCGTTGGGCTCGTCAGACCATGCCCAGTTCTTCATGTAATGAATTAGAACCAAATCTTTTGGTTGAGTATCGTAAGGATCTTTGGATGCTTCACAATCATCTGATATGAGCCAGTAGCATCGCCTCTGCATCTTGTCTTTGCTCCCGCCCGCATAGTAACAATTTAGCCTCTCATTACTGCTCAGCATCTTTCTTGCATGCGTTTCTCTTTTCTTGAACTCATAACCATCACAACGGAATTTTGCTACCTTTGAGCGATTAATGAGGTACAGTGTCCCAGATTTGGGTTTGTAATTTACCTGCAAAGAGACAGGTAACCTTCCCTGTGCTGCATCTTTGATTATGATTGCGACTTCCTCAAAATTCAAAAACTGTATTCTGGCTTTCTCTATTATGTTTTTGATAGTATCAGAAATTTCAGTCAACCTTCCATCTAGACAATGTGTTGCTGAAAGTATTGCATCATTCTTTTCACCATGAGCAGGGTTTGAAACTTGCCCATGGGTACACTTATATGACTCTGTTTCAAAGCCAATACTTGAACGATCTATATCTTGATCACATAACCGACTTGAAGAGGTATTCTGTTCTGATAAATTTGAGGAGTTGCCCCTGTCAGCCTCTGCCGATATCAGCCTGCCACTCAAATTCAGCCCGTGCCTATTCAGCACACTAGTGGCAGCTGATATGATGGATTTGTCCTTAATCTCCTTGTTGACATCTATATCAGTAGTTGTAGCTACCTGAGACCAAGTTATTCCATATATCCCCAGCACTCTCTTCCTTAAAGTACTGGCAACCAAAGATTTTGTGTGGGCAGTTTTTGGCCCACACGCATAAACAGATGAGTCATTCACCAGAGCTATTGCTTCATCAATTGTCAGATTTATTTTTTTCTGAAACAATATTCGTTTGAGGTCTACACACCACCTGACCATTGCATCATAACTAGGTGGACGGCCAGGTTTATATACATAAACTCCTTCTTCTGGGGAGGTCTGGTAGGAGTCTGAATGCACTGCTCCATAAACCCTCGGGTCCTCAAATGTAAATTGATTTTCTGCATCAATCATATCTTTTTTATTTGAGTCGACCTTCATCTCAGCATTTTTGGGTGGCAGGTTTGTAGGCTTTCCCTCTTGGGATAGTCTCAGATTCATTTCACCTTTATTTTGTGGGTTTGGGGGGCAGTCAGACACAATCATTGATAACTCATGAGTTTTTGACAAATCTGTAACTGTGCTGGGATTCTGAAGCAATGGCCATGACAACCCTCCGTAGTTTTCCATTGCCAAATGCCGGTCATCCAGTGGACCAAAACCAACTTTCAGACCTCCGGAAGGAGGAAAAGAATGCCCATCTCTGACGCCAATAGGATTTTTTTCTCGTTTATTTTCATCACTATCTTTTGATGAAGTGTAAATTGAGGTCTTTGTATACAAAGGAACTCCAGACTTAATTGCTTCCAAGGATACAAGTTGTGGAGACAGGCTTGTAGAATGACTCATATTGGGCATCGAATATGCCTCGCTGATATTTCCCTTATCTGTTTTAGAGCTTAAATACTCATTCCTGGCTGATTGCCCCGCAGGAAGGCTCCTGTGTTTTGATGTGCTCTTTTTCAGTGCAACGCCTCTGTAACGATCTTTTAAGAAATGCTCTAGTTCGTACGTGTTGCGAAAAGATCCCAATATCTTTCTCATAGTATTTTCATTGTAATGAGATGGATGAAAATTGAGCATGGTATTCATCTTATCCTTTGAAAGCTTTTCTGGGTTCCTAAGGTGACCATACATCACAACCCAGTCCTCTGCCTCCAATGCTGCTTGAATATTCGGTAGACGAATATGACGCCATCTCACATTCAAAAGCTTGGTAGCGGCCTTCGGTGGTCTTACCCTATTGTCACCAGGACCAAGCCTGCTATGCCCTTTAGCAGTGAGAAGTTTCACTACGCAAGGATCAATCAGTGGCAATTGGGAAACCCTTTCAGGATTACATTGTTTCATGCCCTTCGCCCTATCTTTTGAATCAAACGAACTATATAAATCTTTTCCTCGTTCGATATCGTCTCTAGCCTCCTGCAGACTTGCAGGAGAGCCGATACTGTGAGCAAGGCCCAGGAGCAATGCAGCAGCGTCATTCTCCCTTGTAAGCTTTCCATTGTTCTCTATATCCATACTAGGATCTGAAATACTATTTTTTCTGGATTTTTTAGACTTTCGAATGGACGGAGTCTCCCTGAGCCTCATACCCGTGCCATGAGAAGGTGCAGTTCCTGTCACGTGGGCCTGCTTTTGGCTTGCCATGGCAATCTCCCTGACCAATATTATAATATTTGGTATATTACTTTATTTTTTACTTAGTCTCAATCGAATTCAAACAGCAATATCCGTTCTGTGCTATTGTGTGACCATTCAACCCTCGGCTTGGACAGAACTGGACCTGGCGTGACGCGTTCTCAAAACCTATTGAACGGAGGACGATATACATTAGCCTGTACTTTTCAATTGATATTTGACGATATTATAAATTGAAATTATTAAAATATTCTCAATGAAAGGTTTTAAAGGGCTGATTTTCACGAATTAAGAAGCGTCGCGGCCCACCAGACCAAAACCAACAATGTGGTCTCTTTCACTGGCCAGGGACAAACAGCTCACTCTTCAGTCACTGTGACAGACTTGGCGAGGTTGCGAGGCTGATCCACGTTGAATCCCCTCAAGAGTGTCAGATGATATGATAATAACTGCAATGGTATGATATTCAGCACTGGTTGCAATGCCCCATCCCCTTTAGGAACCTTGATAAGAGGATACCTTGCTCCTATCATATCTTCCATGTCAATGTCTTCCTCATTGCAGACAATGATCAGACGAGCATTTCTCGCCATGAGTTGTTGGATTACTCCCTGCATCTTATTGTGCATTTCATCCATTGTAGCGACCACAATAATTGGCATGTGCTCATCTACAAGAGCAAGAGGGCCATGTTTCATCTCTCCAGCATTGATGCCTTCACTATGCATGTATGATACCTCCTTTACTTTCAAGGCTGCCTCAACCGCTGTCGCATAGTTTCTTCCCCTTCCAAATACCAAGAGAGAATTTTCATCTCTCAAATTCTCAGCTAATTTCTTTATCTTCTCGTCCAAGAGCAGGCATTGTCTGATGTTATCAGGAAGCTCCAGCAGTGAGTCAACAATCTCATCCGTTCTCTTTCTCTTGCTGATTTGATCAGAGGCGAGTACAATAGCCATCATGGTGATTGCTACAATTTGAGATGTGTAAGCTTTGGTACTTGCCACTCCTATCTCAGCACCGGCGTTGATATGAATTCCGCATGTGCTCTTTCGAGCAATTGCTGAGCCAACAGTGTTTGTGATACCAACACAGAGTGCACCCCTCTCTATAGCATATTCCATCGCCCTCATTGTATCCGCTGTTTCACCACTCTGGCTGACAAATATGCAGGTATCATCCCTGAAAATCGGACATCGTCTATCCAAGATATCGCCTGCAAGCTCGAGAACAACAGGCATCTGGGTTAATTCTTCCACTGTCTGGCGCGAGCAAAGAGCTGCATGATATGACGTTCCACAGGCAATAAAGATGATACGCCTACTTCTTCTTATTGTTGACACATAATCCACAAGCCCTCCAAGTCTGACTCTTGGGTAAAGGAGTCGATCCACGTTGGGTACCCCAAACTTGATAGGAGACATCGGAGTTGCCTTGATTCTTCCTTGCATGGTCTGCGCTATAGTATCTGCTTGCTCAAAGATCTCCTTTTGCATATAATAATCATATCCTCCCTTCATAATTTGACTGACTTCCATTGTCAAAGTTTGCGCAGTTCTTCGCACTTCGACAGAAGCTGAATCAATATCACTCCAATTGTATACTGTATATTCTCCATCTCTCATATGCACGATATCATTATCCTCCAAGTATATCACCTGTTTTGTATGCTCGACTACAGCGGAGGCCTCAGATGCAAGGAACAACTCCAACCCTTGGGTCTCAACTTTATTTGGGTCTCCTGTAGAGTGTGGAGCTGAGGCAGATGACCCAGTAAGCTTTGGGGTCAGCGGAGTGTTGGGTGATACAGGTGATTTGGGGGCTTGCTCTGCATGAATTCCATACTTCACACCTAGTATCAACGGAGATCCCCTTCTACATGCCACCAATTCTCCTGGATAAACAGATGATTTGATTAAAAGAGCATAGGCTCCCTCGAGCTGCTTCACAACCTCACAGACAAGCTGAGGGAAGGGAATTGGCTCAGGAAGTTTGGAGTAGAGGAAATTGCAAAGCTTGGGGATAACCTCGGTATCTGTCTCTGTCATGAACTCTTCGCCTTCTTTGATCAAAAACTCCTTGAGAGCTCTGTAGTTAGTGATGGTGCCATTATGAACCAGCACGAATTCGTGGTTGGAAGAAGATACGTGAGGATGGGAATTCTTTGCACAAGGAGGACCATGAGTTGCCCAGCGGGTATGGGCAATTCCTGCATGACAATCCACCGTCACATCTTCGTTGATTTGAAGCCCCTCCATTTCTTCATCACAAAGAGCAACGAGATCTGCTACTTTACCCTTTGCTTTGATCACTATAGGCTTGCTAGATGGAGATTCTTCCTCATCAGCCTGCAGGGTCAAATATATGCACAGATCAAACATATGCAGGGTCTAGCAAACGGAGAGAAGACAACGTGCCATCATTGGAATATCTATTGATACCCCTGCCGAATCATAACCTCTATACTCAAGCCGCTTAAGGCCGTTTAAGAGGGTGTCAAGAATTTCCCTTTTGGTATGGGCAACCTGCATGGTAAAGAGAGGAAATGAAGTCACGGACCCTGCCCTGATTCAAGACTCTGATAATATACAAACAAATTTGACGCACACTATAGAAATAGAATCCAAAAATTCCTGTAAGAAAACAAATGAATTAGATTGAGCGTATTTTCGCTTACTAGATCGACAACCTGGTCGAGGTTGTGTCGCCCTCATTCTCCGAGATTGACCTGAAAGAAAGTATCAATTTATACTTACCACACATAATTAAAGATATACTAGTCTGGACTTGTCTAGATTGTTGTGATATCTACGTCTTGAGTGAGCACTAACGTGTTGATCTGACTTTTTAGTTGTCACAGCAGTAGAAGGATAACTTCAGGATTTTCCTGTCTTTACTTGATAATAGTACTAGAAAATAGAAGAATATTTTTAAAGACGGTAACTTTTGAGGGATGGTATTATTATCTCATGTCTCTTCGATGCACGAGTCGGACTCAGATCTCGGAGCTGCAATCACCCCCAGAGTTCCCTTGTACCTGTCAGTCTCAGGAACAACATTGAATGACACGTATAGTTCCCATGCGATAGGTAATTCCATCGCACTAATAGCATAGTATCGTATAAACTTTTGGAAATTGAAGTAAAACTATTTAAAAAGAGAAAAGCATGCTTGTAATGAATGTATTTCACCAGTTTGGTTCAACTTTCTTCCCTGGAATCCATGTGAGCCAGAACGTTGTTTGTCTTGATAATCTGGTTAAACGTTCGATTCCTAGGTGTAGTTGGAGTATCATAACCACCTATGACAACCTTCACGGGGTCTTCCTTCTTTACATAAGAGTCCCTCAAGCTGACATTCGCCACCATACCTCCAGAGACAGGTCCTGAAGATTCTGTCATATTCGCAGATCGTTTTTTCTGTCTAACGACAAGGGAAATTATGATGCCCGCTAGTATGAAAAGTGCAACAGAGCCTCCGACAGCGACACCAACGATGACTCCAGTGGTCCAAAAGGTAGACTCTGTAGAATTGGATTCAGGTTGTTCAGGAAGTGTCAACTCATTGCCATTTTGATATGCTGTGATAACGGGCATGGCATTCAGAGAGTATCCTAAGCCCCCAAGCATCATTTCGATGTCTCCTTTTCTGCAAATTAACAGAGCATTCAAAGTCAAAACAAATGTGGACAGATACACACATGTTGTCCATAAGGTAGACAACAGGATATGTAGCAAAAATGATGTATACGTACCTCAACTCATCCGTAATCTTTTGCTTTAGTCTAACTGGAGTAGTCGTAGCAATTGAAACAACAACACTGGTTGGAATTGTAGTTGCTTGCCGGAGTCGCCTTCCTCTTCTGCGTGAGGTCACAGCTACTGATATTGCACCAACTGGAATATCAAGCTCTTCTGCGATGATTGCCTTGATTTGCTCCATAGCATTATTCTGAATCGGAGAGGTTGACATTATTGTCAGACCAATGTCTACACGAGTCTTTGGTGCATTTTGTAATGGGGCCAAAGGAGAACAGTTTAGAGAAACACAGCATTCAGGATATGGTGGGATCTTCAATTGCTGACCGACTGAAAGCCCCGGCACTCCAGTATTACCCACTGTAATGTCATTCAGATCAATAATATCCTGAACAGTAGCGCCAGCAGCTTTTGCAATGCCTTCCAAAAACTCCCCTTGTGCAACTGTCCATATTTGACAATCTGTAGAACCTTGTGGCTTTCCTACTTCCTGTACAGCCTTTTCCTCAATGGAGGCCTCCTGATTTATCACTTGCTCATTTATCTGAACTGGTTGGACAGGTTCAACAGGCTGCAGAGACATTGCAGGCTCTACAGGTTGTTTCTCATTGACAACTGGTTGTGGAACAGCAATTGTAACCATCTCATCCAGTCCTGGTGGCTCTGTTATAGCCTCAATAGATGCACTGGGTGGACAAGAATCATCCCATGGAGGTATATTGATTCTTTCTCCTGGTTGAATTGTCTTGACCTGCAGACTGGGGTTGATTGAAGTCAACTCAGCGACGTCAATGATCCCAAATTTCCCAGCAATAGATGCTAGATAATCTCCAGGCTGTACGATATAGACCTGACACTTCTTTTTTACCGGGGGTCTCACGTTGACTGGTTTACAATTTGCCTTGGTCTTGTATTCCTGGGCAGACACTGGGTTCTTCATCCAGTCTAGCAATTCCTTGATTGTCACAAAGTACACGTCTCCTTTGCTTAATGCATACTCAATAAATTTTCTAGAGGCCGCTACATTTTCGTCAGTAAACCAAGGGGCGTGTGTGAAGAGAGGGACTGGTGCCCTGTTCCCCGCATATGATTGATCAAAATTAGTGACAAGGGTTTGGTAGACGTCGCCATCAAAGCCAGGTCCAGGATCCATGCTATAAGCATTGTTTTCTTTATCCAAGTCATCTTTAAGAAGAGGCCAAAGAGGAACTTCCCATAATCCTGGGTATCTTTCATCTGAGGAACAGGTTCCTGCTGACGTGTATGTGCAATCTTGTACAATTCCATTGTCCATGCTATATGGCCAGAGTCGCTCTGCCATATTTTTCGTGGTCATTGACCTACTTGAAATGGATTCAATGATTGAAGAATCATATAGCATTTTGTTCTTTGCAAGAATTGCTCTCTGTTTGGGGTTATGGACCAAATATGGAGCCCTAAACCCAACCATCTCTTCTTCGGGAATACCACATTGCATCAGGTCCTTCTTTGCATTCATCATTTCAGCCTCCATATCTAGAAAATCGGGTCCTAAAGATGCGTGATGAACCGTATGGAGGGCGATCTCGTGATTTTCATCGTACAATTTCTTGGCAAGGTCGCATTCTGTCCCCGTGCTTGTAGTGAACCATGTGGCGACGACATTGCATCCATTGGGATTCTTAAAGCCGTCAACAGCGGATCTAACTACAGTATTTGCAAGATTAGAAATCGCATCGTCGTGGGTGATGAGTACAAATTGGGGAATATTAGCTCCTTGTAGGCCACCTGGGGCAGAGATGGAGGGGCAGTGACAGTTCTCTGTGCAAGTCGCTGGGTTGCAAGAGTAGCTTGAGGGACCAAAACCTTCAACTGCAGTCATTTCAAAATAGTAAGAGGTTAGTTGCTTGTGAGAAGATATTGTTTAGCATTTGCTGGCCTGTACTTCGCATACCTCTTATGACAACAGAGAGAAGAAGCGCTAGGTAATAACCGTAAGTCAGCATCCTTCAATTGCTTCAACTGCATGCAATCAACACGGATTAATAGTCAATGTACAATTTTGGGGTCGTTCTAGATCCGGTTTCATGTGGGTTGGTGACCGACGGTTACGTCGATCAGAGATTAGATCCGACCGAGAAAGTTAACCGATGAGATTATAAAATTCAATTATCGATGAAAGGATAATCTTTTAATTATTTCAAAGGTGTTTAATGCCCACCCGTGCTCCATAGACCCAGATTTCTGCCTCACCAACCCTACTATAGGCAACCACCAAGGTGGAAGCCCAACGTACCTACGTCTAACAATATCTAGATACGAATATGAAGATCACACAGTATGTATATATTTATTATTATATACATCTAATACATAATATTGATCTTATGGAAGTGTCTGGAGTTATGAGTGCATACTTCCTTTATCATGTCGGTTATAACCGTAAGTTACGGGGATCTTGCCAGTTGGCAACCAACTTGCAAGTTGGAACACGGCGCCATGCATGGCGCGCCACCACATATGGGAAGAAGGCTGGCCAATGTGCCCAAAAGATTCGTTCTCTAGACAAATCTATTTTATCCATTTCCTATCTGATTCCAATAGAGCTTAGAAGGGCTTAGACTTCGATACATATGACTGCAGCAGTGGGTCCCAGAGAGATCCCAGTTGACTGTGTTGATCGCACCCTATAACGGAGCATATAAGTATTGGGTGATCCAGTTGTATTTTTCACCTGAATTATAACCTTTTCTGTGGTTATTTCGCCAATATCCTTCCTTTTGACGTGGAGTTTTTACTTCAGTGCATTATGGTGTGGAAACAGATGGGGAGCATGATTGGCAATCTTTACAACCCATCCAAGGACTGTTAGGCCTTGATGCACCACAAATAACCATAATGAGACGCGTGAGTTTTATTTGAGCCATATGACTCGAATGCATTCGAATGACCTATATCAATTTGGTTACTTGGCATTTGTCACAATAGGCAGGAAAGTTCAGATATAGCATTGCATTCCTGATAACTGAAGATCACTTCCTTATCATCTATAGGGTACTTGTAGGCTTCATGTGATTCCCCGTGTTGAAATATCAAATTTGAGATGTTTTTTGTGGCCTCTAGATCTACAAGGAGAGCTGAATCCTTCAGGCAGAAGTAGCTGCAAATCAGAATTCTCCCCTCAAACTTGCTTACTTTCCTCCATCCATCTTTACATTAAAATTAAAAAGTGTATTATCTACACTCGCCGTATATGTAATATCGGAAAAGAAAGGGACTGTTTAGTTGCAGTTTTCTCTCGTTCTTTCGCCTTGTGGACAGGACTGCCCGCAGTCAATTTAGAGTGAAAGTACAAGTAATTGTTCTGATTTACTTGGATTTATATATTTATGATTCCATCGACGTATCGTGGCTGTCCAGCGACGGCGGGGTCAATAATAGGTGGTGTCTCCCGGCCACGCATGGTATCTGTCACTGGTCGATATTTGGGGGCTCTTACCAAGGGAATCGTTGGAACTCGAGAGTCATATTATCGTATTAGAGATATATCAAGCGCAAATGGCTTTAAGGCACTCGAAGGAGATGCTTCTGAGCAGCAAGGAATAGAGGCAGCAAACATAGAGGCAAGCCCTGAGACCAAAAAATCTGGCAGCAGTCTAACGAAACGTGCCATTTTTGGCAGCATTCTGGGTGCTTTAGCTGCAGTAATTATTGTGATAGGTGGGTGGCCATTTGCTGCTGTCACCTGTCTGCTGGCATATCAGTGCTCCCAGGAGTTCATTGGCTTGGTAAATGCCAAAGGGATTGCCAAAGGGATGAAGCCTCCCCATCCCCTTGTCAGTTCTGCTATCAGTTTGATGTGTGTTGCTCTCTCTGCTTGGTCTTTTATTTCTGGTGGTAAAATGGCGTCTGCGATGGCAGTGGCCACCCTTTTGGTTCTTAGTTTAGAGCTCATCGTCGTAAAGAAGCCAACTTTTGCTCAACTCACTTCCTCTGTTTTTGGATTGATGTATTGTGGTTATTTACCAAGTTTTTGGATCAAACTCCGGCTTCTCTCGATTCCTGCAGCGAACAGTGTCCTTCTTCATTCTTGGCAAGGAACTTTGGGTATCACAAATGCAACTGTGGGATTAGTGGCAACTTTCACGGCAGTTTTATGCATAATAGCAGCCGATACTGGTGCTTATTTTTGTGGCAAAAGTCTTGGGAAAACGCAGCTGATAAGTGTGAGTCCCAAAAAAACTGTTGAAGGGGCCATAGGAGGATTAGTATGTAGTATCTTGGGAGCTCTTGGATGTTACAAGATGTTCCAATGGCCAGGCAGCCATTTGGGAGCCGGGGCTCTTGGAGCAATTGTATTCATTAGTAGCATATTTGGGGATTTAATTGAATCTGTTATCAAGAGAGATGCAGGCTTGAAGGATGCTAGTAATCTTATTCCAGGACATGGAGGTCTGTTGGATAGATTGGATAGCTACCTGTTCACAGGGGCTTGTGTCTATTTCTATATGAGGTTCTTCATGGTTGGGTTTGGAGTGTGATTGACTATTTTGTAACCTATCATCTCCAAAGGCATATGATATCTGGGCATCAATCAATACGTATCCATGTGTGCATGCTTATTTTCAATCAAATGTGACACCTAGTCAATAATATATCCCACTTTTATAAGTTATCCAGAGGAATTTTATTAATTATTCCACTGAATAAATTGATTGCATCGTAACAATCGACTGTTACAATAGTTTAGACGTCTGCATGCCCTTAGTTTGATTACAAACTTGAATGCATGTGAAAGAGTATTTGAGAAGATCACATCATCAAAATACTCAATTATATATATTTAAAATGATGAGAATTCGTATTCAGCAAAATCCGGCCATGGCGGTCTCTAAAGGCAAGTCGAGAGTTAGTAAGCATACCTGCAGAGCAGAGAGCGAAGGCCTCAGTTACAAATCTGCCGGGGTGGATATCGAGGCAGGAAATGAGCTGGTGAAAAGAATACAAAAATTGAATCCGAATATCGGTGGATTTAGTGGAATGGTGCCCTTTGGTGCGTCTGAGTTGTGCTCAGTTTTACGGTTGTTATTTTTGTCTGATATGCTATATTTTTTCATCAGGTGATTCTTTTTTGGTTGCTGGAACCGACGGTGTTGGAACCAAATTAAAGTTAGCATTTGATTTGAACAAGCATGACACGGTTGGAATCGACCTCGTGGCGATGAGTGTGAATGATATCATTACTTCTGGAGCAAAGCCAATGTTTTTCCTTGACTATTTTGCGTGTGGGAAACTAGATGTTGACACAGCCGAACAGGTGCGGAAAACTTATTATAACTATTGGCAAGCCAAATGCAATGTTTTACTCAGACACCCCTGATTAAAACGAACATTGAGTTTGCGAGAGTACTGTTTGGCAACTGATTTCCACAACAGTTCCACCATAACTGAGGTAGGAATGATCCCCAAACAACAGAATCTACCAGTTTCCTGGATCTGAACAACATTTTCTACGGAGATTCACCCATTCATTCCTTATTATTAATATAGGTCGTGAAAGGTATTGTTGATGGATGCAATCAGTCGGATTGCCAACTGCTAGGAGGGGAAACTGCTGAAATGCCTGGGTTTTATGCTGATGGGGAATATGATCTTGCTGGCTTTGCTGTTGGTTCTGTTTTGAAGAGCAAGGTTATTGATGGCTCACAAATTACATCCGGAGACGTTATTTTAGGTTTTGAATCGAGTGGTGTGCATTCAAATGGCTTTAGCTTGGTTCGTAAAGTGATTGAAAAGTCTGGGTCTAGCTTTGATCAGCCAGTCCCCTGGAGTAACGAGTCCCTTGGTCTCTCCCTGCTCACGCCCACAAGACTTTATGTTAAAGAAGTCATGTCCTTAATTGAAATGATTGATGTGAAGGGTCTAGTGCATATCACAGGTGGTGGATTTCCGGAGAATATCCCTAGAGTCATTCCCAAGGGGCTTGGAACTCGCATTTTCAGAGATTCCTGGGATGTGCCTCCACTATTCCAATGGATTCAGGAAAACGGAGGAATCCAAACTCCTGAAATGTTCTTAACATTCAATATGGGAATCGGTATGATAGCAGTAGTATCCCCAGCAGATGCTGAGAAAGCTCTTGCTGCTGGTGTGGATGCCAAAATCATAGGAGAAATTGTTCATGGATCTGGAGTGGATATTCAATGATATATCGCTTTTTGTAACGTAATGAATCGAATCGTTGATACGATCACATTTGATATACAACATGCTTTGTGAAAGTTTTTCATTTTGCAAGATCTTGGTAGCTCTCAGCCTTGAGTCACTCGGTGGCTGAGTGATTCTCTTCTGAGAAAGCCTTCTGCAGAAGGCTCAGCTCAGAGATTCAGTTGGACGAATCCCTCAATTCCCGGTGAGTGCGACCGTAATGGCTGAGCAGCAGTTCAGGAATCTATCCGTATTTTAATTCTATGGAAATATTCCAACAAGTCGTGTTTTTCTCCTGAAGCTCGGAGGAAATTGGTTTCCATTGTTAGAGTGTCAGTTCACTCTTTTGCGTGTCACCCATACTGCCTTGCTCATCGCAACGGCCTTTAAATTAATATTTCACGCATATTTACCTTTCTCCTCTAGCGCAGTATGGCCACGAATTTGCATGTCGTGGGGTCGAAGATTTGGTTGCGCGATCTCCAGGAAGGCTGGGTGCGTGGAGAGATTTTAAGGCTTGGTGGCGATGACAAACTCATAGTTAAGATGGATGACGGAACAGAACAATCTTTCGATGAATCGGAGATACCTCTCCAAAATCCAGGAGAGAGAGGTGTTGAGGACATGATCACTTTGACTTATTTGAACGAACCCGGTGTCCTGTGGAATCTGAGGGTGCGATATGAGCAAGATGACATATATACATACACAGGGTCTATTTTAATAGCTGTCAATCCATTCACTCCGATGCCACATTTGTATGGACCTCACATGATGGAGCAATATAAAGACGTTGAACAAGGGGAACTGTCCCCACATGCTTACGCCATCGCAGATTCTTCTTATAAGCAAATGAGAATGAATAGCATGAGTCAGGCTATTCTTGTAAGTGGAGAATCTGGTGCAGGCAAGACAGAGACAAGTAAGCATATCATGCAATATCTTGCATGGTTGGGTGGTGAGCTTGATATGTCAACTCTGGAAAATGACAAGAAAATAGAGCAGAAGATTCTTGAATCAAATCCCTTGCTAGAAGCATTTGGTAATGCGAAAACGGTTAGAAATGATAATTCTTCTCGTTTCGGAAAGTTTACACAGATCCAGTTTGACAGCAAGGGTAGGATTTCCGGTGCTGCAGTTAGAACATACCTGCTTGAAAGATCCAGAGTCGTAAGCGTAGCAGATCCGGAGAGAAATTATCATATATTTTATCAACTTTGTGATGGTGCTAGTGAACAAGAAAGAGAATCTTGGAGCCTGAAGGGTGCAGGAGAGTATTCCTATTTGGCCTCGAGCTCTTGCTTTGACTTGACTGGGGTGGACAATGCGGAAGAATACATGGTACGTACATTGAAATAGAGAAATGAACTATTTAAGTAATTTTATCGCTTTCTCACGGCAATATGCAGAAAACTAGGCTTGCCATGGATGTTGTTGGAATCCAAAAGGAGACACAGGAAAGCGTCTTCAAGGCTGTGGCTGCAGTGCTACACCTTGGGAATATTTCCTTCGATGCTGTCGACGATGATGAAGCGCGAATATCTCAGAATGGCGAAGAAGCACTGAAAGTTTCTGCAAGACTGCTTGGCGTACCTATAGATGGCCTGAGGAAGCTCTTGACGACAAGGACAAGGCGAACTGTTGATGGACCTATCATCAGTCCCATCAATGTGGAGAGTGCAATCAACACAAGAGATGCTTTCGCTAAGACTCTATATAGTAGAACATTTGACTGGCTGGTTGAATGTATAAACACATCAATCGGTCAGGATGCAAATCCTGTTTCTGTCATAGGGGTACTTGATATATATGGATTTGAGGAATTTGCGAGAAATGACTTTGAGCAATTTTGCATAAATTTTGCAAATGAAAAATTGCAGCAACATTTCAACCAGCATGTATTCAAGATGGAGCAGAAAGAATACGAAGACGAAGGAATCGAATGGAGTTATATTGAGTTTGTTGATAATCAAGATGTCTTGGACATTATAGAAGGAATTGGATCGAAAAGGGCAAAGCAGCCTGGTATCCTTGATCTCCTCGACGAAACCTGTAAATTTCCTCGGGCAGATCACAAGGACTTCGCACAGAAACTTTATTCCTCGGATTTCATTGCAAATACTTCAAGATTCAAAAAACCAAAGTTGTCTCAAGAAGACTTTGTCATTGAGCACTATGCAGGCCCGGTGCAATACAGTACATTCAACTTCTTAGAGAAAAATAAAGACTTCGTGGTCTTGGAGCATCAGGAGCTTCTTAGTCAGTCCACAGAAGCATTTGTCAGGACATTGTATCCAGGGCACACTGAAACATCTGACTCTCAATCTTCATTTAAATTTAGCTCTGTGAGTTCTAGGTTCAGCAAGCAATTGGGTGATTTGATGTTATCACTGCAGCAGATGGAACCCCACTACATACGGTGTATTAAGCCCAACAAAGCAGGCGTGCCAATGGAATTTGAGAATCCAAGCGTCCTGCAACAACTTAGATGTGGTGGTGTCCTGGAAGCAGTTCGAATATCTTGTGCTGGATATCCTTCTAAGAGAACTTATGAAGAATTTTACAATCACTTTTGGATGATGTGCTTGGATGGGAGCGATTTGGATGATGAAGAAATTACCAAACAGATCATTCAGAAGAATTTACCTCAAAACGATACGCGATTTGGCAAAACCAGGGTGTTCCTGAGGGCAGGAAGAATGGCAGAGCTCGAGAAGATGAGAATGGAACTTCAAAATAGCTCAGCGACCTTGATTCAGTCACACGTCAAGTCCTGGCTCACAAAAATGATGTTTAAAGAAAAAATTGCAGCATCAGTAGTCATTCAGTCTTCTTGGAGAACTTATCTTGCACGTCAGGAACTTAATAGAAGAATCTCGGATAGTGCCGCTTTGAGAATTCAAACAGTGTATAGAGCCTATCAGGCGCGCAAGCATTTCATTTCCACTGTACAAGCAATTAGACTTATTCAAAGAATGTACAGGGCACATGTTCGAGAAATGATTGAGCGAGAGAATATACGAAACTCCGCAACCCTTCTGATACAGACATATTGGAGAACATACTCTGTGCAGAGACAGTTCAACAAGATGATCAGGGTTGTAATTCTAGCACAAAGTCTGCGGAGAGCTAAGCTTGCAAAGGCAAAGGTCGCTAAATTAAAGACTGCTGCTAGAGAAAGTGGAAAATTGATGAAAGATAAAGAAAATTTGCAGAGGAAAATCGAAAAACTCCTGAATGTGTCTGATACACTGAAAAATCAGCGAAATGATTTAAGAGAGCAACTAAGACTTGAAAAGGCTTCAAAATGTGAATTAGAGTCTGCACTCAGGGCTGAAATAGATGAGAAGGGTAAAAAAATTATCCTTTTGGAATCTCATCTCGAAGAAATGAAGAGCAAACTCGTTTTAACCAAAGAAAATTATGAATCAATGCTTTCAGAGGCCCGAGAAGATTATGAAAAGGAGAAGGCAGTCTTCCTGGAAGAGCGTCATAAGGAAAAGACTTTCACTGTTAATCAAGAAGCAAGAATCAGGGAGTTAGAGGATAAGTTGTCGGACAATGAAAAGGCTTTCATGGAAAAAATGTCAGAAATCCAGGATGAATTGCGAAGAATTGAGCTTCAGAGGGATAAAGCTCGTGAAGAAGCGCAGATAGCAAATGGCTTGCATGGATCATCGATGGTAACGCCTGGAGCTGGTCATCTGATAATGTCGAGATCGAGGACATCAACAGATGAAGAAAGAGACAGTAGTAGTAAAAGTGCTTACGGTAGAGAGCATGTTTCTGATATAGACCGAATGCAAAGAGAAGTTCTTGCAAAACAGCAACAGCTCCTTAGGGAACAACGAGTTGCAGATCAAGAGCACTTGATTGATGCCCTCAAATTAAATTTAGGATTTCAACAAGGTAAACCAGTTGCCGCTGTTGTGATCTTCAGATCTTTTGTCCACTGGAAGGCGATACAACAAGAAAAGGGGACTATCTTTGACAGAGTCAGTGAAGCAATTGGCCTGCAGATAGAGGCATATCATGACGACAATGAGCGACTAGGATATTGGTTAACAAATACTGCAGCACTTTACTACCTAATGCAGAGACACACCAAACCAGCTGGTACTGCAGGTGAGAGTGGAATAACAGCAAGGTTGAGATTTTCAGGCCAACAAGCTGCAAAAGGATTTCTCTCTTACTTTGGCAGATCGCCTGGTAAAACAGGTACCCCAGATGGCAACACGCCAAGGGACCTTCAAGATCCAATTGTTCAGTATGAAGCAAGATACGCAGCCCTCCTGTTCAAACAAGGTCTTGGTGCATTGGTGCAAACTATATTCCCATTCCTGAGAGACAACATCAAGCGAGAGATCTCTAGCTACCTTGGAGTGTGTATGAATATCTCTGGGAGTCATGGTGGGAGAGTGGTACGAAGAGGTAGCAAGCATGAAGTTGAAAATGATAACGATCATCTCATGCCATGGAAAGAAATATTGAGGATACTGAATGAACTTCTACTCATTCTTCAAGAAAACTATGTACCACATATGCTTGCATCGAAGCTGATGGAGCAGTTATTTACCATAATAAATGTCAATCTTTTCAATCAACTTATGTTGAAAAGAGATTGTTGCTCATTCAGTAACGGAGAATATGTTAAAATGGGACTTGCTGAAATAGAGCAATGGGTTGTCTCAACAGGGACTGAATGGGTTGGCACATCCTGGGAAAAGCTTTCTCATCTTCGTCAGGCTGTTACCTTCCTAGTGATCCACCAAAAAGCTAGGAAAACACTTGAGGAAATTAAAAATGACCTCTGCCCCTCCCTCTCGGTCCAACAGATTTACAGATTAAGTACCATGTACTGGGATGATCGTTTTGGAACTGAATCAGTGTCTCATCAAGTCTTGTCACAACTAAAGGTCATGATGACTTCTGAGGGACAGCATACCCAAAATCTTTCATTCCTCCTTGATGAAGACTCGGCAATACCATTCACTACGGATGAGTTGGGAGCTACATACGATGGCCTTGGTCTTTTGGAATCATTGGTAGAAATCCCCCCAGAACTGATGAAGCCTGGTGGTGAGGAGCCTGACAGGGAGGACAGATTTTCTTACTTGACCCGTTAGTTACAACGGAAGACTGCGATCTTATCTTCAAGAAATTACCCCTAAGGAATCTATCACTACTTCAGGCAAATTTTAGAATTTTAACTGACTGCCAGTCAGTTCGAACTGACAGAATTCTGTTCAATACGTAATTTCATTCCTAGTCTTTTATATATGCGCTAATTTAATGAATACATTAGTACTAGATCAGCGGACAATATACTGTACTACCGTAGCACAGGTATAAAATGTAGCTCTAGGCGCGAGTTTTGTCACTGAGTTTGAAATATGGACAAAACTGTCTGCATCCCAGGACCGGCTGGGGAGAATCCCAAGAATCGCATGAAAGATGGATATAATGACAGGGAGGACACAAGTCATCTCAGAGGCTCCTCTCAGCCGTCTTTGTCAGATTCCAACAGGACTGGTTTGGTGTCTAATGTTCCTGTAAAGGTTTTAAGAGTGTTCCCGGGTATATGTAAGGAAACATGTTTACTGTTGAAAGATAATTCTGGAACCATGCAGGCGTTTATGACGAAAAGTGCCACTTTGAAGCATGGAACGCTAAAACCAGGAGACACTCTGACTATTCAAAAAGTATGCTGGACAATTTTCCAACTCTAGGGTATTCTTTGAAATGGACCAACTAGATACATCTACTATTGTAGGCATATGTGATTACATCAAGAGATTACATTCCAACGAGGCTAATTTGCCTCGATCACAACTCGTTTCTTGACAAATATCAGATACCTGCTGATACAGTGCCAAGGCCACTTGTCTCCAAAGAAACTGATGTCGCCGACGAAGAAGAAACTTCGCAAATCGGTGGAGAGGATGATCTTTATCTATTTTCAGAAAGTGGTGGAGATTCGGAGAGGGAAGAAGGCCCTCGATGTCAGCAGGAGCTCAGATGTGAGGCTACTGGACACTCTCATGATGTAGCAGAAAACAAATCAAGGGATGATTTGCTAGACGGGCTCGACGACCCTTTCTGATTCGATTCGCATAAGCAGAGAATGACAAGATTATATTGGGATCTATGTCTCAGAAGGTCATGAAAGTTTCCTTCCAGAAATACCATAAATGGTAGAAGAAATATTTCTTCAAGCTCATGCCTTCAGGCCATGGCCAGAAATATGTGTTCTCAGCACGCCTCAACCAAGCATAAATATGAATATATACATGATATATAATAGCAATATAAGAAACCCATATTATTATCATTCATAAGCAGGCATTTCACCTGAAGGTGGACAAGATGTCGTGTTGTGGCCAACCAGCGGGACGAAAAATCTGGCAATGAAAGACACTGAATTAAGCTCATCAATGCATGTTCGCAATTCGCCAGATATTGATTTTGATATGAATAATGCATATAGTGATGATGATCGCACAGCGGAGAGTGCGAGTCTGTTGGCTGGGTCGACCTCTTCGTGCCCAACGGAAGAAAAAGAAGTTATGGTGCGTCGAGAAGGCATGTAAATGCAGAAGTAGATTATATTTGATCGAACAATATTTTGAACCTGTTTGGATCCAATCTCTTGCCAGATTGCTGCTAAAACGAGATTTTTGTGAGTTTGTTACTGAAATGGTTTGTTCTGCAGAGGGGCAAAGCCCTATTTTCCCACCGTGTTCGGCGAGTTTTGGGATTTTTGTTAGCTAACTGGTACAAGTTTGCAATTTTAGGAATAATGATTACTATGATTGTACTAGTCTCGATCCATGTACGTGTTTAAGTATGAATTTCTTTTCATGATGCTGAAGAGTTTTTTACCCTCTTTCTGCTCAAACCCAGGGTTTCTCTGTTTTTGGATCTATTTTGGCTTGGTTCAAAAAGAGAAATGGATGGGGAGGTTGGGGTGCATATGTTGGATTTTACACGGGTATAGTTGCCCTATTCTTTCCAGGAGTGGTCTTTATTATGGGGGCAGGATTTGTATTTGGGTTTTGGAGAGGACTGTTGGCCGTCTGGATTGGTGGTGCAGTTGGCCAAGCCTTGGCATTTTTGCTCGCCCGATATCTTTTGAGAGATTGGGTTGAATCATTTATTCACCGGAAATGGAAAAAATGGAAATATATCGATGCAGCTCTTGAAAATGATGGCTGGAAGTTGGTACTCATCATGCGCCTTTCGCCCATTATACCCTATAACTTATTAAACATTGCGATGGCGACGACTAGCATTCATTTCCTTGCATTTACCATTGTTTCGGCAATTGGAATAGTATTTGAATGTGGCATTTTTTGCTACATCGGTACGATAGCTGATAGCATCACTTCAATTGTATCTGGCCAAGCTGGAAAGCCAAAGGCTATTCAGTGGGTACTATTAGGACTTTCAATCATGATGGGTGTGATAGGTGCCGTTTTTGTGAGTATCATGGTTCGAAGGGCGATAAGAAAGGCTGATGAGCTGTCATCGCTTGACAACGAATCTGAATCAGGAACTCCAAGATTGGACAGCTTGACGGCCACTCTGTCACCAGAGAGGCAATTCTTAAATTCATCACGTGGATGGACACCATACGCGAACAATTTTTCGGACGTTGAAAGAGGTCAAATTGAGAAGGTTAAAACTTCCCCTCGCACTATGAGCGCCAATTCTTTAAACGAGCAGAACTCTTTGGAAGAAATCTCACCCCTATCCCACCATACTATGGGTGCAGGGAAGCGTAAAAGTCGAACTCAAAGTGCGGACAGTTCATTGTAATGGATGCAAAAAAAATTACCCTATAGTTTGTCAGACTGGACACTGCATTTGAATGAATCTTGATAATGCATATGTTCAATTATCAGAAGCTACATCAGACATGCCTGATACATCACTTCCTGCCTTTTCATATTCCTCATCGCTGTCGGGCACTTCTAAGTCATAATAAGGAGTGGCTTTTGGTCTGGGTAAAACAGCTTCATATTGCTTGATCTCAGGAGACGAATAGTCAGGAGAATTTAGAATAACCACTGCTGCCTTGTTTTCATATCTTTTTGAATCTGCACAGACAAACTGAGGGTAATCAGGTGCACTGAAAACCGTCATCAATTTTCCACTACTTGTTTCGTGATCAATAGTGTAACCTTCATCCATTTTGGGCATATCTGGTCGCATTTCTCTGGCGTCGGGACCTTCGTGACTACGAATTATCAATTTCAAATGATTCTCTAGCAAGAACTTCCTAGTAATGTCGGGCCCGAAGACCATTCCAATCCCTCGCCCATAATTTTCAACGAATCCGGTTTCGTTGCTAGGATCTGACCACAAAATATCAGCAGCAAGCTGGCTCTGTCCATAACCACCGGGGTCAAGGCCACCTTTAGATGCTGTCCTAAAATCCTCCAAGGATCCGAGAGTAAATTCATCGACGTGTTTCCTCTTTCCAGTACCTTTATTCGTTCGATATAATCCTCCATGTAATACTAGTGTTTGTTTGTTGATCAAGGCAGCAAGTGGCAGATTTTTGAAGAGCTGTTTGCATGCCGCAAAAACACTCTGCATGCACGAGCTAACTCTAGTTTTGGAACTCTTTTTAGAGGATCTACTATTAAAAAACGCACCTTTCCGACTGATTTACCGTATTTCACCTCTATTTCTTGCTTGAAACCATACATTATTGAGCAAGTGGCAGTCTCATGATTTCCCCGGAGAAGGAAAAATCGATTCGGCAGATAAATCTTGTACAGGCAGAACAACAGCAGAGTTTCCAAACCCCATGCTCCTCGGTCTACCATATCTCCATTGATGATAAAAGTCTTCTTATCGGAAGGCTCTCCAGCCACTCGAAACCTGCAAGTCACGAGCATAACACTCTATTGGAGGACAACAGAAACGATCTTCACTAACTAAAGAAGACACATACATCTCACAAACATCATGGTATTGACCATGGGTATCTCCAACAACTATGACCTCTGGTTCATTGTGATCAGGAACTATCTACAACAATGGGTAAATATCAGGTCAAAATATTGAGAATCGTGGCTTTAACAAAGGCCTCTATCAAAGCAACAACACTCAGTTTCAGCCTACCTCTAGTAAAACATTTTCCTTTGTGACTATGGCAACTGTGCGCTTGATTATACCTAAAACTAAATCTTTACAACAATATTTTCTCATATGAGCAGGGTTTCCGTGGCTGAATTGGTTGAAAGCCTCTCGACATTTCGAAATAAAGTCTAGTCCAACGGTGTCGGGTAAAGTGCTGATTGGAGTTAATTTTGTCTGAGTTCGAGTCATTTTGTTAAGTATTTTGAATTTATTAAATTATGCTGAGAAGTCGAGGATCAGCATCACAATAATGATTTGGAGAGACGTCATCAAGTTGAATTGTACAATTCACACATGTGGATTTGAAATTTGAAAACGGCGTTTTAAATTTTTTACAAGTTATATTTAACTTTTTAAAGGACTCTCTTCTGATCATGATCATGATCATGAGCAGAAACGATGAGAATGGTTTGGTAAAGGCCTCGATGAATATAAAATATTTATTTCAAGATGGATAGGAACGAAAATCGTGGGTACCGTGGGAGAAGAGGAGGATTTCGAGGTGGACTTAAGAGAGCACGAGACGAGGAACCCGTCCTTGATCGTGGAAAAGTACTCCTGTCAACATTACTGTCTATAGGTGACGATTGTATGCCAGTAAGTGACATGTTTTTTTCTTTCCTGTGATTGTGTCGAGCTCCTGTCTGACAAAAATGATCGGATGCAGGAACTGCAAGTTAGGCAGGATGCTATATTTAATGTCTCCAAAGAGATTAAGGAAATGTTTAAAAGTGAAAAAGATGGTATTTATTCTATGTTACTGAAATGCATCGTTCAAGTAAGCACAAAAATTCCAGTATATGGTGTGTTAGTAGGTACGTTGAGTTTGTTGTCCTCTTTTGCCTGCAATTCAAGGGCGTGTTGCCACGGGGGGTGATTGTCGTATTACATTTGCGTGTAGGAGTATTGAATGCGGATAGTGCAATGTCTGGTTTTGTCGAAGAATTGCTTCAGAAGGCTGTTATTGAACTCCAAGAATCGATCAAACCAGGGGGTGACATTTTCAAGTGTCAATCCCTGTTAAGATTCATAGCACACCTGATACCCTGTGGTGTAGTGACATCTGATTCTGTTTGTAATATATTGGATCAGATTGTTGATGTCGCGCAGAATGTAGCTGTCGGTGACAAGGAAACTTGGCAACCCTACACTGACCACCTTGTTTGCTTGGTGCTTGGAACATTGCCGTTTGCAGGAGCAGAGTTCTTTGTCCAAGCTGAAACTAGGGTGTATTCTCTGATAAATAAATCTGAAACTTATGTTGAAAGTCGTCCTATCAGTAGATTTGAAAATTTGAGACCGTTTATTGGAATGGATGAGGAGGATGACCTCTCCCTTAGTGATTGTGGTGCAAGCGATAGTTTGCTGGAACTGTTTGCAGCAATCACAGAGATGCTAGAAAAAAAACAATTCTCTCTTGAATGTGTACCAAAAGTTTACGAGAATTTTGAGAATGATCTTGGATCAAATGTGGATAAAGTGAACCTCCGCCCTATATCCTTTTCTTTGGATGACATGGTCAAGTCCATCCAACCTGTACAAGTTCTTGCCTGGTATCCTCCAAAGGGAATCATCCGGCTGATGAAAAGGGAACACACGCTTGGAGATCGACTTTTGATTGAGAGAATCATCGCAGAGGATTATTTTCTTCACACGATACACTTCTTTGAAGGTGACAGGGTTGAATGTGCGAAGCGGCTTGCCAGAATAATGCCTTTGAATTATCAGTATGAGATCCTCTTGTGTGAAACTATTTTTGGGCAGATGCTCAGACTTCCAAACTCTGAATTTAAAACCATCATGTATGGCACCTTGATGGTGGATCTCTGCAAATTGATTCCTACCTTTCCAAGACCTATGAGTGCCTGTGTGAGAGAGTGCTTTGCAAGGATGAGCAGAATAGATCGATGCCTGAGTCAAAGATTGGCAGAATGGCTTGCATATCATGTTTCCAACTATAATTTTGCATGGCCCTGGGAAAGATGGTCGCATGTTTTGGAAGCTCCAGAGTCAGACTACCAAAGACGTTTCTGTGTTGATGTGATTTGCAGGATGATGCGATTATCCTATTGGGACAGAGTTAACCAAGTTTTGCCGGAAGACTTTCGAAAGCTTCTTCCAGTAAAGCCGCATCACCAGCCATTGCCAGAATCAAATTTAGGAACATCAGAAGATTTGGAAGGAATTTGGTCAGCAAAAGCATTGGACTTGATCAGGAAGAAAACAAGTGATGAACAACTAGACGAATGGATGAAGTCCAATGCACTAGAGGCAGTATTGGGAGGGAAGGTCAATTTATCAAAAATGTTGCTCCGTGCTCTCCTTGTTGCTGGACAGAAGTCTTATTCTCATATGATTATAGCTCTGGAACGATACTACGGGCCCTTAGCTGTTTTGGTTTCAGAGGGTGGTGAGGATGCACAAATTGCGGCCATTGAAACAGTATGGCAAGTGTGGTCTGGAAATAGCCAGCGTGCTGCAATGGCAATTGACAGAATGATGACGCTAAGACTTGTCTCTGCCAATTCTGTTGTTCGATGGGTCTTTGAATCTGGCACAATCAAGTGCACAGGAGATCAGAAGAAGTACAACTTAGGTTGGGAAGCTCTCTTCAATGCCGTTGACAAGACAGTGGCAAGGGTGGAAGATGTGAGTCATGATATCGAAATGCTTTCGTCTGCACATAATAGTACAGACAATGGCACTCTCAGAGCCAAGAAGGAGCTCCTGATAGAGTGTGAAAATCAAAGGATGGCCACTTTTTATCTTGCCATACAAAATTTTATCTCAGTCATTGATGTTGCTGGGTCCCATGAAGAAAATATTGCAAACCTGACTTGTATTGAGGACATCCAAATCGACATTAATCAGCCAAACTTAGTTCTTTTGTATGATTTGGTCTCCCTTGCTCAGTCATTCATCCGACATTACTTCAAATCAGTATCAGCTTGTTCTGAGAAGCTCTCCGATGCTTTTGCTGCTGCAAAATTACCTCTGACGAAATCAATAATGAAATCATTCCTCCACCTGTAAACCAAGAAAGAGTACCTTTTTGTATGATCTTAAACTTTCTCTAGGACTTTCAGGCTTCAGGTTGCTAATGGCATTGCCAATATTAAAGCATGACAGGAAGCCCATCTTGACCTTCAAATGCTCGAATGGGTACCACACAGACCCGAGACCCGACATACTAAATATACGCATTAACTAGGGTACCAATCATTTTGAAATAATATAATTTATGCTAATTGGCTTCCCTGACTCTTTCAAAGCGGAATAGAAAGTAATTTCCCTGGCGTCTTACGATACCGAGAGCATTTAGATAAGACTTGGACAGCTTTGCATTATGAAAGTGTCACAACTCTCTCATCAACGTGGTATGAATGCTACCAAATCTAGCAGGAGTAGAAGATCGAATATGACTGTCTGTTCTGCATCTCCTTCGACTGCAAGAAGTCCTGCGGCTACTGGTCAGGTAGGAAAAGATTGTTTTGCTGGTCTGGCTGCAGAAGTGTATGCTTACATCTTTAGTATAATTTACAGGTCAAGAATGCCTTAACTATGACCGAAAAGATCCTTGCTAAGCACTCGAATAATGTCAGTGTCTCTCCTGGGCAGAACATCTGGACAGAGGTTGACAAGCTACTGACCCACGATGTTTGCGGACCGGGCACGTTTGGAATTTTCCAGAAAGAATTTGGAGAAAATGCAGACATCTGGGACAATGAAAAAGTGGTCATCATACCAGATCACTACATCTTCACCTCAGATGAAAGGGCCAATAGAAACGTTGACATTTTAAGAGATATTTCAAAGCAGTATAACATCAAGTACTTCTATGACATCATTGATAGAAGTGACTTTAAAGCCAACCCTAATTATAAAGGCGTCTGCCATATTGCAATGGCAGAGGAGGGCCATTGCAAGCCAGGAGAAGTGTTGTTTGGAACCGATTCACACACATGCAATGCTGGAGCCTTTGGGCAATTTGCTACGGGAGTAGGGAACACTGATGCTGGGTTCATTCTCGGGACCGGAAAATTATTAATTAAGGTTCCCCCAACCATGAGGTTCTGTCTTGATGGAGAGATGCCTCCATATCTTCTCGCAAAGGATCTGATCCTTCACATTATTGGAGAAATCACTGTAAGTGGTGGTACATACAAGGCCATGGAGTTTACTGGCTCTGCTATAGAAGGCATGAGCATGGAAGAAAGGATGACAATTTGCAATATGGTGGTAGAAGCTGGAGGCAAAAATGGTCTTTGCCCACCAGATCAGGTCACATTCGACTACGTCACAGCTAGGACATCAGATCCATTTGAACCGGTATATGCAGATGCTGGGGCCACCTATATCGCAGACTATCACTTTGATGTTTCAAAACTTGAGCCAGTTGTTGCTGCACCACATTCCCCCGACAACCGTAAGCTTGCTAGAGACTGCAAAGATGTTAAAATTGACCGTGTGTATATTGGATCTTGCACAGGTGGTAAAACAGAGGATTTCCAAGCTGCTGCCAAGCTGTTACATAAGGCAGGACAGCAAGTGAAAGTCCCAACGTACCTTGTACCAGCTACTCAGAAAGTATGGGCTGATGTCTATACGCTCCCGGTTCCTGGATGTGATGGAAAGACAGCTGCCCAGATCTTTGAGGAGGCTGGATGTGTTACCCCGGCATCTCCATCCTGTGCAGCCTGCTTAGGGGGCCCACAGGATACGTTTGCTCGCATGAATAAACCAGAGGTCTGTGTCTCCACAACTAACAGAAATTTCCCAGGAAGAATGGGACACAAGGAAGGGCAAATCTACCTTGCCTCTCCATACACTGCTGCAGCATCAGCTTTGACAGGATTCGTTACTGATCCTAGGGATTTTATTTAAACCCAGCCAGGTAAATGATTATTCGTCACTTTCATGTAATATTGCGCACAATAATAATATCAATTTTCTGCCAGATCGGGCTCCCAAAGCTTAAGGGTTCTGTCATACCCAACGGACGCCAACTTCAAATCCTCTTTTCTTGCAATGTCACTGCCCATGATTTTTCCCTCATGCCCTGCAAGGGTCTTCTTTAAAGTAAAGTTTCTGCCACACCAAATTTTACACACGTTATCATAACCGCTTGTCATCAAGTAGATGCCTGTTCTGGGTTCGAATTTAACCTGGGATATCAAGGAATGGTGTCCTGGAAGAATAGAGAGTGTTTCCATTTTCCTCAAGTCATAAACTCTTGCAGTGTGGTCTTCGCTTCCAGTTGCCACCAAATACCCATTTGGACTGAAGTCTACCGCCAAGATTGCTTTAGCATGCCCTTTGAGGACAGATATAGATCTCCCGGTTCGTAAATCCCAAACCCTTGCATATCCATCAAGACCACCTGACACAGCAAGAGAGCCATCCGAATTGAAGGCTAGACCATATACAGGCCTACTGTGACCTTCTTGCTCTAATATGGTAGTACCTCTTTCCAAGTCCCACAATCTCCAGGTCCGATCAAAGCTACAAGTTCCGAGATGTGCACCCATGGGATGCATTGCTATGCGTGCCAACCGATCGGTATGACCTTCCAAACTGCCAAGCCGTGCCCCACTCCAGCTCCAGAGACGAGCGGTACAATCGACTGATCCAGTCGCTAGATGTACAGTTTTACTCTCCTCAAAAGCTGCATCGAAAGAAGGATGCCAAGTGACACAAGTTAAGCGGTCCTCGTGAGCATGTATGGTTCTTTTCACTTCTAATGTTTTAGTACACCACAACTTTGCTCTACCACTCCAAGATGCAACTGCAATATACTCATCAGATGGAGAAAAAGAGCAGGAAACTACTGGCCTCGTATCTGCCAGAGACGATGCCTGATTAGTCAAAGATGCTATTTTGCTCTCAAGAAGGTCCTTTCCCGTTTCAGAAAATCTTCCATCCCTTTCTAACTCCAATCTCAGTTTTGCTCTATACAATGAAAACTTCGCCAGATTTACACGGAACGTACGGAGATCATCAGATCCCTCCGTAAAAAAAAGTCCCTCAGGCTTCTTGTTGATAATAAACTTGCTTGGGATATTTTCCAGAGCACCGCTCCTGAGCTGTTCAAGCTGATTCTGATCCAAACCCACCAACAGACTGCGCAATCTGTCACGCCGCTCCAATTTTCCCTCACCAAAAAGGGTGATGGGTTCATTAAGACCTCGGAGGAAAGTCCGAACCTCGTGATCAGATGTTGGGACAACCACACTCTTCAGCAGTCTGTCATGCTGAATTTTCCGAAGTTTGCTTTCATGCGCCTCTCTCCCATCCAAACCCGACTGCAGAGCATAAAATGTTACATAATACAGGTCTTAATCAGCATGATACCAATGATACCATACCTCGGGAAGAATCGTCTCCTCACTGACCATATTCGGAGAGTGCAGAGTTTCTTCGCAAAAATGTCCTTCACCTGACACGCTGTTCTTTCTGTCAACAATGTAGGATCATCAAATTCGTAAATGAAAACAATTACCCCCGTCCACTAGTCATTGAGAGAGTTTAGATGGCATGGCATGGGCCCGGGATCATATGATGCATCTGGCCAGATGGCTAGTCCATGGACTATAGTACGCGTACTGGATCCAGAGGTGTAGAAAATGTCTTCTTGTCGCGTAAGGACGACTATTTTTTATCATTAGAATAATACGTCAAGACTACGGCATAGATAGCCTGCCTTGTTTCTTTCGTATACGAACCAAACTGATCACGAGATTAACTCCAGTTTGGAACTTGGAAATGAATTCAGTGCGTTGCATCTAGAGAAAAGAATAGCGAATATCGTATCATTGATACTATTTTTTTATATTGTAGATGGAGAGTAGCTCGATGCCTATGCGCACTGGGCCACGCGAGCCTCTTCGTGAAGGTCTCTCAACTCACAAGGACCAGTGCCATAGTTCTCATCCTGTAGAAAAAATCATGGAGAAGTCAGATACCAGTGCCCGAACTAGTCTTCAAGAGAACGTTTATGGAAGCGCTCTGGCTGCGAGAGCTGCAATTGAGCAGCAAGTACTGAATAGGTATGTTGGACGCGCATGCAATTTAATGCGAGTATATTGAATCTGAAGACCTACATGTTTACCCCTGTCATACAGAGTTGAAAGACTTCCCGGATTTCCATCATCTAAGCTAGGACTTGAGTCGTTGACTGGAGAACTTGATACGTTTGATTTCGGCTCTTATCTTCCTCCTGTGGAGGAAAATTTGCATGTTTTACAGGAGCCCCATTCTAAGATGGAGAGGAAGATGGGCATGTAATTCCACCGCGCATTTTTATAGAATAATGTAATAAATATCATGTTTTGATGCGAGTAAACCTCAAACTTATTTCCTGTGGCGATTCAGCTTTCTCCTCTTGGCGTGTTTGTGCTTATTCATCTTCTTCTTGCGCTTTCTTCTTACAGAGTCTGCTCTCCAACACAAGTCATTGTTATTCCCTGACCGAACTTTATCAACAATAAAGTCAAGGTAACCAGGACTTTCAATCTTGTCCCATATCTGGATCAAAGCAGATGCGGAAGGGGCTGGTGAGGTTCTATCCATACTATTTACACTAATTTCGCAGCCCTCGATACCATTCAGAGACCTCCTGCGAAGCAAAATACGCCCACTGCTATCCTCTGGGCTATAAACATGACTTGTGGGTGATACCTTTCGAGTTGAATCTCTGGTCATTTCAACAAAAGAAAACTGAACTCGCTCTGGGCCAACAGAGTCTGCCTGCGGGAGCGAACCGATTGTCCTTGGATTTCTACTTGTGATTATCTCATCCAATATTTTTCTAGATTGTATCAGTGATCTCCTCAACATCTTAATGACTTGAGTAAGACCTGCTGGCTGCGAAGTTGCTCTGCTCTTATCTATGCCAACAAATAAAACAGCACTACTCTTCCCCCGATACTCTCAAGATACAACACTGGCTGGGTATGCTTTCATGATTTTTTCATGATCACACGAAGTGCAACGAAACTGCCCTTTTGACCCGCCAAAGTTCCGCAACTGATCACTCACTAGAGAACTCTAGCTACGATTTTCAAAAAACGTTATCGCAAAACACTCGGGGATAGCCATGGATATGTCGTGACATCCAGAACCAAGTCTCATTCCTCTTAATGAAGTCGCATCAAAATAATAAATACAACTATTCACACATTCCTTGTGCTGGTCTTATGAAACGCAGGTTCTGTGCTACATGCAGCGGTCTCTGCGAATATTGAACATGTTGCAAACGCAGTGGACTGCCATTCGCTGTCCTACCAGGACAATGAAGCAGCGATACTCTGCCCTACAATGTTCACCAATATTGCGAAGGCATGTGGCAGTAGCGAGAGGGAGGGCATTGTTTCGTGTCCCTGGAAAGGAGATATACGGTTTGTCCAGACGGTCTCTTGTTACTGCAGCAGTTCAAACCAAGACAAGTCTCGTTTCAGAGCCCGATGCCACCGTCACACGGCGAGAGTATGGTAGCGAGGATTTACTAGTTATGGACGTGACGAAAATGATGTGTGGCGGATGCAGTGCTTCGGTGAAGAAGATTTTGTTGCAACATCCTAATGTGGAGGACGCCTCCGTCAACCTAGTAACGGGCACTGCCGTGGTCAATTTAAGAACTGGGTGCACCGATAGTGATGTTGAAAGTATAATAAATGCGGTAACATCAAAAGGCTTTCCAAGCTTCAGGCGAAGTGCTGAAGGTGGCTCAGATCAAAGTGAAAAGATAAGGATTGATCAGCAACAGGATGAGATGAACGAGTATGTCTTTCATCTTGTCAGATTATCACTCTTTCAATCAGTGGACTCTTCAGTATTTACTGATAGATTTTAATTTTTTGTGTGTAGGAAACGATCGCTTCAGTTTGCTTGGGCTCTCGCTGTCACTTGTTATGCTCACCATCTTGGTCATTTCCTGCATGCTCTTGGATTGCATGAATATGCCCATACAGGATTTATGTCTTGGCTTGGCACTCCTCTCGTGGGTGGTGCAATCGGAGCTGCTGCAATATTAGGGCCAGGGCGGAAGCTTCTTGCCGACGGGTTTCTTTCGTTCATGAGAGGAAATCCAAACATGAATTCTTTGATATCACTTGGAGCAACAACATCATTCTCTGCGGGTCTGCTTTCTGCTTTTCTTCCAGATCTCAGCATAGACCCGTCATTTTTAGAGGAGCCCGTAATGCTACTGGCATTTGTGCTACTTGGAAGATCTTTGGAGAGAAAAGCACGAAAGGAGGCTTCCAGTGATCTCATCAGCCTTGTGAATCTACTGCCTTCCCATGGAAGGCTGGTAAAAGACGAATTGTCTGCTGATGATAAATGTGATGATTTGAATTATATATCCATACCATCTTCGATGATTCGTCGGGGTGATGTCATTCAGGTCCTTCCTGGCGAAACAATACCCGTTGATGGTAATATCTTGCGTGGTTCTTGCTCAGTTGACGAATCGCTGTTAACAGGAGAATCTCGAACTGTTTTGAAGCAACCTGGAGACTCGGTTATTGGAGGGACGATTCTTTTTGACTCGCCCATCTTAGTGAAAACAACCACAACCGGTGATTTATCGACTCTGTCCAGAATCGGTCAGTTAGTCTCGGAGGCTCAAGGAAGAGAAGCACCGGTACAAAGACTTGCCGACAGAGTAGCTGGATGGTTTTGTTATGGTGTGATGTCAGCGTCGGCTATGACTTTCGGATTTTGGTACAACTTTGGACTTCAATTATTCCCCAATCTTATATATAGTGATGTTATGGCAGATATGAATGGCAGTTTCGCTTTGCTCAGTACCAAACTAGCCATCGATGTCCTCGTTGTGGCTTGCCCTTGTGCCCTTGGACTGGCCACCCCAACTGCTGTTCTCGTCTCTTCATCAGCTGCAGCCAAAAGAGGCATCCTCGTAAAAGGTGGACAAATTTTGGAGAGAATGGCTGATGTTACATCTATTGTTTTGGACAAGACAGGAACCATCACAAATGGGAACATGAAGGTGCTTTCTGTCTCGAACTTTAGCGACGGTGGCAACGATCCTGTTCGGTTGGCTGCCACTGCGGAGACCCAGACCATACATCCGATTGCTTCAGCTTTGAGAGAATATGCTGCAAATAATGGTACGATGATAGTGCTAAATCTTCTAGGTAACTGGCATCTTTTTACTTCAAATCGACTTTTGTGCAGGAATTTCCCTAGGAAAGATCGCAAACTCCACAACTATACCAGGCAATGGCGTCGTCGCCAAGATCGACGGGGATGACATATATGTAGGGCGTTGCGAATGGGTGAGTGAAAGTATAGGGCAGCATTTTAGTCGATCTTCACCTCCACAGGTCACAGAGATCTGGGTCGGATCAGGTACTCACGGGATGGTCGGTAAGATCGAATTATCGGATACACTTCGGACTGAGGCAAAAGCGATTTTATCGTTCTTGAAAGGCAGAGGAAAACATATTTATTTACTCTCTGGCGACGATCCTAGTATTGCACACAACGTCGGGCTACTTGCTGGGGTCGAAGAAGCTAACATCTTTGGTGGAAGAAGGCCGGAAGAGAAGGCAAGATTTGTTGAGGAATTGAAATCCAATGGGCACACTGTTGCGATGGTTGGCGATGGTATAAATGACACCATTGCTTTGGGAACTGCTGATGTTGGTGTTGCGATGGGCAAAGGGGCTGACGCAGCTGGATCCGCAGCAGATGTCATCTTATTAGGCGATAATCTCAACCAGCTCAAAGAAGCTATTATGATAGGGGATAACACAATGGCGAAAATCCGACAAAATCTAGGTCTTGCTCTTGTTTACAACATTTTGGGTATACCAATCGCAGCTGGTATTCTTCTCCCTGAATACGGTATTATGTTATCTCCAACTTTCGCGGGAGCAATGATGGCGTGTAGCTCTATAGTAGTAGTCAGCAACAGCCTCTTGCTGAAAAACCCATCCAGTCGTTAATGTCCGTATGCATTCGCGATAATAGGACTGACCTCGGGCTTTAGTGGCCTGGACATGTTGCTAGCAACGACTTCCAGAGGGTCCGCATTTTCATAAATGACCTAAATTGAATGAATATATCGTTATTTTGACGCCGTAATGTAGAATATAAACGTAGAAGGCGTGTAGTGCCTACCTTGTAGATTCCTTCTATGACATGGCATTCGACCCCCACTTTTTGTGCCAGAAGATGTGCACTCTTCGATGTCAGAACACCTTCTGCTACAGCAGCCATACTCTTCGTGATTTCATCTAGTTTTTCCCCTTTACCGATGCGGATTCCGACGGATCGATTCCTGAATAAAAGATAAGGCGATGTTTGAACAAAATCGACACTTTGGTAGGTCTTTTTAGATGTACTCACCTGCTAAGATCGCCAGTGCATGTAAGTATAAGATCGCCAACACCAGAAAGGCCTGACATAGTCAAAGGGTTGGCTCCACATTTAACTGCAGCGAAAATACATGAAGAATAAGTTTCCCAAATTTAAGCATTTGAAGGGTAAACATACCTGCCAGTCTCGACAGTTCATCAAGCCCTGCATGACAAAGAAGAGTAATGAATGTAAAGTCATAGCAAACATGCATGCGATCTTCGTACCTCGTGTCATGAGAGCAGCTCTTGCATTGCACCCGAAGCCTAAGCCATCGGAAATTCCGCATGCAATCGCGAGCACATTTTTCAAAGCTCCTCCGAATTCCACACCGACGACATCTTGACTTGTATAACATCGGAATCGAACGGTTGACATTATTTCCTGAACCTCTATTGCTATGGTTTCGTGTGCACTGGCAATGGTCACTGCAGTCGGCTGCCCCTGACCTACTTCAGCTGCAAAAGACGGGCCACTTAAAAAGGCTAAGCTGCAAAATATGTACATCCATCGCGGTGAAATCGAATGCAACTATAAAATTGTTTTGCGAAATTTAACGGAGTTGGTAAACGTGCAAAATGGGACGTACCGACCGTGCAGTTCCAGGGGCAAAACCCTTTTGAGAATTTGATCTGGAGTTTCCAAAGTCTGGAATAGAGCGACGAGGTTGTATGAGAATACGACAGTCTTAGGGCAACACCGTGTGCAAAATCGTCATTTGAGAAATATATCAGATCAGGTTGTAACCTACCTCGTTCAAAATTCCCTTTGTGCAACTGCATAATATCTGGCCTCTGTTCAGATCGCCAATAATGCCAGTCAGGACTTTCTCCACGAATGGCGTTGGAATGACAACCAAGATTAAATCACCATGATTCGCCGCTTTGTGAATATCCTGAGTGGCCTTCAAATTATCTGGGAGTTTAAAACCCTATAATAGCAAAGACCTAATAGGTTACTCAACAATTATTGTGATATCCATGTATCAAACAACTTCCTATAACTCATATTCCAATCATTTACCTGGAAAAATACTACATTCTCATGCTCACCATTGATGCCCTCTACAACTTCCTTTTCTCTTGCCCACAGCTGAACCTCGTGTCCTTTCCTGGCACAATGCAAGGCTAAAGCTGTACCCCATGCCCCTCCACCAAGGACAGTGACTCTCCTGGATAGATTAGAAGCCATGTTTTTCTTATTCCCTGTATTGATGCATAAAAATGTCAAACTATTTTCTGTATTTTAGCCACAGTAAGCTCACTGACGCCGGGAATCATTCATTTTGTCATGTTACATGTGTATCTGGGTGCTACCACAACACAAGGGTGAATCTAGCAAAAAGGTACGAGGAGAATGGACTTATTCCACTACGCCTGTTTGTAACTATGATGCATTGTATGAGTTTTTATGTGCTCAGGATATGCGCGATCCACTTGTCAGCATTTTTTCAAGGGATTGGGGTTGCCTGAACTTATGTGCTTTCAAAGGGCTCGGTGGAACTCTTGTAAAAGTCCACCAGCACACATTCAAACCTTTTACTGAATAATCATTTCCCCATCTTTAAACGTCTTTCGCAGCCACCGTGATAGACAGTCGTCACGTGTAACTTTGTTTTACAACCCACCTTAGTACTCTAGTTGTCAATTTTCGAAGCTCTGATTTATGCCAGTAAAACGTCTTGATCGACACATACAAACGCATTAAAATTAATTTGCTGGATTTTCAAGGGAGGATACCATTTATCCGCTTTCCCGTGAGACAATTAGAGAAATCATTCCTGTGACATATGGAGCAAATTCAAAAATCCCAGGTCGGGGTACCTGACTGAGGTTCCGATCTCGAGGTCTCTGATATTACAATGGTAAGGACAAGGATCTGCTTTGTCTTATTACAAATAGATTTACATAAGATAAAATGAGATCTTAGAGCCAGGAATTCCTGTTCGTTGATCGAACAGTCCTGAGTTCAGATTTACAAATTCAAATTTCTTCAGGGGAAAAAATCTGTGTATTGAAATTTTTTGTCCAGAATGGAGGAAGGAACGCAGATTAGGGAGTTTGATGACAATGTTGTTAGCGATACAGAGGACTGGGGCGGAGACGAGGTGGTACGAGAAGTGTTACACTACCTTCCAACAACCGAGCAGGACATCAGCGAGTCCAAGCCAAGCACAAACGTTTTTCTCCGCAGCAGTGAACTAAAATCTCGAAAAAGTCCGACCCTGGGGCCATCTGCTAGAAAATTGAAACCTGTGCCAAAGCTGAAAACTGAAGTACCAAGTTCACCTGCTATGTCACAGAAAATGCAGAAACTTTGCTCATGGGAAGTTGATCTGGCATCTAGGGTCGAAAGAAAAGGTCACGTTACCGATGGAAAGAGATTATTAGGATCTTCTTTTGTAGGCAGGTCTTTCAAGGTACCCAAGAATGTAACTGCACCTTCAGAGGGTGAGCCAGGTGATACGAGTGCTCAACAATGCAATGAGGGCTCATCACTTGGTGTTTCGAAAGATAGCAATATCAGAATCAACTCTAGGGAGGATGGAACCACAGTGGTCACTGCGTCTCATAATCAAAGGGAGCAGGAGGAACCAAAAAGGGTAAAAGGGAACATGGGCTGGGGCAATAATTTTGTCCGACTAGACCTCAAGGTATGTTGAATTGGATGTCTGGTGGGAGTCAACTTATATTTTATCAGTATTTTATACTGACATGTAGAATAAAAGATCTTTTGGAAGAGTAAAAGGTGCACGAAAATTTACCAAGAGAAAAGCAAAGTGGAGAACAGAGCCTCTTAGACAAGTTGGTGATGGCTCTGATTATTTGTCAGGATGGGATCCAAAAACATCCTACACCTGTTATAATTGTGGTAAGCCTGGGCATTTTGCATCCGCTTGTGATAAAATCCAGGGTATTCTCCACTGTTCTAGTAAGGGGGACACCGAGGAGATCTCAAAACTAGATCAGCCCATAACCGCTTCCCTTTCACCTTTAAGCAAGTGGAGCTCGGAGGATGACCTCTTAGAAATACTACGAAGCAAATTTGGGCATTCTCAATTTCGAGGAAATCAGTTAGAGGTCATTACTCGAATTCTTGAAGGGAAGTCCTGCTTAAACATTATGCCAACAGGCATGGGGAAATCTCTCTGTTACCAGCTCCCGGCTTATCTTTTAGCTGGTCCAGTGGTTGTTATATCTCCTTTGATTGCTTTGATGCAAGATCAATGTGATGCTGCACCTTCAGAGCTTAATCCCGCAATTTTGTGGTCTGGACAAACTCCACAGGAAGCCCTACAGACTTTAGATGATTTGAAAAATGGGAAAACGCGTTTGATATTCATCAGTCCAGAAAGAGCAACGAATGAGCACTTCCTGGACGCCATTAGACCGTGGCTACCGCTTGAACTCCTTGTGATTGATGAGGCTCACTGTATTTCTGAATGGGGGCACTCATTCAGACCTTCATACTACAGACTCGGCAAGGTTGTTCGTAACGAGCTCCGTTCGAAAAGCATTCTCGCTCTCACAGCAACAGCAACAATTGAAACAGACAAGTGCATAAGAGAAATCCTTGATATATCAGCTGATAATCAATTTCGATTTGCAGGCTTACATGAACACATGGACCTCAGAGTAGAACATATTGATCATCATTTTGCTAGCTTTGAAAAATGGAAGCAGCTTGCAAGCAAGATGATGCCGACTCTTATTGATTCTAGGAGGGCCATTGTCTACTGTAGTTTTAGGAAGGATGCGGATAATCTTGCAAAAGCCCTTGCTCTATCAGGTGTTAGGGCCAATTCATACCATAGTGGTATTTCATCATCAGATCGAAAGAGAATCCTTGTATCCTTTTCGGGTGGTTCCATCAAGGTAGTTGTTGCAACAACTGCTTTCGGCATGGGAATCAATATCTCCGCTGTAGATACAGTAATTCATACTTCAATACCAAGAAGCTTGGAAGAGTATGTTCAGCAAATAGGTAGGGCAGGGAGAAATGGAGAGAACGCAAGATGTGTCTGCTATCTCAACAAATCAGATTTCCTGACTCTCAGATCCCTCTGCAGCAATCCACATATTCGCCCAAAATCAATCGGCACCATAGTACAAACTATCTTTAGTGATCTGGGGAATGGTGGATATGGGACGATAGATTCGCGGAAATTGGGAGATGGGCAAATTCCTGAAGAAACCATTGAGAGCATACTTTGCTACCTGGAAAACAAATATCCCGACCTGCTAACATTTATAGGGACTGTTCCGTTGAAAGTAAAGATTTCCTTCTATGCAAAAAGTCCACAAGAGATGGAAGAATCTATCGTCGCTTCGATACTTAAGGTATGCCCAAAGGCAAGGCAAGGTGTATATCATGTGAGAATTGCTGACCTCTGCAGCACAACTGGAAATTCTCCAGCAAGAAATTTCCAAGAATTGGCAGCTATGTCACAGAGAAGCTCAATAGGTTTCCAACCGTCCAAAGAAAAAGGTGCATGCTATAGGATAGAAAAAACGGTATCTGTGAATGAAAGGCGAAAGTTGATTGACGATGTCACAGAATGGATGCAGGCGGTGAACTCGATGATGATTTACAAGTTGGATGTTGCTTATAAGGCTTTTCAAACAGCTGCCCTTGTAGAGTCTGATCAAGCTGACATTATTCGCTCGATTATAGAAGGTTACTTTTCTTGCTCGAGTAAAAATTTTGTTGAATTTCTGGACGAGATCATATCGAAGTATGAACTTGGATCGAAAATTGATCTTGTCAAAAAGGGAGGACCAGAGACTTTGGTTGCTGCAAAGGCTGTGCTGAGAAGAGCAAAGGAGCACAATCTCGATATATCTGCGTCCGAAATAAGTAATGTATTACATGGGAGATTGAGTGGAATTGACAGAAAGAAAGGCATCGAGCAAATTATGAGTGTCTTTTGGGGGAGGCTCCAAGATGTTGACCACAGGGATGTCTTGTCTGCAGCAGAAAATGCTGTAAACGAACAAACATGCTGATAAAACTGGTCAGAGACACTTAATATACGAATTATTCACACTATAAATGTAATCAGGCGTCGAAAAGCTTAGCGAATGGTCTATTACCCAAGGCGGTGCCTTGGTCTTTCTCCTCATCTAATTTGTTTACCCAGTGAGAGTTGCTCATCCCATCCAGCAGCGACAGAAACGACATCGAAGGATTCAGGAATTCTTCAGGTAGTTGACTCACCTCCCCTGGTGGCGCGTCAGGTTTAGAGAGTTTGCCCTTTCCGGGTGAAAGAGGCTGGCAAGAGTCAAATATCCCACAGAGAGATCTTATGGGAGTGCCAGAGTTTCCCGAAATTCTGTGAAACTCAGGAGGCAATTTGAAAGAAGAAGGAGGCGAGAGCCCAGCCAGCTCATCAATCATACCATTATTCCAGTCCTTACCTTTACCTTTCTTCTTTCCCGAATTAGGTGTTTGCGTAGTCCTTCCTTTAGGGCTCGAAATACCCCTCAAAGATTCAAATGCAGCACCAAGGTTTTCCTCTTTTCGAATGAATTCCAAAATAGACCTTTCACGGTCGGTCAATTCAATAGGTTGAATACAACTTTGGCTTTGTTGATGAGGCGTACAATCTTGCGGGCACTTTGACCCCATGGAATTATATTGCTTTATCACATCTGCATATTGTGCCCATGCATTTCTGACTATCTGTTCTGGCCTCGCCTCTGAATGCTTCTTCTCCACTGTGCTACGGGTAGATTTGCCCTCTCGCTTTTTCGATCGATTATATGATGTTTTAGTACGCTTTCGTGATTCGGGTTGGATGGGCTTGGGTACATCCATTGGTGTTTTATCAAAACCGTGTCCATCCATTTTCCTTTTCATTCCACTATCTGCAGCAAGGCCATTTGTAGGACTGAATCCTGCTAGACTGATGCTCTCCGAGCTTAAATTTCCTTCTCCATTCGCCCTATCATTACAGTGTTGCTTTGCGGCGATCTCAGAATTGCATTTGATCAGTTTGCCGCCATTGTGCACGACTCCGTCTTGTGGACTAGCAGTCTGAGGAGGCTGATGCTCCCAAGTGTACCCCAGCGTCGAAGGCGAGGTTATCCTAAGAGCATTCATTAGATCAAACAGTGTCAATTCCAGATCCCTCGCAGGATCACCCCAAGCGCATGCTCGAAGGGCAGGAGCACTGTCATCAGGTGCCTTCAAACGCACCCCACCCTGCCCCAATTTCTTTAGAGCTCTATCCCAAGTATTCTGGAGCTGTTCCACAACGCTAGTGATCTTTTCATTGTGGCTGAATTTAAGTCGAGGACAAGGATCATAACCTGAAGAAGCAAGCATGTTTGCAAGATCCTCCTCAAATGGAACAAACAGAATCTCAAGAAATGGTGCTGATTGCAATTGAGATGTCACATCTGCTTCATTTCCGAGTCTTATCTCATGAGCCCCTTCAGTTCTATTCCTAGGGCATCCTATAGCAGTTGCATTTTTCTTGCTATCGTTCGGGGATTTGTCACAAACCTCCGCAGACTGCTGTTGCTTCTGCTGCCGTGCTGGAGCAACCCTAGTGTCATAAAATTTTGTCAGGACTTTGTGTGTCTTTCTGTGATTCTCTTTTGCAAGAGATGTTTTATCCTTGTATATTAGGTCTACTGTCTCCTGGTAAAAGTTCAAAATTTGATTCGGTGTTTTGGTTCCAAGAGTATTCGATATGTCTGTGGCACATTCCAACGGAGACCTGTCACCAGCGACTCTCAAATACTCATAGAAAAAGCGCTCTTCCTGCTGTGTCAAACCTATCCTACACGTCGTGGGTTCTGCAAAAAGAACATATCTCTTAGGAAAGAACCAGTAAAGTAAGAATATTCATGTCAACATATAAGACGTTTTCGAATTTGAAATTATGCGCTTCTCACCTCGACCAAAACCAGGAGTGTCTATCATTTCCATGATAATATAAAGTTTTAGAGATATTTCATTGTATATTGGAGGACTAAATGACCCGGAATTATGCCAAGGCCATATCCAAACGGAGCTTCTGCCTTGGAAGAAATTTGAAATCTCGATCAAGAAACTCTTTCACGGTCGACGGTTCTGGACACGAGCCTATCCCGTATAACTTTAAATAAATATTTTATGTCTATGTGATGCACGCTATGAAGTCCTTGTAGGCAGAGTCCTTAAGAATTCGTGGAGTGGCCGATCGTCAAATAATGCCTTGCATGGTCCTGTGCACCACTTGGCCACCATGGTGGGCACTTGAAAGTCATAGATACTCTACGTCATAGATACTCTACGCACAAAGTACAATTTAGGACTTACTTTACATTTTCTTATAAAGGGAAAAAAGGTGACTATGCTGAACAACAACCGTGGACATCTAGGCAGAAGCTGGGGCTTTGGTTGGCTGCTTTGGCTCTGCGTCTTGGACCTCAACCTGCCTGGAATCTGCATCAAATCGTAATTTGGCCTTGCATTCTTGGCAGGCCACGATATTCGCGTCTCTGTTTCCAGAAACAGTGAAAATATCCCCAAAGTATGCGACATTCTCAGTTCCACAGCTAGGGCATTGGGCTTTCAGCACAAGAGCATCTCTGAAGACCAAGTTTGTAATTGCATTAGACAGGACATACACAGCGGGAAGTATTACCCCCCACACCACTATGATTCCAAAAGGCTCTGGAAGCTCCATGAGTTGCGTCACCTCGAAACCAGTGAGATCGTCGATACTGAACAATGCCACCAAGACTGTGATCACAGCTGGTGCATTTAGGCTGATCATGCGGAGATAGTCAACCTTGGCATCAGAGTACATCTTCCTTGATCTGATACTACATCTAGCTCCCTGAAAAGTCACCGCACTTCCCTCTTGCTTCAGCTTCTTCTTTAGATCGTCGAATTCTTTGTTTGACATGATGGGCTTTCCAGAAGCATATGCCAAGGATGCTTCCATAAATCTTTGCTCTGTTGAGCTCAACACGGCGACTTTGCTCCCACTCCAGAGAAGTTCATCCTTAAGGAGATCGAATTCTTCATCAGATATAGCTGGCGTTCCATCATAGTAAAACGCGGAGAGAGCCTCCAAAAAGGTCTGCTCTTTCTCCCCAAGGGTCATCTGACTCACAGGCTTGCCTCCCTCGAGATCGAGACTGCAATAGTCATTGATATTTCTACCACATCCTTCTGCAAGAATTAAAGGCCATTACAATGATACTAATGAAAAACAATCCAAGAGCGATATCAGGTCGATGTTCGACAGCCAAGGACTTGGTTCTCGAAGAATCTTGCTCTGGCGTCCACACGGCAAGCAAATAATACACACCTTCATCCTCTGCAGAAAAGATTTTCAGATTCCTTCTCCGAATGGAAGGGAATAGAGACGGCCGAGAAGACTTAAGTTTGATAGATTGGACAGAGGTTCTTGGAACGGAACCCAGAGAGGAACCGAAATTTCCTACAGACGTCATAAACATGTTGATGACACTCTTATTGGTAATTAAAAACGTTTACTTCGAACAAGGCAAATCTCCTTTGGGCAGGAAGCAAAGATATCGAGCGGATTGTCGAGGATTTCCCAAAAAATGTTATTTAGAAAAAAAAAATTAATTTCGAAAATATTTTCGAATAAAGTGAATCGTGTTTCATGATTATTCGTCCAACACAATAATACAATGATTTTTTCCATTGATGTAGAATGTGTAGCTGTTGGGCATGATCATAACGCACGAAGTGTTGCTCAAATTTCTCTCGTGGTACGTGTCGTGGCCATGCCATGGAGATTTCTCTTGGAGACAAGACATAAGCCTTCATTGAGACGTATCGCTCGCCGATGTGATGTATCTATTATTATTTTTTCGCATACGATTTTGGTTGTAATCAAACGTAATACTTTGCAGAACCAGTTTGAGCAAGTCTTGCTAAACCTCTATGTGAAACAGGACAAGGAGGTTGTTTCTTACCTGACTCCGCTGACAGGGTATGGTGCTCCTTTATGTATTACTCACACTTCTAATACTATAATGATCTTTTCAAACTTGTCATGTAGGATTACAAGGGAGATATTGGACGCTCATGGAATTCCTCTAGAACAAGCTATTCAGCACGTGAAGAGGCAGTTGCCCCGGACTGCTATATTGGTTGGACAGAATATTGCCAAGGATGTGGAGTGGCTTGGATTGAAAGATGGTGAGGATTTTGGCCAGTTAATGGATTTGACGGGGCTTTTCAGGATATACAATCCCAAATACAAGTCTTATTCTGTCTTCTCCCAGGACCATCTTGCAAAGACTCTGCTCCAATGGGATGTTTCTGGTACTCATGATGCAGTTGGGGATGCAATCAAGTCTGTTCGGCTTTTCAATTTGCATCAAAGTGTCCAAGCTAATTCAGATGCATGGAAGCACCTCTGTGATAAACTGTTGGAATCAAACCCGGAGCCTTCCTTTGCAAAGAAAAACCCAACATTTGAAGGCGTCTGTATGGGTAATAGGAAGACTTGTACATGTGGTGCACCTTTCTTTGGATGACTGAAGTAATGTCAGAATCGTACTTAATACTTCTTCTTTATCCCCCCAAAATAACAAATGGCTTCACATTCTGTAATTTATTCAATCGAAAACAATTTTCTTGCTTGAAACACCGTTCATATGAATCTTGATTGCCTCCATCTGCTTTTTTGCTACCCAAGACGGATGTAAGGGTAGTTCAGGTTCTGATTTCTTATTTGGTTTGGTTTCTTTTCTAGAGATACAAGGTTTATTTGCCTCTTTCTGCTTATGTTTAGCAGCAGTGCCGTGCAACTTCTCAGCAAGTCTCTGTCTTGCACGCTGTCCCATCCTGTTCTTTGGTTTCTTTGGCTTTTTCTTGTTCTCCCCGTCTTTCGACTTCTTCATATCAACAGCTTTAGCATCAATTGTAGATTCAATACGCTTCTCTGCAGTACTGTCACCATCATCCTGATCACGCTCGGCAATGCCATTTTGGACCTCTTTGATTTTTCCCTGGATGGTTTTCATGTTCTCTAGGTGCTCCATTACAAGTTCTGATCTAATAAAAGGGGGATATTGTTCATTTGTACTGTTCAAAGTCTTTAAATTACACAGGTCTATCCACATAGGTTCAATGTCTAACCTCTTGATTTGCTGTAATTCTTTCTCCAAGTCATACACTTTCTGAGAGCTACCTGCTTGCTTCTGTTTTTTAAGGTCCTTCACAATCGCTCGTATCCGAAGGTCCTTGCATTTTTTCATCGCCTACAATATAAAAAGCAAGATTATTACTTCATGAAGTGACCCAGGCCACAGTTCAATCTAGACAGTCCGAGTTTGGCCTGAGAGAGTGAACGTACTCGTTTTAAGTTGACTTTGCAGGCGTGAAGCTTTTTCTCATAATACCCCTCCCTGTAATCAATTAAATAGCGATAGAAATATCTTATTGCATCCAATGACTTTTAATTAGATATTTCGCACCCTTGCACGACTTTTCGACCCGTTTTGCGCTTTGCGAAACCCATTCTGGTACTCGTTGAGAAACCCCTATTACTTCACAGTATTTGCGTTAATATTCAAAATCATACTTACAAAATGATATCTTAAATTGATAAGATATGAAGGAGACTGAGTAACGTAATAAAAGCACTCACAATTGCCTCTCAATGCACATGCATATGCATGCAAAGTGGATTCTAGGCTATTAAGCCAACGAGATCTGCTGTGAATTGCCAACATTGGCTAGCCTTCCAAAAAAATCTCACTTTGCATACAGTTCACAAGCCATCTGAATAATCGAATCAAAAATGTCATCCTCGAAACGTGCACATCTCAACATATTCATCACCCATTCCTCTGTGAGGCCATCATAGTCTTCTTTCCTCTTCATCAGTTGATGTCCTGATATTTCAAAGACAGCTGGATCAACTTGAGAATCGAGTACATCCTGTGGTAGCTCATTCTTTGCCTTTCTCTGGGAGAATGCATTTGGAATGACAAATACTCTTGCACCTTTGTCGACGATAAGCATGTTGTGTGGAATATTCTTGGCAGACAGGCTTTCACAAAATTTACCAATATGGATGGCCATATCTTTCATGTCACCTCCCGATTCAAATACAAGCCCATGCACTGGATAATCAATAAGCCTCTCAATGCGTATGACTGATTTCCCACAATCCTGCTTTGATATCAAAGACGTTTTCGCTCTTTCCAGAGGCATCGCAGCTGAAAGATAGTAAGCTTGAAAATGCAAATGATTGATTGTAGCATATGCCCCTAGCGAATTATACCCGATTCTCATGTATGGATTATTTACCTCATGGGCAAATTGGAGAGCAAGCAAGAGCGTGTCAGGAGTCAGTAACTGGGGTAAATTGTCCAGTACTCTTGGAACAAGAAGAATATGACCGTATTCAATTGGCGAGACATTGATCAAAACTAGATTTGGAGATCCAGATGCAACATACGCTTCTTTAAATTCAGCAGAGCCATTGTTGCCCTCTTCAAAGGCGAACAGGATTTCTGCCTGTCTTGCTTTGCAGAAGTTGAATTTTGAGCCATCAAATGGTTGCATTACCTTGTCCACTTGAAACTCTGTTGGCCTCTTCTTAGAAGCTCGCCCCTCATTAAGCTGTGCAATGAACCCATATGGTCCAGGAATGGTATGTGTGGGACACGCAGTCACATCATACCTGAATAAATCTTGATCCGATTTTGACTCCCATTCAGCCAAAATTAAGCTGTCAAGCAGGCTGTTCTGATGGAAGTATGAACTGGAGTCTGAACTTTGCTCATCTGAAAAGTCTGCCCCTGCTATTTCTTCTGAGCCACTATTTCCATTTGGGAAAGATACTTCATCAAAACTACCAAATGATCTTACTTTGTGAATGATTTCAAATCTTCTGGGAAATTTGTACAGATGAACCCGGGAACCGATGATTTCTCTTATGGAATCCCCTCTGCTCGAATCATTTCCTCCAACTGTATGCTCATCCTCAAGTTGTGTCAAAGAGAACACTGTAGGTGTGCGGATAATTGACAGCACCATGTTATTCCTAGTAGATCTGAAACCCACTTATGGTTTATTCCGAGATTCTAATGTCAAAATACTCGAAAAGTTATGGTTACCCGCTATAGTATCAGGGCCTATATTATTATTATTTTTCCTATGTTTCTATGTTAACCTCTATTGTCGCTATAACTGGACTGGACCTCCACCAGACAAGCACAAAATATCCTACATATCATTAAAGTTCCAATGTGATGACATGGCGAACTAAGAATCATCAAAGAGTGTCAACTTGAATACGCATATCTTGCAAGAGACGCGTGATCCATCAGAGTCAAATACTTACCGAAGGACTTCCACCGAGCGAAACTGGACAGCCTCTACCGCCAGAATTATGCAAAATACACATTACTTACACACAATCCACAATGTACTTTATAATGTTTCCGTTTACTCTTGTCAAACCTTGTGGCTACAACGTAGCTGGGAGGAAGGGATACAATGACAATTCAATTTGATATTCTTACAATATCAAAGTTCACTATACAAAATTCACAATATAATTTCCCATCGGGATGGAGAAGCGAATGAATTGATATTGAAAAATTATGTCAGCCCTCCATGCATCGATGGGATGCGCGTATATGAAACAATAGAGTACGTAAGGTTCCCATCAATCAATTTCCTGACCGGACCAAAACATCCACTTCCAAGCCAGTGTCTACCACTCCTCATACCCAGTAGATATACACTAGGTTGGCTGTCTCAAATCAAACACCCTGGCCATGCCATCTTCTCCTCCACTCAATATTTGATTACCATCAGGCGACATGTCCATGTCTTGGATTGCGTCCGTATGACCTCTAAATTCATGCACACAAGTACCTGCTCTGGCATCCCAGCACCTTACAATACCATCTAGGCCCCCACTAATCAGCAAATGGTTATTCGGATGGGCTAGTAATTTGGTAATGCCTTCTGGATGGGGACATTCAACCCTGACACTAAGAGAGGCTAGATCCCATACTACTAGGTTACCATCCATTCCTGCACTTGCAGCAATCCCATCTTCCAGGATGTAGACTATATCTTCTACGCTCGATCCATCCAGATGCTTATCCATTGAGCCAAGAACTTTTCCACTTTCTAATGATACTAATCTTATTGTGCCGGCCTCTGCTCCACATATTGCAGTTTGGCCATTGGGGTGTATTCCCAAGCAGGTGATTCCTGTTCCATGGAAGTGGGGTCCTTCCACACAGATGTGAGCCTGTCCAGTTTTTGGATCCCAGACTCTCAGTGTTGCGTCTCCTTCTCCACCTCCAGTCACGACGGCTTTTCCGTCAGGAGTGAATGATCCACATGACACTGGTCCAGCATGTCCAGAGAATGTCATCATAAAATCTCCGCTCTGTGCATTCCACATCCAAACGGTAAAATCAGACGATCCAGCTAGTAAAACATTACCCCGAGGATGCCAATTCAACCAATCTATTGATTCTGTAGGCCCATCCAGGGTATGGATGCACTTGCCATCAGATACACTCCAAATTTTCACACAGCCATCCATCCCAGCCGTTGCAAGGCTGGAGCCATCATTGTTGAACTCCATGTCAGTGATTGTGTCAACGTGTCCTCTCAATTCGAATACATCACCCTGATTTTCCATGAACGCGTCTTCCCCAACCCTCCAAATGAAGCCCAGTTCGTCTGCACCCCCTGTGGCAACTGTGTCAGGAGAAACTTTGCTCCAAGCAACAGCATATATTGCATCTGTATGCCCCTGAAATGCGTGAATCGAATCATCCTCAAAATTAGAGTTCATGATATCATCCTCTCCCTCCACCACAGAGCCAGAGAAATCATCTCCATCTTCGGCCAGTTCTGCATTGGTAGAGAAAAGCATGCGTTTGAGGGACAAGACGACCAAGGAGAGAGAGTCAAACGCATCAATTGCACCATCCTTATAAGATATATAAAGGATAAAACCCACCTTGATCACAATCATCCAAATCTGCAACCACTGTGCCTCCCACTATTTGTCCATCCTGACCAATGTCAATAAACTCTTCATCCATACCCTGCTTCATCTTTTTCGTATGAATGAACCCATCAGTTATTCAAAATAATGAATTCATAAGAATCTATTTCACGAGCGCTCACTAAGTCGATTGCCGTATTACAGTCGACCATGCTCGTTTAAGCTTCAACCAAGGCTTGGTTTAGCAACTGCTTGCTACCTGATCAGGCTCATGAGCCTTTATAAAGGCATAATTATGGTTTGACAAGAACGAGTTCAGTACTACTTCATTCTGGGGTTTAATGAACATGCTGTAGATTCTTGCCCACAAGATTGAGATATGTTATTCCACGATTTGTATCCTTATCTCGACCAGAACATAGACATGCATGGACAGGCTCTGTCCAGGCATATCTGAGACTGAGGGCATTTTAATGATCCTGTGGGGCATTTAGTTCATTAATTTTTTATTTTTGAGTGTTTTGTCTGTATACAAAATGATTGCACAATACTTAGAATTTGATAAAGCCTTCTGTCGAGTATAGAAAGGTGGGAGTTTCCCTCGGTAGTTCGTCCTCTTGCGTCTCGAAGATGTACAGCCTGATCGTGATAGGAAGCCTTCTTCTGTTCGTCGTATCTGAAAAGACATTTATACACTTTTCTAGAACTGCAAGGAGGGCCTTCTGGTATGTCCTGAGTTGTGCAATATTTCTATGGGTCGTAAAATGGTTGCAAGCTCTGGAGGGCTTAGGGATGGCTTGGTTAATGGTTACTGCTATTTTAGCGGCTTCCGTAGTGGAAGATGAATATAGGAAGAAAACAGGGTTGACCCCAATGGATATTGAAGCCACTCGACTAGTCCGACAGCGGTTCAGAAGTCCGATTGGGCAAGGCCACTCCGAAAGAATTATGGATATAGTGAATGCCATCACTCGAGGAAAGGGATACACTGCAGGAACAAAGCAGCTTGTGTCACGTGTATCTGGAGCAACCAGAAGGTTACAAAAAGGACTGCATAGAATCATTATCTCAGCAGACAGGGAAGAGCTCAATTTCATAATTTGTTCTGTCAATGTTCCA